>Ga0210377_10005445_pt1 | contig 10455 bp, 8 predicted proteins | sample PLM4_65_b1redo_FD_155480 | JGI IMG/M metagenome (GOLD analysis project Ga0210377, IMG submission 155480) | Groundwater sediment microbial communities from an aquifer in East River, Colorado, USA - PLM4_65_b1 redo | ecosystem: Environmental > Terrestrial > Soil > Riparian zone | place: USA: East...
CGGTGTCGCCATAGCCGCGCAGGTCAGGCGCGATGCCGCGGAATCCCGCAGGCAATTTGAGCATGATTTCTTCCCAGTAGGAAGCGGAGGAAGCATTGCCATGGACAAAGAGAACGGGCGTGCCAGTCTCGGGTCCGCTAAAGAGTACGTGCATTTTCAAACGAGGAGTATCAATCATCGTGGAAGTGATACCAGGCAAAGTAGGAACAGTGGACATGTTATTCTCCTTGTTGGTTTTGGACTCGAAAGTCTATAGACTTTCGCTCGCCGTAGTCGAGCATCAAACGTCAGGAGACGTTTGAGTCCAATAATCGCGCAGTTCGCGCTTGAGTATTTTCCCTGCGGCAGAAATTGGCAGGGCATCCATAAACGTCACAGACTTGGGGACCTTGTATTTTGCCAATCGATCTGACATCAATTTCAATAATTCATCCTCCGTTACAGTTTGATTTGGTTTCAACACCACACACGCCTTGCCCACCTCACCCCACTTTGGGTCAGGCAGACCGATCACAGCACACATGTGGACAGCCGGGTGCTGATACAACACTTTCTCGATCTCAGCGGGATACACATTCTCGCCGCCGCTGATGAACATGTCCTTCTTACGGTCAACGATGTAGAAATAACCTTCGTCATCGAAATAAGCGAGATCACCCGTGTGGAAGAATCCACGCTCATCGACAGCGGCTTCCGTCGCTTTGGGATTGTTGAAGTAACCAGAACAATAGGATGGACCTTTCAGGATTAATTCTCCCGCCTCATTCGGACCGAGGAAATTGTTCCCGTCATCGATGATCTGCGCGTCTACAAAGAAATTGGGTCTGCCGATCGACCCCGCCTTGCGGATGGCGTCTTCTGGTGCAAGCGCGAAAATGCCGGGACCGAACTCGGTCATGCCGAATCCCTGCTTGAAGCGGATATTCTTTTCCTTGGTATATTTCTCAACCAACGAAACAGGCAACGGCGCGCCGCCGGATGTACAGAAGCGCAGCAATGAGAGATTCGCTGTTTCCCAGTTTGGGGCGGTAGTCAGCATCTGGTACAAGGTCGGCACGGCTGCAAAGACGGTGACCTTCTCGCGCTCCAACAACGTCAACACTTGCGCCGGATCAAACGCGCGAATGAAGATCGTCGTCCCGCCGAAGATGACCTGCGGCAGCGTGTACACAAACAGTCCTCCTGTGTGGAACATCGGGAAGACGTTGAGGTAGATATCGTTGTGTGTCACATCATGGATAACTGTGTTCAAGGTATTCCACGCAATCATGCGATGAGATACTTCCGCGGCTTTGGGCAGACCGGTAGTCCCGCCGGTGAAGATCAATGCAGCGATGTCCTCGGCTTCGAGATTGGGGCAGGTTATCGGAGAATTGGAAGAGGATTGGAGAATTGATTCGAAGTGTTGGCTTCCATTGATCCCGTTTCCATCAAGGTGGAGAGTGGTGAGCGGAAAATGGGAGACGAGTTGAGCGACATTGTCTTTGAAATCATCCGAGTAGATGAGTATCTTCGGCGTGGTGTATTGGAAGATCTCAAGCAGTTCCCGCCAGTGCAAACGCCAGTTGAGCGCAGTGTGGATCGCGCCGAGTTTGGAACAGGCAAAGAAGACATCAAGATGTTCATAGCCGTCGCGCCCAAGGATGGCGACGCGGTCGCCTTTGGCAATGCCCTGTGACTTCAACCAATTGGCGAGTTTGTTTGCGCGACGGTTGGCATCGCGAAAGGTTAAGCGCCATTCGGGAGATTTGCCCGCGTCGATGAAAGCGAGTTTGTCGGAGGAGTAAAGTTCTCTTCGTGCAAGATAATCACCAATGTACATGATGCCTCTTTTCAAGTGAAAAGTGGAAAGTAGAAAGTGATTTGCCCAACTTTCCACTTTCCACTTTCTATCATTATTTCGTCCACTTCCACACCGAAGCTGCCATTGTAATTCCTCCGCCGCTCGCACAGAAAAGGATCGTTTCACCGGGGTTCGGTCCCTTGCTTTGAGCGATCGCATCATCCAACGCCATGACCACGCAGGGTGAACCAGTGTAGCCCCATTTGTCCATGACCCAGTGAGTTTTTTCAATGGGCTGTTTGAGCAAGTCCATCATGAACTCGATGGTGCGGAGATTCAACTGGGTGAAGAAGTACTGATCGACATCATTAAATGTCAGTCCGGCTTTATCAAGCGCGCCCTGCATGAGTTTGGGCCAGTATTCGGTGTTGAAGGTCTTGGGAAATTTTTTGACAAACTCAACCTTTGGTCCGCCGAACTGTGCCATGTTCTCCGGCGTGCAAGGACGATAGGTGCCGCCGGTGTAAATACCCAGTGCATCGTGGAAAGAACCAACTGCAAGCAGCTTCGAGCCGAGGAAACCGGGTTCCTCACCAACGCCCAAAACGACCGCGCCTGCGCCATCGGCAAAGAGGTTGGCGGTCTTTTTATCTTTGAAATCGAGAAAGCGGCTCATGCCGTATCCGCCCGCGACGAGGATGTACCTCATCTTTGGTTCGGTCATCAGGTAGCGCGCGCCCTGATCAAGTGCGGTGACCCAGCCTGCGCACGCCGAGTTGACATCATAACAGCCAGCATTCTCCGCGCCGAGTTTGCTCTGCACAACCACGGATGTGCTCGGGGATAGGTAATCCGGCGTATCGGTGGAGACAATGATCAGGTCCAGGTCTGAGGCGGATATTCCAGCGCGCTCCAACGCTTTTTGGGCGGCTTCGACGATCAGGTCGGAGGTCACCTGCTCGGGCGACATCCAGTGGCGTTCTTTGATGCCCACGTTGGCAACCAGCCATTCGCTGGTGGATTCGCCCATCAGAGCGTCCACTTCGGCATTGGTGACAACTCGTTCAGGGACATAACTTCCTGTGGAGAGGATCTGTACATTTCGGGTCATGGTTTCTTCTCTAGGGGATTGGATTTCTGGTTCAGGTCTTCGAGTGGTACAAAGCGGCTCATGAATTCGACGGCTTCGTTCCATTCGTTGAAACTTAATTCTTCAGCGTTCTGGATGTGGCGGATGGCGCCGTGATAGACCGTTTGTTTCCCCGCTTCGGAAGGCACGTCTTCCACGACAAACCGGATGATGAATGAATGGATCGAAGGCGTGATATCAGTCTTCATTGCCCCAAGAATAGCAGACACTGGTCACATGGCAGTTACAAAAGTAAAAGACCTTTACCACGAAGGAGACAAAGGGGTACAAAGGAAAAAGAAAGGTTCCCCTTTGTGTAACTTTGTGACCCATTGTGGTTGAAAATTAACTAGTCAGCTTCTCGTACAACTCTTGTGTTTCGGGCGAAGAAGAAATATTCAACTCATCCCTAAGAGCCTGCACACAGCGTTGGTACGTCCGCCCTACTTGACCGCGGTCACCGAGTCGGTCATATGCCAGCATCAAGTGACGATACGCTCGCTCCCAGCATTTATCGCGCGAAAGCACCCGCTGTGAAAGATCTATGGCGTCGGCGAAGCGTTCCTGCGCGATCAGTAACTCCGTCAGACGGTCTGCCGATTCAAGGAACGACGCCGCCAGCCGCTCTCGCTCCTCTGCCAGCCAGGTCTCATATAACGACTCGGGCAAATAATCGCCGCGATACAAGTCAATGGCTTTTTGCAGGAGTGCTGCATCCGTTTTGCCCGCCTGTTTTACCAGCATCGAGAACGTTTCGGCATCAAGCCATAGGTCCGCGTGCGGGCGGAGCGAATAGGTCGTGCCATCGCGGAAGATAAACGCCGATTCACTACCGGGATCACGCTCAGGCTCCAACACCTGATACAAGGTGTTCAAGGCGATCTTGAAATTGCGATGCGCAGTCGCCATATCGGCATCGTGCCAGAGAAATTCGCAGATCTGGTCACGATCCAACGGCGCATGACGATACGTGATGAACAACTGGAATAACTGCCGCGCCGACTCACGTCGCCAACCATTGGATGGGATTGCTTCGCCGCCTCTCCATACCCGGAAGCTGCCCAACGTTTGGACACGGAGTCTAAATCCGGGGTGGATCTCAGTCTCTTGCAGCCCAAGGTTGTCCAGCAGACGATCAACGTATCCACTCTCCCAACCATTCTTCCGCGCGTGCAAAAGCAAAGGCACGAACATCCTCTCGTCAGATGGACCCAGCAAGGTCGGACGTGTGAACAGGAAATAATAACCATTCTTCTGGCATGCCGAAAGTGTTTCGGGAAAAATCTGGGTGACGCGATCAAACTGTTTTTGTTTGAAATAACTATAGACTAACCAAAGTCGCGCCGCGCTGCGACCAAAGGCATCACTACATTCTCCAAAACCAATTACCGCCCGGTTGAGCCAGACCTCAGCGGCTTCATAGCGCGCCGCCAGCACCAGACTGGCTCCGATCGTCAGGCGCGTGAGAGATGCGATCCACTCGTCACCTGCTTCGGTGGCGATCTCAATGGCTTCCTGTGCGTGTTTCAGGGCGCGTTGCAAGTCGCCGCGATAACCGTAAGCACGGCACAGACCCCAATTGGCTTCCACTGTTAAACGTGGTACATCCAGGGTCTTGCTGATCCCGATTGTCTTTTCAAATTCGCTCAAGGAACGGGTGAGGTGATCTTCCTCCCCATTCGCGTTCAAGTTCAGGGCATGTCCCTGACGCATATGACCGACCGCCGTCACGAACGGGGATTTCAACTCATCGCCACGGCGCGTGCCATCCAACGCGGCACTGTGAGCATGCTTGCTCATCCCCATAAAGGAATAAATGAGGGACAGTAATAATTTCGTCTCACGGTGAGCGCGCGGCGTTTGGACCGGTTCGCGGTTTTCGGTCTCGGCAAGTTCCTCCAATCCTCTTCTCGCTTCTTCCAATCGTCCCGTCCTCAGCAGCACACGGAACCACAATTGATCGTTGGAAGGACCTTCGGCGCGTAGATCTTCGGCGCGTTGGCGTAGACGTTCGGCTTCTTCTACATGGCCAGCGTTGAGTTTGTTTTCCGCCAACAGTTCGAACAAACGGACCTGTGCCTCACGGTCTTCGAAACCATCACTGAGGCGGATGGCTTCCTCCAGCAATTTCTCCGCCTGTGTCGGGTTGACCGTATCGAGATAGACGCGCGCCTGTCCGCGCAGTGCACGCGCGATGCCATCCTGTTGACCCTGCGTACGCCACGTCATTTCTGCTTGCTTGTACCAACCTTGAGCCTCGTCGAAGCGGCTGTGCATGCGCGCCAATTCGCCCAGGGTGAACATCAGGGTGGGGTGTTGGTGCAGACTCAGGCTCGGGAGTGAGTCAATGTAGCTCGCAAGCGTATCCAGCCTCCCCGTGGAAAGAAGAGTCGGCGCGTACCTGTCCAACAGGTCCGCTACTTCGTCCCAGGCTTCTGCTTCGATTAAATGATAAATCGCGTCTTCCGGTTTTTTATGCGAGATGAAATATTGTGCAGCATCGCGATTCCATTTTGTACGTTTTTCGGATGGCGATTGCTGTCGCAGAAAGTTATGAAAGATATGATGATAGCGCAACGTCCCTTCGGCGGTCTCAACGACAAAGAGATCCTGCCGACGAAGATAAGCAAGCATCGAGGATGAGTCGCCGATGGGATAGCCCGCGGACAATCGCAATGCGTCACACACTTCGGGATGAAGGTCACGTAGAGTCGAAGTGATCAACAGGAATTCGCGTACATCTGCCGGCTGACGTTCAAAGACCTCGTGTGCGAGCATTTCGAACAAAGTCGCGAGTGAATTGGTCTGCCAGCGTAATGGAAATTCAAGGGTCAGTGGAGATTGCGTGCGGATGCTCTGCCAGATGAGCTGCAGTCCAATAGCCCAGCCCTCGGTATATGCTAAAAGGGAATCGAGTTCTTCGCTTGTCAGTTCGAGACCGTAGAGTGTACCAAACAGGGAAGCGGTCTCGTTCTTCGTGAAAGTCAGGATGGATTGATCAAAGATGATGACTTCTCCCTGGGCACGCCAACGCGCCAGGGTGGGAAGTGTGATCGTTGGTCGCCCCGATAACAGCACATGAAAATTTGTCGGAGCGAGGCCGATCAGACGGTCGAGGATGAGAGGCAGGACTCCGCTTTCAGTGAGGAGATGCGCATCGTCCAGAATCAACATGGCAGGATTGGCAGGTGTTTCTGCCAGGGCATTGATTATCTGATCGAGGATCCCGCGCCATGGGAGCGGGCCCTGGGAACCATCCCACGTTTCTAAAAACGAAGTGGGCAAATCCGCGATAGAGGGGAATGTATTTTGCAGTGCATGGCACAACTGCAGAAGGAAAACCAGTGGATCGTTATCCTCTTCATTCGCCTGATACCAGATCACAGGCTGAAGTTCAGTCGCCAGTTCTGCCAGCGCGGTGCTTTTGCCGTAGCCCGCTTCGGCCTGCAGGATGGTCAGTCGGTAATCCAACGCCTGTTTCAAGGTCAGGCTGACGCGCGGGCGCGTTAACGTCCGTGCGTTGCGCGGTGGAGGGATCAATTTGGTACGGAGGACGCGGGAGAAAGTCATTTTGGGAAAGTCCTGTGTAGTTTATCCCAAAATCAGTAAGCGTGGCAAATCGAAGAATGAAGACTGTCCACCGCCAAAATCATGATGCCGCCTGCCTGAAATTCTATCGAGAAAAGCGCCTGCTCCTTGTAGTGTAGCGCCCTGGTCATTTCATTGACTAGCAACAATTGGCGGAGATTGCCTTCTCCGATAAAGATCGGGTACACATCTGTGGCGCTGATCATGCTGTCCAAACTCATCACGTCAATCAACTGCGATATGCCGATGGGGAAGGTCTTTCCACCATTCCCAAAGCCATGGATGTTAATGACCGGCAACACGTCCATGCCATTCTCCGGCGTCTCCATCCACAAAAAGGATGTATATTCACGCAGATATTTTCGATAGAAACATCGATAGTCTTCGACGACTCTTGCTGAAGCAGGCGTCTGGGGACGCGAAAGAGAGTCCTTTATAACGGGCAACCGTCTCTGTCATCGAAGAGGAAAAGAAACTCGTTTCAATCCCCTCAATCCCACAAGGGGACGATGTCGGGGCATTTTGAGTCTTACTTTATGCTGACTGCTGACCCCTTCCCAATGCGTCTGATGTGCGTTGGGCTGTTCAAACCTAAAAACACAATCCTCGTTGCTGACATTGCGAGGTGCGTTGAAGCAGTGGCAGAAACGTCAAACAGTTTCTGCCAGGGGGGATACGGTCTTTGGAGATGTTTTTGGGCTTGGTAGCGGCAATTTTGCCCAATATGTTTCTGTTCCTGAAAGCGCTTTGGCGCTAAAGCCGTCCAATGTTTCATTTGAGGAAGCTGCGGCTCTACCCGTGGCTGCCATCACTGCCCTGCAAGGCTTGCGCGATCAGGGCATCTTCAGCCCGGGCAAAAAGTTCTGATCAACGAGCGTCTGGCGAGGTGGGGACGTTTGCGGTACAGATTACCAAGGCGTTTGGAGCGGAAGTGACTGCCGTATGCAACACACGCAATTTGGAGATGGCGCGCTTGATCGTCGCAGACCACGTCATTGACTACACCAAAGAGGGTTTCACCCAAAATGGACGGCAGTATGATCTCATCCTTTCCGCGTATAAGCGTGCTTTAACTCCACAGGGCATTTATGTCTTCACGGGAGGCTTGCCAGCGCAAACGTTCCAAGCACTGTTCCTGGGACCCTTAATGTCAAAAAGCGATGGCAGGAAGATGACAAGTATAACGAAAAAACAAATCAAAAAAAATTGCTTTTCATGAGAGATCTTTTGGATGACGGAAAGATGAGACCGGTTATTGATGAATGCTACCCGTTAAGTAAAACAGCCGAAGCTTTTCGGTATTTTGAAAATGGACACGTCCGAGGCAAAGTAGTCATCACAGTGGAACATAATAACAAACCTTGATTAGATTTTGCTGCTTTTTGAAATTTGAGATGTGTGCCTTATAATGGTTTTATGTCAACGCCAATTTTAGCCACCAAACTTTACATCCCTCCACCTCGGGCTAAAATTGTCCTCCGTCCCCGCCTGATCGAGCGGCTGAACGAGGGACTCTCTGCTAGCCACAAACTGACCCTCATCTCAGCATCTGCCGGGTTCGGTAAAACCACGCTGGTCAGCGAATGGATCGCCGCCCTCACCCCTAACCCCTCTCCCACTGGGAGAGGGGAAGGGGTGAGGATCGCCTGGCTGTCGCTGGACGACGGGGATAACGACCCTACACGTTTTCTAACTTACCTTGTCGCCGCTTTGCAAACGCTTGCGGCGAATATTGGAGCAGGGGGGTTAGGTGCGCTTCAATCTCCTCAGCCGCCGCCAATCGAATCGATTCTGACAGCCCTGATCAATGAGATCACCACCATCCCCCACAATTTCATCTTTGTCCTTGACGACTATCACATTATTGATTCCAAACCAGTAGACAGCGCACTCTCCTTTCTGCTTGAGCACCTGCCGCCACAAATGCATCTGGTCATCACTACCCGCGAGGATCCAGATCTATCCCTGGCTCGGTTGCGCGCACGAGGTCAATTGACCGAACTGCGCGCCACCGATTTGCGCTTTACCCCCTCCGAAGCCGCCGAGTTTCTCAACCAGATGATGGGCCTGAACCTCTCAGTGGAAGATATCGCCGCGCTGGACAAGCGCACCGAAGGCTGGATAACCGGCCTGCAACTGGCCGCCCTGGCTTTGCAAGGATCACTTTCCATGCAGGGACACGCTTCGCGAGACACTTCCCGCTTCATCCAATCCTTTACCGGCAGCCACCGTTTTGTGCTGGATTACCTTGTCGAAGAAGTGCTGCAGCGACAGTCGGAACACATCCGCAGCTTTTTGTTGCAAACCTCCATTCTCGAACGGCTCAACGGGCCACTTTGCGATGCTGTCACTGGACAGGTAGGCAGCTCGGGCATACTGGAAACTCTGGAGCGGGGCAACCTGTTTATCGTTCCGCTCGATGACCAGTGCCAGTGGTACCGCTATCACCACCTCTTCGCCGAGGTTCTCCTCGCGCACGCGTTGGAGGAACAGCCCGACCAAATCCCGCTCTTGCACAAGCGGGCAAGTGTCTGGTATGAACAAAACAACCTGCCAGCCGAGGCAATCCGCCATGCACTGGCCGCCAGGGATTTCGAGCGCGCCGCAGGGCTGATCGAAAAGACTTACCCGGCAATGGACGCCAGTTTCCAGTACGCCGCCTGGCTTGGCTGGGTCAGAAAACTGCCCGACGAACTAGTGCGTGCCCGACCGGTGCTGAGCGTTGACTATGCCAGGGCGTTATCGGACAGCGGCGAATTTGATGCCAGCATGTCCTGGCTGCAGGAAGCCGAACAACGGCTGGAAGGCTCAGCAGAGGGGATGGTCGTGGCAGACGAAGCGCAGTTTCGCACCCTGCCAGCCATGATTGCCCTGGCTCATTCCTACCATACCCAGGTTCAAGGCGATATCGAAGGTACGGTGAAGTACGCCGAGCTGGCGCTTGAACTCAGCCCCGAAGAAGACCATTACCTTCACATTCACGCCATGGCAGTCGTAACTGTGGGGATGGCTTACTGGTCGCGCGGAGATCTGGATGGCGCCCAAAGGGCATTATCTGTTTGGATAAACTACTGTCAGAAGGTGGGCAACATCATTTTTGCCCTCGCCACCGGCGGCTACCTGGCAGAAATCATCGCTGCCCAAGGGTGCCTGCGCGAAGCAGAAAGAACCTACAAGCAGTCAATTCAGCTCGCCTCAACGCATGACCAAGTACGTCACGTAACTGCCAATTTATATTTGGGGTTGGGTCTGCTGTATCATGAGCAGGGCGATCAGCAATCCGCCGCCCAGCACCTGCACAAAAGCGGGGAAATGGGTGAGCAGGCTTTAATTGACTGGCCCTACCGCTGGCGATTGGCCCAAGCCCAATTGAAAGAGGCTGAGGGAGACTTGGAGACTGCGCTTGACCTTTTGGACGAGGCCAGGCGTTTGTATGTCAGGAGTACCGTGCCAGATTTCCATCCCATCGATGCGTTGAAGGCGAGGATCTATCTCCGGCAGGGACGGTTGAGCGAAGCCCTGGCTTGGGCGCGTGAGCGCGGCTTGTCTGTGGATGACGATCTCAGCTACATGGGCGAATTCGAGCACATCACGCTGGCTCGGGTACTCATCGCCCAGCATCAAAATGACCCGCTAACTGGTTCCATTCATCAGGCAATCGCTTTGCTCGAGCGCCTCCTGCAAGCGGCAGAAGCAGGTCGAAGAATGGGCAGCGTGATCGAAATCCTGGTGGTGCAAGCGCTCGCATTCCAGGCACAGGGTAATATCTCCCAGGCTCTCGCGTCACTGGAGCGTGCTTTGGCCCTGGCTGAGCCGGAGGGCTATGTCCGCATCTTTGTGGATGAGGGCGAGCCAATGCGTTTGTTGATTGAAAAGCAATCGCGCAGCCAGGACAAAACATTTCCCGGTTACGTGGATAAACTCCTGGCTGCTTTTGCGCGACCGACGGCTATTC
>Ga0210377_10005446_pt1 | contig 10455 bp, 9 predicted proteins | sample PLM4_65_b1redo_FD_155480 | JGI IMG/M metagenome (GOLD analysis project Ga0210377, IMG submission 155480) | Groundwater sediment microbial communities from an aquifer in East River, Colorado, USA - PLM4_65_b1 redo | ecosystem: Environmental > Terrestrial > Soil > Riparian zone | place: USA: East...
TAAAGGTCCGCCGGTCTCCTGATGGGTTGGTGATATTCCATGTAATGGCGCCTGGCGATGCAGGTTGTGAAATGTCCGCGGTTGTAAACGTGCTCACAACAATGGGCTCGGAAAAGACGACAGTAAAATTAACCGGCAATACACCGGTTGGATCCGCTTGAGAAGCGGCCTGGGTGACCGTTACAGTCGGATTGGTGTTGTCCATCACATAAGTTTCATCATTGGGAGCGCTGGGCTCCCCGGGCGGAAGGGAATTCCCGGTCTGGTCTGCGATGGTTGGTGTTGTACTCAGGTCTATTCCGACGATACCAGTGAATCCAGCAAGATCGCCACCAGACACCGTAACATCGTATACGCTGCCGCTAACGGCAACAGGTACACCTACGGTGGCAGTCGTAGTAGGGGGCGTGGAATTGGGATGAACAATAAAATCAGTCGCATCAACGCCAGTCACATTCTCATTAAAAGTGACACGGAATATAAGACTATTTGCGTTGGTCGGTGTGGAAATCGGGTTTTGACGTTTAAATGAAACGATGCTCGGAGGAACGCCATTATCTATATTGATCACGATCGCCCTGTTGAACCCCAGCGAACCTGCTGAACCGGGAGCTGGCAATGTCAACATGGCATTGCCAATGATGTCATAAATAGAGCCACTTAATGAAGTGGACGATACATAATCCAGGTCGGTGGAATAATCGCCTGCTACTGCGTTGTATCTAAAAGTCAGGGTGTTCGTACCGCTCCCGGACAGATAGGTTGCGGGTCTGTCTGTAATACCGGTTTCAAGCAGAAGCGTAGGTACACCAGCAACAGATACAGGTCCGCTAAATGTCACCGTTATATCTATCACCGTGGGCAACGTCGTATAAGTGCCATCCGAAGCCGGAGAAGAATTAACATTGGTCACAAAAAGGCAGGGGACCGCCGGACTGGATGAGTTCTGTGGATTACTCGATGATGCGTTCAGTACAAAATCTGCCACATTATTATTGGTATCATTACAATTTCTAACTTCCCCGGCGATTTTTCGTTCGTAGCTTTGATTTGCAGTTCCACTTAATAACGGAAGGGACGTGCCCTCCTTATAAGTCGTTCCACTGCACATTCCCACTTGATCTACAATGCCTCCTGAACCATCTACCAACGCAATACCACCATCATCTGCTACTGCCGATGTATATGTTTGGTCAACGGTTCCGGTATATTCAGGAGATTTTCCAAAAAGATAATATTGCCCCGGGGAAAGGGTGACAGCCCCAATTGTTACAAGATCCGACAAGGTTGTACCGCATCCGCTCGATTTCCTAATTCTCCAACCTGTTATATCTACTGGGCTTCCAGTTGCATTAAATATTTCGATAAATTCATCATCTGCACTGGCTGATCCCCTTGTTCTAAACTCACTGATCATCACGTGAGGGGCAACAAACACCTGCCGCAGCGGAGCAGCTTGCACGTCCTGCACCTGATCGGGCGCGCGAGAAATCCCCGCCATACCAGTTAACAAACAGAGCAGCAGGAAGGAAAAGAAAAACAGACGAAGGGATTGCTTTTGGTGTTTCATCGGACCATCAAAAAACAAACATCACCAGAGCAACACCAGGTCCATACGGCCTGATATAACCCTGATGAAGCTATTATACGCCACCCTGGATTTCAGTGCGAAGAACAGGTACCTTTGGCTAGCGCGGTTCCACCACCAACTTGATGGCGGTCCTCACTTTGTCATCGATGGTCACGTCTGCAAATTCGGGCACACAGACCACATCAATGCCATCATTCTTGAGGTATCCGGTTGCCAGCACAAGCGCCTTCACAGCCTGGTTGACTGCCCCGGCGCCGATCGCTTGCACTTCCGCACGTTTATGTTCACGAACCACACCTGCGATCGCTCCGGCAACTGCAGAGGTACGGGAGTTGGCTGAAACTTTGATCATCTCCATAGTGAGCCTCCCAACAATGAAAGAGGGTCCGATGAGAGGATTGTACAGGATTTATGGATTCAATTCAAGCATATTATATAAATAAGATATGAGAGTCGTAATAGTAGTAGGGACTGTGGAAACTGTGGACAAACCCTCGCGAGACCCATATGTGGGAAGACTCTCCCGCCTCTCTCTGGATGTAAGGTTGGCTCCCGTTAGCGGAACCAGCTCTCTCTGTGGAAAGAATCGGGAGAAATCCATCCACAAATTATCCACAGAAACTTCAAGTTTTTAAGCAATTCCACATATTGGAAAAATACATTATGACCGCCTATATATGGGGGGAGGGGAAACCCCTAATTACCCTAAGGCAGTGCGACTTCTCCACATGCATGCCCACTTATCCACAGATTACCGCGAGTTATCCACAATAACGTTGTCTGGACAACGTCTTAAGCTAACTTTAACACCCTAAATGTGGTAGTCATTTTGTACTATATTGAGAACTTCGACCGAAATTAATCCACAAATATTGGTTCCGGATCCCCCAAAACTGGCACCGGATTGCTGACATACACATCCAAAAAAGCGCCAAGAGTAGCCAGTTGCTCCCGGAAGTTCCAGATCAACAGGGAACCACGCCAGTACTGTCGGTTTTTTGCCTCCACACCAGCCGCCTTGATGCCCAGCGCATTGCAGATAAATAGTGCCCGTGGGAGGTGAAATTTCTGGGTTACCAACAGTGTACTCTCCACGCCAAAGATGGCTTTTGCCCGGTAACAGGTGTCGTATGTCCGTCTGCCGGCATAATCCAGGACAATGGCTCTATCCGGAACGCCCAGCGAAAGGGCGTACTGCCGCATCGACTCCGGCTCGTTATACTCCATGAAACGGTTGTCGCCGCTCATCAGAAGCTTTTCCACCCTGCCGCGGAAGTAGAGATCGGCGGCGGTTTCCACGCGGTCACGCAGGATGGGAGTCGGCGTTCCGTCCCGCCGCAGACCTGCCCCAAAAACGATCGCCACACGTTCGCTGGGAGCCTCCTCCTTCTGATAGATCTTGTTCATGGAGTAAAGTGTTGTGATTATGCGCGGCAGAACAATACCAACCAGCCCAACGACGCCGAGAACTGTGATGAGCCGCCATAGAAACCGGAAAATTCTTTTTATCATGACCGTGATTCTAACGGAATCGGGTTATTTTGGGATGAGACAGTCTGTATGGTTGTTGGACCCCGCCGGGGAATGGTTTACAAGGATGTAAGAAAATGTGACAAAAAAGGTCTTGAAATATTTTCCAGACTGTGTAAAATAGGGGTAGTTCTGAGGACGGTCCTCAGAAAATAAAAAACTTTTATTTAGAAAGGAATTACATCATGTTATTCGCTCCCAAGGAAAAAGGTCAAGGTTTGGTTGAGTACGCCATCATTCTAGCTCTCGTCGCCATCGTCGTGATCGCGGTCATGCGCTTGCTCGGACCCAAGATCGGCAATACCTTCAGCACGATCAACAACTCCCTTCTGTAAGTCAAGCCGGGAGAAACCAAAAAGTCCTGTCTCACGACAGGACTTTTTTATTTAGGTGCATTTGAACTGGCCGTGTTCCAAAAATATGGAAAGCAGGACGATCTTCATACCAACACGGATGAGAGATTGACGGCAGTAAAGTTACACAAATAATTTACAGGAATGCCAGCCTGACATTCCTGTAAATTATTTTCCTGCGAGTGGACTTGTTTTTTTTATACGAAATGCATACAATAAGCAAAGTTCTGAGGGCGGTCCTCAGGCAATAAAAAACTTTTCTTCAGAAAGGAATTACATCATGTTATTCGCTCCCAAGGAAAAAGGTCAAGGCCTCGTCGAGTACGCCATCATTCTCGCTCTCGTCGCCATCGTCGTGATTGCAGTCATGCGCTTGCTCGGGCCCAAGATCGGCAATACCTTCAGCACCATCAACAGCTCCCTTCTGTAATTCGAGCTGGAAAGAACAAATGAGCCCGGTGATTTCACCGGGCTCATTTGTTCTTTAGGACCGTGCGACTCTAATTCGGTTTTTCGGATTGTATTTGTTGTCATTATAGTGAGAAGGTTACACAGGCTTAAATGACCTGTAACCATAAAGGCGGATTGTAGTCATGTAACAGATTCTGAGGGCGGTCCTCAGACAAAAAAATCAAGAAAGGAATTACCACCATGTTATTCGCTCCGAAAGAAAAAGGTCAGGGTTTGGTTGAGTACGCCATCATTCTCGCTCTCGTCGCCATCGTCGTGATCGCGGTCATGCGCTTGCTCGGACCCAAGATCGGCAATACCTTCAGCACGATCAACAGCTCCCTTCTGTAAGTCTAGCCGGGAGAAACCAAAAAGTCCTGTCTCACGACAGGACTTTTTGGTTATTTATATATGGGCCAGGTATGTAACATTTTAGGGTCTTGAGCATCTTGATTTAAATACACAATCTGAGGAGGTACTCAGATTCGGGATTTTTATCTTGAGGATGTTTTTATGTTATTTTTTCCAAAAGAAAAAGGACAGGGACTGGTGGAGTATGCGATCATTCTTGCCCTGATAGCCATCGTAGTGATTGCGGTGGTGCGTTTGCTGGGACCGAAACTTGGCAATACGTATAGCACAATCAGTGCTTCCATGCCGTAAGATAAACTGGATATCAAAAAGGATCCCGGTTTTCCGGGATCCTTTTTGATTGCTTTATGTCAAACGTTTGCGTACCTCGGTGCTTGGGAAATCCATCGCCCATACGATAATGGCGATCATATTTTGTTTGCCTGAAGGAATATTAAACATATTTTTCCCTGAGGACAGACGAAATATAATCCATTGATGCAACAACAACAGCAATTGCCAGCATCTGGGCACTTGCGGCTCGGTAGTTTAAGAGGTTAATATTCTGTTGCAATAGGAAACCGATCCCACCGCCGCCCACGAAACCGATGATCGTAGACATGCGGACGTTGATATCCCAACGGTACATGGTGTAGGAAATATATGGCGGGATGATCTGTGGAATGACCGCGTAGACAATGGTCTGCAAGCGGTTTGCACCGGTGGCTTGAATGGCTTCGAGTGGACCTGCCATGATGCTCTCGACCTGTTCGGAATAGAGTTTGGCCAGGCTGACAATGGTGTGCAAGCCGAGCGCCATCATGCCTGCGAAGGGACCAATTCCAACGGCGATCACAAAGACGATGGCCATCACCAGTGCTTCGATGGAACGCAGCCCGTTGAGGAAGGTGCGCGTGGTGTAGTAGATGACCATGCCTGTGGGCAGGGTATCTTTGGGTTTGGTGAAGAGCGCTATAACAAGCCCAATGATTCCTCCTGTGGCAATGGGTCCCCAGATGGTATAGAGAAGGTTGTCAATCTGATATAGCCATTCTATCAATTGACCGAACAAGCCAAAGAGGGTGGCTCCGGCAAGGGTGGAGAAGACGACATTGAAGAGTTTGACGTTGGTGGGGGATAATTTTTCGGTGATACGCTGACCGATGCGTCCCATAAAACTGCTTAATGTGCCGCCAGCCGCCAGCCCGCCCAGTGCAGGGGTGATAATGCTGACGATATCACCAGTTTGGAAGAGGAAATTGCCAAGGAAGGAAAGCGGGCTGAGGGATTTCATGCCCAATTGTCCGAGGTTCTTGGCGAGGTTGGCTAATTGGAAGAGTCCGTAGAAGCCGATCAGCGTTGCAACGAACAGGACAGCCCATCTTGCAATTTGCAGGGATCTGGAAGGACTGGTTGTTTCCTCCTGTGGCAATGCCCAACGCAGCCCGACGATCATGAGGGTGGGGGCTACGATGGCCGAGACCAGATTAATAGGGATGTTGCCCGCAAATGGAGTACTGAATCCTTCCACGAAGCGGACAATGAGATAACCTGCCACGATTCCCAGCGGCCAACCCAAAAGGGAGAAAGCAATGCTTGCAAGCGGACTTCTCACAGGTTTCATCAAGTTGCGGGCGGCGATGAAACTTAGCGGGATGGCGAGAAAGGTTCCAAAGGTGGTGGCCAATAAGGCAAGGAATACCGTCTCGACGATCTTGGTCCAGGTGTCGTAAGCGGTTTTGGTGAAGTGTGGTGTGCCTACGTTTTGTTTTAAGGCGGCACGAATGAATTGCATATTTTCACTCGGGCGTTTGGGAAGGGTAAATTCGTAAACGAAATGTCCGGATGCATCGGTTTCCACATTGTCGCGCCCGAGGGTCACGATGTTGGATGGGTCACTGCCGGGGACGAAACGAAGCGGACCTGATACATTCGGAGCAAAGTTAAAGCCCTCCACTTGTACCGTTGTACCTGGTTCTGCACAGGAAGGCGTGATGATGAGATAAGGTCCACTTTTATCAGGCTCGGGGAGGACAGGAGCACCACTTGCAGGGCAGGTGACGTACACCGGCGAATTGACGATCTCTTCTGACTGTTCGTATTCGAAAATTTCAGGTTTGGCGAGTGCGCGCATCACGCGGCTGAGGCTTTCCTGTCTGCGCTCACTACGCAGGTCTTCCAGATCCACTTTGGTGATCTGGAAGCCATAGGCGTACACAATGATACCGAAGATGACGGCCAGCCCAACTTGCAGGGATTTCCAGGGAGAGGCTTTTTTATCCTTTTTGTTCTGTTCTTTCATTGTGCTCACCCTACTCTTTCGGCTTCGCGTCCGTAGATATCTTTGAACTTTTTATCATCGATCTGGCTGGGGAGTCCTTCGAAAACGACTTGTCCCTGGTTGAGGGCAACGACCCGGTCGGCGTAGCGATGGACAAGGTCAAGGAAATGCAGACTGCACAACACGGTCACGCCATCCTTGTCGTTGATGTCTTCCAAATGCTTCATGATGCTGTGCGCCAGGACGGGGTCCAGGCTGGCGACCGGTTCATCGGCGAGGATCATTTCCGGGTCCTGCATCAGAGCGCGTGCGATGCCCACTCGTTGCTGCTGTCCGCCGCTGAGTTCATCCGCACGGTGGTTGGCTTTATCTGCAATCCCCACGCGCTCGAGTTGTCGAATGGCTTTTTGAACGTCTTCTTTTGGAAAGCGGTTCAGGAGGCTCCATGCCGGGTTGATATATCCCAGCCGTCCTGCCAATACGTTGGTGATCACCTTGGAGCGATGAACAAGGTTGAAGTGTTGAAAGACCATGCCGATCTTGCGGCGGATGCGTCGCATTTCCTCCGGCGAGGCCTTGGTGATGTCCTCTCCGTTCCAGAGGATCTGTCCATCGGTTGGTTCGATCAGGCGGTTGATACAGCGCAGCAGGGTGGACTTGCCCGAGCCGCTCAAACCGATCACGGCGAGGAATTGTCCATCGGGTACATCGAAACTGACGTTATCGAGCGCCTTTACACCGCCATCATAAATTTTGGTCAGGTTTTTGATTTGAAGCATCTGAAAATTCCTGAAGGATGAAGTTGAGTGCGAGTCCGTACTCTGTAGTGGTACAGATTGTAATTTTACCCTTGCTGTCTTGATACCAGATAAAATTTTGGGCAGGGAGATGGTCTCTCCCTGCCCAAAAAACTTGCAATAAAAGGTGAAGCTTGTTAGGGAAGTTTGTAGCCAGTGGCTTCGACCATCGCACGCACGAAGTCATATTCGGCATCTTCGGCGGGAGCGATGCCAGACCAGCCATAGAAATCTGCGCTGCCGATGGAGCTACCCCAGGCTTCGGTCTTCGAGAATGCCACGAGGGCATCTTCGATTTGGGTGCGGACATCAGCGGGGAACTCAGGACCGAATGACAGGGTGTCGTTCGGGATGGCCTGGGAAACTGCGAGGATACGAACCTTCTGAACTACATCAGGCGCTTCGGTACGGATGTTGGCGCGGGCATCCAAAATTCGGTAACCGTCGCATAACAACCGATTGCCCTCGGCGTTGGGGGCGCAGTTCGGAATGGATTCAGCGGGGATCTCATACTGTTCAAGGCTGGTGATACCGCCAGCGAGGAATTCATCATAGCTGAAGATGGGTGCGCCTTCGGGATTGAGCGGGACACTGTAGAACACAGTACCAAAGTCAACTTCGCCATTGTACACAGCGGTGACAGTCTGGTTGTGACCGCCGGTCTGGACCTGCTCACCGGGGGTGATGCCAGCGGCGGCCAATTCAACGGTGGGGACCATGTAACCGGAGGTTGAACCCTGGTCACCGTAACCCCACTTCTTGCCTTCGAGGTCGGCAAGGGTTTGGTATTCGCTGTCGCGGGCGACGATATATTCAGCCCAGTAAACAGGATATCCGAAGCGGATGGCCTTGAAGGAAACATCCACGCCGCACAACTGACTGGCGATGGCATAGCCCAAACCTGGGATGAATGCCATGGTGTCTGCCGGGGAGGCGCACATTTCTTCGACGGTCGCGGCGTATGATGTGGGGACGACCACTTCGAAGGTGAGTCCGGTGGCTTCATTCAAAGCCGCCGCCATTACTTCACCACCAGTGGTAATGATGTTGGCATCCACAGACGGGACAAATAACACCTTGATGGGGTGCTCAGGGGAGCCAATAGCAGGGGGTGGTACTTCTGTGGGTTGGACCGCTGTGGGCGGGACAGCGGTCGGTTCGACGGGCGCCTCGGTTGGTGCCGGGGTGGCGGGAGCGCAGGCAGAGACAGCCAGCACAACGATCGCCATCACAGCGAAGAGCATGTGTAGTGACTTTTTCATTTTCTTCTCCTGATGAAAAAATGGAATTTGGGGTTTGGGATTGTTCCCAGACCCGATGATAATACAGCGAATAGGGATTTTAAACAAGTGACGATTGTTTAAAATAATTATCACCTGTCTAACAGCCTGGCAATATCCATACCTGATGCTTCCACGTATGTCCTGAATTCATCATAGAAGGCATCGTTCGCGGATTGCAGGGCTTCGATGCCGTAGGCGGTCTTGAACGCGGCGAACCCCTCATCGGTTTGCATGAGCGCCATGATCTGGTCGCTGAATAGTTTGCGCATGCCCTGTGGCATTTTCGATGAGAATGCAAATAGATCGTATGGGATGATCTCGGGGATGCGCCAGACAAGGATGACCTGTTCCATCAAGTCGGAGAATTCATTTTCGAGTGAGGGGAATTTGCGCGCGTCGATGTACGTCCCGCCGAAATCACAGATGCCGGTTGCATACAGCGAACGCACAACGGTTGGATGTCCCTCCACGAACGCGGCGGTGCGGGTGGTGATATCGTTTGCATTCAAAAAACCGGCCGGGATCACATATCCCGATGCGGAGGTTTCATCGCTCCAGCAGGGTTTCTTGTCGATGAATTGCAGGAGGGCTTCCCTGGCTTCGGCTGTGTTCGTTTCGGTCAATGGATCGAAGTAGGATTTGAACCCACCTTGGCGAGTGGCGAGGAACTGCGCGCCGTATTTATCGTCGCCATCCTTTAGGGTGGCGAATGCCGCGTACACCAGTCCCTTTTGATAGGCGAGGGTGTAGGCATACGGTTCGAGCAGGGCGATGTGGGCATTGCCTTTTTCGAGCGCGTCCACGAGCGCGGTGTAGGAATCGGGGATGACCGTTACCACGGCGTACCCGGTCCGCTGGGTGAACTGGTCGGCGATATAGCTGGCGGCGGCGATCTGTTCTGCAGAGTTGGCGGAAGGGGGCAGGGCAAGGATGATGGGATTTTCAACGAGACCCAGCTCCGCCGTGCGCAAAGCGAGAGCCGGAGGCGTGTCCGTTGGCAGTACGGGGATGGGTGTGGATGTCTGGGTTGCCGTGGCTTCCGGCGTGGTGACGCGTGGAAGTGAGCAATCCGAAAGTATCATGGAAGCGATGGCCAGCAAAAGGGGCAGGACATATTTACGATTCATGTGTTCCCCAATGAGATTATAATACGCCCATGAAAAATAATAGCCTGCTCTCCTTTTTGATATTGGTTGTGATCGTGGCGGCGGCTTATATGGTCGTGCGAACCGTGCGCGATGCATCGGATGCGGCTGCGTCTCCGTTCCAGTCGTTGAACGAGCAGAACCACGCCCTGCAGACCCAGATGTCGAATTTACTGAACCCAACGCCGACCATCATCCCCGACCCGATCACGTACATCAATGAAATACGCGCACTGGCGCGGCTGGAGACGATCCAATATAGCATTGAAAAAGTGATTACCGGTGAAATGGGCGGAGGCACGTTCGATACATTTTTCGGCGACAAGATCCTGTTCGTCGGTCACGGCACGGTGATCGCGGGGATCGACATGGAGAAACTGCAACCCGAGCACATGCGTTTCGAGAACGGAGTGCTTACGGTGACGCTCCCCTCTGCCGAGATATTTATCGCAACGCTCGATAACGATAAGTCCTATGTGTATGACCGTCAGACCGGCATCCTTACCAAGCCAGACCCCAACCTTGAAACGCTCGTGAGGCAAAAGGCTGAGGAGGAGATCCTCAAAGCCGCGCTCGAGGATGGCATCCTCGATCAGGCGCAGACGAACGCCGAGGCGTATCTCTTCAAGTTCTTTGCGGCGCTTGGTTTTCCGAACACGATCTTTTTGCACGAC
>Ga0210377_10005447_pt1 | contig 10454 bp, 9 predicted proteins | sample PLM4_65_b1redo_FD_155480 | JGI IMG/M metagenome (GOLD analysis project Ga0210377, IMG submission 155480) | Groundwater sediment microbial communities from an aquifer in East River, Colorado, USA - PLM4_65_b1 redo | ecosystem: Environmental > Terrestrial > Soil > Riparian zone | place: USA: East...
CGGGGTCCCGGTGACCCTCGACAGCAAGCGCCTCAAGCCCGTCCCGATGATCGAGACGCTGAACAGGGTGGCGGGAGCGCACGGCGTCGGCCGGCTCGACCTCGTGGAGAACCGCCTCGTCGGCATCAAGTCGCGCGGCGTCTACGAGACGCCCGCCGGCACCGTCCTCCACATCGCTCACCGCGAGCTCGAGCGGCTCGTCCTCGATCGCGACACCCTGCACTTCAAGCAGGCGGTGTCCGTCCGCTACGCGCAGCTCGTCTACGACGGCCTGTGGTTCTCGACGCTGCGCGAAGCGCTCGCCGGCTTCGTGGACGAGACGGAGAAGGAGGTCACGGGCGAGGTGCGGATCCGCCTCTACAAGGGCTCCGCGGAGGCGGTGGGCCGGCGCTCCGCGCGCAGCCTCTACCGGCAGGATCTCGCCACCTTCGGCGAGGGCATGGCCTACGACCACAAGGACGCGGAGGGCTTCATCCGCCTCTTCGGCCTCCCGGAGCGGGTCCGGGCGCTCACCCGCGACCGCGTGACGGTGGACGTCAAGGCGGTAGAGGTGACGCGGCGGGTGCAGCACGCCCGGAAGCGGCGCAAGTGAGGGCGCGCGCGTGAGCACGGGCGTCACTGCCCCCCTCGGCTTCCGGGCAGCGGCCGTGGCGTCGGGAATCAAGCCCGACCGTCTCGACCTCGCGCTCCTGGTGGCGGACGCCCCCTGCACCGCAGCGGGCGTGTTCACCTCGAACCTCGCCCAGGCGGCCCCGGTCCTCGTATCGCGGGAGCACCTGCGGGGCGGTCGGGCGCGCGCCGTGATCGTCAATGCCGGCTGCGCGAACGCGGGGACCGGAGAAGGCGGGCTGAGAGACGCTCGCGAGACGGCCGAGATCACCGCCCACACGATCGGCTGCCCGATCGAGGAGGTGCTCGTGGCCTCGACCGGCGTCATCGGCGTCCGCCTGCCCATGGAGAAGGTCCGCGCTGGCATCGCGGAGGCGGGGCGGCGCATCTCCCGTCACGCCGGGGCCGACGCGGCGCGGGCCATCATGACCACCGACACGAAGCCCAAGGAGGTCGCGGTCGAGTTCCCGGTCGGGGAGCAGGTGTGCGTCGTCGGCGGCATGGCAAAGGGCGCCGGCATGATCGCGCCGAACATGGCGACGATGCTGGCCTTCTTCACGACCGACGCCGCCTTGGCTCCCGCGCTCCTGCACCGCGCGCTCGTCGAGGCGGTCGGCGAGAGCCTCAACCGGATCACCGTGGACGGCGACACCTCGACGAACGACTGCGCCGTCGTCCTGGCGGGCGGCGCGCGACCCGCCACCGCCATCGACCGCGAGGGCCCCGACTTCGACGCCTTCCGCCGCGCGCTCACCGACGCGGCCCGCCAGCTCGCGCACATGCTGGTCCGGGACGGCGAGGGCGTGACCCGCATCGCCGAGGTCCGGGTCGAGGGGGCGCGAACGGCGGAGGACGCCGACCGGATCGCCCGCACGGTGGCCGAGTCGCCGCTCGTCAAGACGGCGCTCCACGGGGGCGACCCGAACTGGGGCCGGGTGCTGGCCGCGGTGGGCCGCTCCGGCGTCCCGCTGGACGCTTCCCGCGTCGCCATCTGGATCGGCGACGTCCACGTAGCCGAGGGGGGCGCAGCCCGGGAGTACGAGGAGAAGACGGCGGCTGCGGCGATGCAGGAGGACCCGGTGCGACTGCGCGTCCGGCTCGGCGAGGGCGACTCCTCGGGCTGGATGTGGACCTCGGACTTCTCGCACGGCTACGTGGACATCAATGCCCACTACCGGAGCTGAGCCCACGCTGATCCTCCGCTTCGCCGCGCTCGCCGCAGCCGCACTGGCCCTGGGCGCGGGTCCGGACCCGGCGGGCGTCGGGAACGCCCACCCACCGACCCGCGCCATGGCCGTGACGGTGGACGATCTGCCCGCCCTGCCCTCGCGCGACTTCGCGGAGATGCGCCGCATCACGGACGGCGTGCTCGCGGCGCTGCGCCGGCACCAGGTGACCGCGGTCGGCTTCGTGAACGAGAACAAGCTGGAGCCCGTCGGGGAGCGCGCCGAGCGGCTGGCCCTCCTGCGGTCCTGGCTCGAGGCGGGCCACGACCTCGGCAACCACACCTACTCGCACCCCGACCTGCAGCGGGTCCCGCTCGAGGAGTACGAGCGCGACGTCCTGCGCGGCGAGCCGGGGATCCGCGAGCTGCTGGCCGTCCGGGGCCGCGCGCCCCGGTGGTTCCGCCACCCCTTGACACACACCGGCCCCACGCGCGAGGTGCGCGGCGCCTTCGAGGCCTTCCTGGCGGAGCACGGCTACGCCGTCGCGCCCTTCAGCATCGAGAACGCGGACTACATCTTCGACCTCCTGCGGCGGAAGGCGGCGGGCCGGGGCGACAGCGCGACCGTGGACCGGCTGCGCGCCGCCTACGTGGACTACACGATGTCGGTCACGGAGCAGATGGAGGCGCTCGCGCGCGAGACCTTCGGACGCGAGGTCCCGCAGGTGCTCCTCGTCCACGCGAACGCCACGAACGCGGACGCGCTGGACGAGACGCTGGGCCGGCTCGCCGGCCGGGGCTACCGCTTCGTGACGCTTGGCGAGGCCCTGGCCGACGAGGCGTGGCGGACGCCGGACGAGTACGTCGGGCCGCGAGGGCCGTCGTGGTTCTTCCGTTTCCGGATGGCGAAGGGCCTTCCGCTCCGGCTGGAGCTCGAGCCCGATCCCCCAAAGTGGGTCCTGGATCTCTACCGCGAGGCGCAACGATGACGATGAAGCTCTGGGGCGGCAACTACGAGGCGGCTCCCGACGCGGTCTTCTGGGAGTTCAACAAGTCGTTCTCCTTCGACCGGCGCCTCGTCCGCGAGGAGATCGCGGCCTCCCGGGCGTGGGTCAGCGCGCTCGCCCGGTGCGGCGCCGTCCCGCCGGAAGACGCGAAGACCCTCGAGCGCGGCCTTGGCGAGGTCCTGGCGAAGGTGGAGGCCGATCCCTCCTACATGGATGTCGACCTCGAGGACGTGCACAGCTTCGTCGAGGAGCGGCTGGGGGAGATCGTCGGAGACCTCGCGGGCCAGGCGCACCTCGGTCGCAGCCGGAACGAGCAGACGGTGACCGCGCTGCGCCTCTGGGCGCGCGGGATGATCGACCGGCTGCGGGCGGCGGTTTCCGCCCTGGTGGAAGCCCTCGTCGCGAAGGGCCGGGAGGGCGCCGACGCCGTGATGCCCGGCTACACGCACACGCGCGCGGCCGAGCCCATCACCTTCGGCCACTGGGCCGCCGCTCACGCCTGGGGCCTCGTGCGTGACCACGAGCGCCTGCGCGACGCGCGGGCGCGAGTCGACGTCCTGCCCCTCGGCTCCGGAGCCCTCGCCGGCGCCTCGCTCCCCTTGGACCGCGAGGCGATGGCCCGCGACCTCGGCTTCGCGGCGGTATCGGAGAACGCACTCGACGCCGTCATGGACCGCGATTTCGCGGTGGAGCTCGTCTCCGGCTGCGCGCAGCTGCAGACCCACCTGGCGCGAATCGCCGAAGACCTCATTCACTTCGCCGGGCCCGAGTACGCCTTCGTCACCCTGCCGGAGGCCTTCACCACCGGCTCCAGCCTGATGCCGCAGAAGAAGAACCCCGACGCGCTCGAGCTCGTGCGCGGCAAGGCCGCCCGCGTGGACGGCGACCTGCTGCGGCTGCTCGCCCTGCTCAAGGGCCTCCCGGCCGGGTACCAGAAGGACCTGCAGGAGGACAAGGAAGCCGTCTTCGACGCGACCGACACCGCGCTCGGCTCGGTCGCGGTGATGACCGGTGTCGTCGCCGGTCTGGGTCTGGAGCGCGAGAAGATGCGCGCCGCCGCGGGGCGCGAGGAGATGATGGCGGCCGGCCTGGCGGTGGCCCTCGCCCGCGAGGGCATGCCCTTCCGCAAGGCACACCACGTGGTCGGCTCTCTGGTGGCGGAATCGCAGAAGGGCGGCCGGTCGCTGAAAGCCGTGGCCGCGGAGAGGCTGCCGGCCGTCTCGGCCGCGGTGGCCGCGCGTCTCGACACTCTCTTCGACCCGCTCGAGGCGGTCAAGGCGAAGTCGCTGCGGGGCGGGGCCGCGCCCGACGCGGTGCGCGCGTCACTCGACGCGGCCCTGGCCAGGGTCGCAGGGGCCTGAGGCGGTCGCTTTGACATGCCTCCGAGCGGGGGCCTAGCATGGCCGAACCGTGTCGATTCGCCGCCCCCGAGAGCTCCGTCCCGCGACCCGCGAGACCCCCCGCACGATCAACCAGCAGATCGTCCTGGGCCTGCTGCGCTCGCACCAGGAGATGTCGCGTGCCGTGCTGGCGCGCCGGCTCGGCATGCAGCGCAGCGCCATCGGCCGCATCGTCGCCGACCTGATCACCCAGGGCCTGGTGTGCGAGGGACTGGCGCGCACGACGGCACGCGGGCGCCGGCCGACGATCCTCCACCTCGACTCGCGCCAGCGCTGCGCGGTGGCGGTCGACGTCCGCGTCACCCGGACCTTCCTCGCCGTCACCGATCTCGTGGGCCGGGAGCTCTCCGCGGTGGAGAGCTTCCCGACCGACCTCGACCCCCGGGTCTTCGTCGAACACCTCGCGCACGAAGTGCGGCGGGTGCTGGCGGAGAATTCCGGCGCCGGCCGGTGCGAGGGCGTGGGGGTCGCCGTCCCCGGGATGCTGGACCGCTCCGGAGACGTCGTGGTGCAAGCACCCGCGCTCGGCTGGCGTGACGTCGCCCTGCGCGCGCCCCTGGCGGCGAGCCTCGGTCTTCCGGTGGTCATGGAGAACGCGGTCAAGGCCTGGGCGCTGGCCGAGGTCTGGTCCCAGCGGGGGGAATCCCTCACCGGGGACATGGTCTTCGTCAACGTGTCGGACGGCGTCGGGGTGGGCGTCGTCATCGGCGGCGAGGTCCTCCGCGGACGCCACAACGTGGCCGGGGAGTTCGGGCACCTGCCTCTGAACGTCGACGGACCGCGCTGCGCCTGCGGCGCGGTCGGGTGCTGGGAGGCCTACGTCTCCAACCTGGCCACCGTGTCGCGCTACGTCGGGCTCGTCCTCGCGCCCGGGCAGCCGGTGCCGCCCGAGGTGGCCCGCCTCAGCGTGGAGCAGGTCGTCGCCTGTGCCCGACGCGGGGACGCCAGGGCCACGACGGCGCTCCTCTCGACGGCCCACTACCTGGGGCTGGGCCTCGCGTCGATCGTGAACGCTCTCGACCCGGAGCGCATCTACATCGGCGGCGAGATCTCGGCCGCGTGGGACCTCATCCAGCCCACCGTACGGGCGGCGCTCGCCCAGCGCGCGCTCCTGGCCGCGGCCGCCGACGTCAAGATCGTCATCGTGTCCCCCCACGAGCACCCGCGGCTGCGCGGCGCCGCCGCCCTCGTGGGCGCGCCGATCCTCGGTGCACAGGCGCTCGACTGAAGGAGGCTCCCATGCAGATCCTGGTCGGCACGAGCGGCTACGCCTACAAGGAGTGGCGTGGCTCCTTCTACCCCGAGAAGATGAAGGAGCGGGAGATGCTCCGCTACTACGCGGAGCGCTTCGCCGCCGTCGAGATCAACAACACCTTCTATCGCCTCCCGGGCCGCGAAATGCTGCTGCGCTGGGCCGAGGAGGTCCCACCCGGCTTCGTCTTCGTGCTGAAGGCCTCCCAGCGGATCACCCACCGCCAGCGGCTGTCGGCGGAGTCGAAGGAAACGGTCGACTACCTCTTCGACGTGGCCAAAGCACTGGGCGAGAGGCTGGGGCCCGTCCTCTTCCAGACCCCGCCCTTTTTGAAGAAGGACCTGGTGCGCCTGCGCGACTTCCTGGCCTTCCTCCCGCCGGAGAGGCCCGTGGCGTTCGAGTTCCGACACGAGACGTGGCGGGACGAGGACGTCCACGAGGCCCTGCGCGCGCGCAACGCGGCTCTCGTCTGCGCCGACACTGAGGAGTCGGGCGAGGCGGGAGCGCCGATCGTGCCGACCGCGGACTGGGGCTACCTGCGCCTGCGCCGCTGCGACTACGACGACGCGGGGCTCGCGGCGTGGGCGGATCGGGTCCGCTCGCAGCCCTGGGGCAAGGCCTACGTCTTCTTCAAGCACGAGGACGACAAGCCGCTCGGCTGGCCGGCGATCGAGCGCTTCCTGGCCTCCGTGAGGTGAGACGCCCCGAGAGCGCCTAGAAGGCGACGATCAGCCCCGCACTCACGTCGCCCTGCCACAGCCCCGTGCCGGAGAAGGCGAACAGGCACGACCCGTTCGCGCAGAAGGCGCCGCCCTCGCCCTTGACCAGGGTGTAGAAGCCGCGGGCCTCGAAGCGCAGGCCCACGTTCTTCACGGGAAAGGTCTTGACCCCGAGGCCCACGGCTCCGCTGAACTTCGTCTCCGAGCTGACGTCGCCGAGCCCGGGTACGAACCGCGTGGCCCCGAGCCAGACGGTGCCGAACCAGCGGATGTTCCCCTCGCCCTTCTCCTCCTGGAAGCCCGCGAGATACCGCTCGATCGTCACGTCGAACGAGGGGGAGAGCCCCTCTCCGCCCAGCCGCGTCTCCTGGCGCGAGTAGAGGACCTCGAACCGCCAGCTCTGGCTGATCGAGAAGCTGAGCGAGCCCCCGTACGCGAGCTCGGAGTCGAAGGAGTACGTCCTCTCCCGGGCGGAGTCCCACACCGAGCCACCAAATGCGTAGCCCACGAAGGGAGTGATCTGAACCGACTGGGCCCGCACGTGGCTAGCGCCCAGCAGGCTCGCGGCCAGAGCGAGAGGCATCAAGGCGGATCGGGGCACGAGGCCCTCCTGTCTCAGCGGCGGTTCTCGAAGACCCCGAGCTCGCGGTTCTTCACCACGTCGTCCCAGGGGAAGCAGCGACCGTTCATGGCGACGTGGACGCCGTGGGGTAGCGCCTGGACGAAAGAGAGGGCGCTGCCGAGGTTGAAGAGGCCGTCGGAGCTGCCGAAGGCGTAAGGCACCATCGCGCCGGTGAGGACGATCGTCTTGGGCAGCCCCGCCTCCCCCAGCACGCGGGCGGTGTCCGTCAGGGTGTCAGTCCCGTGGGTGACGAGGATCCGCTCTTCCGCCGCGCTCCGGCAGTTCTCGAGAATGAGCCGGCGGTCGGCGTCCGTCATGTCCAGGCTGTCCACCATCATGAGGGTGCGCACCGCGAGGTCGAGCCGGCAGCGGCCGAGCTGCAGCATCTCGTGGACGTGTGTGTCCTCGAAGCGGAGCTGGCCCGAGATCTCGTCGTAGCTCTTGTCGAAGGTGCCGCCGGTGATGAACACCCGGATGGCCATCGACCGTGGCTCAGAATCCCTTGGCGAGGTGGTAGTAGGCCTCGTTCCATCGCAGCTCGTGCTTGAGCTCGCGGATCTTCGTCCCTTCGTCGATCAGCACGATCTCGATGCCCGCCATCTCGGCGTAGTCCTCGAGGTGCTCCGTGGTGAGCGCCTGGCTGAAGGCCGTGTGGTGGGCTCCCCCGGCGTGGATCCAGGCCGCGGCCGCAACCTTGAGGTCCGGGCGGGGCACCCAGACCGCGCGCGCCGTGGGCAGCTTCGGCAGCGCCGCGTCCGGGGCCACCACGTCGACCGCGTTGACGATCAGGCGGAAGCGGTTGCCAAGATCGACGAGCGAGGCGTTGGGGGCGGGACCCTTCGCCACGTTGAAGACGAGACGCGCCGGGTCGGCCTTGCCCCCGATGCCGAGCGGGTGGACCTCGAGCGAGGGCTTTCCCTCCGCGATCGAGGAGCAGACTTCGAGCATGTGCGCCCCGAGCACCTTCGGGCCCCTCGGGTCGAGGTGGTAGGTATAGTCCTCCATGAAGGACGTGCCGCCCTTCAAGCCGCTGGCCATCACCTTGGCGGCGCGGACGAGCGCCGCCGTCTTCCAGTCGCCCTCGGCCCCGAAGCCGTACCCGTCGGCCATCAGGCGCTGGACCGCGAGGCCGGGAAGCTGGGCCAGGCCGTGGAGGTCCTCGAAGGTCGTCGTGAACGCTGAGAAGCCGCCCTCCCGAAGGAAGGCCCGCAGGCCCGCCTCGACACGCGCCTGCTCGCGCAGGTTCGTGAGCTGCGCGTGGCTCGCCGCGACGTCGTAGGCCTCGCGGTACTGCGCGAGGAGCGCGGTCATCTCGGCGTCCGTCACCTCGTTGATCACCGCGACGAGGTCGCCGACCCCGTAGCCGTTGACCGCGTAGCCGAATTGCCGCTGCGCCGCCACCTTGTCGCCCTCGGTGACCGCCACCTCGCGCATGTTGTCGCCGAAGCGGGCCACCTTCAGCCGGCGCGTCTCCGCCCAGCCGCAGGCCGCGCGCATCCACGCGCCGACCCGGTCGTGCACCTCCTCGTCCTGCCAGTGGCCGACCACGACCTTGCGGCCCAGGCGCAGCCGCGTGCAGACGAACCCGAACTCCCGGTCGCCGTGGGCGGCCTGGTGCAGGTTCATGAAGTCCATGTCGATCGAGCCCCACGGCAGGTCGCGGTTGAACTGCGTGTGGAGGTGCAGGAACGGCTTCTGAAGCGACGTGAGGCCGCCGATCCACATCTTGGCCGGCGAGAAGGTGTGCATCCAGAGGACGAGCCCGACGCAGCCCACGGCGGTGTTGGCCTCGGCGAGGAGGGCGGCGATCTCGTCCGGCGTCTTGACGACGGGCTTGAAGACTACCCGGCAGGGGATGTGGGCCGATTGGTCGAGCGCGGCCGCGATCGCCTGCGAGTTCTCCGCGACCTGCCTCAGCGTCTCCGGCCCGTACAGGTGCTGGCTCCCGGTGACGAACCAGACTTCGGACTGCTTCAGATTGGGGATCACGTCGGACCTCCCGCGGGCGCTCGCTGCCCGGAGACTGAGCATACCCGAGGCCCGTGGCCGGGCCGAATGGGCCGTCGGGCGAGGCGGGCCCGGCGAGGGGCTCAGTCCCGCCTCGACGGCGAGGCCGTCGGCATCCGGAATCGCGCGTCGTCGAGGACAGGGTCGACCTCGACCTTCTCGACGGTGAAGGTCTGCTTCTCGGGGTTTCCCGAGGGGCCGCTCCGGATGGAGCAGGGCCAGAGGATGCCCCCGGCCTCCAGGTAGTTTCCGAGGAGGATCTCGCCCTCGACCACCGTTCCCCGGATCGTCCTCCTGCCCTCGATCCGCACCGTCAGGTAGGACCGGGCGTCGAGGAAATGGACCTCGACGGCGCCGTCCTTCTTCCGGACCTCGATCTTGTAGGCGTCGCCACCCTCCAGCATCTCCTTCCCGAGGAGCCTGATCCGGTGGCCCTTGGCCTGGTAGTCGACGAGCGGCCCGTCCACGTCGGCGTCGGTGGCCATCGCGTTCGCGGCCTCGGCGGGCAGCACCTCGGGCTGCCCGGGGCCCATCGGGGAGATCCCCCACGCGGTGACGCCGTCCCAGGCCTGCACGGCACGCTCGCCACGGACCGTGATCTCGACACGGATGCGGACCGGCCGCTTCCTCTCGACGACCATCGATGCCTGGTTCGCCCCCATCGACATACGGCCGGTCACGCGGATCGCCTGGACCGCCTTCAGCCGGTCGAGACCGCCGCGGGCCTCGAAGCTCTTCGCGATCACCTCGTCGACGGTCTGGGCCGGGGCGGGCACGGCCAGCACGGCTCCCGCGAGCAGACCCGGAAGGACCCTGCGCAGCATGGGGTGAGCTCCTTTGAGCAAGAGCGAAACGGCCAGGACGCCGGACCCGATGGTACGGGATGCCGGGCGGGAAGGCGAGGCGGGCGCCTACCTGTGGTAAGAATACAGGTTGGCGCAAATGTCATCCGCCCCCACAGAGATCCGGCTCACCCTGAGCCCGAGCCGCCGGTTCGAGGCGATCGACGTCAACGAGAGGATCGCCTCCGATGCCGGCGACCTGCTGACTCGGTACCGGAAGACCCTCTACTGCTCTTTGCACACGACCGCGGGATACCTCGACCAGAGCCTCGCCGGGCGGATGCACCACCACCAGGGGCGGCTCGCCCAGTTCTTCGACGCCTGGCACGCGGTCTTCCCGCCCGACGCCGCGTACCGCCACGACCAGATGGAGCTGCGGAGCGAGCTCTCCGACGAGCAGAAGGAGGTCGAGCCGAAGAACGCCGACTCGCACCTCACCTTCATCGGCTCCGGGATGCGCAACTGCGTCACCTACCGCAACCAGCCGCTGGCGCCCGTCTACTTCATCGACCTCGACGGCACCAACGGGGAGTCGAGACGCGAGCGCCAGACGACCATCCTGGCCTACGACGAGGAGCGCGTGGTGGCCCGCGAGTCGTTCGTGGTGCCCGTCTCGCACCACCCCATCGACTCGGTCAACCTCGCCGACCCCAGGCTGGGCCTCGTCGACCGGATCCACGAGCTCCTGGCGACCACGGGGCTCGCGACGGGCCGGGTGGACATCTCACTCGGGGCGACCGAGCGCAACGTGGGGCTCACCGTCAACGAGTACGAGACGATGCTCATGCGGCACGACCTCGTCGAGGTCCTGAAGGACCCGCTCAAGTTCGC
>Ga0210377_10005448_pt1 | contig 10453 bp, 11 predicted proteins | sample PLM4_65_b1redo_FD_155480 | JGI IMG/M metagenome (GOLD analysis project Ga0210377, IMG submission 155480) | Groundwater sediment microbial communities from an aquifer in East River, Colorado, USA - PLM4_65_b1 redo | ecosystem: Environmental > Terrestrial > Soil > Riparian zone | place: USA: East...
GCCGATGATCTCGGCATACACTTGCCCGCTGGTGAAGTTGCTCGAGCGGCTCAGGCGGATGTCGATGAAGCGCTCGTAGTGGCCCAGATCGAGATCCGTTTCCGCGCCGTCATCCAGCACATACACTTCTCCATGCTGGTAGGGGCTCATCGTGCCGGGGTCCACATTGATGTAAGGGTCCAGCTTCTGCACCGCCACCTTGAAGCCACGCTCCTTGAGAAGGAGTCCCGTTGCCGCGGCTGTCACACCTTTACCGACCGATGAAACCACGCCACCTGTGTAGAATAAATATTTTGTTGTCATGATATGTACCTCATATTTTCTTCGCGCTGAGCGGAGCGACGAATGCTCGTTGAGGAGCGTAGTCGAAGCGCAGCCTTGCGCATTGATGAACAAAAGAAGATGGGGAGGGCGGTGAAGCCCTCCCCATCGGGGATTGCGTACTTTGAAGGTTGCGGAGTGTTCTTCGTTCTCATCCGACCAATTTAACGAGATCTTCGGCGGCACGCCGCATCTCAAGGAATATCATGCCCAACTTGGCATCCTGACGCGCTAGGGCGGTCAGGACCGCTTCCTCCCCAATGGAGGTCAGCACAATCGAGCCTTTATTACCCTTAATGTAGACCTGCTCCAAACCCTTGCGTCCTAATTCGTTCGAAATTCGCTCGCCCAGGCTGAGCATTGCGGCAGACATCGCCGAAACCCGGTCCTCTTCCACGCCCTGTTGCAGGGCAGAAGCCATGATCAATCCGTCTACAGAAACGACAGCCGAAGCCTCGATATCGGGCGCGGCAGCTTGCATATTGCGCAATCGGTCCACCATCTGGTCAGCGCGATTTTTTGCCATGTTGGGTCTCCTGAATGCCATGTCCCGCGAGTAGCGGGGAAGTCTGTCACAGTGTACCATAACTTCAAAATTCAGGAGAACACAAAGCATTTCAATTGACTGACACCGAAAATTTGACCTGCGTATCGCTTCATGTTAAACTTGTTTGTTCGGCTGATGAAACTCCGCCTTCTTTTGCCTCTCGTTTTGCTCCTCATCGCGGCACAGGATGTTCCTCCCGTGGCGATCACTGCCCCTTTGCCCGGCAACATTCTGCGCGGCACCGTCACCATTACAGGCAGGGTGGACGCCCCTAATTTTCAATCTGCTCAACTGGATTTTGGGTACGCTTCAAACCCAGCCGATACCTGGTTCACGCTCCAGACGTTCTCTCAGCCTGTGCTGGATTCTGCCCTCGCCACCTGGGACACGCTTTCCATCACCGACGGTGACTACATCCTGCGCCTGCGCATGACCCTGAACGACGGCTCATTCCAGGAGGTGACCATTCCCGTCAGCGTGCAAAACGATGTTCCATTCGCAACGCCGACCGCCCTTGCGACAACCACGCCCATACCGGAGATCGAAGTGCAGATCCCTACACCTTTCCTGCTCGCCGCCTCGCCGACACCCACCGCACCTCCGCGGCCCACACCAACGGCACTTCCGATCAACCCGGTCTCGCTGAATCAAAATGCGATTTACATGAGCCTTGGTCGTGGGGCGCTGGTAATTCTTGGATTGTTCGTTTTCTCTGGCATCATTCTTCGACTTCGCCGCAACTAACATGGACCGACTCCGCGCCTGTGCTGCTATTCTCTATAACGACAAGATCCTCATGGTCAATCATCAGGACGGATCTCACAACTATTGGACTCTCCCAGGTGGGGGAGTGAATGACGGTGAAACTTTGGAACAAACGGTTATCCGCGAAGTGAAGGAAGAATCAGGTTTGGATGTAACGGTTGGACAACTGCTTTTTACTGAAGAATACGAATTTGGCAAAAGCTATTGTTACTTTGCTCACCTGACCGGCGAAGCGACCGAACCCACGCTGGCATTTCTTCCAGAGGAAGAATCCATTTTTGGAACGATGGTGCGCTCTGTCGCATGGCATTCTTTGAAAGACAAAAAGGACGATATTCAAGTTTCGCAGGTGATTTCCACTCTGAGTTTAAACGTGCTGGTTATTTCAAACGAAGCAACTCCGAAGGAGTGAAAGAATTATAGATATTGTGAATTGGTTTATATAAACCCCGAAGAGGTGTCATGATCTGTAATAATCATGTCATCCCTTCGGGATTGTGAGATGGACTTATTTATAACTACAATAATGTCATCCCTTCGGGATTTTCATTTTTGATGATCGTTAATTTTTCTGAGAATATGGCATTCAACTTTCTATAGGAATTATTCATGACTGAAAACACATTTTTGCTGATTGGCTTGGGAAACCCGGGCCGCGAATACAAGGACACTCGTCACAACTTTGGCTTCATGCTGATCGACCGCATCGCCGTGCGGTTGAACGCGCGTGGGCTGAAGGTGCAGTCGAAAGCCATCGTCACCACGGCAACACACGAAGAGCGCAAACTCATCCTTGCCAAGCCGCAGACCTTCATGAACCTCTCCGGTCAATCGGTGCAGGGACTGGTGCACTTCTACAAGATCCCGCTCACCAACGTGATGATCCTCTCCGATGACCTGGATATTCCCTTCGGGACGATCCGTATCCGTGCAGCCGGTGGACCGGGCGGACAGCGCGGATTGTCGTCCATTCTGGAAAGGCTCGGCACAAAAGATGTTCCGCGACTTCGTCTTGGCATCGGTCGCCCGCCCGGGCGCATGGAGCCCTCTGACTATGTCCTGCAAAATTTCTCGAAAGATGAACAGCAAACGCTTTCTGAAGTATTGGATCATGCCGCACAGGCAGTCTTTGCCTTCGTGACTCATGGTTTGAATAAATCCATGAACGAGTTCAATGGTTCGGTCGAATCGTGATTCGCTGGTCGAGTAACCCCATGATCATTGGGGCGTACCGAGACCAACATGATGCAAAAGTTACTTCATTGACAGGTGGTCTCGATACGCCTCTCGCAACGAGCGCTCAAGGCTACTCGACCATTAGTAAATAAATATGGAATCTATCCTCGATAAAATCCGTTCCCTCTCTCAATATCAGCAACTGCTGAGTCAACTGCAAGCCAATGGTGAAAGACCTGGCTTGGGTTTACCGCGTGCCGCGCGCCTGCCGCTGCTTGCTACGCTGTTGGAAGACACAAAGCGACCAGTCCTGCTCATTACAGACCGCTCTGACCATGCATTGTCTCTGTTCGATGAATTGGGATTCTGGGTCAAGTCGCCGCGCTATCATTTTGCAGAACCCAATCCGCTGTTCTACGAGCAAGCTGCCTGGGGCGTGACCACACGTCGCGACCGTTTGCAGACGCTAACGGCATTATCTGCCTACCATCTGCCCTCCGGACAGAAACCTGAATTCCCGCCAGTGTTTGTCACATCGGTGCGCTCGTTGATGACGCGTACCATGCCGCGCCGCGACTTCCTCAAGGCGTGCAAAAAGTTATCGGTCAATCAGACCATTCAACCTGATACGCTATTGAGAAGCTGGGCGGAGATCGGCTATCAGCGCGTCAACACCGTGTTGGAGCCGGGACAATTCTCCAGTCGCGGCGGCATTCTCGACATCTGGGCAACAGCAGAGACGATGCCGGTCCGGTTGGATTTCTTCGGTGATGAGATCGAGACCATCCGCAAATTTGACCCGGCATCACAGCGCACGGTTGAGAAGTTGGATTCCATTCTCATCACGCCTGCGCGTGAATATATTGCGATGGGTCAACAGGAAACGGAACTCTCTGAATTCCACATCCCGTTGCTGCATCAGCAGCCTGCGAGTTTGCTCGATTACCTCCCGCAAAAAGCGATCGTCTTGATCGACGATCTCTCCATTTTGGAGAGCATGGCGGCAGAGGTGGAGGAGCAGGCGGTCAAGTTCAGGCAGGAGAGTATCTCGGAAGAAACGCTCTCGGCTGATTTCCCACTGCCATACATTCCATGGTCAGAGTTGCATGATAGCCTGCACGGACAGTCCACGTTGGAGTTGGGGTATTCGACGAGGGAAGATGGACCGGAGATTGGCGAATTGGAGAATTCGCTGGCAGCGTGTTTTGGACACGATGAACGGTTCGGGGGGAGACTAAAGCAGTTTATCGAGTATCTAGCCTCCGTCGTAGAAAGAGGCGAAGATGTCATTGTGGTCTCGCGTCAATCACCGCGTCTCCATGAACTTTGGCTTGAACATCAGAACGCGGTTGATAGTGAGACATCCGCCGTTGAATTTATCGAAGCCTCATTATCTGAAGGATTTGCCCTCACTCTCAAGTCTGCAATCTCTGATTCCCCCACTTCTCTTCACTTAATCACCGACTCAGAGGTCTTCGGTTGGGAGCGACCTCAGCCGCGTATGCGTCAACGTCCTGTAGCGGAGACGCCCGAGTCGGTGTATTCCGATTTGCAAGTGGGCGATTACATCGTGCATGTGGATCATGGCATTGGTCGCTTTGGCGGATTGGTGCAACGCGAGTTGGATGGGCACATACGCGAGTTTCTCGCCGTGGAATACGAGAATGGCGGGCAGTTGTATGTGCCTGTGCATCAAGCGGACCGGCTGACCCGTTATGTCGGTGCGGAAGGCGCCATGCCAGGGCTTGATCGTCTGGGCTCGCAGGAATGGCACGAGAAGAAAACGCGCGTCAAGGAAGCGGTGTTGGAAGTCGCGCAAGATATGCTTGACCTATATGCGCGACGCAATGTGGTGAAAGGCTACACCTTCAAGCCGGATACGAACTGGCAGAAGGAACTGGAAGATTCGTTCCCGTATGTGGAGACGGATGATCAAGTGCGCGCGCTGACTGACATCAAGCGAGACATGGAAGCCTCGCGCCCGATGGACCGTCTGTTGTGCGGGGACGTAGGCTATGGCAAGACGGAGGTGGCGTTGCGCGCCGCCTTCAAAGCCGTGATGGATGGCAAGCAGGTGGCGGTACTGGTACCGACAACGGTGCTGGCTCAGCAGCATTACGAGACCTTCATGCAGCGACTCGCTGCCTTCCCGGTGGTCGTGGAAATGCTTTCACGCTTCCGCACGCCGCGCGAACAGACCGAGATTCTGTTTAAATTGGCGCTGGGTGAGATCGATATTGTGATTGGGACACATCGTTTGATTTCTTCCGATGTTCAGTTCAAGGACCTGGGACTGGTTGTCATCGATGAGGAGCAGCGCTTCGGCGTGACACACAAGGAACATCTCAAGAAACTGCGTACCGAAGTGGACGTGCTCACGCTCACGGCGACTCCAATTCCGCGCACGTTGTATATGGCGCTGACCGGTGTACGTGATATTTCCAACCTCAACACGCCGCCGGAGGAGCGTCTGCCGATTGTCACGCATGTCGGACCGTATTCACCGAAGCTGGTACGTCAGGCGATCTTGCGCGAACTGGAGCGCGGCGGACAGATCTTCTTTGTGCATAATCGCGTCCATACCATCAACGCGATGAAGATGCATCTCAACCAGCTTGTCCCTGAAGCGCGCGTGGATATCGGTCATGGGCAGATGCCGGAAGGTCAACTGGCGGCGGTCATGCATCGCTTCAACATGGGCGAGATCGACATCCTGCTTTCGACGACGATCATCGAATCCGGTTTGGATATCCCGAACGCCAACACACTGATCGTGGATCGCGCCGACACCTTCGGCTTGGCTCAACTCTATCAACTGCGCGGTCGCGTGGGACGTGGAGCATCTCGGGCGTACTCCTACTTTTTCCGCCACAACAAGCTTTCTCCCACCGTGGAAGGGCAACAACGCTTGGAAGTCATTGCTGAGAACACGCAACTGGGCGCAGGCTATTCCATTGCCATGCGTGATCTGGAAATCCGCGGCGCAGGGGATCTGCTCGGGACACGGCAGCATGGACATATCCAGGCTGTTGGTTTCCATTTATACACGCGGTTACTGGCAGATGCGGTCAGGCAGATACGGAGGATCGAGGCGGTGAGGGAGAGTGGCGATACGAAAGATGAAAGAAGAAAGATAGAGGTCTCGCTGACAAGCTTGACTCAACCCATCTCGATGCCGGTGAATGTTGATTTACCGCTGGCTGTCGGCATTCCCGCCGAGTACATTCCCGACCAGGATCTGCGTCTGCGGCTGTATCGTCGCATTGCAGATTTGCGCGATGAAACAGAAGTGGAAGCACTGTCTTCCGAGTTCAAGGATCGCTTTGGTCCATTGCCGGAGATGGTGAAGAATTTGTTCTACCAGATGCAGGTCAAGTTGCTGGCAGAGCAGGCAGGACTCTCCTCCATCAGTTGGGAGAGTGGACAAATCGTATTGAAGTATCCAGCCACAGCCGATAGTAAAGAGTCGAATCGGCTGGCGGATCTGGGTCCTGGCATCCGTGGCGGCAAGTCTGCCTATTGGTGTTCGTTCGGCGAAGAGTGGCAGGATAAGTTGCTGGCTGTATTAAAGATTGTAGAGTGATAGATTGTGAACTCATCAGCAACTACTGGATCTATTTTAACCAAGCTGCAATTCCTGCCATAATATCAGGCTCAGGATTAACCCAATCAAAAGAATTTTGGATGAGACCTCCCCAGTCTGCGCGTTCTCGTTTGAAGTCCTTCTCAACGAGATATAGTACTTCACGCCCCATACCTCGCATCCAACCCCACTCCATGGCAACATTCGGGTTCAACTCTGGCATATATTTGTCCTCGACAATTGCAATGCCGCGTCTGCATCCCAGCAGGTACAGTTCGACGTTATCCCAGAGGATGGGGTGATACTGGTTATCGCTTGCGATACGCGCAGAATAGCCACAGTTTTGCACGGAGTCCTTCACAACTTTAATTACCGCATTCAGTTGAAGGTCTGCAGGCGTTGATTTCTTTAGGTCTGGAAATTTGGTCATTATAAAGACCGACTTCTCAAATGGCGCAACGTTGTGGAACTGGGAAAGAAGGTTTGCATGGCGCAAATGTTGTGGCGGAAACTCGACCACTTCACTCATTACCTTGACCAACCTTCGTCGATAACGCTCGATATCACTCTTGAGATCCTGGTCACGCTCATCTTTCATTGCAGGGTTAAGCGGGGAATTTAGGAGAGCAAGACGATCCTGCTCAAGCTGAAACAGTTTTAAAATATCCATTCGGAGGGCTAGAAGGGCGTTATCGAGGTCAATCATCGTTACGCTCCTCTTCGTCATCATCACGCAAATATTCCAGTACCGCCTTTAGTTTCTCCCGATTCTCTGCGTTTGGAAGATTTTTGGTGACAGATTGGATGGTGCGTCGAGTTGCTTCGAGCATCCACTCCGAAGACGCTCTGCTCGCAGCGATTTGAGCCGTTTCCTGTGCATTTGCCCAATCTCCGGTTATGACCTCGAGCTCCAGCTTGGTCGAATAATCCCAATACTCCGCATACCCGGACTCGATTTTTTCTTCCACTGCCTCACGTACGAGCGGTACAACTTCATCAAGATCTGTCTTTACATTGACATCGCTCCGTTGTAACAATAGAGTAACCACATTAATCCCCAAATAGTAGTCCTTCGGGTTTAATTTGAAACCCTCACGGTAATACTCGATTGCTTTATTTAGACAAAACTCTGCATCTTGCTTGTCATGTTTTGATCTGGCCTGGTCGTATTTGTCTTTATAGATCAGCCCAAGAATGCTGTATGCCTCACTATTACCACCTGATGTAGCGATAATTTGTTCCATAAGTGCAATGGCTCGATCCTGATCGCCCGAGTCTCCACGTCGGTTCAGGGCCAGGGCGAGGAGATGCTGTACCTCCATGGATTCGGCGACTTCCACAGGTGCTTCGGTAGCAAGTGCGATCACACGATCCCATTCAGACAGGTCGCGATATTTTCGCAACAAAGTGAGATACTCAACAGGATCGGACTGTGTTGCGCCGCGAACCTCTACCTCACTTTTCTTAAGATCGCTGATTGCACGCTTTGGAGATTCAATGGCAATCTGCGCAAATTCGCGCTGGGACTTTGTTTGTTGAACTCTTTGTTGTCGACGCTCATTATCCAATTCGTTGGGGAGTATTACTTCTATATCTGGAAAGAATTCGTAAATGGGACTGTCAATTATTGTTCCACGCTGGCTTTGGCTAATAGCCATCTTTAGTTTTTCACGGAATTCAGACGCCGATTCATCTGTGAGATAGCCACTTGAATCCCATCTGTACTGTATTACCTGCAGATAACTGAGATCCCAGGGTAATCTTGCTTCGGCGGATATGAGTAGGGTCCTCCGACGTTTTAGTGCATGTCGAATACCAATTTCATACAATACATTAGGATTAAGCGTAGTAATATCTGCTATCATCAAGTCGCTTGTGATGATGGCTTTTATGAGAGTTTTCTGCAGGATAGCGCTGGGGGAGAACTCATCAAGTCTAAAAGATTCCATCCCAAGGTCCTTCACCACCGGGCGGATTACAGTCCCATATAAAAAATCGAAGTCTAGGACATGTCCGTCGTTATCTCGTTTTCTGCCAAAGGGGATAGAAACAAAACAGCTTTGCATTTTGCCTCCTTCTGTTGATCGTTGATCTCTTTGTCGGGCTCTTTCGTCATTGGTCTTATACGTTGGCAATAATTTCTAGAATGCAATTGGTATTGCTGACTGTATAAGGTCATGATGTGGGAGTAGAATTTATTGACGGCATTCACATACCATGGAAGAGTTTAGTATTCAGTGCTGTAAAAATTATAGCACGTTTCATTCCCCTTATTTCCCGGTCACGACCGATGGCACATGGTTTTCTCAAGAACCTGAATCCTTTGAACGCAAATGTCGCGAACAGAGCGAAAGCCGCGAACTTTTAAAACCTTTTCGCGAAATTCGCGTTGCAACCGCGCATCAAAATCGTAAAGTTGTCAAGCTTTCTTGAGAAAACCATAACCGATGGCATCGCGTAAGTTGCTTATTGATCTGCGTTTTTATTTCGTTTGGGTCAATAAAAGGCGGTCTGTTCGTAATCGAACAGACCGCCTTCCAGCTTAATGCTGGCGTGGTTTTCGCTAAAGGGGTGAACGACCCGGCAGGGCGCGGACGAGTGCGATCGCCACGATTGCGCCGAGGAACGCGACCACGACACTGCCAGCATTGACACCGTTCACGGCGTTCGGTACGCCAAACAATTCACCGGCCAGGAAGCCGCCGACCAAGCCACCGATAATCCCCACGACGATGTCGGTCACAGCATTACCACGACCACCCCTCATCATCTGGTTGGCGAGCCAGCCTGCGATGAGCCCCACGATGATCCAGGATAAGAGACCCATGACATACGCTCCTTTCGTAACTGAGTAGGGTACAAGGTGTACACCTATTGCCTAAAACGTTACCAGGAAGTGTATGTTATGACAGCACAAAAGTACTGTGTGAGTAGGGGTAGGGATGTCCCTATAATTTTATAGCGCGCGTCGCGATATAACTTGGATGGTAATTGTGCAGCGGCGAATCCATCATGTAATCTTCGTATAGATCGGTGATGGCAAATCCGGCGCTGCATTGACCGCCAAGCAGGTCAGTCAGCGAGTGACCGAATTCAACCGGCAAGCCTTTTTCGATCAACTCATCCAAATCCTCTTTGGGGATGCTCGTCAGGTCAGAATAGGGGATGGCATGTGCCACTTCGAGCACACCTTCATCCGCTTTGTAGAGATCGAAAATGTAGTGGACCGGATTCATCGAGCCAGTCATTAAAATCCCGCCACGACGAAGCACACGCGCACATTCCTTCCATACCGTGCGGACATCTGCCATAAAAACTGTCGATACGGGATTGAAGACCAGGTCAAAGGATTCATCCGCGAACATGGATAGGTCTGCTGCATCGCCTTCCACCGTGCGAAAGAGCAACGCCTCTCTCTCCGCCACGAGTTGGTCCTGTTTCAATTGGCTGGGGGAATTGTCGAAGACAGTGACGTTCGCGCCGAGCGCCGCCAGCACCGGTCCCTGTTGCCCGCCGCCCGAAGCGAGACATAACACATCCGCACCTTTGAGCGGAGGAAACCAGCGATGAGGGACAGGGATGTTCTCGGTCAGCACGATGCTGAATTCTCCCTGCTTTGCTTTCTCTATAATTTCATGACTGACGGGCTGAGTCCAGCGGTTATCTCCGCCTTCCACTTGTTTATTCCATGCGTCTTTGTTGTAGGAGTGAACATCCATGTTGAGTCTCCATAATTCTTAATCGTAAGGCGGGATGGCATCCCGCCCTACAAAATGATACCGAGATTCTAAAGGGATGCGAAACGCTTGTCGAGGCGGAATCAACTACCGGCTGCGAAGGCGCTGCACTAAGCCTGCCGAAGTGATGCGTTTAAAAAAGTTGGGACAGGTCCATGCGTTAGACCTGTCCCATTGTGAGGAAGAATCCCTGTTGACTAGTTTACTAGTCCGTTGTGGCGGGTTCGGCGGCAGGGACCGTCGTCCGGTATGTTTTGTTGAGGGTGGCGAATCCGAGTGTGGCGAGCAAGCCGATAAACCCGCAGGTCAGCCACAGCAGATTCG
>Ga0210377_10005449_pt1 | contig 10452 bp, 10 predicted proteins | sample PLM4_65_b1redo_FD_155480 | JGI IMG/M metagenome (GOLD analysis project Ga0210377, IMG submission 155480) | Groundwater sediment microbial communities from an aquifer in East River, Colorado, USA - PLM4_65_b1 redo | ecosystem: Environmental > Terrestrial > Soil > Riparian zone | place: USA: East...
ACATCAAAAACTTTTCCGCAAGTTTCCCGAACTTTTTTTTATGAGGCAACGCAATGGGGCGTCGCGGTCCGAAGCCACAACCGGCGGTCATGCGCCAGCGCAAGGGGAATCCCGGTCACCGACCGATCGGCGCCGATCCGGTGTCGACGTCTGTGGCTGGGCTCTCCGCGCTTGCGCCGCCGCGATGGCTCAAGAAGCGCGGCCTGCAGGTTTGGCATCGCATCGCGCCGCGGTTGGTCACGCTCAAGTTGCTCACGCCGGCGGACGTCGAGACCTTCGGCCGCTACTGCCGCAACTTTGCCCGCTGGCTCTCCGCGCAGGAAATGATCGACAAGGAGGGTGAGACCTATGAGTCAGAATCCTTGCACGGCAAACTCAAACGCATCCACCCCGTATTCCTGATGGCGGATCGAGTTGAGCGCCAGTTGCTTGCCGCCGAGGACCGCTTCGGCCTCAATCCCGCCGAACGCCAGCGCCTGTTTGCGGCCCGCGCACAGAGTGCCGATCCGGCCGCCCGTGATCTGTTCGGCGATGATCGCCGGCCGAATGATCCCGCGGCGAAGCCGGCCGAACCGGCGCAGCCCATAGAGGGGCCGATCGGACTCCTGAATTGAAATCATGCCCACGAATGAGCGGCCGCCCGGAGTCAACCTCCGGGCGGTATGGGATGCCGATCGGCAGATCTGGCGCGAAGGTGAATACTGGTTTGATGAGGTCGCAGCCAACAAGGCGGTTGCATTCTTCCCGGATCATCTGAGATTCACGACCGGCGAGTGGGCCAATCGGCCGTTCATGCTCGAGCCGTGGCAGGAAATCGACATCATCCGGCCACTGTTCGGCTGGAAGCGCGCGGACGGCACGCGCCGATATCGCCGCGCCTATATTTGGATTCCCCGCAAGAATGGCAAGACCGAACTCGCCGCCGGCATTGCGCTGCTGATTCTGGTGGGCGATGCGGAAGAAGGCGGCGAGGTCTACGCCATCGCATCGGAAAAGGATCAGGCGCGCATTGTATTCGACAAGGCCACCAACATGGTGGCGAAGTCGCCTACGCTCGCCGATGTGTTGGTCTGTCTCAAGCCGTCGATCTACTGCCCATCGCTGAGCGCATCGATCCGGCCCTTGTCGGGCAAACCAGAAGGAAAGCATGGTTTTAATGCCTCCGGCCTAATCGGCGATGAGATCCATGAGTGGAAGTCGGATGAACTCTACACATTCATGCACGATTCGTCGGCCTCGCGCCGGCAGCCGCTCGAATTCCTGATCTCGACCGCCGGCAAGAAAGGTGGCTATGGCGAGGAAGTGTTCGATGAGTGCGTGAAAATTCGCGATGGCGTGATCGACGATCAGGAAACCTTGGTCGTGATCTACGCCGCCGCTCCTGACGACGACTGGACCGATCCGAAGATTTGGTTCAAGGCCAATCCCAATCTTGGCAAGACGATCCCCCTCTCACGCGTGGAGACGGATTGCAAGCGGGCGCGGCAACTGCCGCGGCTGGAGAACTGGTTCAAGCAGTTCCGCCTCAATCTCTGGACCGAGCAGGCCGTCCGCTGGCTTCCGATCGATGCGGTCGATGATGAAGGCCGTAAGTTCGGGTGGGATCACTGCAAGGGCCCGGTCGACTGGAAGCTTCTCGATCAGGCGCTGCGCCACAAGAGATGTTTCGGCGGCCTCGATCTGTCGTCGACGACGGACTTGACCGCGCTGGTCTGGTGGTTTCCGATTCAGGATGGTCTTGACGTTCCAGTCGCGCTCGCGCGGTTTTGGAAACCGGCCGACACGCTCAAAGCACACGCCAAGCGCGACAAGCTACCTTATGAAAAGTGGGTTTCAGACAAGGCGATCACCACGACACCCGGTAATGTCGTCGATTATGCGGCGATCAAGGAGCGGATTTACCGCGATGCCGAGTTGTTCAAGATTGCCTATTCCGGCGTTCGGGAGAGAAAGGCCGACGAGGGCGGCCTCGCGATCGACCGCTGGAATGCAACACAGCTCGCAACCGAGCTGGTGAGCGAGGGTCTCCCGGTTATTCTGTTCGGACAGGGCTTCGCTTCGATGGGTTCGCCGTCGAAGGAGTTGGAGCGGCTCGTGCTCATGAACAGTTTTCATCATGGCGGCCATCCGGTGCTGCGCCGCCACGCGCAGGTCGTTGCCGTCGAGGAGAGCCCCGCCGGCGATTTCAAGCCGGCGAAAAACAGATCGACAGAGCGCATCGACGGTGTGGTCGCGTTGATCATGGGGCTCGGCATCGCCGCCAAGGCGAATGAGCCCAGTACACCTGCGTATCAAATGATCTTCGTCTAACAGCAATACGAAGTCGGATATATCCGACTCGGCAATGGAGCTTGCCATGCCAACGGTCAACGTGGAGGTTGGGCGGGTATTCCGCCGTGGTGGGCATGGGGCCATTCCGATGATCGACCGCGCCTATAGCGTGATCGAGATCAAGTCGCTTAACGAAGGCGACCGGGTCATCACCGGGTTGGCGACAAGCCCCACGCCTGACCGTCTGGGCGACATCGTCGAACCGCTCGGGGTTCAATTCAAAAATCCACTGCCGTTGCTTTGGCAACACCGGAATTCGGAACCGGTCGGAACCGTCAGGTTCGACAAGCCATCCAAGGATGGCATCACCTTCACGGCGAAAATCGCCAAGATCGACGATCCCGGCCGACTCAAGGATCGCGTGGATGAGGCGTGGCAGTCGGTCAAGGCCGGCCTGGTGCGCGCCGTCTCGATCGGCTTTCGCGCCATCGAGATGTCGTTCATGGACGACGGCGGCATTCGGTTCATCGAAAGCGAGGTCCTCGAACTTTCACTCGTCACCATCCCGGCGCAGCAAGACGCGCTGATCGACACCATCCGATCCATCGACGTCGCGCTGCGGGCCGCGTCAGGCCAAACGCAGGACGATGTCAGACGGCCCAACCCTCCCGGCGCCACGGGATCACGCAAACCAGTGAGACTTGCGCCCAAGGAGGCGAAGACGATGAAAAAGACCATCGCGGAGCAGATCTCCGCATTCGAGGCGACGCGGGCGGCGAAAGCCGCGCGCATGACGGAAATCATGGATGCTTCCGCCGAGAAGGGCGAAACGCTCGACGATGCGCAGCGCGAGGAGTACGACAGCCTCAAGGACGAAGTGAAGGCGATCGATGATCATTTGGTTCGCCTACGCGAGCACGAGAAGGCCAACATGGCCGCGGCGAAAAGCGTCGATGGCGCCAAGGACATCAAGTCCGCATCCGATGTGCGCGGCGGGGTCTCGGTTTCGATCAAGTCGCCGAATCTACCCAAAGGCATGGCGTTCGTGCGTATGGTCGGCGCGCTGGCAACCGCCAAGGGCAACCGGTTCGAGGCGGCCGAATTTGCCACGCGCTGGAAGGACTCGACGCCGGAAGTGTCGAACGTGTTGCGCATGCCGCTCGACATGATCGAAAAGGCTGCGGTCGATGCCGGCACGACGACTGGCGCGACCTGGGCCGAGCCGCTGGTCCAGTATCAGAACATGGCCAGCGAGTTCATCGAATATCTGCGGCCATTGACCATCATCGGCCGCATCCAGGGCTTCCGCAATGTTCCGTTCAAGATCAAGGTGCCGCGGCAGACGGCCGGCGCCGCGGTGAATTGGGTCGGCGAGGCAAAGGTGAAGCCGTTGTCTTCGCTCGCCTTCGATTCTCTCACGCTCGATCACTTCAAGATCGCGGGCATCATCCCGTTGTCGGAAGAGCTGGTGCGGTTCTCCAGTCCGTCGGCTGAATTGCTGGTGCGCAACGATCTCGCGGGCGCCATCGTGCAGTTCATGGATCGCGAATTCGTTGATCCGACGAAGGCGTTGGCTGTGGGTGTGTCGCCGGCGTCCATCACCAACAACGTCACGCCAGTAACGGCGACCGGAACGACGGCGGCGGCATTCCGGGCCGACGTCCGGACCCTGATGGGATCGTTTCTGACCGCCGGTGTCTCGGTCGCGACCGGCGTCTGGATCATGACGCAAGCGCAGGCGCTCGCGTTTAGTCTGATGCAGAGCGCGCTTGGTCAGCCGGAATTCCCCGGCATCACCATGCAGGGTGGCACGTTCCTCGGCTTCCCGGTCGTGGTGTCCGAGAACATCCCATCAACCGGCGGGTCGCCGCTCGATGGTGGACTGATCATCTTCGCGGTCGCGGGCGAGATCCTGTTGGCCGACGATGGTGGCGTCAACATCGATGTGAGCCGCGAAGCCTCGCTGCAGATGGAGACGACTCCGGACAGTCCGGCGACCGCATCCACCACGCTCGTCAGCCTGTGGCAGCACAATATGATTGCGATCAAGGCCGAGCGATTCATCAACTGGCTAAAGCGCCGCTCGACTGCGGTCGCATTCATCCAGAACGCCAAGTACGCCGAATAGTAAGATCGGCGAACTGGTGGGTTGAGAGTTGGGGAGTCGGGCGCAAGTCCGGCTCCCTTTTTATAGGAGGATGTATCATGAATCTCGTTGCGCTCAAGGAAGTCCGATATGCCGGGGTCAATCATGTGCCTGGAACGGAGTCGGCGGAGTTCGAAGCGACGGATCGTGACGCGAAGATACTGAAGGCAACAGGCAAAGTGCGCGCCGCCGATCATGCGGCGGTTGCACCGGCGCGCGCGCAGAGTCAGTCGGACTTACCTCTATCTCCAGCCATGTGTGAGCCCGAGATTGTGCGGGCATCCGCGCCAGCCTCGAGCGACGAGGGCGAGACGAAGCCGAAACGCCAGTATCGCCGTCGCGATCTGACTGCGGAGGGTTGATCGCGTGCGCCTGCTCGGCCTTGAAATCACGCGCGCCAAGGCGGCTACACCCACTCAGCCCGCAAATACATGGGGCTCCTGGGGTGCTGGTTGGTGGCCTGTCATCCGCGAATCATTCACGGGCGCTTGGCAACAGAATATGGAGATCAAGACCGAGAGCGTTCTCAGTTACAGCGCGGTTTATGCCTGCGTGACATTGATCGCGTCCGACATCGCCAAGATTCGACTGCGGTTGGTGCAACAGGATGATGATGGAATCTGGAGCGAGATCAATGCGCCGGCGTTCTCACCCGTACTGCGCAAGCCAAATCGTTTCCAGAATCGCATCAAGTTTTATGAGCAATGGTTGGTCTCGAAGCTCATCCACGGCAATACCAATGTGCTCAAGCAGCGCGACGATCGCGGAGTCGTCATCGCGATGTATATCATGGATCCATTACGCACGAAGCCCTTGGTGGCGCCGGACGGATCGGTGTTTTACAACTTGCGACGGGATATGCTTTCGGGCGTCGACCAGGATACCGTCACGGTGCCGGCGAGCGAGATCATCCACGACACTATGGTGCCGTTGTATCATCCGCTCTGCGGCGTGTCGCCGATCACGGCCTGCGGCCTCGCCGCAGTGCAGGGTCTCAACATTCAGAACAATTCGACCAAGTTTTTCCAAAACGGATCGCGTCCGGGTGGTATTCTCACTGCGCCCGGCTCGATCAACGATGAGACCGCAAAACGGCTCAAGGAACATTGGGAACAGAACTACACCGGCGAGAACGTCGGTAAGGTCGCGGTGCTCGGCGACGGTCTGAAATACGAAACGATGAGTGTCAATGCGGTTGATGCGCAGTTGATCGAGCAATTGAAATGGACCGCCGAGACCGTCTGCTCGTGCTTTCATGTTCCACCCTACATGATCGGCATAGGGCCGATGCCGACCTACAACAATATCGAGGCGCTCAATCAGCAATATTATTCGCAGTGTTTGCAGAGCCTCATTGAATCGATCGAACTCTGTCTCGACGATGGACTCGGTCTGACCGAAGTGCAGGGCAAAACCTATGGCACGGAATTCGATCTCGATGATCTTCTGCGTATGGACACCGCGACCAAGGTCAAGACCGCGACCGATGGTATCAAGGGCGGCTTGTTTATGCCGGACGAGGGCCGCAGGAAATTCGATTTGAAGCCGGTTGCGGGTGGCGATCAGGTCTATCTGCAGCAGCAGAACTTCTCGTTGGCCGCGCTCGCCAAGCGCGACGCGAAAGACGATCCATTCGCGAGCGCCAAGCCGGCGCTCACGCCGCCAGCTTCCGAGTCTGGATCCGAACCGACGGACGGCGAGCCCGTCGACGACGGGGAGGGTGACGATGCAGAGGGTACTTCGCGAAACTGGGCCGACAAAATCCATAGCCGAGCGAAGCACCATGCCCTCCACGACGCTGCCTGATGCGCTGGCGGATGCGCTCGGGCGGGTCGTCGCCGATGTGCAGCGTCAGGCGCGCAATGAATACGATCTGTTCGCGGCGGAATGCCGCGCGATCGTCGCGAATCTTAAATTTGAAGTTGCGACGGTAACGGCGGAACTGCACAAGGTTCGCGAGCAAGACCGCAAGCGCATCGACGACGCAATCGCGACGGTAAAGGACGGCGCGCCGGGCAAGGACGGCGCGCCGGGCAAGGACGGCGGCGGCGTCGATCCGGAATTGATCGCGCGGCTGGTCGATCTGGCGGTCGCCAAAATCCCTCCGGCTCCGGCCAGCAAGGGTGTGGATCCGAAAGAGGTTGCGGCGCTCGTGACCGCAGAAGTCGAGCGCGCGGTCGCCGCGCTGCCGAAGCCGGCGGATGGTAAGGGCGTAACGATCGAGGATGTGCGGCCGCTGGTCGACAATCTGGTGGGCAAAGCGGTAGCGGCGCTGCCGGCCGTGAAAGACGGGAAAGACGGGAAAGACGGCGTCGGTCTTGCGGGCGCGGTCATCGGTCGCGACGGCGACTTGACCCTCACACTGACGGACGGTTCGATGAAGTCGCTTGGATGTGTCGTTGGTCGCGATGTCGACCAGGCGGCGCTCTCAAAGCAGATCGAGGATCTGGTTGCGAAATTTCCGAAGCCGAACGACGGTAAGGACGGCTTTGGCCTCGAGGATTTCAACGCGGAGACGGAAGACGATGGCCGCCTCATCGTTCTGACGTTCACTCGTGGCGATCTTGTCGTCAAGCGCGAGATCAAAACCACCATCGTGCTCGATCGCGGCGTCTACCGGCCCGACGGGCAATATTCCAAGGGCGACGGCGTTACCTATGGTGGCTCATTCTTCATTGCCCAACAGGACACCAACGCAAAACCTGAAAGCGGTCCCGAATGGCGCTTGGCCGTGAAGCACGGCCGGCACGGGAAGGACGGCAAGGATGGCAAGGACGGCCCCCCCGGCCGGGATCTGACGCAGATAGGCCCTGACGGGAAGAAGTGGTGACGTTAACGCTTAAGTTTTGAAATCTAAAAAAGAGATGGAGAAAATCATGCACCTTTATCGCGCTTTGCTGTCCATCCTGTCCGCCGGTTTACTGCTGGTCGCGGCTCATGCACCGGCGCTCGCCGCCGGCAAGGGCAATACATTCGAGAACGACCTTCTCAAGCTGATCTTCAACGCGACCGCGATCGGCAACATCGCCGACAACGCGGCGACCTCTCCGCTGACCAACCTGCAGGTGTCGCTGCACACCGCGGACCCGTGCGAGGCCGGCGATCAGACCACCAGCGAGACGACCTATACCAGTTACGCCCGGGTCGCCGTGGCGCGCACGACCGGCGGCTGGACCGTCACCACCAACTCGGTCTCGCCGGCGGCCAATATCGACTTTCCAGCCGGCACCGGCGGATCCGGCACGGTAACGCATTTCGCCGTGGGCACGGCGTCGTCGGGCACCGGCAAGATTCTCTATTGCGGCACGGTAACGCCCAACATCGTGACCGGCAATGGCGTGACGCCGCGGCTCACGACCGGCACCGCGATCACCGAGGATTAGTCGGTGCGCGCCTGCAACAAGTTCTGAAAAAATCAAGGAGCGTATCATGCGAGGCTTGTTCATCCGATCGATGCTGTGTGCGCTGCTTGTGGTCGCGCTGCCGTTTGCGCCGGCGCAAACGCAAACCCAAGACGATGTCTTCGCGGCCGAGGTCAAATCGTTCACGGCCGGCACCACGCGACCGTCGCAGACGCGCTACACAGCGTTTCGATCGGCGGCAAACATCTGGCTGCTGTCGAGGGCGCCGGTCCTGAAGCCGGCGAGCTTCACGCTGGCGGCCGGGTACGGCGTTGACACTTTTGTCGGAACGATTGAGGCGACCGGGTCTCCGCCCGTCGGCTTCGAGATCGTCAGCGGCGATCCGAACAACTATTTCGATGTGTGGCCATCCGGCAATCTGCGCACATCGGAGGGCGGCCCGGTCCCGCCGGCCGGGACCTACTCTCTCGGTATCCGCGGCATCGGACAGAACAGCCCTGGGCCCATAGCGACGTTTACCGTTGCCGCGCTGGCGAGTCCCGCGGCCGATCCAACTCCTATCCCGGCGCCTTCCGCCGGTTGGCCGGATGCTTCCAATACGGGCGTGCGTCCAGGGACGGCACTGACGGTGCGGCTCGGCGGCCTGACCATCACTCAGCCCGGCGTGTATGAGAACCTGGACATTCGCGGTCCGGTCCAGATCAACGCGTCGGATGTCACGCTCAAGAATTCCAAGGTCACGGCGTCGCTGTTCTTCACGGTCAACATCGCCAGATCGGCGACCGGCGTGCGGATCGAGGATTCCACCGTCGACGGAATGGGAGCCGAAGGTTCGATCGGCATCAACGGCTCCGGCACGTTCCTGCGCAACAATATCTATAACATCGAAAACGGCTTCGGCCCCGGCAGCGACACGCTGATCCAGGACAATTATATTCATAGTCTGCGCGCATCGGGCGCGCCGCATTACGACGGCATCCAGGTCGACGGCGGCCAGAGCAACGTCACCATCCGCCACAACACGATCATCGTGGAACACAACCAGACCTCGGCGGTGATGCTCGACAACTGGGCGGGCCCACTCTCGAACATGCTGGTCGACAATAACCTCCTCGTCGGCGGCGGCTACACGATCTACGTGGACAGCCGATTCAACAGTAACCCGATCACAGGGGTCTCGATCACAAACAATCACATGGGCGCGGGCGGATTCGGCACGACGTTCTTTACGACCGCGGTGACCTACATCGGCAACCTCAATGACGGGCACGATCTGGTCAAGACGCTGACGCGCTGAAAGCGCAGATCTAATGGCCAGCACCTACCGCTTCTATCGCACGCCTCGCCTTGGCGACGGGCTGACACGACAGACGGCGTTTCGATCGAAGCTCAATGATCTCGGCATTGTGCGCGCTGACGCCACGCAAGACTTCTGGTCTTGGCCTAATCGAGCGATGGCGGTGAGCCTGTGCCTGGTGTGGTGCGAGCCTGTCAAACACGTAACGATTGCTGCCGATCCTGACATCTCGGCGCTGTCACCGGAACTGGCCGATATCGCAGCCGTCAATGCGTGGCTCGATCAGCCCGTCGGCGCGCTGCCAGCGGCAATTCGCGCGCGACTTGAGAGCGATGGTTTTCCGCTCGGTTGGGTTAATGGCGCGACCACGCGTCGGCAGTTGTGGCGCAAGATTGCCCAGCAGCACGTCATCATGCAGAGGCTGTTTGCCGGCAACGACAACGCGTTCAACTTCTTCAAGCGGAGCCTGGACGAGACGATAGCTTCTGTTCCAGTCGCTATCCGCAATCGCGTGTCGGCGTGGATGGTCGAGCGCGGACTGGATACGAGCTGGATCACCGGCGCGACATTGGTGCGGGAGGTGGTTGAATTTGTGTTGGCTCAGGTCAATCTGCCGAAGTGCCGGCTCCATCCGGAGCTTGACTTCTGATGGCCGATGCAACCGACGATTTCGAGCGGGCAAGTCTTGGTGCTAATTGGACCGTTTCGCTTGGCGCGGTAACGATCGTAGGATCGTCGGATGTTCGCGGCAATTCTGCCGGCGCCGACAGCCTGACCCGTTGGAACGCAAATACGTTTAACGGTGACCACTATTCCGAAGTCGTCGTCACAACTGGCGATGATGACGGCGGCGGCCCGGCCGTGCGGCATCAGTCTGGTGCGGTGACTTGCTACGCATGGATGATGCCTACTACAGATATTTGGACGATGTATGAAATTACGGCGGGGTCATATGCCGTATTAGGCGCGAATTATAGCATTGCTGGCAGCACCAATACGGGGACGACGGCTCGGTTGTCCGTTACCGGATCGACGCTCACGCCGAGTATCGACGGCGGCGCGCAGGCAACCCGCACCGATGCCTCGATCACAGGAGGTGGCCCTGGGATTGGATTCTTTGCAACGACAGTTTCGTTTGAGAGTTGGCTTGGCGGGCCAATTGCCGCTGCTGCCGCCTCGCTCATCTTCAAATCAAATCCCATGCAACACCTGCTGGTGAGGTAACGACATGACGATCGGCCGCGTTTACGACATCCCGTTCTCGGCCGTGGCCGTGACCGCGCAACAGGATTTTTTCGAAGTCGTTGCGCCGGCCGATGCGGTCGTGGAGATCCTGGAAATCCACCTTTCGCAAGTCTCGGAGGTCGGCGATGCCG
>Ga0210377_10005450_pt1 | contig 10451 bp, 6 predicted proteins | sample PLM4_65_b1redo_FD_155480 | JGI IMG/M metagenome (GOLD analysis project Ga0210377, IMG submission 155480) | Groundwater sediment microbial communities from an aquifer in East River, Colorado, USA - PLM4_65_b1 redo | ecosystem: Environmental > Terrestrial > Soil > Riparian zone | place: USA: East...
TCATTCGCGGGGAAAGACCTTCGGTTCAATCATTGGATACACCCGAACCCTCAACTGATACTGTTCAATTGGATATCTCCATACTAGACATGACCGAGTCGGAGGATCATCTGTCCGTGACATTTCGCCTTCTTATAACGAATCAGGGAGCACAGGCGGTTACTTTGACAAGCAATGATCTTTCATTGACGGTCGAAAACAACCCCGAAGTATCCCCGACACTTGTAACGCCGACCCTGCCTCAGGAGTTTAGACCGGGAGATATTATTCCTGTCTCTGCCACCTTCCCCAAGCCCCAGGCACTCAGCGCAGTATTAAGAATTTTTGATATCACGTTTGAATATTACTTTTAGTAAATCACAATCTTGATGTCACTCTGAGAGAGCGTCCGTTGCGAGCGAAGAGTCTCGGTTCAAATTACGAGGGATTCTTCGCCGCCAGAAGATCACTGTCTCCTCAGAACGACAAACCTGTGATTACTGAATATGAGAATCAGAAAAGCCTGCGCCATCACTGACGCAGGCTTTTCCATAAAAGGGTGGGAAGGTTTCAAACTTCACTTCCCACAGAACCCCCTATTTCAAGCCAAATTGGAAATCAATCGTTGAACCATCGTTAAGTGTGATCCGGTAGACATAGGTCTTGCCAGCTGTCAGGTTCTTCGTGTTGATATTGAATATCCATTGTTGATCACTGGTTGACCAGCGGAAAGCCGTATCAGGCGTGGTTGAGTCAACTGTTAATTCAACTTCCTGCGTTGTCAGGCCGGAGATGATTTGAACAAGCCTAAAGTTGCTCACAACGCCCGGTGTTCCAATTGAAATACCATTCGCATCACAGACACGGAATTTGGCAGGGACAGTGCTCTTCTGTTTGAACACACTGGAACCATCCGTGTTGATGGGTTGCAGGATTGAGTGACCGGGTCCGCCGTAGCAGATGCCGCTGGTAGCATAATGAATATTGTCGTGGACAGTGCTATTGGCATTATTGTAGTTGCCCGTGACATCAGTGAAGGTCCATGCATCGGTTAAATAATCGCCAGGGTTAGTGTGGGTGGTACCGCTGAGATTCAAGCCGCCGAGGCTCTCACCCAATACACCAGTGGCTGAGCCAGTGGCAGTGTGAGCTGCGCCATCGAATACAACGCTGTAAGGCGTGACTACGATGGTGGCGTTGGCCTTGGCAATGCTATCGGTGACGGTGAGGGTAGCGTCATCATTGTAGTTGCCGGTGACGTCCGTGAAGATCACGCTGTCGGTATGGGCAGCGATGGCATTGGTGTGCGTCGTGCCGCTGAAGTCCAAGCCGCTGAGGCTCTCGCCCAATACACCAGTGGCCGTACCGGTCGCGGTGTGTGCAAAACCGTCGTAGGTGACGGCATATCCGTTGAGGGCAAAGACCGCGTTGGCTTTGGCAATGCTGTCGGTGACGGTGAGGGTGGCGTCATCATTGTAATTGCCGGTGACGTCCGTGAAAGTCACGCTGTCGATATGGGCGGCAATGGCATTGGTGTGCGTCGTGCCGCTGAAGTCCAGACCGCTGAGACTCTCGCTCAATACACCAGTGGCCGTGCCGGTCGCCGTGTGTGCGGAACCGTCGTAGGTGACTGCATAGCCGTTGAGGGCAAAGACCGCGTTGGCTTTGGCAATGCTGTCGGTGACAGTGAGGGTGGCGTCATCATTGTAATTGCCGGTGACGTCCGTGAAAGTCACGCTGTCGATATGGGCGGCAATGGCATTGGTGTGCGTCGTGCCGCTGAAGTCCAGACCGCTGAGACTCTCGCCCAATACACCAGTGGCCGTGCCGGTCGCTGTGTGAGCGAAACCGTCATAGGTGACGGCATAGCCGTTGAGGGCAAAGACCGCGTTAGCTTTGGCAATGCTGTCGGTGACAGTGAGGGTGGCGTCATCATTGTAATTGCCGGTGACGTCCGTGAAGATCACACTGTCGCTGTGGGCAGCGATGGCATTGGTGTGCGTCGTGCCGCTGAAGTCCAGACCGCTGAGGCTCTCGCCCAAGACACCAGTAGCCGTGCCAGTCGCCGTGTGCGCGAAACCATCGTAGGTGACGGCATAGCCGTTGAGGACAAAGACCGCGTTAGCCTTGGCAATAGTGAAGCCACCGTTGCCGGTGTTGCCTGTGTGGTTAGTGTCACCACCCCAAGTCGCCTGAGCCGTGGCTGAACCAGCATTGGCGTTGTTGAAATAAACTAGTAATGCAGTTACATCCACCGGACTCATGCCGACACCTGTTGCTTGTGCCGTACAAGGCGTCTGCGCCAAGCCCGTGTAAGTGTAAGGCGCACCAGTTGTGCAGGTCACCGTCACTGTCGATGATGCTTGTCCAATGGTGAAGCCACCGTTGCCGGTGTTGCCTGTGTGGTTAGTGTCACCACCCCAAGTCGCCTGAGCTGTGGCTGAACCAGCATTAGTGTTGTTGCTGTAGACAAGCGAACCAGTCACGTCCACCGGGGTCATCCCCACACCCGTTGCTTGTGCTGTGCAAGGTGTCTGCGGCGAACCCGTGTAGGTATAAGGTGCACCAGCGGTGCAAGTCACTGTTACTGTCGATGACGCCTGTCCAATGGTGAAGCCACCATTGCCGGTGTTGCCGGTGTGGTTGGTGTCACCACTCCAGGTCGCCTGAGCCGTGGCTGAACCCGCGTTCGTATTGTTGGAATAAACCAGTGATGCAGTTACATCCACCGGACCCATGCCAACACCTGTTGCTTGTGCCGTACAAGGCGTCTGCGCCAAGCCCGTGTAAGTGTAAGGTGCACCAGCGGTGCAGGTCACCGTTACTGTCGATGACGCCTGGTTAAGGTGCAAAGTACCACTCGCGCTACCTTGATAGTTCGCATCATTGATTGTTGCTACAACGGCATAATCACCCACATTGGTCGGCGCAGTCGCTAAACCATCATAGGTAATATTCACACTCAATCCAGATGGAGTGGTAGTAGCAGTTGTTGACTTTGGTGAACCATCATAGGTGAAGTTCAAGGTGCCGAGTGTAACAGTAGCAGTTGCTTTGTTAACTGTCAACGTCGCCGCAGATGAAGTTACAGAACTACCACCTCCGCACGAGTTACTCACTACCACATCATAACTGCCAGCATCAGCAGTAACGACAGAGGAGATTGTGTAGCTACTTCCAGTTGCGCCACTGATGGGACTGCCACCCTTGCGCCACTGATATGACAAAGGCGCAGTACCGCTCGCGGTCACTGAGAATGTGACTGATTCACCAACGGTCTTGGTTGCGCTCGCAGGATTGCTAGTGGAAGGTGCTGTACATGCGGGGGCAATGGTTTCAGTCTGTGTGGCCGAAGCAGAATTGGGAGAAGTAATGCTTCCAGTGATTATTGGATTACCCGCATTGGCGTCTTTGTAATAGAAACTCTTCTGATCCGAAGCGCTGGTTGTCGTGACGCTCGTTATCGTAGTTGTGCATCCGGAATCGCTATAAAAGGCACCCCCACTCGAGCTCGTGGTCAGGTTTATTTGCGCGCCTGATGTGGCACCCGGGGTCTTGACCGTGATCACTGGCGAGCACGTTCCTGTAGAGACGCTGAATGCCGAAGTAAGGAAACTTACCGAAGCTGCATCTGTGAATGTCCCGTTCTGTGATACGCCGGAAGTCCGGCCGGTAGCTGTGTAATTATAAGAGCCAACTGCCAATTCGCTATCCCACAAGATCACTTGGCATGACCACGCACCGTTATCACCCGCAGTCGCGTCGCAGGCGGCAGTGTAGCCGTTGGGGCCAGCCACATCCACGTGGATGGGTTCGCCCGCCATAAAGCCTACGCCATCACTATTATCCCCACTGATCGTCACCACACTGCCGGGCGCGTAATCGGCCTGGTCAGTCCCGACCCAGGCCAAAGCGCCAATCGGGGCCACAGCCTGGAACATAATGAGCGCGATCACAAACGCGTTTAAGAGTTTATTTTTCATGATAAAGAATCCTTTCGAAACAAATATTGAAATACGATTTTGGAACAGAGAAGATCAGGCCCCTCATTGTCAGCAGCCACCTCCTTGGGTTGAATGGCTCCCACGGGAGCAATAATGCCAAAAGAAAAACCGCCTATGCCTGACTGAAATAATGGATAATTACTTGCCTGCCAAAGCACAGCGCGGTTGGAGAGTGCCTCAGTTTCTGTCTGAGAGCTCCGGGTCGTGTTACAAGTGGGAGTGAGTACGAGAGTTTTCACTTAAGTAAACTTTGTCTTACATTTCTGCAAGCACGATGTCATGACGCCTTTCATATATGACAGTTACAACGACAGGGTCGCAAGCAGGTTGCAAAAGGCTTGTCTGGCGTCGCAAGAAGCTGCGTTTTGGTCATAATCCGCCCAAACAGGAGCATGCAGGTATGAAAAGAGCCTCCATAGCGCAGGGAGGCTCTTAAAGTCTTGAAAGTACAATGAAAATCAGGCTATTCGGCCGCCAATTTGTAGCCCGTCCCAACCACGGTCTGGATGATCAGCGGGTTGGCAGGGTCGGTCTCGATCTTGCGGCGCAAGCGGTAGACCACGTTTTTCAGCATGGTGTTGTCCACTTCCGCCGTGTATCCCCAGACCTTCTGGTTCAACTCTTCGATCGTCACGATCTGGCCCGGCCTGTTCATCAGATAATACAGGAGCCGCAGTTCCAGATTGGTCAGATGAACCGCGCCGCCGGTTTTTAAAAAGACCATTTTCTCAGCGGGAAACAACTGCAGCGTGCCCACTTTCAACGGATTGAGTGTATCGGCCGAAATGCTGCCAAACCGCCTCAACCAGACTTTGACTTTTGCCTGAAACAATGAAGGACTGACGGGCTTGGGAATGCAATCGTCCACCCCCGCTTTATACGCTTCGAGCACAAATTCCTCCGTGCGGGCCGGTGCCAACAGCAAAATCGGAGTGAGCATCTCGACGCGCAGACTCCGTATCAATTCAAGTATTTGCGCTTCAGGCAGACTGATATCCATGATGATGAGATCAGGGGATTCTGTTTCACAACGTGCAAGCGTATTGGCAGGAACAGCTTCCAATGCAACATTCAGTTGTTGCAGCTGAAGACTAAAAACCCACAAGGGGCCGGTGGTTTGCTGGTTGCTGACGATCAGCACCTTCGGAGCAGATCCTAGCTTTTCCGCCATATTCAAGCCTTATTCGCCATTTTGCATTCGTGATCCATTGTTTGGCCACAGAGCCCTTGAGAAAAACTCATTTAGGGACTTTCGCAAGAGGTCTCATTTAAAAATGTGTCATGTTTGCAATGTTGACTCCCTTGTTGACCTGATGATTATAGCATTTTTCAGTTTGCTTTTTTCATTTCATGAATGACGATAGCATTGCTGTCTCATATAATTGACTTTCCATGTGCCCTATGATATTATGCCGACACAATTCAATAGCCCCGCATGGCGCTCTTATCCAGAGAGGCGGAGGGAACGGCCCGTTGATGCCTCGACAACCGGTGTTAGTTAGCTAGTTGGATAGTTTGGTAGTCCGATAGTTGAGAAACTACAAAACTAAGTAACTATGAAACTAGGCAACTACAAAACTAAACACACGGTGCCAATTCCGACAGACGGATGTTCTGGGAGATGAGAGGGCTTCCTACAAAATATGGTATTGCCCTTTCTGTACGTCTGAAGGGGCATTTTCATTTCCAAAGGAGTTAGGAAAAAACAATGAGCAACACTTTTATGACGTCCCCAAAATTGATGTTCACATCAGAATCGGTTTCTGAGGGACACCCCGACAAACTCTGCGATCAGATCTCGGACGCAGTGCTGGATGCCTGCCTCGAGCAGGATCCCATGTCGCGCGTCGCCTGTGAGACCGCGACCAAGACCGGTTTTGTCGCGCTGCTGGGCGAGATCACGACCAATGCCTTTGTCAATTTCGATGAGCTGGTGCGCCAGGTGGTATTGGAGATCGGTTATGACAACAGCGATAAGGGCTTCGACGGTCACACCTGTGCCGTGTTGACAGCCATCGCCAGCCAGAGCGCAGACATCGCGCTTGGCGTTGACCATGCCATGGAGGATAAAAGCGGCGAAATGACTGACAAGGACATCGAACACGTCGGCGCGGGTGACCAGGGCATGATGTTCGGCTTTGCCTGCAATGAAACAGCCACCCTCATGCCATTGCCTATTTATCTCGCACACAAGTTAACACGCCGGCAGAGTGAACTTCGCAAAAACGGAACCATCCCATGGCTTCGTCCCGATGCGAAGAGTCAGGTCACGATCGAATATTCACAGGGCAAACCCAAACGTGTGGACACCGTCCTCATCTCCACTCAGCACGCACCGGATGTCTCTCATGCTGAAATTGCCGAAGCTGTGACGGAACACATCATCATGCCAATGTTACCGGAAGGCTTGGTGGATAAGAACCTCAAGGTCTTCGTCAACCCGACCGGGCGCTTTGTAGTTGGCGGACCGATGGGCGACGCGGGTGTGACCGGTCGCAAGATCATCGTGGATACCTACGGCGGCATGGGTCGTCATGGCGGCGGCGCGTTCAGCGGCAAGGATCCCACAAAGGTGGACCGCTCCGCGGCGTATGCAGCGCGCTATGTAGCGAAGAACATCGTGGCCGCGGGCATTGCCGACCGCGTGGAGGTGCAGGTGGCCTACGCCATCGGTGTGGCGCATCCGCTTTCGGTGAATGTGGAGACCTTCGGCACCGCCAGGATCTCGGACGATCATATCTCCGCCCTCATCAGCGAAAACTTTGACCTGCGCCCCGGCGCGATCATCCGTGACCTGGGCCTGCGCAAACCGATCTATCGCAAGACGGCCGCGTACGGTCACTTTGGCCGCGACGATATCGAATTCCCCTGGGAACGCACCGACAAGGCGGAAGCGCTGAAGAGCGCCGCGGGACTATAAGAGTAATTGGTAATTCGTAATTTATAACAAAAAGCGCTTCTGAGAAATTCAGAGGCGCTTTTTGTTGTAGGTGGAGATAACGATTACAATAACGCCATGTCCCTTTCGGATAAGCTCAAGTCGCTTGGTGTTGGGAGAGCTTCGGATCTCCCTCAGCCGAAAATCGATTCCCATTCCATCGACTCGGTCGTGGCTGGGTCATTTATCCCCACCCCGCTCGGCGATGTATTCATAGCGGAACAAACTTATCCCTCCAATTACATTTACGGTGCATCTCCTCTTCTTTCCTCTTTCCCTCTTTCTTTTATCTCCCAATGGGCAAACGACCCTGAAATATCAAATCTCTCGCTCTCCAAATTCGCCTTCCTCGATACAGAGACCTCCGGCCTCTCCGGCGGCACCGGGACGTATGCCTTCCTTGTCGGTGTAGCGCGCTTCATCGACGATCAATTCGTCCTGCAACAGTTCTTCATGCGCGACCCGGCTGAAGAACCGGCCTTGCTCGAAGGGCTGGCAAACTTCCTTGCCCCGTGCCAATCGCTTGTCACATTCAACGGCAAAGCCTTCGACGCACCGTTACTATCCACGCGCTATCGATTGCATCAAATTCCCATACCTTATCGAGACTATTCCCATCTCGACCTGCTTCCACTCGCGCGCAGACTCTGGCGCGATAGGCTTGAATCGCGCGCCTTGAAATATCTTGAAGAGCACGTGCTTGGATTAAAACGCTCCAGCGAAGAAGTGCCCGGTTATGAAATCCCATTCTTGTATTTCGATTATTTGCGAACAGGCGACGCGCGTCCGCTGGGAGGTGTGTTCTATCACAATGCAATGGACGTGGTCGCGATGGCGGCGTTGCTCGCACACATGAATGACATGATGCAGAATCCATATGACGGCAAGGTTCAACACGGATTGGATTTCGTCGCGCTGGGCAAGCTGTTCGAAGACCTCGGCCATTGGGACGAGGCCGCCCGTCTGTTCGAGCGTGGACTTGAATCCAACTTAACGGAATCAGATTTCGGCGTGGCAGTGAAGCGGTTGTCCATCCTGCAGAAGAAACGCGGCGACTTAAGCGAAGCGGTCCGTTTGTGGGAGGAGGCCGCGCGGCAGGGTCATCTGTATGCGTTCATCGAGCTTGCGAAGCATTACGAACACAGGGAACGTGATGTAAAATCCGCGCTCAAGTGGACAAAGTCCGCTTTGAAACGAGTCGAGAAAATTGACCTGCCTGCCTACGAGCGCAAGTTCTGGATGACCGAGATCGAGCACCGAATGGAGCGACTAAATCGAAAAGCAGGGATACAAGGTACTGCGTAAATATCAAGCTTGTCGTTCCATTACTTTGTGACCGAAAAAGAAAGAACTTTGTTATTTACACAAGAGCAGTATAATAATAGGAGTTCATATTGGAGAGAGGAGCGGCTATGAATATTACTGTTTCGCAGGCGAAGGGTCGCGTGCCTGTTATGATTCTGAAGCTGGAAGGGCAGTTAGACGGTCAGAACTACCAGGAGCTGATCAATAAAGCGAAGGAAGGGTATGCAACAGGCGCGCGCGATTTTCTGATCGACATGGCCGACCTGACCTATATCAGCAGCGCCGGGCTGGTTGCCTTGCATAGCGTGGCTTTGTTGACCAAAGGCGAGGATTTGCCCGACACCGAACATGGTTGGTCCGCCTTTCGCTCGATGGGGAAGACCAGTTCCGCCGATTTGCAGGAGCACATCAAATTGCTCAACCCGCGCGAGGAAATAAAAAGCGTGCTCGAGATGGTGGGCTTCAGCAGGGTCTTCACAGTATTTACCGACCTCGATGAGGCAGTGAAGTCGTTCTGACAATGAAGGCGACATGGGTGTGCCATGTCGCTTTTTGATTTAAAGGAGGGTACGTCGCACCTTGCTTGGTTGGAATGGTTCAGTGTTTGGATTTTTCCCTTCAAACGGAATAATTCACTCTGGCTGGTGCGACGCACGCTTATGCCCGGAGAAAAAATGAAACAAAACCTTGGTAATCTTTTTATCATTCTATGTGTTGCGCTGACCATCTTTGTGTGGCTTGTTTTTCCTCCCGTGAACGACGGCCGCGAAAATTTTGAGCGCCAGTATGCAGGCGAGATCATCGGCTCGGTTAATATCGTGCTGATGGCTTCCTCCTTGTTCCTGTCCACGCGGCCCAAATGGGCCGAAAAGTATTTTGGCGGCCTGGATAAAATGTACATCACCCATCGCCGCGCTGCCACCACTGCGTTCCTCCTGATCTTTGTCCATGTGCTCACCGTCCCCATCACGGTGACTGGCTGGAGACTCGGCAACTACCTGGCCGTGATCGCCTTCACAGGCATTGTTTCCATTGTTCTCATCAGCCTCGCGCCGCGCATCACTTATCTAAACAAACTGACAGGCGGCACCTACGACGGCTGGAAGAATCTCAAAAAGTACATCGGCATCTTTTTCATCATTGGCTACCTCCACCCCTTTTTCATTCAACGCCCACTCAGCGCGTTCATCGCCATCAACTTCGTGCAGATCTTTTTCATCATCGGCGCGGTTTCCTATCTTTACACCGAACTCTTCGGGCGCTTCTTCAAAAAGTTCGTTCCATACACTGTGGACGCTGTGAAACATCCCAATCCATCGACGACCGAAGTGACCCTGCGCCCCAAAAAGGACTCCATTCCAAAACAACGCGCGGGACAATTCCTCTTCGTACGCTTCCCCAACGACAGGATATTGAACGAGTCGCATCCCTTCACCATCTCCAGCTCGCCTCAGGAGGACGTTTTGCGTGTCACCATTAAAGCCAGCGGGGACTTCACCCGGGCCCTGTTCAGCAACCTGCAAGCCGGTACGGATGCGATCGTCGAAGGTGCACATGGCATGTTCGACTACAAGACCGGCGGACAGAAACAGATCTGGATCGCAGGCGGGATCGGCTTAACCCCGTTCCTTTCATTCATCCGTGACATGGATGGCAATCTCAATCACGAGATAGATTTTTATTACACCGTCCGTCATAAGGAGGAGGCCCTGTTCGTGGATGAGATCGAAGCCGCCGCGAAAAAGAATCCGCGTCTGAAGGCGCATATCCGCTATTCCGCGACAGATGGTTCCTTGAGTGTCGATGATATTGTGAAGAACACGGGTGGCTCTGTACGCGACCATCACGTTTACTTATGCGGCCCGCTCCCGATGATACAGGCATTCGAGAAAAAACTCCTTTCACTGGGTCTGCCTGCCACAAACATCCATTACGAAGAATTCAATTTCCGGTAGAATATGCAGAGGCAAATCATGGAAATCACCACCTCCATTCACCAGGCGGATAAACCGATCGCGATCATGCGCATCAAAGGGGAGATCAACGCAGCGAACTTTATGGAAGTCGTTACACAGGCACAGGAAATTTACAGGGATATGGCACATGACCTGATCATCGACCTGAGCGAGGTGCCCGGCATTAGCAGTACCGGTCTGGTTGCCGTTCACCAGATCGCCCTGCTTTACAGCGGTGTTCCGCAACGAATTGAAACGGATGGTACCGAG
>Ga0210377_10005451_pt1 | contig 10449 bp, 7 predicted proteins | sample PLM4_65_b1redo_FD_155480 | JGI IMG/M metagenome (GOLD analysis project Ga0210377, IMG submission 155480) | Groundwater sediment microbial communities from an aquifer in East River, Colorado, USA - PLM4_65_b1 redo | ecosystem: Environmental > Terrestrial > Soil > Riparian zone | place: USA: East...
GACCTAGAGGTCGCCATCATCCCGATCGAGATCTTAGTCCCTGCTTAGGGAAAGGAGACGGTCATGCAATACTCGTTTGGTACCGGTGTACTCTTCGGACGCAAAGCCGTTACGTCCGGCGTAGCTACCCCGATCCGGTTCGGTGGTGTCCAAGGCGTGTCGGTGGACTTTGCCTTCACGACCAAGGAGCTGTACGGCCAGAAACAGTTCCCGATCGCAATCGGTCGGGGTACGGCGAAGATCACGGGCAAAGCCAACTTCGCACAACTCAACGGGTTGGCGTTCAACGACCTGTTCTTCGGCGAAGCCGGCGCGGTGGCTGGCTCGGTCGTGACGGTCAGCGGTGAGGAAAAGACCGTAACGGCGAACGTCGCAACCGCGACGAACAACACGACGTTCTTGCAGGACCTGGGCGTCGTGCTGGACTCGGACGGGTCGATCTTTACCAAGGCGGCGTCGGCGCCCGGCTTGATGCAGTACTCGTGCAACGAGACCACCGGGGTGTACACCTTCAACTCGGCACAGAACGCCGCCGTCGTGCAGCTGTCGTATCAGTACACCGATGCGGCGAACGGCAAGAACATCACCATCAACAACCAGCTGTTGGGGACGGCACCGACGTTCCAGATCATCCTGTCGGAGACGTTCAACGGCAAGAAGCTGAACCTCGATCTCTACGCGTGCATCAGCTCGCAGCTGTCGCTCGCGACGAAGCTCGAGGACTTCACCATCCCGGACTTCAGCTTCCAGTGCTTCGCCGCCGCCAACGAAGTGATCGGCAAGCTCTCGGTCGACGAATAACACCAAAAGGACAACCAGCCATGAATGACACCGTAAAGGCCCCCGAGAAGGTCAACCCACCCGGGTTCGACCTCGGGGGCCAGTGGATTCAACTCGGGCCGAAGGAGTACAAGTGCCCGCCACTCAACTTCAAGGCGCTTCGGACACTCATTCCGCGGCTCGCCGATCTCAAGCAACTCGAGGCTGGCAAACCGACGGCGGAGCAGATGGACATCGTCGTAGAGCTCGTGCACGCGGCTCTGTTGCGCCATTACCCGCAGTTGTCGAAGGACGAGGTCTCGGAGTACGTCGACATCGGCAACTTCATGAAGATCACCACAGCCGTGCTCGGTGGGTCCGGGCTGGTGAAAGGAGCTCTCTCGCTGGGGGAGCCGGTTCCGGAGGTTCCGAAGAGTTAGACTGGGACCTCCTCTACGCGCTACTGGTCCGGGAGACCGGGTGGACATGGGAGTATATTGACGACAACATGACGCTGTTGCGGATGAAGGGGTTCACCAGAGAGTGGCGGCGCGCTCCTCCCCTTAGTCACACGCTGACCGCACTGGTAGATGGCCTGTCCGGAGGTAAGTTCTCGAAGGCCATCCAAAAGTCGGACAAGAGTCTGAACCGACTGATCGCCGACTTCGGCGCAGCGGGAATACGAGTGGAGGTACGGAAAGGTGGCAGACCAACGAACTGAAGTAACGATCGGCGCCAAGATCGACGAGGTCGTTGGTGCTATCACGCAACTTCAGGGGCAGTTCGCAGCGTTCGCGAAGAATACGACGGAGAAGCTCAACTCCGTCAATGTCGCTACTGATGCCTTAACGACCAAGGTCAAGCAGTTAGTCGTCGCGTTCGTCTCGTTCAAGCAGCTCGAGAAGAGCGTCGAGATCACCAAAGACCTCGCGATCGAGGCTGCGAACCTGGCACGGCAGTTCGGAATCACCGCTGGTGAGGCTTCCGTATTCGCTGTTGCCATCGGCGACGCCTACGGAACCGTCGAACAGGTCGCGAGAGCCAACGACTTCCTAAACCGGCAACTCAAGCAGAACGAAGAACGCCTAAACGCGCTCGGGTTGGTAACTCGAGACGTCACTACGGGTGCGCTGCGCCCGCAAATGGAACTCTTCAAGGATGCCATCGGTGTCCTCCGGGAGTACAAAGAGGGGACGGACAGGAACACGGCCGGAGCGGAGATCTTCGGACTCAAGGGTCGCGCGCTACAGGAGATCATGGAGCGCCTCGGACCTGCGATGGAGCACGCGAAGAAGAAGGCCGACGAGCTCGGGTTGACTCTCAGCTCCACGGGAGCTCAGACGGTCGAGGAGTACCGTGCCGCACTGAACGACTTTCAAGACGCCCTAACGGCGATCCGGAAGGTCATTGGCGAGGCACTCATGCCTGTGCTAACGTCCCTGATGAACTGGTTCAGCGGATTTGGCAAGGAAGCCGTCGAGGGTTTCGCGCTGTCGATCAAGACGCTAGCGATCGTGTTGAACATCCTGGTCGGTGCGCTTAAGGTCGTCGCGGAGATTGCCGCTGCTACGATTCAGATCATCGCGACGGCGTTCATCGGAATGGGAACCGCGATCGCACGAGCCTTGACGTTCGACTTCAAAGGCGCGGCGCGGGCGCTAGACGACGGTGACGAACTGATCAAAGAGCGTTTCGTTCGAATGAAGGAACGCATCGCTGAAGCCGGTGCGGAGGTCGGGCGGAACATCTACGACATCATCAACCCGGATACCGCGGCTGCGGGTAAGCCAGGTGCCGGTGGTGGCTCGAAAGGCTACAAGGGAGAGGACAAGAACCGGATGGGTGGGTTCGAAGCCAACCTGGCAGCAAAACGGGCGGCATACGAAGCCGAGGGTGCACTTGATGGGAAGTTCCAGGCGTTCTCGTTGCAGATGGAGCAGGATTTCTGGGGAAAGATCCTTGAGGACACGAAGCTCAAAACGGAGGAACGCCAGAAGATCTCGATGAAGTATTGGGAGCTCGAGGTCAAGATCGGCCGCGAAGCCTTCGAAACGCAGTTGCTCGACCTGAAGAACCAACAGGCGCAGTTCAAGAACAACCTCGAAGAGCGCCTGAAGATCGCTCAGCAAATCGCCGAGAAGGTGTCGCAAGCCTTTGGTGGCGGGTCTCCGCAGGCTACGGCGGCACAGCGGGACGTCATAAACCTGCAGCGCGAGATCGCCTCACAGAAGCGTGAGATCGACCGTGTTGCTGAAGAAGGTGCCGTCGAGGGACAGCTCCGACAACTCGACATGACGCGGACACGGCTGGAGCAGGCGTTCGCGCTCGAGAAGATCTCGAAGGAGCAGCTCATCAAGTTGGACGTGGATTTGGAGAACCAGCGGTACCAAATCCAGCGCGATGCTCTGGCACGGCAGCTCGCATTAGAGAGTCAAAACCCCGACCGGGATCCACGCAAGCTAGCGGAGATACAGCGGCAGCTGGTGACCCTGGAGCAGATCCACCAAGCCAAGATCCTCGACCTCCGCAAGCAAGCTGCGATCGAGTCCGACCGGATCATCCGACGGATGCACTCGGTGATCCAGTCGTCGTTCGCGACCATGTTCGACGAGATCTTTCAGGGCGTACACAATCTCCGGGACGTCTTCAACAACTTCTTCATGTCGATCCTCTCCGGCATGCGGCGGATCATTGCCGAGCGGTTCGCCGAGAAACTCTTCGGTCCGGGTACTGCCGGTGGCAAGCTCATCGACATGGTGCTCAACCCGTTCCTGAAGATTGTCGACACGATGGTGACGAAGTGGATCTTCGGTGAGGAAGTCATGACGGCCGCGACCATTGTGGGCTCCACTGAGCGCACAGCGGCCGAAACAGTTGCCGCGGCAACGTCGCTCTCGGTAGAGTCCGAGTCGGTGATCGCTAAGATCCTCAACAAGGGGTACGAGACGTTCGCGAGTGTCTACGCCGCGGTGTCGGAGATCCCGTACGTAGGGTGGATTCTCGCCCCGATAATGGCCGGTGCAGCGTTGGCAACTGTAGTCGCTATGGTCGGGAGCGTCGTATCGGCCGAGGTGGGCCAGTGGAACGTTCCCAGTGAACAGCTGACGCTTCTGCACCCAGGTGAAGCCGTCCTTCCGGCTGGGTTCGCGAACGAGATGCGAACTGCCGTCGGTTCCGGCAAGGGGTTCGGTGGCGGTGGCGGGACCTCCGTGACCATCTACGCGATGGACGGCCGAGACGTCGAACGTGTGCTCCGCCGTAACGGCGGAGCCCTCGTGAAGGCTTTGAGTAGCCAGATCCGCGACTTCAACGTTCCGAGGCGTACATGAGCCAATCAGTCTTCCCTACGCTACCCGGGTTGCAATGGGACGTCTCGAAGGTCCCGGAATTCCGCAACAAGAAGCACCAGGCCGTTTCTGGCCGGGAGTCGAGTATCCGGTACATGCTGTACCCCCTGTACGCGTTCAACATGAGCTACTCGATCTTGCGACAGACTACCGGGTTCGACGAGCTCAAGACCATCATGGGGTTGTTCCTGGCGATGAACGGTGACTACGACTCGTTCTTGTACACTGATCCGGACGACAGCTCCGTTACGGATCAGCTGTTCGGCGTACGGGATGGCGTCGCGACGCAGTTCCAGCTGCTGCGTACGTTCGGGGCTGGTAGCTTCACACTCATAGAGCCCGTACAGAACGTCAACGCACTGACGAACCTCAAGTCGAACGGCGTAACGATGAACAGCCCGGCGGACTACACGATTAGCAACACCGGGCTCGTCACGCTGGCCGCTGTGGGTACAGCCGGGCACTCGCTGACGTGGACCGGCACGTACTACTTCCGTGTCCGATTCCGGGAGTCCATCGTCGAGTTCAACCAGTTCATGAAGAACCTGTGGGAGTTCCAGCGCTGCGAGCTCTACGGGTCGCTGAGCAACAAGGTATGAAGACCGCGACTCCTCTGCTGCGCGGCTGGCTCTCGCCGAATCGATACGGGCTGGCGTTCGATGGCCCGGTTGGTGAGGGTGGCGGGGGCCGCTACGTAAGCATTCCCGACGATACCACGATTCAGTTTGGGTCTGCTGACTCGTTTTCACTAGAATACGGAGTGCGGGTAACCGATGGGCATGCGTACTGGCAGCTGGGAAAGGGCAACGGCTACGGGCCGTATGGTTGGGGCATCGCTACTTACACAGTCGGCGATCCGTTACTTGCGCAATTCTTTGTCAATGATAACGCCCACCCGACGCCCACTTACGTTGCGAATTCCGCAACCTTTCCTCGGCATACTCGTGCGCATCTAGTATTTGTGTTAGACCGCAGCGCTGGTTTACTTCGCACATACCTAAACGGGGTGCCGGGCGGTACTGCGAGCATTGCTGGCTTGGGGTCGGTAGCTGCCGAAGGTTCGCCATTCACCATCGGGCAGATGAGTGGTAACTACACTCGGGGCGTGTTTGACAACGTGCGCCTTTACAAGCGTATCCTCAGTGCGGCTGAGATCTCGGCACATTATCTGGGCATCTTCCAGGACGAACGCGGGCTGGTCGGCTGGTGGCCTAGCGTGGAGGGCTCCGGCACGCTGCTCAGCGATGCCTCCGGTAACGGGAACAACGGCACGCTGGTCAACGCCCCTGCGTGGGAGTTCTTCGACCCCTACCCCGCGTCGATGCGCAAGCTTACGGTCGCGGATCTCTACACCTTCGCGCTGCGTGACGGGTCCTTCCTGCGGTATACGTCGCTCGATGTCGACGTGGTGTACGGCGGTAACACCTTCAGCGCAGATGCGCCTGTCATTGAGCGGTCTCGGGTAACGAGTAAGGTAGGGATCGAGGTAGGGGAGATGACCCTGACGGTATCGCCCAATGTAGAGGATCTGATCAACGGCGTAGCCTGGATTCCTGCCGCACGCGGGGGTGCGCTCGATGGTGCGCGCGTAACGGTACAGCGGGCGTTCATCTGGAATCCATTCATTCCCCCCATTGGGGTGCTGACGTTGTTCTCCGGGCGCGTGTCACCCATTGCCGGAGGCCGCAGCTCCGTGGAGATTCGGGTAAAGAGCGACACAGAGCTGTTCGACATGAAGATCCCGCGCAACCTCGTGCAGCCCGGCTGCCTTCATACGCTCTTCGATACCGGTTGTGCTCTCAGCAAGGCCGCCTTCGCTAGTAACAGCAGTGCAGACAGCGGCAGCACGAAAGCAGTGATCAACTGCGGGCTCCCGCAGACTGTGGGGGTCTTTGATCTCGGAACAGTCGTGTTCACCAGTGGCCTCAACAACGGAGTCGCGCGTACCGTAAAGCGGTACACGACTGGCGTGTTTCATCTGGCTCTGCCGCTCCCCTACACGCCAGGTGTCGGTGACACCTTCACAGCGCATCCCGGCTGCGACAAACAACAGACGACGTGCGTCAACAAGTTCAACAATCTCGTCAACTTCCGTGGACTACCCTTTGTTCCGGTACCGGAGACTGCAACGTGACCGAAGCCGAACAGCGTACGGCGGTCGTTGAGGAGGCCCGCAGCTGGCTGCGTACGCCTTACCATCACCAGGGCCGCATCAAGGGTGTGGGCGTCGACTGTGCGATGCTGCTCTGCGACGTGTACCATCAGGTCGGGCTGATCCCCTACATCGATCCGAGGCCGTATCCGGTAGACTGGAACCAGCACCGCAGCACAGAGCGCTACCTGGAGTGGGTAGAGCAGTACGCACGACCGGTAAGCGCGCCGCAGCCGGGAGACATCGCGGTGTGGCGGTTCGGGCGCTGCTTTGCTCACGGGGCCATCGTAGTAGAGTGGCCCACGGTGATCCATGCTGTGCTGCGCGAGCGTTCGTGCACTACGAGTGATGCGTCCATTCACTCGCAGCTATCCCGGCGCCCGGTAGTGTTCTACTCTCTGTGGGGTGCCGCCTAGTGGCCGGCAAGACTTGGATCTTCAACGAGCAGCAGAAGATACTGGCCTTCAAGGTACAGGCATCTGCCTTTGGGCTGCCCATTCCGCTCGCCTGGGGGCGTAATCGCGTCCCCGGTAACCTCATGTGGTACGGGGACTTCACTCCAATCGCGCACACGACGGAGACGAACTCCGGAGGTAAGGGCGGCGGCGGGGTTGCGACGGTAGATACCACCTACACCTACACCGCAGCGCTTGCCATTCTGCTGGGCGAGGGGCAGATCTCCAGCGTATTAACCGTATGGGTGGGCAAGAAGAAGCTCAGTGCCTCCGGGCTGTTCGGAATGTTCACCGGCTCCTACACGCAGTCGGCGTGGGCACATCTCACTACCAACCACCCGAGCGAGGCGCTGACCTACCGAGGCGTTGCGTACCTCGTTGCAGAGGCATACGATCTAGGCGGTAGTGCCTCGCTGGAGAACCACAACTTCGAGGTGAACTGGGGATTCCAGTACGGCGATGGCATCGTCGACGCGCACCCTGCGGACATCCTCGACGACCTTGCAACCAACGTGCACTATGGCATCATGTACCCGGCCTCCGCGATCGGCGACTGGACGCAGTGGACGAAGTACTGCACCGCAAACGGCATCTTCCTATCGCCAGCCGTCCTTGGGCAACGTACGGCAGCAGAGTTCATCGAGCACATCGCACGCCTGAGTGGTGCGGGGATCGTCTTCAGCGAGGGTCTGTGGAAGATGATACCGTACAGCGACGAGGCCGCTACTGGGAACGGAGAGACGTACACGCCGGACGTTACTCCGGTGTACGAACTCACCGACGATGACTACACGCACAATGAGGGTGAGGACCCGGTGCTGCTGGACCGTACCAGTCCCGCCGATGCCTTCAACCAGCAGAGCCTCATCTTCAGCAACCGCGCGAACGACTACAACGAGGAGCCAGTAGAGGCGAAGGATCAGTCGGCGATCGAGACCTACGGGCTGCGTACTGCGGATCCGGTACAGGCATCTGAGATCACGGAGAAGTCTGTAGGCCGCTTCGTGGTGCAGCAGATCCTACAGCGTACGCTGTACACGCGTGCGACGTATCAGTTCGCGCTACCTTGGCAGTTCGCGCTACTGGAGCCGATGGACCTGCTACTGATCAACGATACAGGGCTGGGGCTGATATCCGAACGCGTTCGCGTCATCGAGATCACTGAGACTGACGAGGATGGGTACCGCGTTACGGTCGAGGAGTTCCCTACGCAGATTGGTCAGCCGGCGCTGTACGCCAGCCAGGAACCAGGCGGCTTCACCGTCGACTACAACGTACCGCCGGGAAGCATCAGCACGCCTCTCATCCTCGATGCGCCAGGCGCCGCGACGGTAAGCGGCTACGAGATCCTGGCAGCCGTCAGCGGGAACGATCCCAACTGGGGCGGAGCAATTGCGTGGGTCAGCCTCGACGGAGACTCCTACCGCCAGGCCGGGAGCATCAGCGGACGTAGCCGCTACGGGGTACTCAGTGCCACCCTACCGACGGGGTCTGATCCGGATGTGGTCAACACTTGCGCTGTAGATCTCACCATCAGTAAGGGCGCACTGCTGGCCGGGGTGCAGATAGACGCTGACAATCTCGCAACCCTGTGCTACGTCGACGGCGAGCTGATCGCGTACACGGCAGCTACACTGACGGCGCAGTACCGATACAGCCTCGATACGTACATTCGCCGCGGCGTCTACAACACGCCGATCTCCTCGCACCTGTCGGGAACCAACTTCGCGCGGTTGGATCAGGCGCTGCTGCACTACGCGTACGACCCAAGTCTGGTGGGCAAGACCATCTACCTGAAGTTCACCAGCTTCAACATCTACGGAGGAGCACAGCAGGAGCTGGCTGACGCAACCGAGTACGCGTACGTCATCCAGGGGCCGGTAGGCTCGCCGGCAAACGTTACAGGATTTACCTACACGTTCCAGGGCTTGAGCACCAAGCTGAGCTGGACTCGGGTTGCAGGCGACAAGCGATTCCTGGAGTACGAGATCCGGCAAGGTGCGTCGTGGGAGGCCGGGACTGTCGTTGGACGAACGCAGTCCGACTTCTTGGTGATCCCTGCACTCACGGCGGCGGCGACCTTCTTCATCAAGGCTTCCTACCTCGGCGGCGATCGTGGCAGCATCGCTGCTGCAAGCGTAGTAATCACACCTAGCCCTCCGAACCCTGTATCGCCTTCCGCGATGTTCGACGGAAGCGACGTGAAGTTGACCTGGCCGGTACCGACGGGTGGGAACTACCAAGTGGCTCGCTACGAGGTGCGGTACGGCACTACATGGGCTGGCGGCACTTCGGTAGGCTTCGTGGACGTCACTACCTTCCGGGCACTTGCGGCCTGGAGCGGATCACGTACGTGGTGGGTCGGCGCGATCGACATCTCCGGGCAGATGTCTACGCCGGCATCCATCGAGGTAGTGGTGACCGTGCCTTCTGCACCTACGATTGTCGCGGAGGTGATTGACAACAACGTGCTGCTGCGGTGGACGGATGCAGTTCAGACCCTTCCGCTGAAGAACTACGAGCTGCGGCGCGGCGATGTGTTCTCGACGGCCACGGTCATTGGCACAGTGCAGGCTCGCTTCGCGACTATCTTCGAGTCGGTCGCCGGGTTCTACAAGTACTGGGTGGTCGGTGTGGACTCTGCGGGCAACTACGGCACGGAGCAGTCCATCACTACCATCGTCAGCGCTCCGCCGGACTTCGTGTTCTACGACCAGACCGAGTCGACCTTTACGGGCACGAAGACCAACTGCCTGATCGTCCCGGAGACCGGGAAGCTCCTCGCGTGTGTATTCACTGCAGAGGTCTACCAGGATCACTTCACCACGCGTTCGTGGGATCAGCCGCAGGACCAGATCGATGCCGGGTACCCGATCTACGTGGAGCCCTCGCAGACTACCGGCAAGTACGAGGAGACGATCGACTACGGGACGGTCATCCCCTCCACGATGGTCTCCGTTTCCGTAGGGTCTACCACGATAGCGGGCGCGGTTACCATCACGCCGACCATCAGCGTGAAGAAGCTCGTTGGCGATCCCTGGATCGACTACGCTGGAGTATGGCAGGCCTTCGCTACCGACTTCCAATACGTCAAGATAACGCTCGACTTCACCTCGAGCGGCGGCAACGACCTGATCACCGTAGACACGCTGACGATCCGGCTCGACGTGAAGATCAAGAACGACAGCGGAATCGTTACGGCCAACGCTGGGGACTCTGGTGGTACTACGGTCAACTTCAACGTGGCCTTCATCGACATTCGGTCCATCACCGGTACGCCGCAGGGCACTACTCCGGTGACATGGGTCATCGACTTTACGGATGTCCCGGACCCAACCTCATTCAAGATCCTGGTATTCGATCTCAGCGGCACTCGAGTAACGCGAGATGTTCGTTGGGAGGCATCGGGCTCATAGGAGCACACAATGAACTGGAACCTTCCCACCCTCACCGATCTCTACACCGACTTCTTGACGTACCTGAAGGGTCGAGATCTCGACGTAGCCAAGGGTCTAGACCCTGCCGCGGTGACCGTGACCAATCCGGTTGCCGACATGATCCGGTGGAACAGCGCGAACCACTTCTGGGAGAAGTACAACGGCAGTACGTGGGCCGCGCTGGACTCTGCCTACCTGATTCAGATAGGGGCCTTCACCGGAGAGGTGACGAAGCCCTCGGGTAGCTCGGGTCTCACGATTGCCGCCGGAGCGGTGACCTACGCGAAGATTCAGAACGT
>Ga0210377_10005452_pt1 | contig 10447 bp, 10 predicted proteins | sample PLM4_65_b1redo_FD_155480 | JGI IMG/M metagenome (GOLD analysis project Ga0210377, IMG submission 155480) | Groundwater sediment microbial communities from an aquifer in East River, Colorado, USA - PLM4_65_b1 redo | ecosystem: Environmental > Terrestrial > Soil > Riparian zone | place: USA: East...
TCTTCAACTCGAGCATCCGTACCGGTGACGGTGAAGGCATCGCCTCGGAGTCGGTGAAGGAGAAGATCATGCAGATCATCAAGAACGAGGATCTGAAGAACCCCCTCTCGGATCAGAAGATCGCCGAGATGCTCAGCGACTCGAGCATCCAGATTGCCCGCCGCACCGTCACGAAGTATCGCGAGGCGCTGCGCATCCTTTCCTCTACGCGGCGCCGGCAGATCGGCTAGATTCGCGAACCCCGAGCCAGGACCGATCCATGAAGCTCACCGACATTCTCGTGCGCGACGCCTGCCTGGTCGACCTTCGCGGCAGGACCAAACCCGAGGTCCTCCGGGAGCTGTCCGAGGCGCTCGTCGGCGCCGTCGCGGGACTCGACCGCGCGGAGCTCTACGCGATGCTCGTCGAGCGCGAGAAGCTCGGCAGCACGGCGATGGGTGACGGCATCGCGATCCCCCACGCGCGCATCGAGTCGCTCGACCGGGTGCTCGCGGTCTTCGGGCTCTCGCGCGGCGGGGTCGACTTCGACTCGCTCGACGGCCAGCCGACGCACCTCTTCTTCCTGCTCGTCGCGCCCGGCCGCGAGGGCAGCGCCCATCTGCTCCTGCTCGCCCGCCTCTCGCGCCTGCTCGGCGTCGACGCCTTCCGCGCGCGGCTGCGCGAGGTGGGGTCGACCGACGAGCTCTTTCGCGCGATCGAGGAGGAAGAGTCGCGGCACTAGCATGACCCAACCCGCGTCCGCGCCGGCTCGTGTCCACGGAAGCCTGGTCGAGGTTGCGGGAGTCGGCGTGCTCCTGCTCGGGCGCAGCGGCATCGGCAAGAGCGAGTGCGCGCTCGAGCTCGTTATGCGGGGACACCGATTGGTGGCGGACGATGTGGTCTTGATCGGCCCCGAGGCGGACGGCTCGCCCGCCGGTTGGAGCCCGGAGCTCGTGCGGCACTACCTCGAGCTGCGCGGCATCGGCATCGTGCACGTGCCGAGTCTGTTCGGTCCGAGCTCGGTGGCCGATCGCGCGCGAATCGAGCTGGTCGTGCGGCTCGAATCCTGGGGCGTGGGCGAAGTCGAGCGCATCGGGCTCGAGCGGCGCAGCGAAGACGTTGCCGGCTTCGCGGTCGAGGTCCTGCACCTGCCGGTCGCGCCGGGCCGGAACATCGCTTCGCTCGTCGAGGTGGGCGCGCGCAACCACGTGCTGCGCAGCCGCGGAAAGAGCGGAGCCGAAGAGCTCGACGCGCGCGTCTTCGCGCTCCTGCGGGGTGAGGAAAGTTGAGCCTGGGGCCATCGCTGGTGATCGTCTCGGGTCTGTCGGGTGCGGGCCGCACGACCGCGATGAAGGCGCTCGAGGATCTCGGCTTCTACTGCGTCGACAACCTCCCGGTGGTCCTGCTCGAGCCGTTCGTCGAGCTCTTTCGCGAGGGCAGCGACCGGCTCGCCGTCGCCGTCGACGTGCGCGAGCGCAGCTTCCTGGCGGCGTTTCCGGAGGTGCACGCGCGCCTGCGGGGGAGCGGCCTGGCGACGACGCTGCTCTACCTGGAGGCCGGCGACGAGGTGCTCGCGCAGCGCTTCTCCGAGACGCGACGCGTGCACCCGACGCGCGGCAGCGGATCGCTCTTCGAGGACATCTCGCGCGAGCGCGAGCTGCTCGTGCCGATCGCCCGCCTCGCGGACCTGGTCATCGACACCGGCCAGATGAGCGTACACGGCCTCAAGCGCCAGATCTCGCGGATTTTCACCCGCGGGGCGCGCGGCGCGGCCATGGAGATCGAGCTGGTCTCGTTCGGCTTCCGTCACGGCGCGCCCGAGGCCGCCGACCTGATGATCGACGTGCGTTTCCTGCCCAATCCGAACTTCGAGCCGGCGCTGCGCGCGCGCACCGGGCTCGAGGCTGACGTGGCCGCGTTCGTGCTCGACTCGCCCCACACCCGCGAGTTCATGGCGAGGTTGTGCGAGTTCGTCGACTTCCTGATCCCGCGCTACGAGGAAGAGGGCAAGGCCCATTTGACGGTGGCGCTGGGCTGCACCGGCGGCCAGCATCGCTCGGTCGCGGTGGTGTGTGCCCTGGACCGGCACCTCCGGGAACGCAAGATTGACGTCCGCGTGACCCACCGAGACGTGGCTCGCGTCCGAAGGAGCGAGGCGTGATCGGCGTTCTGGTTCTCTCCCACTATCGACTGGCGGACGAGTTCGTGGCCGCGCTGCGCCACATCGTCGGCGAGGTTCCGCACGTGCGCGCGATGGGTGTCGATCCCGCGACCACCGCCCCGGAGGAGATGCGCGCCCAGATCGACAAGGCGATCCGCGAGGTAGACCAGGGCAAGGGCGTGCTCGTGCTCGTGGACATGTTCGGCGGCACACCCTCCAACCTCTCGCTCTCGTTCCTCGACGAGGGGCGTGTCGAGGTGGTGACGGGGGTGAACCTGCCGATGCTCGTGAAGGTCGCGCGCCAGAAATCCGAGACCGGGATTCACGAGCTCGCCGAGCTGGCGCGCGACTACGGGCGGCGGAACATCTCCGTGGCGAGCGATCTGCTCTCGAGTCGTGAGCCCGGGAAGAAGACCGCCTCGTGAGCCGGGTCGAGCAGGTCTGCCAGATCCAGAACAAGCTGGGTTTGCACCTGCGGGCGGCCGCCGCGTTCGTGAAGGTGGCCGAGCGCTACAAGAGCGACGTCTCGCTCGAGCGGGACGGAACGCGCGCGAACGGCAAGTCGATCATCGCGCTCGTCACGCTCGCCGCCTCGCTCGGAACCTCGGTGAAGATCGTCGCCGAGGGCCCGGACGCCGAAGACGCGGTGGGCGCGTTGGCGAAGCTCGTGGAGGATCGCTTCGGGGAGGGAGGATGACCCTCGGCCGCACCGAACGCCGCGGCATCCCCGTCTCGCCGGGCATCGCGATCGGCCCCGCCTACGTGCTGCGCCGCGAGCGCATCGTGATTCCGGAGCACCAGATCCGGCCGGAGCAGGCGGACGGCGAGGTCGAGCGCCTGCGCGTCGCCTTCGGCTCGACGCGCCGCAAGCTCGAGGAGATCCGCCGCGGCATGCACGGTACCGGGCTGGTCGGCACGATCTTCGACGCGCAGTTCCTGTTCCTCGAGGACCCGGCGCTGATCGTGCCGGCCGAGGCGAACATCCGCGAGCACGGGCTCAATGCGGAGTGGGCGCTCGAGCGCGAGTGGCGCCGGCTGGAGCAGGTCTTCGAGTCGATGCACGACCCATACATCCGCGAACGCGCGAGCGACATCGGCTTCGTCGTGCGCCGTGTGCTCGAGGACCTGATGGGCCGCGAGCCCGAGGGTCTGCGCAACGTGCCGCCCGGCGTGATCGTCGTCGCTGAGGATCTGTCTCCCGGGGAGGTCGCGCAGGTGACACGCGAAGGTGTCGCAGGCTTCGTGACCGAGACGGGCTCACGCACGTCGCACGTCACGATCATGGCGCGAAGCCTCGCGATCCCGGCGGTGGTCGGAGTGGGCGGCGAGCTCGTGCGCGAGCTGGCAGACGGGGTCACGCTCGTGCTCGACGGCCGGACCGGGCGCGTGCTCGTCGACCCGGACGCGAACACGATCGCGGAATACCGCAAGCAGATCGTCGACCTGCTGGTCGTCTCGCGCGAGCTGCTGCGCTTCGTCGACTTGCCGGCGGAGACGAAGGACGGCGTCGCGATGCGCCTGCTCGCGAACGTCGATCAAATCGACGAGGCGCGCGAAGCGCTGCGCTACGGCGCGGAGGGAATCGGCCTGTACCGCACCGAGTTCCTGTTCCTGAACCGCCACGATCTGCCCGGCGAGGCTGAGCAGTGCGCGGCCTACGCCGAGATCATCGATGCGGTCGCGCCGTATTCCGCGACGATCCGCACGCTCGACCTCGGTGGCGAGAAGGTGCCGACGGGGCTCGACCTCTCGGAGGAGCAGAACCCCGCGCTCGGCCTGCGCGGCGTGCGCATGTCGCACATGCGCCCCGATGTCTTTCGCACGCAGCTGCGCGCACTCCTGCGCGCCAGCCCGTCGGGGCGATTGAAGATCCTGCTGCCGATGGTCTCGAGCCTGGCCGAGGTCGAGTTCGCCCGCGCGGCGCTCGAGAGCGTGAAGGCGGAGCTCGCGGCCGAGGGCGTGGCCTTCGACCGCGAGGTGCCGCTCGGCGTGATGATCGAGACCCCGGCGGCGGCGATGATCGCCGACCTGATCGCTCCGCTCTCGGACTTCCTGTCGATCGGAACCAACGACCTGCTCCAGTACACGCTGGCCGTCGACCGCAGCAACGAGCACGTCGCCTACCTCTACGAGCCGCTCCACCCGGCGCACCTGCGCATGATCCAGCGCATCGGTCAGGCGGCCCGCAGAGCGGGCATCGTCGTCGGAATGTGCGGCGAGATGGCCGGCGATCCGCTGCATTGCTGGGTGCTGCTCGCGCTCGGCATCGGCGAGCTCTCGATGGCGCCGTTCGCGATCCCGCTGCTGAAGAGCATCCTGCGCGACTCGACCGCCGCGCAGGCGCGCGAACTCCTGGCGGAGGTCCTGCGCCTGGGCAGCGCCCAGGAGATCCGGCAGCGCGTGGAAGACCGCATGCGCGCCCGCTTTCCAGCCGCGTTTGAGCGGAGCGCGCTCCAGGGTTAGCATTCGGCCCCGTTGGATCTGGGGGCGGAAGGAACGAGCATGTCGCGCAGATTGTTCACGTCGGAATCGGTCTCGATGGGGCACCCCGACAAGGTGGCCGATCAAGTCTCGGACGCGATTCTCGACGCGTATCTCACGAAGGATCGCCTGGCGCGCGTCGCCTGCGAGACCTTGACCAAGACGGGCTTCGTCTGCGTGGCGGGTGAGATCACGGCCAAGGAAGGCGTGATCGTCGACGTCCCCCAGGTCGTGCGCCAGACGGTCTGCGAGATCGGCTACGACAACGCCGACTACGGCCTCGACGGAAAGTCCTGCGGCGTCCTGGTCGCGCTCGAGGGCCAGTCGCGCGACATCTCGCAGGGCGTGACGGAGGGCGAGGGCCTGTTCAAGGAGCAGGGCGCCGGCGACCAGGGGATGATGTTCGGCTTCGCGTGCACGGAGACCGAGGAGCTGATGCCGCTCCCGATCATGCTCGCGCACCAGCTCGTGGCCCGGCAGGCCGAGTGCCGCATGTCGGGCGAGCTCGAGTTCCTGCGCCCCGACGCGAAGTCGCAGGTCACCGTCGAGTACGGCCCGGAAGGGCCTCGGCGCATCGACGCGATCGTGCTCTCGACGCAGCACGACGAGGACATCACCTGGGAGGCGCTCAAATCGAAGGTGCTCGACGGCATCATCCGGCCGGTCATCCCGAAGCACCTGCTCGACGCGAACACGCGTATCTTCGTGAATCCCACCGGCCGCTTCGTCGTCGGCGGGCCGCAGGCCGACGCGGGCGTGACCGGGCGCAAGATCATCGTCGACACCTACGGCGGCATGGGGCGGCACGGCGGCGGCGCGTTCTCGGGCAAGGATCCGAGCAAGGTCGATCGCTCCGCGGCCTACGCCTGCCGCTGGGTGGCCAAGAACCTGGTCGCCGCGGGCGCGGCGGAGCGCATCGAGGTGCAGGTGAGCTACGCGATCGGCGTGGCCGATCCGGTATCGATCCGTGTCGAGACCTTCGGCACGGGCCGCGTCGACGAGGAGAAGATCGAGGCCGCGATCCGCAAGCGCTTCGACCTGACACCGCGCGGGATCATCGAGTCGCTCGATCTGTTGCGGCCGATCTACCGTCAGACCGCGTTCCACGGCCACTTCGGCCGCACCGGCGACGCATTCACCTGGGAGAAGACCAGCCGAGCCGACGATCTACGGCGCGATCTCGGGCTGTAGAAGGAGACGCGCGATGCACGAGAGCGAGAATTACAAGGTCGCGGATCTCGCGCTGGCGGAGTGGGGCCGCAAGGAGATCCGCCTGGCCGAGCACGAGATGCCCGGACTGATGACGCTGCGCGCGCGCTACGCGCCGAGCCAGCCACTGCGCGGCGCGCGCATCATGGGCAGTCTGCACATGACGGTGCAGACTGCGGTGCTGATCGAGACGCTGACGGCGCTCGGCGCAGAGGTGCGCTGGGCGAGCTGCAACATCTTCTCGACCCAGGACCACGCGGCTGCGGCGGTAGCGGTCGGCCCCGAGGGGACGATCGAGGAACCGCGGGGCGTGGCGGTCTTCGCCTGGAAATCCGAGACGCTCGAGGAATACTGGTGGTGCACGCGCGAGGCGATGCGCTTCGCCGGGTCGCGAGGGCCGAATCTGATCGTCGACGACGGCGGCGACGCGACGATGCTGATCCACAAGGGCGTCGAGTACGAGAAGGCCGGACGCGTGCCCGAATACCGGCGCGGTGTCGACTCCGAGGAGTGGGGCGTCGTGCTCGGGCTGCTCAAGCGCGAGCTCGCCGCGAGCAAGGGTGTCTACACGGCGATGGCCAAGGAGCTCGTCGGAGTCTCCGAGGAGACCACCACCGGCGTGCACCGGCTCTACCAGATGGAGAAGGACGGCACGCTGCTCTTCCCGGCCATCAACGTGAACGACTCGGTGACGAAGTCCAAGTTCGACAACGTCTATGGCTGCCGGCACTCGCTGCCCGATGGCCTGGCGCGCGCGACCGACGTCATGCTCGGCGGCAAGGTCGCCGTGATCTGCGGCTACGGGGAGGTCGGCAAGGGCTGCGCGCAGGCGCTGCGCGGCCAGGGCTGCCGAGTCATCGTGACCGAGGTCGACCCGATCTGCGCGCTGCAGGCCGCGATGGAGGGCTTCCAGGTCACTACGCTCGACGAGGTCGTCGAGACCGCCGACCTCTTCATCACCGCGACCGGCTGCCTGTCGATCATCACCGTCGACCACATGGCCCGCATGAAGGACAAGGCGATCGTCGGCAACATCGGCCACTTCGACAACGAGATCGACATGGCCGCGCTGCGGGCCGGCGAGGGCGTGCGCCGCATTCCGATCAAGCCGCAGTACGACGAGTTCGTGTTCCCCGACGGGCACAGCGTGCTGATCCTGGCCGAAGGGCGGCTGCTGAACCTGGGCTGCGCGACCGGTCACCCGAGCTTCGTGATGTCGGCCTCGTTCACGAACCAGGTCCTGGCGCAGCTCGAGCTCTGGGCCGCCAACGGGAAGTACGGCAAGAAGGTCTACGTGCTGCCCAAACATCTCGATGAAGAGGTGGCGAGACTGCACCTCGACCACCTCGGCGTGAAGCTCACCAAGCTCACGCCCGAGCAGGCCGGCTACATGGGCATCCCCACCGACGGCCCCTACAAGCCCGACCACTACCGGTACTAGCGGGGCCAGGCGCGGCGTAGCCGCGCCACCCGCACTACGTTCGCCTTCGGCTCACTGCGCGCCGCGCGGAGCGCGGCTGGCAGAGGACCAGGACCTCTAAGAACTCGATTTCATTGACGGAACGGGCGGTTTTTGCGATACCTGCGGCCGGCATGCGGTGGGGGAGGGCCTTGGGCGCACGGCGAGTCCTCGCGGCAACGGTCGCGCTTCTCCTCGTCGCGCTACCCGCGGCTGCGGAGGAGTTCGTGCGCGTGCGCGTGGCGAGCGCCAGGGCCACCGCTTCCGTGTCGGGGAAGGCGCTTGCCGTCGATGGTCATCCGTGGTCCGGTGAGAGCTTGCGCGCGAGCGTGCGTGGCGGGCAGCTTCGGATCGGCTCGCGCAGCTTCCGCGTCCCCGTCACCGTGAGCGCGCGCGGCTCGCTCCGCCTCGACGGCCATCTGCTGCCGGGCAAGCTGCGCCTGCTGCCGCGCGCCAGCGGCGGGTTCGATGTCGTGAACATCGCGCCGCTCGAGGCGTACGTGGCCAGCAGCGTCGCGAGCGAGACGCCGGCGCGCTGGCCGGCCGAGGCGCTCAGGGCACAGGCGGTGGTCGCACGCTCCTATGCGCTGCACGAGCGCGCGCGGCGGGCGAACGAGAGCTTCGATCTCGAGGGCTCCGTGATCTCGCAGCGTTACGCCGTCGGCGCGGTGCCCGAGAGCGCCCGAAGCGCGGCGCGCGCGACCGCGGGCCAGGTGCTGGTCTTCGGCGGTGCGCCGATCCTGGCGGCCTTCCACTCCTCGTCCGGCGGCGCCACGGCGTCCGCCGCCGAGGTCTGGGGCGAGGAGCTCTCGTACCTGCGCAGCGTGACGTCGCCCGACGACGCCGCGCCCGATTACTTCTGGAGCTACGAGATCGCGTTGCGCGATCTCGCCGCCGCACTGCGCGAGGCCGGATACACGCCGGGCCGGGTGGACGCCGTGCAGATCTCCGAGCGGAGCCACTCGGGTCGCGTGCTGGCACTGCGTGTGGGCGAGCTCGAGCTCTCGGGCCGCGATCTGCGCGAAGTGCTCGGAGGCCGCGCGCTGCGCAGCGCGAAGTTCGACGCGCGCGTCGAGGGCGAGCGCGTGCACTTCCTCGGCAGCGGCTCTGGTCACGGCGTGGGGCTCTGTCAGTGGGGCGCGAGCGAGCTCGCGCGCCAGGGCCGAGGCTACCGCCAGATTCTGGCACATTACTATCCGGGCACGACGCTCCGGCGCGTCGGCGCGCCCGGTACGGTGGCCGGCGACTGGAGCGCCACGCGTTGAACACAGAAGCACAGATCGAGGTTCCGGCCGCGCCGCTGCGCGCCCAGGCCGATGGCGGCGGGATCGGGGGAATTCTCGGCAGTCCGATCTTCTTCCTGGTCGCGATGCTCCTTTTGATGTGGGCCCTCCTGATCCGCCCGCAGCAACGCAAAGACAAAGAGCACAAGTCGATGCTCGCGCAGGTGGAAAAGGGCGACGCCGTCGTCACGACCGGTGGCCTGCACGGAAGAGTGACGGGCCTCGCGGACGACGTTCTGACCGTCGAGATCGCGCCGAACGTGCGCGTGAAGCTGTCGCGTGCCGCGATCGCCACCCGCACCGCGGGCAAGCCCGAGGGAGAGAAGTCGTGAGCCTGCGCGCGCGCTGGATCATGATCGGGACGATCACCGTCCTGATGACCTACCTGGCGCTGCCCAGCTTCTTTTCGCAAGAAGCGCGCGATGCCGGTCACTGGTGGCTGCGACAGGACGGGCTCACGCTCGGCCTCGACCTGCAGGGAGGGGTGCACTGGCTGCTGCGCATCGACTCCGACACGGCGGTGCAGCAGGAGCTGACGAAGCTCAAGGGCAACATCGAGGGCTGGGCCGAAGAAGCCAAGGTCCCCCTCGCCAGCGAAGAGGTTAAAGGCGAGACGCTCGATCTGCGCGGCGATCTGCCCGGTCTGCGCAAGCTGATCGACGAGAACCTGCAGATCGTCGACGTGGTGGAGCAGGACGGGGCGCTCGCGCTCTCACTCAGCGCGCGCTGGAAGGCCGAGGTGGTCGATCGCGGCGTGCAGCAGGCGCTCGAGGTGCTGCGCAAGCGCGTCGACGGCCTGGGCGTGCGCGAGCCGGTGATCGCGCCGCAGGGCGCCGGCCGGATTCTCGTGCAGATGCCCGGCGTGCAGGATCTGAAGGCCGCGCGCACCGTGCTCGAATCGACGACCTTCCTGCAGTTCAAGAACGTGATCGACGCCGCGCCCAGCAAGGAGCTGCTCGAGGCGAAGCTCTCGAACGGCGTTCCCGAGAACCAGGAGATCGTGCTCTCGCAGGGGCGCGACGGCGGCGAGACCGAGGCGTTGCTCGTCCCCAGAGAAGCGATCCTCACCGGCGACATGCTCGAGGACGCGCGCGTCGACTTCGACCGCCGCAACCGGCCGCTCATCACGTTCCAGTGGAACGACGAGGGCACGAAGATCTTCCGGGAGTTCACCAGTCAGCACATCGGCGACCGGCTCGCGGCGATCATCGACGGCAAGGTCATCACCGCGCCGGTGATCCAGTCGAAGATCGGGCGCAACGGTCAGATCACGGGCGACTTCACGCGCGAAGAAGCCGCGAATACGGCGGTGCAGCTGCGCTCGGGCGCGCTGCCGATCCCGCTCGTGATCGAGGAGGAGCGAACCGTCGGTCCGTCGGTGGGCGCGGACTCGATCCGCGACGGCATTCGCGCGTCGCTGCTCGGCACGGGGCTCGTCTTCCTGTTCATGGCGATCTACTACAGCGTGACGGGCATGTTCGCGAACGCCGCGTTGCTCGTGAACGTCCTCATCCTGCTCGGGCTGATGAGCATGGCGCGCGCGACCTTGACGTTGCCGGGCATCGCGGGCGTGGTGCTCACGGTCGGCATGGCCGTCGATTCGAACGTGATCATCTACGAGCGGATCCGCGAGGAGCTCCGTGCGGGCAAGAACGCGCGCATTGCGATCGCCGCGGGCTTCAACCGCTCGTTCTCGACGATCTTCGATTCGAACCTGACCACGCTGCTCACGGCCGTCATCCTGCTCACCTTCGGCCGCGGTCCGGTGCAGGGCTTCGGCGTCACGCTCGCGATCGGCCTCACGGCCAGCATGTTCACCGCACTCATCGTCACGCGCGCGCTGATGGATTTCTTCTACGGCGACAACCCCGAGAA
>Ga0210377_10005453_pt1 | contig 10447 bp, 10 predicted proteins | sample PLM4_65_b1redo_FD_155480 | JGI IMG/M metagenome (GOLD analysis project Ga0210377, IMG submission 155480) | Groundwater sediment microbial communities from an aquifer in East River, Colorado, USA - PLM4_65_b1 redo | ecosystem: Environmental > Terrestrial > Soil > Riparian zone | place: USA: East...
TGAAATTGAATCCACAAACCACGGCATTTGTCTTCCCCGGTCAGGGATCGCAGGCGGTCGGCATGGGCAGGGACCTCGCTGCTCAATATCCGGCCGCGCAGCAGATCTTTGACGAAGCAGACTCTATCCTTGGCTTTTCCCTCTCCAAACTGATGTGGAATGGACCCAAGGAAGCATTGGACGAGACGATCAACACGCAGCCGGCTTTATATGTTCATTCCATTGCCGCATACCGGACGTTCTCGGCTCTTTCCACGCTCAAGCCTGTTACTGTTGCTGGACATTCCCTCGGCGAATTATCGGCACTGACGGCGTCTGGAGCATTATCCTTCGCCGACGGGCTGCGACTCGTCCGCAGGCGCGGCGAATTGATGAAGCGCGCCGGTGAATTCAACCCCGGCGGCATGGCGGCCATTCTGGGCGCGGACATTCCCACGCTCGATAAAGTCTGTGTGGAAGCCAGTGCAGAGAACGAGGTCGTGCAAGTCGCGAATGACAACTGCCCGGGGCAGGTGGTTATCTCGGGACACAAACCTGCATTGGAACGCGCCATGGCAGGAGCCAAATCCACGGGTGCGAAACGCGCGCTACCGTTGCCGATCAGCATTGCCGCACATTCTCCGCTCATGGATTTCATCCAGCAGGATTGGAATGCCGCCGTAGACGCTTGTGCCATCAATGACGCTATGATCCCGGTGGTGGGCAATGTCCATGCAAATGTCATCCGCACGGCGGATGAGTTGCGCGCCGACATCAAAGCGCAGATGCAGTCGCGCGTGCGCTGGACTGAATCCGTGCAGGCGATGTCTGGAAACGGGATCCAGACTTACGTCGAGGTGGGAAGCGGGACCGTCCTCCTGGGTTTGATCAAGCGCATCGATTCGTCCGCGCTTGGCGTGGCGCTGGGAACTCCGGAAGATTTTGCTACGTTGGAATTCTAAACTACATCGTAGAGCGAGATACTACATCGTACTCGCAGAGTATCTCGCTCTACTTTTTTAAATCTGCTATACTTCATTTATGGATGGCATCGATTCTCGCATCAAAAAGTTCGTGGATGAAATAGCAGGCAATGAGGCGCTGCTGCAAATGCTCGATACAGACGCCGCAACCGAAATGCTGAATTGGGGCATCTCTACTGCAACTTCACTTGTGAAACAAACCGATGGGCTCGATGACGTTGCCGCGGACCTAGCGTTGGCGCCGCGTTTGAAGGCAGTGCGACAATTCATGCGTCAGATCGGTAATTGGGCGGCAGGGAAATATGCCGATCCCGAAAGCCGCGCGCAGTTGCGCGATAAACTGCTTGAGCAGCTTCGGCTGATCCGGGGTGAGGCGGCATCACTGCCATCGGCTGAACAAATGGATGCCATGCTGGGTCAGGTGGATGATACAAACAATACGCCGCACCAACTGGTTTTAAAGGTAAAGCAATTCATTGAAGATGTAGGCTGAGGAGCATTTATGTCCAGGAAACGTAGAAGTACCAAAGGCAGCGGTATCACGACATTGCTTGCGCTGATCGTTGTGGTTGTGTTAGGTTTCATTTATACATTAACTGGAAATGGTACGGGCACAGCGGCTACCCCTGTCCCAACAAACCCTGTTCCACCTGCAGGATTCACGGCAACCCCGAGTGTGCCTACTGTCAACCCGGCTCAATGGTGGGAAGTGTATTTCACTGACCCGTTGACCGTCAACAACCCTGAGCAGTGGCAGAATTCCATTGAGGGACGTTTGATCGGGAAGATCAACGCTGCGCAGAGCAATATCCATATCGTGGCATTTGAATTCGATCTGACTCCCGTTGCTGACGCTTTGATCGCGGCGAAACAACGCGGCATCGATGTACGCTGGATCACTGATGATGAAAACGGCATCGAAGCGGATAGTGACCCTGATAGGGGACAGTTCGAAAAAATGCAAAATGCCGGCATCGATGTGATCGCCGATGCCCGCTCTGCCTTGATGCACAACAAGTTCATCATTTTCGACGGACAGATCCTTTGGACGGGTTCAACGAATCTAACGGTCAGCGGTGTTTTTCAACAGAATAACAATACGATCGTTGTTCATTCGCCGGATGTAGCGGCGATCTATGAACGTGAATTCGAAGAAATGTGGAATGGGCAATTTGGTCCGAAGTCCCCATCCACGGCAGACCAGCAAGCCGCGCTCGTGAATGGGACTGCCATTCAGGTCTATTTTTCTCCCGAGGACAAAGTTTTGGACCGCATCATTCCGATCGTCGCAAATGCCCAGTCGAATATCCGCTTTTTAGCTTTTAGCTTTACCGATTATCCACTGGCAAAGGCGATGATCGACCGCTACGCTGCCGGTGTGGATGTGGCGGGTGTGTACGAAAAAACCGGCAGTGAGACCGAAAGCGCAGAGTTGAAGACATTTGTCTGCGCACACGTCCCGGTGCGTCAGGATGGCAACCCCAGATTCCTGCATGACAAGGTCATTGTGGTGGATAACCGCATTGTTATTTCCGGCTCGTTCAACTTTTCCAATAATGCCACCGATAACAACGATGAAAACGTAATCATCATCGACAACCCGGAGATTGCCAGTTTATACATGCAGGAGTTCGGGAAGGTGTGGGGTATCGCCAAAGACCCTGACCCTGCAAAACTTTCTGCCTGTCAGTAGTTGGTTTGCAATCAAGAAGGATGAGTCTTGACTCATCCTTCTTGATTGCAAGGTTGAGCTTCTCGGTTTTCAAGCCGAGGATTCTGTCTGGTTAATAGTGACATTCGTCCGTTATGCCGATTAAATCGCAGTAGTATAATCGCCTCATGATAATCTGGACTGACAATAAACTTGTCAGCACCGCTGATTGTGCGGTTCTATGAACATATCTGGTCAGAGGACTATCCCTGACCAGATTATTTTTTTAGATGGAGAAACCCATGAAGCTAAGTACGTTAGCATGTGACATTGCCGAGTCGCCCACCTTTGCCCTGAACGAGGAAGCCCGACTCCTGAAAGAACGAGGTGAAGCCGTGATCAACCTGGGGATCGGCGAACCGAAGAACAAGACGCCTATCGCAGCGGTTCTTTCCTCCGCCGCCAGGCTGACCAGCGGGGAAGTGAAATATACGCCCCCTGACGGTTTACCATCCATGAAAAAGGCAGTCATCCGTTATACCGAGGAGAACTACAACCGCTTGGTTGCCCCGGAGAACGTGATCATCACGAATGGTGCCAAGCAATCCCTGTTCAACATTCTGTATTCGATCCTCAATCCGCAGGATGAAGTCATCATGATCGCTCCGTATTGGGTTTCGTATACTGAGATGATCAAGATGTGCATGGGCAAACCTGTGATCGTCACACCCGAAGATGGGACCTTTACCCCGAATTTTGCCGAGATCGAACGGGCAGTGACCTCCTCCACGCGGGCGATCATTGTCAATAGTCCCAATAATCCCTCTGGCGCCATCTATCCGCCGGAGTTGATCGAGAAGATCGTGAACCTGTGCGAGAGAAAAGGTATCTTCATGATCTGTGACGATATCTATCATAAGCTGGTCTTTGATCGCAACACGGCTGTCCCGGCTTATAGCTTCACGAAAAAGGATGTGGAAAGCTCACATGTTATCGTCGTGAACGGTGTGGCGAAGCTGTATGGCATGACCGGCTTCCGCATCGGGTGGGTGGTCGGTCCGCGCGAGTTGGTCAAGGTGATGACCAATGTGTTGGCACAGACAACTTCGTGCGTATCCCCTGTCGCACAGGCAGCGGCGGAGGGTGCATTGAACGGCTTGCAGTCCGTGGTGGAGGCGCTGCGATTGCAGATCCAAAATAATCGTGATGTGGTTCTCCAGGAGATGAAAACCTTCAACGGCGCGCGCTTGATCGCTCCTGCCGGGACGTTCTACGCCCTGCCGGACTTGCGCGCGTTCAATAATAATTCCGTGGAAGTCTCCCGCTTCATCCTCAAAAAAGCCATGGTCGTGACCGTGCCTGGCAAGGAATTCGGCATGGAAGGTCATATCCGCATTTCGTTCGCTGGTTCGGTCAAAGATGTGACCGAAGGCATCGCCCGTATCAAATGGGCGCTTGACCCCACCAGCCCGAACGAGATCTACATTGGCGATAAGAAAATGATCCGTGATTGGATGTAGGATGAATAACAATGAATAACGTACTCAATATCAAAACTCCTGCTGAAGCAATTGCACAAAACCGCAAAGCCGACTTCAACCTTTCCAATCAAGGCGTTGGGAATTTGCGCCTCGCCTATTGGAATCTTGCAACCGAAGCCTTGTATGAAGAAGCCATCTTTCGCAGTGAAGGTGTGACCACCGCGGGCGGTCCATTTGTGGCGCATACTGGCAAGCATACGGCGCGCTCTGCGAATGACAAGTTTGTCGTGCGGCATGTTGACTCAGAGAACAACATTTGGTGGGGCGTGTACAACCGTCCGTTCGAGACCGAAAAGTTCGATACGCTGTATGCCAGAATGTTGGGCTACCTGCAAGGCAGAGATGTGTTCGTCCAGGATCTCTATGGCGGCGCGGATGAGAACTATCGTTTGCCCGTCCGTTTTGTGACCGAGCAAGCCTGGCATAGCATGTTCCTGCGTAACATGTTCATCCTGCCGCAGTCGCTTGAGGAATACAAACGTTTTGTGCCTGAGTTTACGATCTTTGGTTTACCCGGCTTCAAGGGTACACCCTCCATTGACAGCACGAATAGCGAAACATTTATCGTTTTGAATTTCGAAAAGAAGCTTGCCATCATTGGCAACACAGCCTATGCGGGCGAGTTGAAGAAGACAGTCTTTACATTGCTGAACTACCTCCTGCCGTTGGAAGGCGTGCTGTCCATGCACTGCTCGGCGAATGTCAATCCGGATGACCCGAACGATGTTGCTTTATTCTTTGGCTTGAGCGGAACCGGCAAAACGACTCTCTCCGCCGACCCGACCCGTAGCTTGATCGGTGACGATGAACACGGCTGGAGCGATGATGGTGTCTTCAACTTCGAAGGCGGATGCTATGCCAAGGTCATCGGATTGTCGGAGACGGCCGAGCCGGAGATTTACGCCACGACCAAGATGTTTGGGACGATCCTTGAGAATGTTCCCTTTGACCCGATCACCCGCCTCATCGATCTGGACGATGACTCGATCACGGAAAACACGCGCGCTTCCTATCCCCTCGACTTTATTGCGAACGCCGTCCCCGAAAAGAAGGCTGGGCATCCGAAGAACGTCATCTTGTTGACGTGTGACGCCAGTGGAGTCATGCCTCCGATTGCCAGACTCTCGCCGGATCAGGCGCTGTACCAATTTATCAGTGGGTACACCTCCAAGATAGCGGGAACAGAAGTCGGCTTGGGAAAAGAACCGGAGATCACCTTTTCCGCCTGTTTCGGCGGACCGTTCATGGTCCATCATCCCTATAAATATGCCGAATTGCTCAAGCGCAAGATCGAACGGTATGGTGTCACGTGCTGGCTGGTCAACACTGGCTGGGTGGGTGGACCGTATGGCATTGGGAAGCGTATCTCCATCAAACACACGCGTGCCTTGTTGAATGCGGCACTGACCGGCAAGCTCGATTCGGTTGAATTCAAAAATGACCCTGTGTTTGGTTTCGATGTGCCATGCACATGCCCGAATGTTCCTGACGACGTGCTGGACCCGTCGTCATCCTGGCACGACAAAAAGGAATACGACAAGAAATATAAACAACTGGCGCAGCGCTTCATCGAGAACTTTGGTAAGTTTACAACTCAGACGCCCCAGGAAGTCATTGAGGCGGGTCCTCGGATCTGAACGGATAGACCTTATCGTTCCGCTTTTTGGCAAAGCTGAGAATATTGCGTGAGACTCAGGCAGGGCAGGCTATATGGCTTGCCCTGCTTTTTATGACAGATGATCCAGATGACGTTGGTCATCTTTTTTAGTCGTTTCGTTTGATAGGCGGGAGGTTAATAAGCAAGTTACCGTTATTGATTTTTGTCATGTATTCGTCCAGCGGTCGCGGAGGTGGTCCACTGACTACATTACCCAGAATGTCAAAGTGACCATCGTGGCAAGGACTGATGTAATGCTGCTGGTCTGCGTGCCAGGTGACACGGCAGCCAAGATGAGTACAAATATCGGAGAAGACCCGCACTTCACTTTCGCTCTTTCGGACAACATACAATCCGTAATTGGTCGCGGTCCGTTCCCAGCCGTTGACTTTGGTGCGCGTAAATTCAATCCGAGTCGGAATGCCGAGGGGATAATCTTCAAGCAAGCCAAGATCGATGATCGAATCGTCTTCAACGTTACGAAGAGATGGCGAGAGAAGATAGGTAATCGTAGGAAGCCCAATAGTTATACCGATCAACCCGCCCACGAGCGCTGTGATTGCCTTGATGAAGTCACGGCGGTTGATATTTTGATTTTGGGGCATATGATCTCCTGACATACATCATAATCTTTTCACCTTTGAATATCTTCCGCTGAATGGCGGTTGAGGATAATAAGCAATTTTGCCTACATGGAAATAAGTGAAGTAGCCCTGAATGATTATTGGAAGAATCTGTAGAATGGCACCACCCAACTGAGGCACGTATGAATATTTCGCCATTTCTTTCCATCAACCGATCTTGTGACAAAGCATTGCAATGGACCAATAAGCAATTATCACGGGCTAACTTGCGTGTCGTGCAAACATTTGACTTGCATGCGGCACGTGTTGGTTTGCATGATTGTTCCTGTCCAAATCACGGGACGGATGAGTGCGATTGCCAGATGGTGGTCCTGCTCGTATATGGAAAGACTGAAGATGTTTCGACGCTCCCTGCGGTCGTCAACACCAGCCCCGCGACCCTGATTCTGCATGGCAATGATGGGCAAACCTGGCTTTCCTTCGCAGATGGTCCGCACCAAGCATCTGACACAAAATTATTCACTGAAATCAAGCAAGCATTGGCAAAAGTGTCTGTTTCCATTTCATAAGCTGGGCAGACAATTTTGCCTATCCTCACCTGCGTCATACTGCGCTGGTTTGGAGGAGGGGAAATCCTTATCGTCAAAGGCTATTCCAACTCTGGAGAGGAACCGTAATGAAGAAAGTACTGTTATTTTCGATTGTGAGTCTGGCATTGATCTTGTCAGCTTGCGCGCCTGCTCAAACGCCAAGCAATACCATGCCAATGAACAATGGCAATTCAAATATGGCAGGCGGGACTCCAACTCCCGGCAGCATGATGGCGGAAAACCTTGAAGCTGCGCACATGATGGAGCCGATCACCGCGCCGAACGTCCAGCCTGCTACGGAAACGGAAGGCGGACAACCGCTTGAATATCGCGAAGAGAACGGCGTCAAGGTCTTTGAGTTGACAACGAAAGCCGTTCAGTGGGAAATCCTGGATGGGGTCACGGTGACCGCGTTCACGTATAACGGAACCGTGCCCGGACCGATGATCCGCGTCACAGAGGGCGACCAGCTTCGGGTTGTGGTCAGGAACGAACTTCCTGCACCAACAACCATCCATTGGCACGGTATCGCCGTCCCCAATGCGATGGATGGCGTACCGGGCGTCACACAGGATCCGATCCAACCCGGCGAAACCTTTACCTATGAATTCACTGCCAACCCCGCAGGGACGTTCATGTATCACTCGCATTTTGAGGGCGATATTCAGGTGATGGCTGGTTTGTATGCGCCGTTCATCATTGACCCGAAAGAACCCGAAGCCAATCCGCCAACTGTGGATAAAACCCTGATGATCTCGGAATGGCTGATGACGGGCGGACAAACCTTTGCCGCCATGCCCATGAGCGGGGTGGAGCCGAATTATTTTACGATCAACGGCAAATCATTTCCGTCGACAGAGACGATCACCGTAAAGAAAGGTGAGCGTGTTCGTTTGCGCTTGATTGCCATCGGTCAATTTATCCACCCCATGCACCTGCATGGAGTTCCCTTCAAGATCATTGCCACGGATGGGCATCCTGTGCCGGAAGCGGCGCAGTTGACCAAGGATACTGTCAGCGTGGCGCCAGGCGAACGCTATGACATTGAGTTTGTTGGCTCAGAGACAGGGCAATGGATGCTGCACTGTCACATCCTGCACCATACGACCAATAACAATGTTGAGCCGGGTGGTTTGATGTTGATGGTCAATGTTGTTGAGTAATGGTACGTCATTGCGAGGAGCGACCAAAGGGAGCCACGAAGCAATCCTCTGGCAAATTCGGAGATAGCTTCGTGGTGTTGCAAGCGCCACTTGCGATGACGAAATAAAATCAAAGGAGAGAGTAAAAATGCGTAAGGCTATCTTTATCAATATGTTGGTTCTGTTATCCGTCCTGCTGGTGGCATGTGGAGGCGCGGCTACACCTGCACCTTCCACCCCATCAAAACCCGTGAATATCACAGTCAGCACGAATCCGAATCCTGCGGCGACACTTGCACCTGGCGCACACCTGCCCCGGGCGCAGGTGCCGGGGAGTGCAGGTGCGGGAGATATTGAATTGGTCTTCACCGTCACAGATGCAAATGGCAATCCCATCGAAGGCGCTAAGGTGGATGTCTCTGCCGATCATACCGACATGACTGGCATGACCATGGATGGCGCCGCGACGGACCAGGGTGGTGGCAACTATGCCATCAACGCCAACTTCAGCATGAGCGGCAACTGGAAATTAAAGGTCTACGTTCGCAAGGATGGGCTGGATTATCAGGAAGAGATTGATCTCAAAATCCAGTAATGGATTGGTATGAATAGGCGTCAAGAGATACTGATGCTTATCTTATTTTCAATCTACAGGGATCATTATGAACGCAAAGACAAAACGACAACAGCTGCGCGAGAAGAACCAGAGACAGAAACTGATCTCCAATTTTGTTTGGAGCGGAATCGGGATCGCTGTTCTCGCGACCATTGGTTTTTTCGTCTGGCAGGGCGTTCGACCCGCGGCAGGACAAGCCATTCCCATTATGACAAGTTCGCCGCACATCGATCTAGGTACCAACCCCGGACAATACAATTCCGATCCGCCGACATCGGGTTTGCATTATGCTGAAGAAGCGAACGCGGGATTCTTTGACGAGAATATTTACACCTATCCTGCCGGTTATCTCGTCCACAACCTTGAGCATGGCTATGTGATCTTCTGGTACAACTGCGACCTGCTCGATGAATCAGGCTGCTCGGATTTGAAATCGCAGATCCGCTCCACAATGGACGATCTCGGCGGTGTGAAAATGATCGCCTATCCCTGGAATGCCATTGACGTTCCGCTGGTCATGACCTCCTGGGGACGCTTGCAACGCTTTGAGACGTTCGACGCGGAACAAGCCAAAGCTTTCTATCGCGCCAATCTCAATAAAGCTCCCGAACCGAACGCTCCGTAAAGGAAAGCCATGTCTGCTATCGCTGCGAACACTCACCCAAGACCAAACATCTTCCAGTGGATCGGGGACCACTGGCTGGAGACCTTTCTGCTCGTATATGGCGCGTGGGTGTTCGCTCCTTTCCTCGCGCCTGTCTTCATGCACATCGGTTGGGTGGGTGCGGGAAAGGCGATTTACTTCATGTACTCTTTCTTCTGTCACCAACTGCCGGAGCGGTCCTTCTTCCTGTTTGGGCAAAAGTCGATGTATTCGCTTTCTGAAATCCAAGCTGTGTGGCAGAGCACCATCAACCCCATGATCCTGCGTCAATTCACGGGCAACGAAATCATGGGCTGGAAGATCGCCTGGTCGGACCGCATGATCTCTTTCTACACCAGCGTGTGGTTGTTTGCTGTGGTCTGGTATCCCTTCCGGCGAAGAATCAAGCCGCTGCGCTGGTGGGGATTTGCGCTTCTATTGCTCCCCATTATTTTGGACGGTGGGACTCATACCATCAGCGATCTGGCTGGCATTGGACAGGGATTCCGTGATACAAATGCATGGCTGGCGGCGCTGACCAAGAATGCCTTTCCCGTGACATTTTATGTGGGCGACGCCCTCGGATCATTCAACTCGATTATGCGCTTCCTTACCGGTCTGTTGGCTGGTTTCGGTATCGGATGGCTGCTCTTCCCGTATGTTTTCAGAGAAAGTAGTACCAAATAGAATCGCTGCTACAAAGATAATGGATGAAACAAGATATGCCAAAGTCATCGACCAAATCAAAAGACAAGATCCGCATCCTTCTGGCAGATGACCACCACATCGTCCGCGCGGGGGTGAGGCAACTGCTCGAAAGCGCGAGCGACCTCCAGGTCATTGCCGAGGCGGGGGACGGGGAAGAAGCGCAGGCACTCATCCAAAAACACAAACCGGACGTCGCCGTGCTCGATATCCAAATGCCAAAAGCCAGTGGTATTGAAGTCACGCGCTGGGTACGTTCGCATTTGCCCGAAGTGGGCGTGCTCATTCTCACGGCATATGATGATGACCCCTATGTGATGGCTGTTTTGCAGGCGGGTGCCAATGGATATGTTCTC
>Ga0210377_10005454_pt1 | contig 10446 bp, 6 predicted proteins | sample PLM4_65_b1redo_FD_155480 | JGI IMG/M metagenome (GOLD analysis project Ga0210377, IMG submission 155480) | Groundwater sediment microbial communities from an aquifer in East River, Colorado, USA - PLM4_65_b1 redo | ecosystem: Environmental > Terrestrial > Soil > Riparian zone | place: USA: East...
TCAGGCGTGCCATCAACGGTGAACCATCCACGGTGGACCTGGGCTTGATGACCGATGGCGAGGGGCGCAAGGAATATTTCGATAACACGCTTGGCATCGGCTTCGGAGCAACTGTCACCATTCGCTCGCACAAACTCCCCATCCTGCGCGGTTTCCTCATGTATCTCACCGCCGTTATACAAACCATCATCTTCGATCATAATCCCATCAAGATGCAGATCGAATCTGACGGCGAAAAATGGGAGCAAAGCGTGATCTATCTCATCGTATGTAACGGTCCGCGCGAAGGCGGTGGTTTTCTCGTTGCACCCGAAGCCAAAATTGACGATGGCATTTTCCACTACGCCATGATCACCAATGTCAGCCGCGCCATGATGTTCCGCATCGTGCCTGAAGTCATGAAAGGTACCCACGGACGTTTCAAACAAGTCCGCATGGGCACCTGCAAAAAATTCTCGCTTACATCCGATCGTCCACTGTATATCCATGCCGATGGCGAGATCTATTCAGGTCCCGGCACCGACCTGCACAAAGTTAGTTTCGAAATCTTGCCGAATGCACTCAAGGTCGTAAGAGGGTAAACAAGTAGACACGTATACAGGTAGACAGGTACAATCCGTGTGTACTTGTCTACTGACCCCATGCCTGACTTAACTCACTCCCTCCTCAAACAAGATATCGGACATCTCCGCATCATCGCAGAATTCTGGGGACTCGAATTGGATTCCACTGACGTTGATTCAGCGCGGGATGAACTGTCCGCTTCGCTGCTCGAACCGAACCTGCTTGCTGAATTAATGGACTCGCTCTCCCCTCAAGCGGACGCTGCCATCGCCAACCTCGTCCAATCAGGTGGGCGTATTATCTGGGCAACCTTCGCACGCAAATACGGTGACATCCGTGAAATGGGTGCAGGCAAACGCGATCGTGAACGTCCGCACCTCAAACCTGCCTCAACAACAGAGATTCTTTTTTATCGGGGATTATTAGCAAGAGCATTCTTCGAGACCGATAAAGGTTCACAAGAATTTGCCTACATCCCCGATGATCTCTTATTACTCATCGAAAGCCGCAAAGCAGGTGATGAGCCACCTATCACAACAGAGGCATTAGGACGCCCCGCATCACCCAAAGAAAAGGGGCAGGATATTCTTGCGAACGATTTTATTTTGGATGAAGCGACGACGATGCTTGCCGCGCTGCGCATGGGCAAGACGCTGGAGTCCGACAGCTTGCTGTCGGGCATGCGGGAGCGAGTTCCCGCACTCCAAAGTCTTCTAACCACTGCAAAACTGATCAAGAAAAATACAATCCAAGCTGAAGCGGTCAAAGCCTTTCTCGAAGCTCCACGCATGGATGCCTTGAAAATGCTGCAAAACGCCTGGTCAGAGAGTACGACTTTCAACGAATTAAAACTCATGCCCAGCATCATCTGCGAAGGCGAATGGACAAACCAACCACAAGAGACACGCGAGTTCTTATTAAATTTGATCGATGCCATTCCTGAAGGCAAATGGTGGAGCCTGAATTCCTTCATCCGCGATATCAAACAAAAATATGCAGATTTTCAACGTCCCGCCAGCGATTATGACTCATGGTTCATCAAACGCGCATCAGATGGGCAATATCTGCGCGGCTTCTCTTATTGGGACCAGGTGGATGGCGCACTCATCAAATATTTCATTACAAATATTCTGCACTGGCTCGGGCAGGTGGATCTATCAATTGCGGAAGGAGCCTCAGAGGCAACTTCTTTTCGGCTTTCATCTTTCGAGAATAAGAAAGAAGAAAAAGGAAAGATTGCTGTTGTTTCCAATGGCAAGATTTCCATCCCGCGCGATGCCCCCCGCGTTGTGCGCTATCAAGTATCACGCTTTGGTGAATGGGAAGACCAGAAGAACGATGAGTATCAGTATCGTCTCACGCCGCACTCGCTAGCCAAAGCCAAAGAACAAGGACTCAAGATCGAGCATCTCCTGCCCTTGCTAGCCAAATATAGCGCGGGAATTCCACCATCATTGGTCAAAGCCCTCAAACGTTGGGAAGTGAATGGGACAGAGGCGCGGGCCGAGACTCAAGTCATTTTGAGGCTGGGCAAGCCCGAGATTTTGGAAGAGCTGCGTAAATCCAAAGCGGCAAAATATTTGGGGGATGTATTAAGTCCAACAACAGTGATCGTCAAAAGCGGAGCCATCCAAAAAGTGATGGAGGCTTTGATGGAATTGGGTGTGCTGGGAGAGATCCTGGAAAGCTAACCGCCCAAGGCGGTTAGCACGATATCTTTTAGCTCCATGACCTTGCCGCGTTCGAGCCCCGCTTGAATGTCATCATCACGGACCTTTTTTAAATTTTCAAGCACGATCTGAATATCGCGATGAGTATCGCTGTTGGTTTCGGGGTGGTGCATACATAAGCCTAAGACATTAAGCGCTTGTTCGCGTTTTCCTTCGGCGGCAAGAATATCCGCATAACCCACCAGCGAAAACACGACCCATGAAATGGAATCGTTCTCCAGATTGAGTTGTAATGATTCACGCAGTGATGCATAAGCTTCACGGATTTCACCCAACCCCACTTGCGAATAAACGAGGTTGATCAACATGATCGGCACCGCGTAGCGATTGCCCAGTTCACGTGCCAGAGCAAGCCCTTCCACAGTATAGGGTTTAGCTTCGGCATAGTGACCTTGAATGCGAATGAGCTCACTCAAGTTGCTATAGGCGCGCGCCAGACCATAACGATCGCCTGAGCTTTTGCAAAGCTCGATCGCTTGCAGGTAGTAATTTCGCGCGGTTTCAAATTCATCACTATTTACAAAGATCATCGACAGCAGATTCAACGCAAATGCCTGGGCAATGACATCACCCGTTTTTTGCGCCGCATCGAGACTCGCCTGCCCAAATTTTCGACCGTCTTCATAACGACCTTGGTAATGCGAAATGTATGCCAGATGCGCCAACGCATACGCGATCACTTCGAGGTCATCCAGGTCACGTGCGATGTTTAAACTGGCTTGTAAATAGCCAATTGCCTGATCGTATTTTCCCTGTTCCAAACCAATTCGACCCAGGCGCGCCAGTGCCTTGGATTCAAGCTGGCGGTCATTGATCGTACGCGCCAACGCGATACATTCTTCAAAACGCGCCGCGGCTGTAATATGGTCGGTGAGCCATAAATGCGCCGCACCGATATTAAGCAGCAGACGCGCCCGCATGGCCGGATTCTTATCTTCAGACGAAGCAAGGATCGCCAATGCACGCTCAGAAGCTGAGAGCGCCTCGCGGAACGCGCTCAATCGCATAGATTGGTCAGCCGCACGTTCCAAAAATTCAGCCGCACGTACCGTATCGCCAGCCAGTTCATAATGCTGTGCGATCAAGCCGAGATATTCGCTGATGCGTTCTCCACTTTGGTGGATCAACCAGTCCGCAGCCACGCGATGATACAGTTTGCGCTTGGCTTTCAGCACACGTTCATAGGTCACTTCACGCAAGATCGCATGTTTGAAAATAAATTCTTGAGCGCTGGCAAACGTGGATGGTTGGTGCGAGAAGACCAGTTCCTTGTTCCTCAACGCGTTCAGTGCCACGCGCACATCCTCCGCGCCGGTGACCGCGCGTGCTGCTTCCGATCCACGCATGGCTTCCACGGCGGCATCCCAAAAGGTGCGGCCGATCACAGCCGCGCGTTCCAGTACCTCGTTCTCAGTCACGGGGAGTCGATCCAAGCGGGCTTGTAAAACGCCCGTCAATGTAGCCGGGACGCGCAATTGAGTCAACTTTTGAGGCACGATCTGCCAGATATCCTCACCCTTCACGATCACACCATCTTCGATCAAAACCTTGATCAACTCTTCCAGATAAAACGGATTACCCTCCGCATTTTTGGCAATGGTCTCCACCAGTTCGGGTGGCAGATCAGATACGTTTTGGAGAATGTCGCTCACCAACTCGCGGCTGGCATTCAGGTCCAACGTTTTGATCGTGATGGTTTTGCCAAATGGAAAACCGCTGCCCCAATTCGGATGAAGTTCATCCAGGCTAGGCCGCGCCGCGCACAAAATAAATAATGGAAAATTCGTTTCCAGCTTCGCAAGATATTCGATCAACTCCAGCGAGCCGTTATCTGCCCAATGAATATCATCGAGCAAAAGGACAATGGGGAAATCCCGGGTAAGTTCCATAAAGAACTGCGCAATGTCATTAAAGGAACGATCGCGGATCTGGCGCGCATCATTGCGGATGCCACGCACAAAAGTGCTCTCAGAAAAATCAAAGCCGAGTAGTTCACCGATGAGCGACGCCTGACCCTCGTTTTCCCTGCCGATCATTGCGGCTAAACCCTTCATCAACTTCTGACGCGCCTCCGCTTGCGAGTCACTATCCATGATTTGAAAACGTTCGCTGAACACATCCCGCAACAAACTATACGGCAGGCTCATAGTTTCTTCATCAGCCCGGCCCTTGAATAAATAAAAATCGATGGGATGCGCATCCAGCCAGGCTTCAAACTCATAGATCAGACGGCTCTTGCCCAAACCCGCATCCCCTTTGACAACGACCACGGTCACACGGCGATCATTGACGCAACTTTCAACTGCGGAGCGCATGACATTAAATTCCGCTTCGCGCCCGACCATTCGAGTTGTTACGCCTTCGACGCCGCGTCTGCCCAGCTTGAACGCCCGCGGACGAACACGCAGGACGATATAGGTCTGCAACGGTTCGCTCTTGCCTTTGACGATGATCGGGGTTTGGGTCTGCACATCGAACACGCCACGCACGAGTTGATAGGTATCATGAGATATGAGGGTGTCGCCACCGTGTGCAGAGGCGACTAATCTACTGGTCGTGTTGACTGTATCACCCATGGCAGTGAATTCGCCCTGCGAGCCAATGGAACTTAACAGCACAGGTCCGCTGTTGATACCGATCTTTAGACGAATGGAAAGATGCCCGGCATTCTCTTCGAATATTTCTTGCATTTTGAGTGCGGCACGAATGGCGCGTTCGGCGTCGTCTTCGCGTGCGGTTTCGTTGCCCCATAATGCCATAACCGCGTCGCCGATATGTTTGTCAATATATCCGCCGTACTCGTGGATGATGCGGTCCGCCCGAATCCACAGCCGGTTGACCAGGTTCGCCACATCCTCGGCGTCCATGTTTTCGGAAAGGGCAGTAAAACCGGAGATATCGGCAAATAGCACAGTGACCAGCTTCCGGCGCGCTTGATTGGCAGCGTCCTGTTGCATCACCTGTTTTTCGAGTTCGGTCAATTGATCGCGCAACACCGTGAGGGTGGTATCCACAACTGCATCCCCCAAGATTGAACGCATGGTCTCCTGCGCTTCGATGGCTTTTTTGAGATCGGCAATTTGCTCGAGCAGTGATTTGGCAGTCATAGGCGGTTGAATTATAAGTTGAATTTTGGCATGGGCAGCGATTGTAACAAAGTCATAATTAGACCCGTTGGTCATATGAGAGTTTCCCTTGCTTTAACGTTCAAAGCCTGTTTTAATCTGCAACCCAAACATCACTAAAAAGGAGTTGGCATGGTCTCAATGAAAGGGAAGGTTGCAGTTGTGACAGGCGCAAGTCGCGGCGTGGGCAAGGGCATTGCCTTGGGATTGGGTGAGGCAGGCGCAACCGTGTACGTCACCGGCAGGACGATCAAAAACAAAACGGACGCGGAAAAGTTAGGTGGAACAGTTCACCAAACTGCTGAAGCAGTGACCGTCATAGGAGGAAAAGGAAGCACAATTCGATGTGATCACACGAATGACAAACAGGTGGAAGCCGCATTCAAACAAATTACTAAAGAAAACAAACGTATTGATATTCTCGTGAATAACGCCTGGGGCGGATATGAAAATATGCATGAAGGTAGAAAGTTTACTTATTTAAAACCATTCTGGGAACAACCCTTCTGGCGCTGGGACGCGATGTTCGATGGCGGTGTGCGAGCAGCATACACGTCATCCGCACATGCGGCATGTGTGATGACCAAGAAAAAAGGTGGCTTGATCGTAAACATCTCGTTTTGGTCAGCACAAATCTACAATAGTAATGCACAGTATGGTGTCTCCAAAGCTGCTGTGGACAAGATGTCTGAGTATATGGCGCACGAGTTGAAGAAGTTCAACGTGGCGGTGGTTGCGTTGTACCCCGGCTTGGTACGGACAGAATCAGTAATGCGCAACGCCAAACACTTTGATATGAGCAACTCTGAATCGCCGCAGTTTATCGGTCGTGTTGTTGCTGCGCTGGCAAATGACCCGAATATCATGAAAAAGAGTGGACAGGTTTTGGTCGCCGCGCAGGAAGCCCTTGAGTACGGCATCCAGGATATTGACGGCAAGCAACCCAGACCGCTGACGTTGAAAGATTTTTAAAATGACAGATGAGACCCGAAAGGTTTCCCAACCTTTCGGGTCTGAATATTAAAACATGGCGACTGTCACTGGCAAGAGGTGACAGTCGTTTTTTGTTAAGTTGCTATAATGAAAAAGATACCCCGCTGGTTGAGTAGCCTGAGGCGACAGCCGAAGGCGTATCGAAACCAGCAGGTAACCTATAAACAGAATATTACTTGAAACCGATGGTTTCGATACGGGTTTCGCATTCGCTCAACCCTACTCAACCATCGGTATAAAATTTACAGGAGTCTCCATGTCCACAAAACTCGATTGGCTTACGCAGGAAATTGACGGCTTGAAAGAACAAGGCTTGTATAACCGCATCCGCACGATCGGATCGGCGCAGGGCGCACGCATCATCGTTGACGGCAAGGATGTGCTCAACTTTTGCTCGAACAATTATCTCGGTTTGGCGAATCATCCCAAGCTGGTTGAAGCCGCAAAAGAAGCGACGAAGAAATATGGCGTCGGTCCCGCTGCGGTACGTTCGATTGCAGGCACTACTGACTTGCATGTTCAGCTCGAACAGCGCCTCGCCAAATTCAAAGGCGCGGAGGATGTCATCACCTTTCAATCGGGCTTTACCGCGAATCTCGGTAGTATCTCTGCGCTCGTTGCCAAAGAAGATGTGATTTTTTCGGATAGACTGAATCACGCTTCGATCATTGATGGCTGTCGACTCTCCGGCGCGAAGATCGTGGCGTACGAACATAACGACCCCGGCTCGTTGGAGGACGCGATCAAAGAACACGCTTCCAACTTCCGCCGCGCCTTGATCATCACCGACGGCGTCTTCAGCATGGATGGCGATATCGCTCCCCTCCCCGCTCTGGTGGAGGTCGCAAAGAAATATGACATCCTCTTCATGGTGGATGACGCGCACGGTGAAGGCGTGCTTGGTAAAGGCGGACGCGGCATCGTGGATCACTTCGGCTTGCACGGTCAAGTGGATATCGAAGTTGGCACCATGTCCAAAGCGTTCGGCGTTGTAGGCGGCATCGTCGCAGGCGATAAACGCATCATCGAATGGCTGCGCCAACGCGGACGACCGTTCTTGTTCTCCTCCGCCGTCACCGCGCCTGATGCGGCGGCTTGTCTTGCAGCAGTTGACCTGCTCGAAGAATCCACTGACCTCGTAGATAAACTTTGGGACAATGCCAAATACTTCAAGGAAGAAATGAAGAAACTGGGTTTTGATACCGGTGTGAGCGAAACACCCATCACCCCTGTAATGCTCGGCGAAGCTCCACTCGCCCAACAATTCAGCCGTGAACTCTTCGAAGAAGGAGTGTTCGCCATGTCCATCGGATTCCCCACCGTGGCAAAAGGAAAGGCAAGGATTCGTGTGATGATCTCCGCGTCACATGATAGAGATGACTTGGGTCAAGGCTTGGAAGCGTTCGCGAAGATTGGCAAGAAATTGAGTGTTATTTCATAATTGGTAATCGCAGGGGCGAGGTTCTCTCGCCCTTTACAGTTTATTAGTCTTCCTTGTTCAAGGATGGGATCATGCCGCTATATCAAATAAAACAACAAAAAGCAGATCAAATAAAACCTTCTTCATTCAAGAACGAGCGCGAATTACAAAAGTTATTCGAAGTAAATCTCGAAGTTCTGCTTGGCGTGCGATTCGTTGCGTCTGAATTTACAACAGGTGATAGACAACGAGGACGGATTGATTCTTTAGGTGTTGACCAAGATGGGACGCCTGTTATTGTCGAATACAAAAAGTCAGGCAAAGAAAATGTTATCAATCAAAGTTTGTTTTATCTTGACTGGCTAGTAGATCACAAGGGTGATTTCACGCTTGTTGCACAGGAAGCTCTGGGAAAGAATATTGAGTTAGATTGGTCAAGCCCACGACTAATTTTAGTAGCGGAAAGTTTTTCTGAATATGATAAATATGCAGTCAACCGCATTGGAGCAAATATCCAGCTCTGGACCTATAGAAGATACGGCGCGGACTTTTTATTTTTAGAGTCTATTTTCGCAACAATTAACCAGAAAGCATCTAAGAAAGAAAAGCCTACAGCAGCTGCAACTGCCTCAGATGACATAGAAGTTATTGAGGAAGTAATCTATACACTTGACGATCATCTAAAAGGCAAATCTGAAGATGTAAAAATTCTTTTTGAAGCTCTGAGAGAACGGATATTTGCTTTAAATGTTGACAATGATGTTTTAGAAAAGCCAAACAAGATCTACATTAGCTACAAACACGGAAAGAATTTCTGTGAAGTACGCCCTCAATCAAAAGAAATCAAAATCTGGCTGGATATACCTTATGGCGATCTGGATGATCCGAAGAAAATCAGCAGAGATGTTTCTAATGTTGGACACTACGGGACAGGAGAAGTTGAAACAAAACTAGGAAGTCTTGCCGAACTCGAAGATGTAATGTATTTAGTTGAACAATCATATAATCAAACCCTTTAATACAGGTTATATAATTCTATTCAAATAGTAAACAGACCTCCGAGTCAAAAACTCGGAGGTCTGTTTACTTATCTACCTGTTTACTTGTTTACCTACCGACCTATCTACAACCTCACTGCTTCCCACTCGCTGCATACACGTTCAAAAACTCATCCCACATCGTTTGCAGGGCAAAATCAATCGTGGATCGATAATAAGTGTAATTCGAATCTTTTTCGGTTGCTTTTGAGATGTGATAAATCGTAATGCCATGCACATCAGAATATGCATTGACATGTCGTTCGTGCAAGATCACCGGTCCAAACGCATTCATGACCGCCACACTCTTGGCTTTGATGTTGGCGTCAGTGACATTGCGATTGAGTTCATACGCCATATCATACAGATCCTTATCTATAGGCGCCTGCCAGAAAGTGCGGGTCGCACCGAAGGCACGGTTGATCTTTGTGCGATTGGCGGCAAGTCCATTACTTAAAGCTACAGACAAATCATTAACCGCAGTGAGTAGTGCATCGAGGCGCCCATCTACTGCCACAGCCGCCCACGTTTTATCCGCGCTGGCACTCTGGCTGAAGGCAACTGCCACCTGGTCGGCAGTCATTGCCCCTTTAGCGGTGGCTAATTTCGCCAGCACCTGGTCATATTGCAGACCTTCCCAACCCACATATTCCTGTGAACCGGTCACCGCAGTGGCATGTCCGTGCCAGAGATTGAGGATCTCAATGGACGACATATTACAACCATCATATCCAACGACATCAATGAAACCGAGCGAAGAGAGCGCGGCTTTCTGCTCTTCATAATCCAGGGTGCCTGTATCGTCGGGGATGGTGGCTACCGTGGTGTCATCAAGCATTACATAACCGGGATGCCAATTCCAACCATGACCCCAGAAGATCAGGGCATAATGGTCGGCAGGATAATTGGCTTTCGACCAGGTGACAAAGTCAACCAGTGTTTGTGGATTGCCCATGTCAAGTTCATCCGCGTGCTGTGCATCCCAATTTGCGTCAGCGTTCGCCAGATCAGCTGTCATATCGGGCGTGACATGGAAGAATTCTGTAGACTGCCAATCACCATAACTCGTATCGTAACCTGGACCTCGATCCGCCAAAGCCACCACTTGTACATTCGCACTCGAACCAGTGGGTGCGAGTTCTGTTTCAATATCCTGTACAGATCGGACTTCAAGATTGTTATCCCCCGAAATATAAACCATCACGGTCCATTTGGCTTTCGCGGCGGGCGGCGCGGCGCTGGCGCTCCCTGTGAGCGACGTCAAAAGAACGAACACGAAAAGAATCGATAAACCGAACTGTATCTTACGCATAATGTCTCCTCTTTGGCAAAGAATTTTGAAATGCGACGATGTTATCGTTCCACAAAATATAAATTCGTGCTAGAAGCCTCCTTGGAGGCTACATTGTTGAAAACAGTGTAGCATGAGCACAGATTAGATTCAATCATCCGAAGGTCAGCCCGCAGGGCTTTCTTAAAGTCATAAGTTGGGGAGGTAAAAAAGACCTTCATCGGATATGCTTTTGTGTAGCGCACAAACCATACCGAGGAAGGTCGAGATGAAGTCTAACATAAGC
>Ga0210377_10005455_pt1 | contig 10446 bp, 12 predicted proteins | sample PLM4_65_b1redo_FD_155480 | JGI IMG/M metagenome (GOLD analysis project Ga0210377, IMG submission 155480) | Groundwater sediment microbial communities from an aquifer in East River, Colorado, USA - PLM4_65_b1 redo | ecosystem: Environmental > Terrestrial > Soil > Riparian zone | place: USA: East...
GCGTGCCGCCGAAGACGTACACGAACAGCAGCAGGAACACGATCGGGAGGATGGCGATGAAGAACGTCAGGGAGGGGTAGCGCCGCATCCTGCGGATGTTCCGCCGCAGCATCGTCGACGTATCGGTCAGGACGTAGGTTGAAGCAGTCATCGGACGCTCACTTTCGCGGTATCTGGGTCGCCGGTCAGCGACAAGAAGACGTCATCGAGGTCGGGGGTCTCCACCGACAACGCCGTGGCCTCGATGGACTCGACGTCGAGCCGATCGAGGAGGGCCCGCAGGGAACCCACCCCGCCGTCGCTCGGGACCTGGAGTGAGAGTCCTTCGTCGTCGCGGGTTCCGTCGGTGAGCGCCCGGGCCGCCCGGTCGAGCTCGTTCGCATCCGCGAACACCAGGCGGATGTGCCCACCCGGGAGCAGGCGCTTGAGCTCGGCGGGCGAGCCCTCGGCGACGAGCTTGCCATGGTCGAGGACGCCGATCCGATGGGCCAGCCGGTCGGCCTCCTCGAGATATTGCGTGCTCAGGAGGATCGTCACGCCACCGGCGACGAGTTCGCGAATCGTCTGCCACATCATCCGGCGGCTGCGGGGATCGAGCCCGGCCGTCGGCTCGTCGAGGAAGATGATCCGTGGATCGCCGATGAGGGTCATCGCCAGGTCGAGGCGGCGGCGCATGCCGCCGGAATAGGTGGTGGCAGGCTTCTTCGCCGCGTCGACGAGGTCGAACCGGTCGAGCAGCTCGTGGACGCGACGGCGACCCTCGGTCTTGCCGAGATGCCGCAGATCCGCCATGAGCTGGAGGTTCTCCTCGCCGGTGAACTGGTTGTCGACGGCCGCGAACTGACCGGTGAGGCCGATCGCGGCGCGGACGGCGTCGGGATCCCGCCCGACGTCGTGGCCCGCGACCTCGATGTCGCCGCCGTCGGCGGCAATCAAGGTCGACAGGATGTGGACGGTCGTGGTCTTGCCCGCACCGTTCGGTCCGAGGAGCGCGTAGACCGTGCCCTCGGCGACCTCGAGATCGATGCCGTCGAGGACGACCTGTTTGCCGTACGACTTTCGCAGCCCGCTGGCGCGGATGGCTGGGCGCCCGATGGTGGCCGTCATGCCGCACCTCCCCGGCCGGCGGCGCCATGGCGTCGCCGGCTAGATGTCGAGGTCCTCGACAGGCGGCCGCTGGCCCGAGCCGGCGACCATGTCGTAGAGTTGGGGCGGGATCCGCTCGCGGAGCTCGTCGAGTGACTCGACGACCTCGAGCGTCGACTCGCCGGGCGCAGTCCCGTAGCTGATGTTGCCGATGCCGAGATAGCCACGCCAGCCGGCCGGCTTGCCCTCGGCGTCGACCATCGAGAAGTCCGGGCTGCGTTCGATGTGGACGACGAATTTGCCGGTCCGGCCGCGATAGACCCGGAACGTCTCGACGCGGCTGAACGAGGAGTTGAGCCACTCGCCAAGGAGGACGCCGACGAACCGGACCTTTCGGCCCTTGCCGGGGCCGACGCGAACGATGATCTCGTCGAACCCCTCTCGGCGGCCCTCCTCGACATCGACGTAACGGCGAAGCGCGGAAGCAATGGCGGCCGAGAGGTTGTCGCCGGCAAGCTCCTGCGCGCGCTGGTAGAGAACGAGGTCTCCCTCGGACACATAGATGGTCTTGTTTGGCACGAGAGCATCGTAACTCCTTTCTGGTGGTACAGCCATACGTAGGAGTATACGTATATCCCTGGGGAATGCAAGAGGTATCGTGTCAGGGCCGTGACCGACTTCAGCGTGAAACCCCTGGACGCGTCGACCTGGGCCGATTTCGCCGGCCTCGTCGAACGACACAACGGTGTCTGGGGTGGCTGCTGGTGCATGGCGTTCCACCCCGAGGGGTTGCGACGGACGCAGGCCGCCGAGCCGAACCGGGACGTCAAGGAACGCCGGGTTCGAGAGGGCCAGGCGCACGCCGCCCTCGTCTTCGACGGAGAGAGGTGCGTCGGCTGGTGCCAGTTCGGGCCGACAGATGAGCTCCCGCGCATCAAGCACGGGCGCGCCTATGCCGAGGGGCTGACCCGGCTCCCGGAGTGGCGGATCACCTGTTTCTTCGTCGACAAGGAATATCGCCGTCGAGGGGTTGCCGATGCGGCGCTCGCCGGTGCCTTGCGCGAGATCGAGCGCCTCGGGGGAGGGACCGTGGAGAGCTATCCGGAGGTCATCGACGGCCGATCGGTCTCCTCGTCGTTCCTCCACAACGCGACGGCGGAGCTGTTCGAGCGGCACGGGTTCGAGCGGGCGCGTCGCCTCGGCAAGAACCACTGGGTGGTCACGAGGATCGCCGACAGGACAGGCTGATCCGGGCCGCGACCCGGGGACAGCGCTGGGTTGCCCGAGTGTCACAGTCGGCTGCGGTCGAGTCTCTATCGCGCATAGCCGTGACAGAGATCGATAGCATCGAACCCCGGGCGACGGCCCGCCGAACCACGATGCGGTCCTGCCTGCCGCGACCGCCGTCGACGCCGACGGTTCCATCGTGGCGTTCCTGGTCTGGTTCGGGTCGGCGCGCGGCGACCAGCTGGTCACCGTCGACCGCGCCAGCTACTTCACCTGGCGGGCGACGGCTCCGGCGCCCGAGGGTCCCTGGACCGTGGCGGTTGGCGAAGACCGCGTGCTACCGCCCGGGGCGGCCGGAGCCTGGGATGACGAGACCGCCGCCGTCTCCTCCGTCCTGGCCGAGGGCTCGGGCTTCGCGCTGTGGTACGAGGGGCAGCGAGCCGGGAGGTCGATCCGGGGCGGGATCGGCTACGCATCGTCGGCCGATGGCGTGACGTGGGTCCGCTACGACGACCCGACGACCGACACGGCCGGCGACCCCACGCTGCACACGGAGGGCGATCCCGTCCTCGGGCCGGGTGCGTGCGGCCCGGCCACGGCCGCGGCGGCGCTCGAGCCCCAGGTCTGGCCGCGTGGCGATGGCTACCTGATGCTCTTCGGCGGCAGCGCCGGCCTCGACGGCCAGCCCGACGTGCTCGGGGCGACGAGCGACGACGGGGTCCATTGGTCGTGCACCGGCCAGGTTCTCCTGCGGGCGGCGGACATTCCAGGCAGCGAGGGCATCCACACGATCCAGGGGGCGACGCTCGACGGCGAACCGGTGATCCTCGTCGAGTCGCTCACAGCGGGCGGGTCGGAGATCTGGCTCGCGACGGTCTCGGTCGGCCCGTGAGAGGCCGGAGTGCGCCAGACCCCCGCTGGCCTGCCTTCGTCGGATGGCTCAGCGCAGCTCCTGGATGCGGATCAGGTTCCCCGCAGGATCGCGGACGGCACAGTCGCGAACTCCCCACGGCTGATCGGTCGGCTCCTGGACGACATCCGCGTCGCTGGCCTGCAGCCGCTCGAAGGTGGCGTCGAGGTCCCTGGTGGCCAGGTTGATGCCGGCGTAGGTGCCCTTGGCCATCATCTCGGCGATGGTCCGGCGCTCGTCGTCGGTGATGCCGGGGTCGGCGCCCGGCGGATGCAGGACGATCGACGTGCCGGGCTGCCCGGCGGGGCCGACCGTGATCCAGCGGAGCCCGCGGTAGTCGACGTCATTGCGGACCTCGAAGCCCAGCGTATCGCGATAGAAGGCAAGGGCCGCGTCGGGATCGTCGTGCGGGAGATAGGCCTGGTGGATGGTGATATCCATGGCGGTCATGCTACTTGCGGCTTGCTGACCGGCGCTTCTCGATTCCTGACCGGTCTGGACACGTTCCTTGCCACGCACGGGGGCATCCCCGCCATCTCGCCCGTCGCCTCACGCCGATATGTGCTGGGCGGGACGCCCACCAGCTCGGTGAAGCGAGTGCTGAAGGTGCCCAGCGACGAGCAGCCGACCTCGAAGCAGACCTCGGTGACGCTCAGGTCGCCGCGACGCAGGAGCGCCATCGCCCGCTCGATGCGCCGCGTCATGACATAGCTGTGCGGCGACTCGCCGTAGGCCAGCCGGAACGCTCGGCTGAGGTGCCCGGCCGACATGTGCGCGCCCCGGGCGAGCGCCTCGACGTCCAGCGGCTCCGCGTACTCCCGGTCGATTCGGTCGCGGACGCGGCGCAACCGCGCGAGGTCCTGGAGGTGCTGTGCGCTGGCGAGTCTGCTGGTCACCTGCCAGATCGTGCCACAGACCGCTGGAGATCAGTGTCCGCGCGGTCCTCGGTCAGGCGCCGACGTAGGCCGCGAGGTGCTCGCCGGTGAGGGTGGAGCGCGCGGCGACGAGGTCGGCGGGTGTGCCCTCGAAGACGATCCGGCCGCCGTCGTGGCCTGCGCCAGGGCCGAGGTCGATGATCCAGTCGGCGTGCGCCATGACCGCCTGGTGGTGTGCGATGACGATGACCGACTTGCCGGAGTCGACGAGCCGGTCGAGCAGGCCCAGCAGCTGCTCGACGTCGGCGAGGTGGAGGCCGCTGGTCGGCTCGTCGAGGACGTAGACGCTGCCTTTCTCGGTCATGTGGGTGGCCAACCTGAGCCGCTGCCGCTCGCCGCCGGACAGCGTGGTGAGTGGCTGGCCGAGGCTGAGGTAGCCGAGCCCGACATCGGCGAGCCGGTCCAGGATGGCGTGCGCGGCGGGCGTGCGCGCCTCGCCGGTGCCGAAGAACACCTCAGCCTCGATCACCGACATCGCGAGCACCTCGCTGATGTCGCGGCCGCCGAGGTGGTACTCCAGCACCGATGCCCCGAATCGCTTGCCCTCGCACTCCTCGCAGGTGGTGGCGACGCCGGCCATCATCGCCAGGTCGGTGTAGATGACGCCGGCGCCGTTGCAGGTGGGACAGGCGCCTTCGGAGTTCGCGCTGAACAATGCCGGCTTCACGCCGTTGGCCTTCGCGAACGCCGTGCGGATCGGGTCGAGCAGTCCGGTATACGTCGCGGGGTTGCTCCGTCGCGAGCCGTGGATCGCGGCCTGGTCGATCGACACCACACCCGCGCCGGTGGGGATCGACCCGTGCACGAGTGAGCTCTTGCCGGAGCCGGCGACGCCGGTGACGACAACCAGCACCCCGAGCGGGATGTCGACGTCGACGTCGCGCAGGTTGTTCGCCGTCGCGCCGCGGATCTCGAGCGTGCCGGTGGGCGTGCGCACCGTCTCCTTGAGGACAGCCCGGTCGTCGAGATGGCGGCCGGTGAGGGTGCCGCTGGCTCGCAACCCTTCGACGGTCCCCTCGAAGCAGACAGTGCCGCCCCCGGCCCCTGCGCCGGGGCCCAGGTCGACGACGTGGTCGGCGATGTCGATCGTCTCCGGCTTGTGCTCAACGACCAGCACGGTGTTGCCCTTGTCACGCAGCTGCAGCAGCAGGTCGTTCATCCGCTGGATGTCGTGGGGGTGGAGGCCGATCGTCGGCTCGTCGAAGACGTAGGTGACGTCGGTGAGCGACGACCCGAGGTGGCGGATCATCTTGGTGCGCTGGGCCTCGCCGCCCGAGAGTGTGCCCGACGGGCGGTCGAGGCTGAGGTAGCCGAGCCCGATCTCGACGAACGAGTCGAGGGTGTGCTGCACCTTCGCCAGCAGTGGCGCGACGGACGGTTCGTCCAGACCCCGCAACCATTCGGCGAGGTCACTGATCTGCAGCGCGCAGGCGTCGGCGATGTTGATCCCGTTGATCCTCGATGACCGAGCCGCCTCGCTGAGTCGGGTGCCGCCGCAGTCGGGGCAGGTGGTGAACGTCACCGCCCGCTCCACGAAGGCGCGGATGTGCGGCTGTAGCGCGTCGACGTCCTTGGACAGGAACGACTTCTGGATTCTCGGGATCAGGCCCTCGTACGTCAGGTTGATGTTGTCGACCTTGATCTTCGTCGGCTCCTTGTGGAGCAGGTCGTGGAGTTCGGTCGCCGTGAACTCGCGGATCGGCTTGTCCGGGTCGAAGAAGCCGCAGCCGCTGAAGATCCGGCCGTACCAGCCGTCCATGCTGTAGCCGGGGATCCGCAGCGCACCCTCGTTGAGCGACTTGCTGTCGTCGTACAGCTGGGACAGGTCGAAGTCGGTCACCGAGCCCATGCCCTCGCAGCGCGGGCACATGCCGCCGGCGAGGGAGAAGCTCCGGCTCACGGCCTTGCCGGACCCGCGCTCAACGGTCGCCGAGCCGACCCCGCGGACCGAGGCGATGTTGAACGAGAACGCCTGGGCCGAACCGATGTGCGGCCGCCCGAGCCGACTGAAGAGGATACGGAGCATGGCATTGGCGTCCGTGGCGGTGCCGACCGTTGAACGGGCGTTGGCGCCCATCCGCTCCTGGTCGACGATGATCGCCGTCGTCAGTCCGTCGAGCACGTCGACGTCCGGCCGGGCCAGTGTCGGCATGAAGCCCTGAACGAACGCGCTGTAGGTCTCGTTGATCATCCGCTGCGACTCGGCGGCGATCGTGTCGAACACCAGGGAGCTCTTGCCCGAGCCGGATACGCCGGTGAACACCGTCAGTCGGCGCTTCGGGATCTCGATGCTCACGTCTTTGAGGTTGTTCACGCGTGCGCCGTGCACGCGGATCAGATCGTGCCTGTCGGCAACCGGCAGCGATGGCGTGTCCACCTGCGTGTCGATGGCGTTGGCCCTCAGCTCACGGCCCTCTTCACGAGCTCGGCGATCTGCGCCTCCGAGCGAGGAGTCAGCTCGGTCACCGCGAACGCGATCGGCCAGATCTCCCCGTCGTCGATGCGGGCGTCCGGCTGGAAGCCGAACGTCGAGTATCGAACCTTGAACTTCGATGCCGCCTGGAAGAAGCAGATGACCTTGCCGTCCTTGGCGTACGCCGGCATCCCGTAGTAGGTCCTCGGAACGAGGGACGGCGCCGCCGTCGCGACGAGCTCGTGGATCCGCTCGGCCATGACGCGTTCGGCTGTCGGCATCTCGGCGATCTTCGCACGCACGTCGCGTTCGCCGTCGGCCCGTTCGTCGACCGAGCCGCGACGCGAGGTTGCCTTTCGCTCGCGGGCGCTTTCCTGCATCGCGGCTCGCTCTTCATCGGTCCAGACCTTGGCCGCGTTGCGGGCCGCACTGTTCTTCGTGGTGGTGCTCTTCGTTGCTGTCATGGCAGATTTCCTCCCCTGCGGGTCTCGGTTGGGATGAACGACATTCTAGGGACCGGAACTCACCGATCCTGGAGCAGCCCGAGGACGGTACCATCGGGATCGGTGACGGTGGCCACCAGGCGGCCGCCACCGACGTCGTGGGCGGGGTCCTTGACGGTGGCACCCGCGGCGATCACCTCGGCCAGCTTCGCCTCGATGTCCGGCACGTGCCAGTAGGCCACCGGTGAGGTCATGCCCTGCGGTCCACCGCCCGGCACCAGTCCGATGTGCTGGCCCGCGGCCTCGAAGCCGACGTAGTAGGACCCGTCGGTCTGCGGCGGTACGCCGAGCAGGGCCGCGTAGACCGCCTTGGCGGCGGCCAGGTCGGACACGGGATGCAGCACGGTCTTGATTCCCTGGGTCGAAGAGCCGGTCATGGTCGCTCCTGAAGTGGTGGGTCGCAATGACCCGGTTGGGGATTGCCGGGCTTCACTCTAGGTTCGGCTCGGTGAGCGACGCTTCTCGATTCCTGACCGATCTGGTCACGCGAGACTCCGCGGTATGAGGCGCCAGTCGGGGCGGTGGCCGCCGACGACGGGTTCGCGATCGCGCTGCCGTACGGGTCACGCGCGAGCTGGCTCCAGGACGAGCTGGCGAGCGGGTCCGCATCCATCGTCAACGAGGGCGCCTACCGGATCGACCAGGCAAACCGGGTCCGGCAGGTCGAGCCGGTCGGAACCGGAGAACCCGCGCGGACAGAGGCTGTGGCGCTCCCGACAGGAGTTGAGCGCGCGGATGCCAGAAGAATGCGCATCCCAATTGCTGAACAGGTCGGCCGGGCTTGCCACGCCAAACAGACGGCCCCGAGCACCACGGCGATGCAGACGCAGATGATGGTGAGGATTGCCAGCTTCGAACGCGTTCCCGTTAGGCGGGCGGGTCGGCGGTCCACCGGAGGATGTCACCCGGCTGGCAGTCGAGCACCCGGCAAATCGACTCCAGGGTGGTGAACCGGATGGCTCGGGCGCGCCCGTTCTTCAACACGGCGACGTTTGCCGGGGTGATGCCGACGGCGTTGGCGAAGTCGCCCACGGACATCTTGCGTCGTGCGAGCATGACGTCGAGCTCGACGACGAGGGCCATCAGATCACCTCGTCGAGTTCGGTGCGGTCGGCGATCGCCGACTCAAGGAGGCTCCGCATGACGACGATGAGCAGCACGAATGCCAGCCCGCCGGCGAGGAAGGCCGCCAGCCAGTAAATGAGCGACCCACCGACGCCGACGAAGAAAAGGAGGTGGACCATGACGCCTGCGCTCAGAACGGTGGCGACGGCAGCGCAGATCGTTATGGCGTCGACCCACCGGACGGCGCGGGGTGTGAAGATGAGGCCTCCGCTGACTAGCGACAGCAGCCGCCAGACGACGAACAGCGCTACCTGAACGCATCCGATCACGAGGATGCCGGCCACGGAGTATGGGATAACGAGGTAGGCGAGTTCAGGGAAGGTCTTCCCTGCCTCGGAGGCGGCCATCGGCACGAGTACCTGCGCGAGCACGGTTCCGAGCAGGAGGACGACAAGGGCGACGCGGAGAAGCTGTCGCGCGAGCTTGTTCATCTATCGAGTGTCGGTTGGTTTCGCTCGAATGTCAATAGGTCATTCGGCATCCAGCGGTGTCCCGCGTCAGGAATCTAGGCGCGCCTTCCGTTCCAGGCGACCCGCTCATCGTGGCTGCCCAGCCACGGCCTCCGCTTGGTGGGCTAGATCGAGTGGTTTGGTCCCGGTCACGATACGGATCGGCGGGAACATGTCGTACCGACGGGCGGTTCGCGCGACGTCGGTCCAGCCATGTGCTCGGAACTCGTGCTCATATTCGGCCGTTGCCTGGAAGTCCAGGATCGCGGCGCGACCACCCGGCCGAAGCACCCGGTGGATCTCACCGATCGCCTTCGCACGCCCTTCGGTCGACGGGATGTTGTGCAGGGCAAGGCTGGCGACCACCACATCGACCGAGTCATCGGGCAGGGGCAGGGCCTGAGCGTCGCCGTTGATGAGCTCGACACGGTCGGCGACGCCCTCCGCTCTGGCATTTGCCAACGTGCGTGCCGGTCGGTTGTCGGACTCGTCCTGCGGGCGCCATAGATCCACGCCGATCGCTCGACCGCTCTGCAGGCGTGTCGCCGCTCCGATCAGAAGGAGGCCGGGCCCAGGCCCGATGTCGAGCACGACTTCGTGACCAAGCAAGGCCAGGTCGTCGAGGAGCCGGTCACGCTCCCTCAGTTTCCCTACCTTGCTCGATCGATACATCAGCAGCGCGGTGGGGATCATGGTGATGCCCACAAAGACGCCCCAGGCGCCGACGACGAGCGCGACGGGAGACGACCCGGCTCCGAGGACGACGAAGCCGACGGCGCCTATTGCCAGCCCAGCGACACCGCCAATCGTGAGACCCCGGATGACTCCGGGCGCATCGATCCCGTAGTCGGCGACGGCTCGTTCATCCGGGAGCGCCATGGCGATCTCCTTGCGTGTCGATGGTCGCTGGGCCCGAGATCGTCGGTGTTCGGCTTACCGCGGCGGCCTATGCGCACGGATTGGCGCTGGCGCTGCCGGAAAGGCTGTACTGGCGCGCCCGACAGCTGTTGGACACGCGTTAACAGCCTATCGCAGCCCATCGATGGCCGTGATGAGTGGCTCACTGCCGCGGCGAGCCGCTTCGCGTCAGGGACGGGCACCTGCGCGGCGAGCTCTCGCCCCAGCCGACGCAGCGTCAGATGGACGTATTGGCGGCCTCCATCGGCGCCGGCGGCTCTGTGACCGTTGCGGCGAGGCTTGTCGGCATTTCGGCCAGGCACGGTCAAGCGTCACCGGAGCAACTGGTCTACGCGGGACGGGCGGCTGGACGGATCCTCGTCTCGAGTCTGGAGCCGGCGACAAACTGATTGTGTTTCGGTCAACCAGGCCCGCGAAGGTGAGCGAGGACCGCCAGCACGCGACGATGATCGTCGGAGGCGGGCTGCAGTTCGAGCTTGGAGAAGATGTTCGCGATGTGGGCCTCCACTGTCTTTCGCGCCATCCCGAGGCGATCGCCGATGGCCTGGTTCGATCGACCCTCCGCCATCAAGGCCAGGACGGCACGCTCCCGCTCCGTCAGGTCGTCGAGCGGGACCCGCGAACGTCGTCCCACAAGCACCGCGACCACAGCGGGATCGATCACCGAACCGCCCTTTGCGATCCGCCGGATCGCGTCGGCGAAATCGTCGAGATCCGTGACCCTGTCCTTGAGCAGATACCCGACGCCGCCAGCACCATCGCTCACCAGACGCAGCGCGAATGAGGGCTCGACGTGCTGCGACAGGACGAGGATGCCGACAGCTGTTCCGTGCTCCGCACGAATGGCCTCTGCGGCACGCAACCCTTCGTCGGTGTGCGT
>Ga0210377_10005456_pt1 | contig 10445 bp, 6 predicted proteins | sample PLM4_65_b1redo_FD_155480 | JGI IMG/M metagenome (GOLD analysis project Ga0210377, IMG submission 155480) | Groundwater sediment microbial communities from an aquifer in East River, Colorado, USA - PLM4_65_b1 redo | ecosystem: Environmental > Terrestrial > Soil > Riparian zone | place: USA: East...
TCGTTTTCTGCAGCATCGAGAACGCCCGTATCGTACCCTCTACATTATTCTTGCGAACCAGTCGCGAGACAGTAAGAATCGTCGGATCAGGATTTGCCGCTCGCGATATCTCATGAATGGTGACGCCATTAGGAATAATAGAAACAGGAGCACGGCTGAACCGGCGCGCATACGAAGCAAGGTGTCCGCTAATAGCAGTGATGTGGTCTGCGGAGTGAAGAATAAGCGCACGCGCCCATCGTACCGGCCACGACTGGTGATCAAGCGCCTTGCCCTCCTGAAGCGTCACAATGAACGGAATAGACGGGCGCACCATATGCACTATCAGCGCCGCCCCTGCGGCCTGTGAAGCTTGGTATGCGTGCATGAGCGCATGGCGGCGTGTCCGCGTAAGACGCCATGCCGTGAGCGCCATAGCAAATGGCAAAAAGAATTTCGGATGCGTCACGGTGAGTCCCGACAAACGCCCCCCGGCACGAAAGACGCGCACGCGCCCAATCTGTTCGGAAAAGGGTTGGTCGGGACTCAACCTGCCGGTCACCAAATCGAAATCATAATCGGTCAGCTGCTGCGCAATGTGATGAATCGCAAGCTCGCTGCCGCCAATGAGCGGTAAATAGGCCGTCGAGAGCAGTAAAATCCGTGGTTTGGCGGTCGTTGTAGACGGCATATTTTGGTGCTATCGTATCTTATTATAGCACGATGAGCAACGCCAAAACCCGCATTTTTTGTGTCATTACGCAGGGCGAAATGGGTGGCGCCCAGCAATTTGTTGCGCAATTGGCTCGGCATCTGGACCCCGAACGGTTTACGATGCATGTCGTATGGGGTGCCTCATCTGCGGGTACGCTGGGCAGCGCGCTCCCGCCGCGCGTCAGTTACGCAACCGCGCACCACCTCGGACGCAAGTGGTCGGTCTGGCATGACACCCTGTCCATTTTTGAGTTGCGACATCAGATTCGTGAGTACCGCCCGGATGTCGTTTTATGTATTTCCAGTAAGGCCGGTTTCGTTGGTTCACTCGCGGCACGCCTCCTGCGCTCGACGCTTCCGGGACTCAAGATTGTCTATCGGATCGGCAGATGGACGTTCAACGACCCGCTACCGGCATGGGAGCGCAAATTTTATATCATCCTCGAGAAAATATCAGCCCGCTGGAAAGATTATATCGTGCTCAACAATGCTCATGACCTTAATCAGGCGCGTGCACTTGGAATCCGTCCGGGGCGTGGCTTGCTGCGCATCTATAACGGCCTCGACCCCTATATGGCATTCGCGCCACGCGATGAGGCGCGCTCATTTCTCGATGAGCGGGCTTCCGGTGAACTTCGCGCACCATCATATGATTGGCTTGTAGGAACGGTCGCAAATCTCTATCCGACAAAAGACATTCCGACGCTTGTCCGCGCAGCGGCGCGCGTCGGCGGCAACGTTCGTTTTGTGGTCATTGGAGATGGGATACAACGCCCGCTCATCGAGCGACTTATCAAACAATACGGCCTTACCGGTCGCTTTTTGCTCCTAGGTCGCATCAAAGATGCCGGTCGTTACATCTCCGCATTTGATGTGTTTGTCTTGCCTTCCGCGAAAGAAGGATTTCCGTGGGCACTTTTGGAGGCCATGGCAGAGCGCGTACCGGCTGTGGCAACCCGCATAGGGGCGGTACCGGAAATGCTCGAGGATGGCGTGAGCGGGTTCGTATGCGAACCGGGCAACGAGGAGCAATTAGCACACAGCATTGTACAGCTATTGGGAAATGACAAGCTCCGGCAAGATATGGCCATCGCCGCTCACCAACAGGTTATCAGTAAGTTTTCGCTGCGGGAAATGATTCACCAATACGAACGACTGTTTACTTTAGACGATACTTTGCCCCTGGGGGATGCTCCCCGTCTCCCAGATGATACGGCCCACCGTGAGAGGCCGGTGTATGGACCGAAAACAAGCCCATCAGAACGACGAGGAGTGTAACGCTGGCGAAAGTCGGAAAAGACCTAGCGGACATACACAGGCACTTGAGTAACTGATGAGTAATCAGAACCCTTGGAGTACCAGTTGAATTCCCTGGAATTGATGCAGAACACTTTTTGGAAGAAATCGGGGTCATCCTGCGCTGCTTGAGCGCCCGAAGTGTTCACCCAATGCAACAGCGCCGTATCCTCACCGGTTACCTCTACTCCATATACCTTCGGATCATTCGTCTCGCAGTTTCTGAAAAGGCCGGAGGTTATCAGAAGGTTCCTTGTTTGTGGTGTGATATTTTTTACATTCGCAAATCCCCCTAGGTGGCCGTAAAAGCTGAAGATGACCGGATTGAGAAATAGTCGTTTGTATCCCCAGTCGTTGACAATGTAGATATCCGGATCGTCTGAACCGGCAGCACTGATAGTGTTGCCCTCGCTTAATCCCAAAGCAGCTAAGCTGATAAAACCGGATGGAGCTGGGGTTGCCGAAGGGGTGGGCGTAGCGGAAGGGGCTGGGGTGGGAGTCGCCACAACGCCAGGCAAGGTCAGGGTGTTGCTGTAGATAGGAACGCCGGATAGAGTCGGAACCTCCAGTGTTGCAAACGAGAACCCGCCAAAACCGACGCGGACCGTGCCGGCCGCAGAAGGCGAAAGACTCACCCGGATAAGATAAGTCTTGGACATGCCGTTCCCGATGGTCACTGGTGGGAATTGGATTAGATGAGGGTTCTCACTCTGATTGGGGTATGTGCCAAGTAGCGTGGGAGTATGGGTAACATCATAAATCCAAATGTTAGTGAAATCGTTCAAACCGCCCGTTGTGTCGGTCGCGACAATCATACCATTGAGGAACACGTCGCCATCCGACGCAGCTAAAGTAATCCGTGCCACATCAATGTCTTGTGCACCGGTTGCGAGAGTCTGTGCTGCGGGCGTTTCAGTGTCCAAAGTCGCCGTTAGTACCGGTGATTGTTGAGCGGATGAGTATGCAAAAAGACCGAGAAGGAAACCAATACATAATAAGAATACCCTTATAGATTTATTCATGCCTCCATTATATCAAGCAACCCATGTCACTGTATAGTCACAACCAAAAGCCCCCGAAAGGGGGCTTTTGGTACAGAGGATAAACCCCTGATGTTCTGTCAGGTAATCCTCAGATTACATTGACAGAGACTGCGCTTCTCCAAGACCCGTGAGCATACCATCGCCCATCCAGTCATTCGTTGTGGCCGAATGAGTTGGCTCCGATTGGTCAGACCACAGGAAGCTCGGATTCTCATCGGTCCTCCATGTGACGGCGGGTAAGCCGCCAAGGAGAATAACAGTGTTCGACGGCACGAATGTAGAACTATTCGGGTTGTCGATCGATGTCGAGATGGAGTTGCCAGCGGTGTTCGTTCCGCCAACGGTAGCCCTCAGTTCAAGCGTTGTCGTACCGGAGATGGGACGATCAGTGTTGAACACGAAGACTACGGTACCATCGCCATCCACGCCGGCGATGTTGAAGTCGTTACTGTTCGTGGCGTACTGCCTCAGCGCACTGTTGTTTAACAATGTACCTGATGCCAGGGACGAGATGTCCACGCCGTTCTCAAACAGTTTGAAAGCGGTAAGAGTCGGGGTGGCAGTCACGGAAACCGTGAACACAACCTTGCGGTACACGAGGGTACCTCCGACTGCGGTTACATTCGTCTTGAACAGGGTTTTCGTACCGTTGGCAAGTACCGTTGAAGGCAGTGCGACATTTGAGAATGTCGGGTATGCCTTCACCACAACAGCCTCGTTGCCCGTGTATGAAGTCGGGGCCACGGTCGATGTCGTGATGGTACCGGATGAGTTGCGGTACTTCAGGTGCGATAGCCGGACGGTCACGCTACCTGCAGTGTCGTTACCCCCCACGCCCACATTCGACAGGTCAACCTTGACCGAGAAGGTCTTGGTGCCGCCGCCCTGCGGGATTGAGAAGTTCAGACCGCTGAAGTCCATAGCACCGGATGTAGTGCTTGTAATCGGCGAAGAACCGACCAGTACATCTCCGGCATACAAGTGCGCCATCGAAATGGCACCGGTCGAAGATGCAACCACACTCAAGAGGTTGAAGGAGGCTTCATCAAGGTAGAAGTCATCATACTGCGGCTGGAGCGTGAAGACATATGCTGTCTTTGTGACTCCACCGTTGACAACCGCGGCTGCCGGGCTGCCACTGTTGGCCAAAACAAGTGAGCCAGCAATGGCGGTGATACTCTGACCGGTCGCTGCGACTGCCGATACCGCCGTAGCTGAGTTTGCCGTGGTGCCAGCCGCATCCATATTGGTGCTGAATGTATCAAGCGGCGTACCAAGCTTGGTCAGAAGGTTTGCGTACACTTCAATCTGCCATACCTTTGTCTTCGGGATGGTGAGGGTCACCGAGAAGCTGTTCGAACTAGTGGTGGAAGCAGTGATTGTTGCTTTCGCCGCGCTCGTGTACACCGTAGAACCGGCATCATTTTTCACCACGATGTACATATCCTGCAGCTCGTTCAACGAGATGCTGGCGGTATCAATCGTGATGGTGTTCACATTAATGTCCTCCGAGGAGGCCGCACTCAATGTGTAGTGACCGATCTTGAACTGCGACCTCGGAACAACGGCCGACTGGTTCGCGTAGCCTGTGTACTTCGCGGCATTGAACGAACCGGTCTTGATGGTCAGCGCACTGCCAACCGTCGCGGCCGAGTTGCCGAGGTAGCCCAGCGATACCATCTTCTGGACATTTGATGTACCCGCAATGAACTGTGCGGTAATCGTCTGGCCAGCAGTGGCATTGTTTGTGCCGGTGTTGTCGTAGATATCGGCTCGAATCTCAACCGTCCGAGGTGTCCCCGGCTGAATGACCAGCGAGGAGCCAAGATTGAACAGGGTCGAAGAATTCGGCGATGCTACGAGAGTGGATGCGCTGCAGGATGCCGCAAGAGCGGCGCTGTCTTCGCACAAACTCTGAACAGAACCAACCTGCGCGCCATCCACATAGATAGCGCCATTGCGCAGCGACATCAGCGATGCGACAGCCGTGCCGCCCGCCGTGAAGTTCGCCTTGAGGGATTCAACCTTCAGGGCTTCGCCATTCGCTGTGAATGTGTACTTCACCAACGAGACACCGGTCGCATCCTTAATGACATCACCGGAAGCGGAATCCGTTGTTTTGGTAATGGTCAGTGTACCTGCGCCGATGGACAGCACTTCAGTGCCATCACCCAAGGTCTGGGTAGGTGCAGATGCCGGATACACGCCCGTTGAATCCAAGAGGCCTACACCGTACTGCGTATCATAGGCAGAGATATCAGCCTTGTTGCGCAATGAGATGAAGAAGTTCTTGCCGGAACCGCCAACGATATCCGCAAGCAGCTTGAGGGTTCGCCCACCGGTTGCCAGCGTGATGCCGGAACCGAAGTCGAAGACCACATAGCCGTTCGCGTCTTGCTGTGCGATTGAAGAACCGATCTGCACGCCGTCCTTGTAAAGACGGAAGTTCCGCAAATCACCCGCGACCACTGAACCGATAACACGGACCTGGAGCGACCTCAGCGACACCTCGTGGTTGCCGATGGTGACGATGCTCGTCCAAATCGGGTAATCGTTCTGCGGATTGATTGATGCAAGCGTCAACGGAGTCGGAGCGCCGACTGCAATGGTCGCAAGGTCGGTCGGGTTCGTTGCAATCGTGAACAGGTTGCCCGACAACGAAACTGCATTGCCATTGAAGCTCGTGAGCTGCACGCCGAGGGTCTGACCGCTCGTGCCGTCTGCGACATCGGCCTTGACAGCGATATTTGCAGAGCCGTTCACGGTGAACAGGCCCGCGGTATCACTGAAAGTAATCTTACCCGATGACACCGTTGCAGCATCGGTGAGACGCTTGGTGCCCTGGTACAGGTAGACATTCGACAGCGTCACATCAGACGATACGCCGAGTCGTTGCAGGACTACGCTGGTGACTGTGCCACTGCCACTGAATGTGAAGTGGGCAAGGTCAGCTGCGGACTGCGTTTCGATGAGCGTGTTAGACGCAGGATTGTCCGAGGACAATGAAGCGCTGACAGCACCGGTTCCGACGGGCAGGCCGCCGCGGCTGTAGGCCGGGACCTGCAACACCGAAGTGTAATCAGCTCCTGTGCCGTACAGAGCCTGCTCACGGCTGTTGATGCAGAAGACCTTCCTGAAGAACATCGGGTCATCAAGCACCGCCTGTGCGCCGCTGGTGTTTACCCAGCGAAGGTTAGCGACATCCTCGGAGAGGACATCCAAACCATAGACTTTCTGGTCGCCGGTTTCACAGTTGCGGAAGAGACCGGAGGTCCCGAACGCATCGCGCGTTGCCGGGGAGACCGACTTCACGCCCGCCCACGACAGATGGCCGTAGAGAGTGAAGATCGCCGGGTTTACAAACAAGCGCTTGTAACCCCAGTCATTAACAATATAGATGTCCGGATCGTTAGAGCCGGATGCGCTGATTGTGTCTCCCTCGCGGAGGCCGTAATCAGCGGGTGCGACGGCCTGCGCTGCGATTGGCATGGCTGCGAAGCCAACCAACGACAGAACAGTCGCCACCATCGTCAGGCCAGCCAGCACGCGCTGGGCTGCACCCTTGATAGAAGTAGACATTATCTAAGGTAAACCTCATCGCATTCCATCGCATCGCCTCCTGATGGGGGCGGGCAACGGCATGTGAAGAGGGTATTAACCGCACCGCACTGCATACGCTTCCCGAGCTTTCGACCGGGAAACTGGATCCTGTACTATCGCGCAAGCCGCACACCCAGATGCGCGGTTCCGTTTCTCTCTTATTTCGACCAAGAAAGATTTGGAGTCTTCACGATATCGTGTTCAAGACCCGTTCTGGTAACAAGCTATAATTTCTTTCGCTTCCTTTTTCAGTCGTGCAACAATAGCAACATTATGATCGTTCTTTATCCTAGGTTTTCAACGTCCTTTCCTGGGCTGTCCATCTCGGGAAACTAGTGGCGAACGCCGGTAGTTTACTAAGATGGAAAGCTCAATCTTGGTGCCCTTGGAATCAAGCCGCAAAAACAAGCCAAAATGGCTTTTCTGCTGGTCTGTCAAGGGTTTGAAGGGAACTATTACCACGGAACGCGGCACTCCTGCGGTAGTCGATATCCTAGCAGATGGGCAAGAACAGTCAACTAATACCTGCCTCCCGCAAAAATCCAGCTGTGCAATGAGCCGAGGTAATCAAAGTCATTATAGCCGACCCCGCACGGGCAACAAGGGCTGAAGTGTGGATAAATGGGTGGTTCAGCCGTCTGGCCGAGGCCCTCCGGGCGGGTATTGTAGCTTCGTTACGGGACCCCCACTTCCCCTCCGTCGTACTTCCGTACGCCTACAGGAAAGCTTCACCCTGTGCCTTGCTTCAATAACCCGCGGCAAGAACCCCAGAATGCATTGATTAAAGAGACCAGATGCTATGGCGTGACCGAGTTCTTGAACTTTGGGGTTCCCTTGATGGGGTTCCCACCGGCATCACGACCTGTAGAATCCACATTCCCGTTGGAATCGGGGATAGTCCCCCATGTAGCCCAGTTAGCGGAATCGGTGCCTGCCGCAGAGGCGGACATGCGCTCCATAGAGGTTCGATTAGCGGTTGGTTGCCCCGCATACCACGGTCCTTGGCCGATTTCATCAATAATTACACCGTCCACGCAAGAACCGTCTCGAAGGGTCATATGGAGTCCACCGTCCACAAGGGTTTTGCTGAACGGACTGATATAATCACCATCGATATCGCTCACCGTTGTGTCGTCGGTACGCTCAATGAGAAAGAATGCGCCCTGTTCTATGCGATTCGCTGCAGAAAATGTAACAATAGCCGTACCAAAATCATCCGCGCACAATGTCCATCCAGTCAGCTCTTGGGCTCCAGCGCCGGAGTTATAGAGCTCAATCCACTCGTCCACCGAACCCGATGTCTTAGGTATGGTCGCTGAACCTGACGCAGTCCCTGACCAAGCAATTTCGTTGATGACCACATGCGAGGTGCTAATCGGAGGAGTGGGAGTTGGTGCCACCGAAGGGGTCGCAATGGACGACTGTGTTGGCGTCGGGGTCGGGGAAGGGGTCGGAGTGGAGGTCGGGGATAGGGTAGGAGTCGGGTTTGGTGTCACCGACGGGCGAGGTGTCACGGAAGCAGTTGGTGATATGGAGGGCGTAACAAGCGAGGATATGCGCGGTGTTATGGATACTACGGGAGTTGGTGCCACGATGGTGCCAGCGGGTGCCAAGGTTTTGGCACCAAGTGCCAAGTTGGTGCCAGACTTGGTGCCACGGTTTGGCACCTCGGTGGCACCAGGTGCCAAACTTGGTGACACCTCGGTACCGATGAGTGCCACAGTGCTGTCACCTCGATCCGGTAAGATGGCACCAACATTTGCGACCACAAAATAGGCGGCAAGACCTACGCCAAGACTGACAAGAACTGATTTTATGGGTGACATGGAGATTTACGAATTCGTATCCTGCCATGATGGATGTCGGTGTGCGCCGAGGAGGGATAACGGCTCACAACGACAATCACGGCAGGGTACCAATCCGTACGCGCGTTATAGCAAACTGCGTTTACCTGTCAACGCGATACAAAACACTTCTGTCGTCCAGCTTGGTGCGATGAAGCACTCCGGCATCGCAAAGCTCCTTGAGACAGCGTTTCACGGTGCGGGGAGAAAAAATACCTTTAAGAGAATCGGTAAGGTCCTTCGTGCGGATGTCCGGATGTGCAGCGATGAATTCCATTACCACCTTCTGGTTGCCCTCAACTTTGACCGGTGGGACCACGGGCTGAACCATTTTTTTCTTTGCAGTTCGTGTCGGTGCATCGGGAGTGCTGCACACATCCGGAACAGGTTTGCGCGCTACGGCAAGACGAAGCCGGAGAATGGCAGCCGACGCGCTCAATGCGGAACGCCGGGGGAGATAACCATCCGAGGACAACCGCTCCACGAGCGCAGATGCGTCGTCGCACCACAGGCGTATCGCGTCGTGCGCACCGCCCTCGTGGACACACAACCCGATAAGCTGGGCGGCTTCATCGCGCATGTCCGCGATTGCATCGGCAACCTGCCCATGCGCGGACGCGACCGCAAGTGCCAGTGCGGCCCGGATGGCTTGTCGCTCGATGATGCTGTCGGTCATAGTGGTCAGTTCTTGACTGCCCCTCCCAAGTACCGGTCCAAAAAAGCGTTGATCTGTGCGGCGGTGATAAGACCGGGTTGTGTGGCGTTGCGCACGAGACCGACGGAACGGCCTGATGCATCAATGAGCCGCGCGCCGTTCATCAAACCTGCGTACACGCGGTCCATCGACAATACGGTCTGCCGGCCTTCGTCGGACCACACCACCCATACCGGTAAACGCATCGCAACGAACCGCGATGCGACAACTTGGGCGGAAACGGCTTCCCACTGTGAGCCGGCCGACAGCGGTAATTCCTGATCGAACAGAACCGCATCGAGATCATTCGCGTCGGCCTTCAGGAGCACAAGGCCGCTGGCGGCATCGCTTGCGACGCGACGCGCGCGAAGTATCTGTCCCCGCGGTGTGGCAATCTGATACACGAACGAACCGGAGCCGTACGGCGCGGTGGCAACAATCGTGAGCACCAGACCGTCAACCGATACCGCGGTACCGGCGCCCTGCCGTACCAACACTGGTCCCGAAAATGTTTGCACGGCTACGATTCCAAGCGCTGAAGTCGAATCATTGTCTGTCGGTGTCAGGCGGTTTGACGGACTTGGTGTCGGTTTGGGCGTCGTGTCGGTATCGGAAACCGATACCGTGAAACCCAATAACGCTGCCAGTCGTTGTGGGGGAGTATGCTCAATGTAACTGACAGCCCACACAGCCAAGCCACCGAGAGCGACCACCATCACCATCTTCCATACAGGTCCCAATTTCATGGCCCAAACGCTAGCAGAAAGCGAAGCAAACAGCAAAGTGGAGAAGTGGCGTAACTATCTCCCGCCTCTTATGGGCCGATTATGCGATGCGTTCGTCGCGTCGAATAATCCAGGCCATAAATAGCGACGGGTTACTCCCCGTTGCTATTTGTTCGTTATGCGACATCATGCCACCAAATAAACCCCCTGGACATGCGTCCCGGTGAGTAAGAAATTCTTACCTCTGCGGGTAGGGGAGGGTGGGAGATGAAATGCAAAGCCTAAAGTTAAAAATGCAAAATAGCAGAAGCATCCGGATGACACGCGGATAAAAAGAGCGCCGCTATTGGGCGTCTTGACGGTGGTTGTGAAACATTGCATCTTCTGTTTCGTCCCCTAAAAGTTATCCACAGGTTATCAACCTTTACTACCCTCTCCGCGAAACTTGACGATGTGTCGCTTTTTCACTACTGGGAGTTTCCGGCAGGTTGCGCGGCGAGCAGCTCAACATCGAAATAGAGCGCAGCATTTGGCGGCACCTTACTCCCCG
>Ga0210377_10005457_pt1 | contig 10444 bp, 13 predicted proteins | sample PLM4_65_b1redo_FD_155480 | JGI IMG/M metagenome (GOLD analysis project Ga0210377, IMG submission 155480) | Groundwater sediment microbial communities from an aquifer in East River, Colorado, USA - PLM4_65_b1 redo | ecosystem: Environmental > Terrestrial > Soil > Riparian zone | place: USA: East...
CATGGAGCGGTATGCATGGCCGGGCAATGTGCGCGAGTTGAAGAACATCGTGGAGCGCGCGATGGTGCTGTCGAAAAGCGCGGTGATCGACATCGACATGCTCCCGCGGGAAATTGTGGGACTGCAGTACGATGGGGGAGAACCAGGGAACGAGCCTCAGGCCGGCACTTCTCATAAAAAAACACTGGGCGAGCTCGAACGGGAGCACATCCTGGACGTGCTTCGCGCTGAAGGAAACAATCGGACCGCGGCGGCCAGGGTCCTCGGGATTTCCCGCTCCACGCTTCAGGATAAACTCAAGAAATACGGAGAAACATAAATGTTCGCAGCCTGGGCAGAACAAGCAGAACCCGTACTCCTCGTCCAACGCCTGCTTCCAGCCGGACATTTTTCTTGATTTTTTCCCACGTTCATACGATAATGGCCCCCTTGATGCAACTACTGACAATTTTGAGGAGGGTTGATACATGAGGATCATCTTACTAGGCGCACCGGGCGCGGGCAAAGGCACGGTGGCAAAACTGTTGACGAAGCTGGACGGGTCGGTCCAGATCTCGACCGGGGACATCCTCCGCGGCGCGGTCAAGGCGGGCACGCCGCTCGGCAAAGAAGCGCAGGGTTACATGGACCGGGGCGACCTGGTCCCCGATTCGCTGATCATGGGCATCATGGAGCACCGGCTCCAGGAGAAGGACTGCCAGAAGGGCTTCCTGCTCGACGGGTTTCCGCGCACGCTGCCGCAGGCGGACGAGCTGGGCAAGATGCTCCAGAAGCTGAACATCAAGCTTGATCTCGTGGCGAACATCGACGTTCCGCGCGAGGTGATCCTCGACCGCCTCACGACCCGAAGGACCTGCTCCAACACGTCGTGCCAGGAGATCTACAACACCAAGAGCAATCCCCCGGCGCCCGGCGACAAGTGCAAGAAGTGCGGCAGCCCCACGATCCAGCGAGCGGACGAGACCGTGGAGGCCATCTCCAAACGGCTTGATACCTACAACGAAAAGACCGCGCCGCTCATCGGCTACTACGAGAAGAAGGGCATGCTCCTCACCATCCGCGAAGCCGGCAGCGACGGCGTCGTGAATGCGATCACAAAGGGGATTGCGGCGAAGAAGTAAGAAGTAACCTGAGAGAAGACAGGGGCGGGATGATGCTATCCCGCCCCTTTTTGTCTGCTTATCGCCAAAAAATTGTAGTAATCGCGTCAAATAATGTTATACTAAATAAAGATGAACGCCCATGTTTAATTTAGACGGAAAATCAATACTGGTCACCGACGATTCCGCGATAATGCGGATGTTTCTCGTGATGAGCCTGAAGCGTATGCTCAGGGTCAACATCACCGAAGCAGTGAACGGGATAGATGCGCTCGCCAAATTAAAGGGCGGCAGGTTCGATCTGCTCCTCACGGACATGAACATGCCGGAAATGAACGGCGCCGAGCTGATCCGTTGCGTGCGCACCGGCATGAACAACGACATCCCGATTGTGGTCATTACGACGAAGGGAGAGATAAAGGACCGGGAGATCGGCATGTCGCTCGGCGCGAACGGTTACCTCACCAAGCCGGTAAATCAGGCCGAGCTCATCAGGACGGTCTTAAAGTTTTTGGGAGGGTATAACCTGTCCTAGGGACCGCAGACGGACTTCTCGTGTTGCGCTTTTGCAGGTGAAATACGGGCACTAGTTATTTCTGCTGTCTTCGTCCGGCGTTTACAGCCTCACCGGCACGCCGCGTTCTCTCAAGTATTCCTTCGCCTGCCTGATCGTGTATTCTCTGAAGTGAAAGATCGAGGCCGCAAGCGCGGCATCGGCCTTGCCCTTGGTAAACCCCTCATAGATGTGCTCGAGATTTCCAACGCCGCCCGAGGCGATGACCGGAATGGAGACCGCTTCCGACACGGCACGGGTGAGGGGCAGGTCGTAGCCGTTCTTCCGGCCGTCCTGGTCCATGCTCGTGAGCAGGATCTCTCCCGCGCCGTACTCTTCCATCATGCGCGCCCAGGCCACGGCATCGATGCCCATGGGCTTTCTGCCGCCGTGGGTGTAGACCTCCCATTTCAGTTCGGAGTTCCCCCGATTACTGCCTTCGAGGGCAGGCTCCGTTCGGAGTTCGGAGTTCGAAAGAAAAAGACTTTTATACTTCGGGTCATCGGCCCATTTGAGGGGTGGCTTGAAGTCAGGGTCATGAGCCACGACCTGCTTGGCGTCTATGGCGACGACGATGCACTGGCTGCCGAACCGCATGCTTGCGGCCTTGATGAACTCCGGGTCATGGACGGCGGTCGTGTTGATCGAGACCTTGTCGCAGCCCGCGAGCAGAAGGTTTCGGATGTCATCGAGGTTTTTGATGCCGCCGCCGACCGTGAGCGGCATGAATACCTGCTCGGCGGTGCGGCGCACGATATCGAGGATGATGCCGCGCTCTTCGTGCGACGCGGTGATGTCGAGGAACGTGAGCTCGTCAGCGCCCTGCTCGTCGTAGACCTTCGCGATCTCGACGGGGTCGCCTGCGTCCCTGAGGTTTACGAAGCTTACGCCTTTTACGACCCGTCCCGCCTTCACGTCGAGGCAGGGGATGATTCTCTTTGTTAACATGGTATTGAAACTCCCGTAGATTCAGGATACACGAGGCACGATACAGGATAATTGTTCATCCTGGATCATGGATCCTGCATCACCTGGCACACCGGTTGTCGTTCATCTTGACAAAGGTGATCGCTTCCTTCAAGTTCAACGATCCGCTGTAAATAGCCTTGCCCGTGATCACGCCCGAGACGCCTGAGTATCGCACGGCAAGCAGGTTCTCAATGTCCTTCATCGTGTGCACGCCGCCCGAGGCGATGACCGGGATGCGGATCGCTTCGGCGAGCGCTTTTGTCGCCTCGATGTTCGGGCCGGAGAGCATGCCGTCGCGCTTGATGTCCGTGTAGATGATGGCGATAACGCCGTGTTCCTGCATCTGCTTCGCCAGGTCAACGGCCTTCACCTTTGTTACTTCGGCCCAGCCTTTGATCGCGACCATGCCCTCTTTCGCATCGATGCCGACAATGATCCTTCCGGGGAACTTCTTGCAGGCCTCCTGCACAAACTCGGGATTTTCGATCGCAGCCGTGCCGAGGATGATCCGGTCGATGCCGATCTTGACGAGTGCTTCGATCGTGGCTATGTCCCGGATGCCGCCGCCCACCTCGATGGGGATCCTGATGGCGCCGCGGATCGCCTTGATGGCGTCGAGGTTTTTCGGCGCGCCTGCAAAAGCGCCGTTCAGATCGACGACGTGCAAAAGCTCGGCGCCCTGCGCCTCCCAATGCCTGGCCGTGGTTGCCGGGTCGTCGGAGTATACGGTGGCCTTGTCCATGAGCCCCTGTTCGAGGCGCACGCATTTTCCTTCTTTTAAATCGATTGCGGGAATGATTAACATAAATGATTGTCTCTCGCAAAGCTCGCAAAGAACGCAAAGGGAATCATGTCTTTAAAACTTGGCGCCTTTTGCGTCTTGGCGAGAAAATGGTCTTATGATTTTTGCTCTCCGAATTTCTTTAGGATCGATAGACCCAAAGCCTGGCTTTTCTCGGGATGAAACTGAACCGCGAAAATGTTGTCCTTCCAGATGCTCGAGACAAAATCAATGCCGTAGGGCGTTGTCGTGGCGATCACGCCCTTGTCTTCAGGCACCACATGAAACGAGTGCACAAAATACACATGACTGTTATCAGGAACGTCCTGGAGAGTAGGCGGCCGGCGTTTGATCGATAGGGAATTCCAGCCCATGTGCGGGACCTTGAGCGTTTCGAATCCTGAGCTAAAACCTCGGTCAAAAGAAGGTCCTTTGAACCTTATTACTCTTCCTTTGATGATGTCCAGGCCCTTTGATATGCCGAACTCTTCGCTCTCCGTAAAGAGCAGCTGCAAGCCCAAACAGATCCCAAGGAACGGTTTGCCCGTCTTGACACTCTTATGCACGGCATCGATGAGCCCATACTGCTCCAGGTTCCGCATGCAGTCCGGAAAGGCCCCCACGCCGGGCAGGACGACCTTGCTCGCGCTCAGGATCGTTTTGGCGTCGCCCGTGACCATGGCCTCGTGACCCACACGCTCGAAACCCTTCTGAACGCTCCGCAGATTCCCCATTCCGTAATCGATGATCGCTATCATATGAACCCTGGATACATTGGAAAATGAAGATAGAAATTTAAAATTATCAATCTCCAACTTCCAATATAAAATTCGACATTACTTATGTCGTCAGATTTTCCCCTTGGTCGAGAGCACGCCCTTGATCCTCGGATCGAGGCTAGTGGCCTGGTCCAGGGCGCGGCCGAAGGCCTTGAATATGGCTTCGAGCATGTGGTGGACGTCGCGGCCGTAATGGAGGCGGATGTGCAGGTTCATGCCGGCATGGTTCGCAACAGACTGAAAGAAGTCCTCTGCCAGTCCGGGGTCGAAGTCCTTGAGCTTGTACTTCTTCGGTAAAGGCACCTGGTACGCCAGGTAAGGCCTGCCGGACAGGTCCATCACCACCTGGGCCAGGGTCTCATCCATGGGCACGGTCGCATCTCCATACCGGCGGATGCCTTTGCTGTCGCCGAGGGCTTTCTTGAGGGCCTGGCCGAAGGCGATGCCGAGGTCCTCGACCGTGTGGTGGTCGTCGATCTCCGTATCACCTTTGGCCTTGAGCGTGAGGTCGAAAAAGCCGTGTTTCGCAATGTGAGAGAACATGTGGTCCATGAACGGCACGGATGTCTTGATGTTATAGATGCCCGTCCCGTCGAGGTTCAGGGAAATTTTAATGTCCGTTTCTTTGGTCTTGCGTTCGATCGTCGCTTTGCGAGCCATCCGGCCCCCTTCTTCTGGTAAACCTGTGAAGTATAGAGTTGAAAGTCGCGGAGTTCACCAATGGCTCCCCGGTCCTCAACTCCCAAACCTGCCTATCGCTTCAAAATCTTATGGAGATGTTTCAGGAAATCACTATTCTCTTCCGGCGTGCCCACGGTAACGCGCAGACAGTTTTTGAGCGGCCCGGGCCTGTTCAGGTCCTTGATGAGGATACCTGCCTCTTTGAGCTTTTCATGGATGCGCGTGGCATCGGTCGCGGTCCTGAAGAGGATAAAGTTGGTTTCCGATGGATAGGCCGTGATGCCTTTTATGCCGGACAATTCATTATATAGTCTTTGGCGCGATGAAATCAACAGGGAAATCTGCTGGTTTAAGACGTCCCTGCGTCTGAGCGCTGCAACCGCGGCCGCCTGGGACAACGAATTGATGTTATACGGCAGCCTCACCTTGTTGAGTTGGTCGATCACTTTTGCCGCCGCGGTGAGGACGCCGACCCGGAGTCCCGCAAACCCGATCTTCGAAAGCGTGCGCAGGATGATCATGTTCGGATACTCCCGCAGCACGGGAAGATAGGATTTACCGGAAAAGCTGAAATAGGCTTCATCGATGACTACGGCAGCATCCGTCTTTTTCAAGATCTTTTGCACGGCCTCATCCGAGAAACGGTTCCCGGTCGGATTGTTGGGATTGGCGAGAAAAATGACCCTGGCTTTGGTCTCTTTCGCTTTTTTAAGCATCTTGTCCGCGTTGAGGCTGAAGTCCTTGCCGAGCGGGACAACGGCTACTTCCTGCGAAAGTGCCCGGGATGAGATCTCGTACATGGCAAAGGTGGGCGCCGGGATCACTACCGGCCCGCCGAAAGCCAGAATGATCATTTGAATAAGCTCGTCCGAGCCGTTCCCGAGGATCATCCGTTTCGTGCCGAGGCCCCACAGTTCGGCAATGGCCTCTTTCAGCTTTTCCGCCGAAGGATCGGGATAGCGGTTGACGGCTGCGCTCCTGACCGCATCGACGATGTTCTGCCTCACGTCCTCAGGCAAAGAAAAAGGGTTTTCCATGGCATCGAGCTTGATGCGAAAGGGCGTTTCTTCGACGAAATAGGCCCTGAGCTTCCGTACTTCAGGCTTGATGAGCCTGGTTATGTCTTTTGGTTTTGCCTGTTTTCTCTGCATAATTATGAGAATATACAAGAATCCGGAAATATGTACAAGCAAAAATTACGCTTATTTTCGGGTACAACCGCTTTTAGCAGGGTCGGAAAAGAGGTATCATGAAGCATGAAAAAGATTACGGCGATCTTTTGTTGCCTGGTGCTGGCGTATCAGTTCGCGGGGGCGTCGGAATTTCGCTTTTCGTCCCGGCCGAACAAAGCCGGCCTGGTCCAATGGCGGGCCTGGGGCCCGGAAACGCTGGAAGAGGCGCGCACAAAGGACCGGCCCATCCTGCTTTCCCTGAGCGCGGTCTGGTGCCACTGGTGCCATGTAATGGACGAGACGACCTATTCGAACGAAGAGGTCGTCGCGTTCATCAATGAACATTTTATTCCCGTCAGGGTCGATGCCGATATGAGGCCCGACATCGACAGCCTCTATAACCAGGGAGGCTGGCCAAGCACGGCCATTCTGACTCCCCAGGGAGAGGTGATCAGCGGCGGCACCTATATCCCGCCCGAGGAAATGCTCGCAAGGCTCAAGCGGGCCTCGGCGCTGTACAGCAGCGACCGCAAAACGATCGCTTCACGGATCGAAGACATGAAGGCCATGAAGGAATTGCGCGACCTCGAGAGCAAGACGATTTCCAATCAGCCCGGGAAAGGCGATTTGGAGAATATCGTTCAGCTCATCAAAGGCTCTTTTGATGGAAAAAACGGGGGGTTCGGGTCCGGCCAGAAGTTTCCGGCGCCTGAGACCGTGGATTTTCTCCTTTCAATGTATGCAAAGGACCAGGATCCCGGGATCAGGAAGATCATGACGATCACGCTCGACAACATGGCTAAAGGAGAGATCTTCGATGACCGCGAAGGCGGTTTTTTCCGCTATGCAACGAAGCCCGACTGGTCGGGGCCCCACTACGAAAAATTGCTCGAGGTGAACGCAGGCCTGATCCGAAACTATGCCGAGGCTTCGCAGGTGTTCGGAAGCAAAGAATACGGGAGGATCGCCGAGAAATGCCTGGGCTACATTGAGTCTACCCTGTACGATTCCGAAAGCGGCGCCTTCTTCGGGAGCCAGGACGCTGATGAGGAGTATTACCGGATGCGGGACCGGGCGCCTATGAAGGCGCCGATTGTGGACAGAACAGTGTATGCGGATTCGTCGTCTCTTATGGTGAGCGCTCTTATTTCAGCCTACGGAGCTATCGGCAACAAACATTATCTTGATATGGCGGAGCGGGGGACTGAATTCATACTTCAGAAACTCTACGGAGGGAAAGACGGCGTTTATCATTTTTTCCGCGAGAAGACAAAGCGCCTGCCGGGGCTGCTGTTGGACAACGTTCTTTTCGGCTCGGCCCTTCTTGACCTCTATAATGCAACGGGAGAGGGGCGGTATCTGAACACAGCTCAGGAGATCGGGCAGCTTATCGCGACCCGGTTCTATGATAACGGGGCAAAGCGGTTTCGCACTTCACTCGATGCTTCGCCGGTAAAACCGGTGACTGCCGGCATGCTGGCAGACGTGAACGAAGATCTTGCGAATTACCGGGCACTTCGCTTTATGGCTCGGTTGCCGTATACGGGCGAGTATCCGCAACTCGAAAAAATACGGAACGAGTCCGCCGCCGTACTTGCCGGCGCCTACCGGAGCTTTACACCCTATGCCGCGGCATACGGCAACGCGCTCCTGTGGATTCTGTATGATCCGGTCCGGGTAACAATCATTGCCGACGGCGCGGCCCTGAGAAACTATATCACGGAAATCAATACGGTTTATATTCCCGAAATGGTTGTGAGCGTCTTATCACTTTCAAAAGACGCTGAACTTATTCGAAAACTTAAATATGATCTCCATGAAGCCGTATATCTCTGCGCCGGGAAACGATGCTCGAAGCCCATTTCTAAACCCGAACAGCTCAAAATAATGCTCAGACAATTCATGGAAAAACAACCTGAACAGCAGGATGGACAGCGCTGACTCCTCACAAACCCTCTATCCAGATTTTTGTCATAATATCTAACAATCTATTGACAGATAATCATACCTATGATAGTATGGAGTCGTCAAGGGAGGGATGCAATGAGCATTTATGGGAAAATAGGGCACCGGATCAAGGAGCTGCGGGAAAAGACCGGGATGAGCCAGGACGCGCTGGCGAAGAGCATGAAATTGCCCCGTCCGGCCATCTCGCAAATCGAGAGCGGCGCGCGGAAGATCGCAACAGACGAGCTTATCACGTTCTCTCAGATATTCCATGTGACGGTGGATGACCTACTCAATCCGGGAAAAGAACCGGAAGTCCGCCTGCGCGAAGCGAAGGAAGAAAAGGCGGCCAAGCCGCAAATGAGGATCAGTGTGCCGCAGAAGAACGTCCAGAAGTTCAGGGAAGTGCTGCTCTATATCCTCAATAAGGTCGGCGCCAAGGAAAACATCGGCGAGACGGTCATCTACAAGCTCCTCTACTTCATAGACTTCGATTTCTATGAACGATATGAGGAACAGCTTATCGGCGCCACCTACATTAAAAACAAATACGGCCCCACGCCAATCGAGTTTGTCAAGATCGTGGAGCAGATGACCGCCCATGAAGAGCTCATGAAGGTCAAGAGCGAGTACTTCAATTTTCCGCAGACCAAGTATCTGCCTCGCAGGAAGCCGGATTTGGCGAAATTCAGGGCAAACGAGATTGAAGTGATCGACGACGTTCTGAACAGGCTGTCCGAAATGAACGCCAGCCAGATCAGTGCCTATTCCCACGGCGACGTGCCGTGGGTCACGACCAACGACGGTGAGGCCATCGAGTATGAGTCTGTCTTTTACCGCACACCGCCCTACTCCGTGCGGGCCTATGCGGAAGAGAGCTGATGGGGAAAGAGTTCTACAAAGAATTCGTCGGGAACCTGTTCAAGAAGATAAGCCATGTCCCGGAGTTCGAAAAGGACCTGAAGAAGCTCGTCAAGCGGTTCTCTTCGCTTGAAGATGATTTGCGGATATTCATAAAGGTAGCCCTCAATGCCTTTCACAAGCAGAACATCGACAGCAAGGCGATCTTTCACATATCGGACCTTGGAATCAACTCGCCTAAAATTTATAAAGCAAAGAAATTCGCCTGCAAGGCGCTGAAAGGCAAGGGTGCACAGTCGGGGATAAGGGTCATCTATGCTTATCACGAAGAAGAGGACTGGATAGCGTTCATTGAGATTTATTATAAGGGTGATAAGGAGAGCGAGGATAGGGAGAGGATCGAGGAAACCGTGAAGACAACCGGGGAGTCTCCGCGAGGATCTAACCGGTGAGCGGATTGACAAGGGATGCTTTTTGGTGTACACTGGTAGTCACTTAAGAAGGAGATCCGAAGATGATCAAGACAGGAATTAAAGAGGCCCGCCAGCACTTCACGGAATACCTCGCGAAGGTTGAAAAAGGCGAGGAAATCATCATAACGAAGAGGAATGAGCCGATTGCCAAGATCAGCTCCCTGAAAACGAAGGTAGGCGGGTTGCTTACGAGCCGCAAAGCTCTCAGAGAAACGCTCCGTGCCAAGGGCAAGGCGCTGTCCGAAGTCGTGATTGCATCAAGAAAGCAGGAGAAGTATTAGATGACCTCGGTGTATGTTGACACCAGCGCGCTGGTAAAGTTCTATTACCCGGAGCAGGGCAGCGACAGCGTGGAAGAGGCCCTTCTCGGGGCGGACCGCGTTTATATTTCTCAGTTAACGATCGTCGAAATGGCATCGGCATTGATGCAGAAGATAAGGACCGGCGGTTTGACAAAGCGCGCAGAGACGGCGATCTGGACCGCCTTTCAGGACGATATGAACGCAGGCAAAGTGGAGCTGGTGCACCTTCATGACCGGCATTATGTCAAGGCCGCCGACGTTATCCGTGAGTACGGCAAGGCGCACGGTATTAAGACCCTGGACGCACTGCATCTCTCCATAGCCCATGGCTTGCAGGCAGCCTCTTTTCTGTGCTCGGACAAAGTCCTTGTGCGTGTCGCAGCCGCGATGGGGATACAGATATCGCAATGGTGATATCAACCTCGAAAAATGAAAAGGGGAAAAAGATCGCTTGAGAGCATATCCAGACGCTTGCGGACGCCGGCCATTCTCTCTCGCCCTCTCTCGTCTAAGTACGTTGTAATCCACTTGCCATTTCCTCATCGTTATTGTATTCTTGCCTTGGATAAGAACAAGCAGCAATACTGCCGGAATTAGCAGGGAGCTCGATCATGGCGGTTCCTGATTTCCAGTCTTTCTTTAAACCCTTGCTGGACATAGCAGTGGACGGCAAAGAGCACTCCATGAAAGAGGCAAGGGTGTCCTAGCAACCAGTTAATGATACCAAGGATTTGAGAAAATAGGGTGACACTCCAAGTTTAGGAAAACGAGAGGAGTGTCATCTATGGAACCCGTAAAGAGTATACAGGAAGGCAGCAGAAAAAGG
>Ga0210377_10005458_pt1 | contig 10443 bp, 9 predicted proteins | sample PLM4_65_b1redo_FD_155480 | JGI IMG/M metagenome (GOLD analysis project Ga0210377, IMG submission 155480) | Groundwater sediment microbial communities from an aquifer in East River, Colorado, USA - PLM4_65_b1 redo | ecosystem: Environmental > Terrestrial > Soil > Riparian zone | place: USA: East...
AGCATTGACCGTTGGCCTTGATGTGCGCCTTGTAGGCTTCGTCCGCGCCCCGGAAATCGCCGGCCTCGTACGCGGCGAACATCTTGAAGAATTGCACGCGTGCCTGGAACTCCGACACACGCTCCCGCTCGATCGCGCGCTGAATGGGGAAATAGGCGGCGCGCGGATTGTCGCTGAAGACGAGCATGAGGCCGAGCGTGGCCGCGGCGAAGGCATCGCCCGGCTGCGCGTCGTAGGCCTGCATCGCGTATTGGACCGCCTCGTCCTGCCGCCCCTGCAACAGCACCGCGAAGGCGAGCGCCGACAATGCAGCGGAGGAGCGGCTGTCCTTCCTCAACCCGGTGCGGGCCGTTTCCTCGGCGTCGCGGATCGCCTGGTCGACATTGGTCCTGGTGAAGCCCTGGCTCACCTTCAGGCTGTAGACGCGCGACAGCCCGGCATAGGCGCCCGCGAATCCGCTATCGGCCTCGATGGCTTTTTTGAACAGGCCTTCCGCCTCGTTCAAACCGTCCAGCGTGGGCGGGATCATTTTCCGGCGGCCCTGCAAGACCAGGTCATAGGCATCCAGCTTGGGCGCCATCGCCAATTGCTGACGCACATTCTCCCGCTCGCCCGGTTGGAACCCGACCGAGAGCGATTGCACGATCTTTCCGGCGATATCGTCCTGCACGGCAAAGATGTCGCCGAGCTCGCGATCGTAGCGCGAAGCCCAGATGGTCTGCTCGGTCGCGGCATCGACCAGATAGGTCGAAATCCGCACCCGGTTCTCGGCCCTGCGCACGCTGCCCTGGAGCACGTAGCGCACGCCGAGCTCGCGGCCGACCTGCTTGGCTTGGACGGCTTTTCCCTTGAACGACATCGCGGATTCGCGTCCGACGACGAAGAGGCCCGAGACCTTGGTCAGGCTCGTCAGGATGTCTTCCGCGATGCCCATGCAGAAATATTCCTGCGCCTCGTCGTCGCTGGCGTTGAGGAAGGGCATCACGACGATCGACGGCTGGAGGGGCAAAGGTTGCGCTGCCTGCGCTCGGAACGCCTCGAGCCGCGAGCCCGGCACGACCAGCGCGTCCCATCCGACAAAGGCCGCGATGACGGCAAGGAGCGCGATCGCCGCGAGGGCGGCGCGGCGCTTCCATCCATTCAGGGTGCCGGCGGGCGCGTTCTCCGCGGGACGCGCCTTGGCGGGGGCGACGCGCGCCCGGAAAACGGTCACCGGCTCCGGGATATTTTTGAGGGCACGCCGGCCGAGCGGCTCCATCTCGACCGTGACCTTGTTCTTGATCTGGTCGTAGGCGGCCGCCGAAAGCACGATGCCGCCGGGCTCGGCAACTTCCTGCAATCGCGCGGCGATGTTGACGCCGTCGCCATAGAGGTTGTCGCCCTCGATGATGGTCTCGCCGACGTTTATCCCGATGCGGAAGAACATCGCACGTTCGGCATCCTCGTCGACGTTTCGCGCCGCGACCTCGTCCTGGATCTCGAGCGAGCAACGTACCGCCTCGACTGCGCTCGGAAACTCCGCCATCAGGCCGTCGCCGGCTTCGCCGAAGAAGCGGCCGTCGTGCCGAGCCACGATGTCGAGGATCAGCTCGCGCAATTGCCGCAACCTGCGGATCGCGGCCTCGTCGTCGGCCGCCACCAATCGGCTATAGCCGACCACATCTGCGGCCAGGATCGTCGTCAGCTTGCGTTTACCGCCAGTCGAGCTCACGAGTCCCTCTCTCGCGCTATGATATTACTTTCATAAGGTCCGCGATAGCGGCCCTTTACGCCCGTGGGTGGGCAATCATAGCCCGCGTTTCCCCCGCCTGCGCAGGGTCATTGCGGTGTCAACAATGGACCCACCCCGCCGGCATCCGATCGCGGATTCCAACGTATCTCCCTTCGAGTATCATGGCGCGATTTTCGCGAGGGGAGCGGCTTTGTCCGCGCCGCGGCGATGAGGCGTTCCTAGGCCGCCTTGCGTTTCGGCGTATTCCGGTCGAGGAAATCGAGCACGCGGCTGCGCTGCGCGTCGATATGCTCGGGGCCCTTCCACGGGTTCAGCATCTCGGCGTTGGGCAATAACCGCGCAAGCTCCAGACCCGCCACGGCCGGGTGCGGCTTGTCGTTGCCAGGCAGTACCAGCGAAGGCGTGGTGCAGCGCCGCACGAACTCCCGGCTGACGCTGAACACGAAATCGCCGCCCCACATGCGCTGGCCGAACGATTTGAGGGCCGCCGGGTCGAGATCGGGCCGTGCCGCGCGCTGCTCCGCCGCCCATTCGACGAAGCCGTCCGGGAAGTAGGTCGGGAATTCCGGGTTGAGCCCGATCGGATTCTGCAGCACCGAGGCGCTCACGCGCGCGGGCGCCACCTCGGACATCTTGAGGCAGAAACTGGCGCCGATGCAGCCGCCCAGCGTGTGGAAGCGCTCGATGCCGAGATGATCCATCAAGGCGAGCTGATCGGCGGCGTAAATGTGCCAGCCGTGATCGGCCTCGATCGCGCCGCGCGAGGCGCCGGCGTTGCGCTGGTCCATCGCGATCACGCGCCAGCGCGAGGCCAGCACATCGGTCCAATCGTTCCAGGCGCGAGGTGGCCCTTCGACCGGTGCGTGCCACATCTCCATGCGCGAACGCATCCCGCCCGGCGCGAACAGCAGGATCGGATAACCCGCGCCGTACTCCTCGTACTGGATCTCCGCATCCTTCAGCTTCAGCACCGGCATGATCTACTCCGCGTTCCAAGGAAGGGTATTGCCGTACCAGTGGGTGAGGGCCTTCACGTCTTCCGGTTGGTAGACATGGCGTGGCGGCGTCTCGAAGGTGGTCTCCGGCTTGATGCGGACGACGACGCGTTTTTCCTTGCGCGCCAGCACGCGCAGATCCGCGCGCTCCTTCTCAGGCATTTCCTTTTCGGCCATCAGCTCGACGATCTTGATCAGCAGCTCGTCGCCGCCTCGTTCTTCGATCTTGGCGTCGCCGTAGACCAGGATGTAGGTCGGCGGCCATTTCTCGTCGAGCACGCAGAGCGACACCTTGCCGTTGCGCCGCACCGCCTTTTCCTTGCCGCGCCCGATCATGGTCGAGACCAGGATGTCGTCGCCGTCCATGACGTAGTAGACGCAGGACATCGACGGGCCGTGCGCCTTGCGGCCGTAGCCGAACACGGCGGTGCGATGGTTCCGCACGAAATCGCGCCGCTCGGCGCCGTTCATTTCGCCGGCACCGCGACGGGCGCTTCGCGCAGCACCGGCGCGACGCGCGCGACGAACTGCTCAAGGCTGTTTCGCGCTTGATCCGGCGGCAGCTCGCCGATGCGGAATCGCAGGATGAGCCCGCCGATGCCCGCCGCGCGCAGCGGCAGGAGTTGCTCGGCCACGGTTTGCGGTGCGCCGGCGACGAGCGAACGGGGCAACTGGCGCGGCCCGACCGCCTTGGCGATCTCGCCGAACACCGGATTGGCTTCCAGCGTCGCGCGGTAGCCCATCATGCCCTGGAAGGCGGGCACGCCGATCTCCGCCGCGCGGTCGTCGCTGTCGGCGATCACCACGTGCTGCCAGGCCCAGGACTGCGCGAAGGCGCGCGCGATCGCGTCCTCGCTATGGCCGGCCTCGCGCATGGCGCGGCGATAGAGGTCGCAGCGCTTGACGATGGCGTCGGCCGGACCGGCCATCAGGAACGGCCCGCCCTTCTTTGCCAGAGCGACGGTGGAGGCCTCGCTCACCACGCTGTGCACCACCAGCGGATGCGGCTTGGAGAACGGGCGCGGCCGCAGGAAGGGGATTTCGAAGTTCCAGAACTTGCCGTGATGGGCAACGCGGCCGCCGGCCCAGCATTTCAGAAGGATCTCCTGGATCTCCTCATAGCGCTCGCGCGACGAGGCGGGGTCGATCTCGTAGGCCGCGTATTCGTAGTTGTTGAACATGGAGCCGCGCCCGAGCCCGACGATCAGCCGCCCGCGCGACAGATGATCGATCAGCGAGAGCTGCTCGGCGAGGCGGATCGGGTGGTGCAGCGAGGTCTGGATCACCGCGAAGCCGATCTGCACACGCTTGGTCGCCTGGCTCAGCGCGGCGGCGAAGCTCACCGGATCGACATAGACGCAGGTACCGTCGAAGTGATGCTCGGCGAGCCACACCGCATCCATCCCGAGCTGCTCGGAAAGGCGCGCCTCGGCGAGCGTCTCCTCGATGCCCTGCTCGTCCTTGGAAGGGTCCTGGTACTGCGTGAAGAGGAAGGTGCCGAATTTCATGGAGGTCCTTTTATTTGCGCGCGCCGCCCGTCGGGTCCCATCGAAGTACTACTTCGATGGGGTCCCGTAACCCGCGCGCGGGTCAGCTGGGAAATAAACCGCGCTTCTTCAGGTACTCGATGCAGAGCCGATCGAACTCCCAAGGCAGCTCGAAACAGTTGGCGTGGCCCGCGCCTTCGAGCCGCACCAGCTCGCAGCCCGGAATGTGCGATTGCAGCTTGAGCGCGCCCGGCAGAGTGAAATCCTCGCTGCCGATGATGATGATCGAAGGCACGTTGAGCCGCTTGTAGAGCGCGGGGTCGGCGTTCGCCAGCGCCTCGTTCATCAGGATGATGCTTTCCAGCGTGCCGGCGTTGTTGAGCGCGCACACCATGTCGGCGTAGTGCTGCACATGCGGCAGCTCGCGCATCTTGGGCTGGAAGTGGTGCAGCACCGCAACGCGTCGTCGCGCGATGCCCTCCTGGCGGTACGCGTCTTTCCCTTTCAATTGGATATCACGGATGTCGGGCAAATATCCGCACCCCGACAGGATGATGCAGTGGGTGCGCTCCGGCCGCTGGTCCGCCATGTGCATGGCGATTTCGGAGCCCATGGAGTTGCCCTGGATGATGATCTTCCCGTCGGTGATGCGGTCGACCAGCTCCCACGTCGCCTCCGCCTGGTCGGCCAGCGTCACGCCGTCCTGCGGCGCGGGCGATCGGCCGTACCCGGCGAGGTCCACCGAAATGCAGCGGTACCAGTTGGAGAAATGCGCCATCTGGAATATCCAGAGGCGATTGTCGTCGGGGGTGGAATGCAGGAACAGCATAGGAATGCCGCTTTGCCCTTGCTGCTCGAAGTAGAGCGGTCCGGGGATGTGCTTGGCCATGTCGCTAATTCCCCGCCCGCACCCTGGCCACCTCGGCGCGGTACGCGGCGAAGATGGCGGGGCCGTTCGGAATCCTTTTCTGCCATTCCTCCACCAACGGGTCGGCGATCTGCTTGCGGTAGCGTTCGAGCTCCGCGCCTTCGAGTCGGAAGATGGTGTGGCCCGGCAAGCCACGCACCACGTTCTCCGTATTGGCATAGATGCGGTCCAGCGCGGCGCCCGAATCCCTCGAGGTCGCGGCGCCGGAGTTCTTGTCGATGGACGCGCGCGCCTTGGCGGGCAGCTTGGCATAGACGTCTTTGTTGATGATCAGGTAGCCGCCGCCCGATCCCAAGCCGACGACGACGTGATGGTTCGTCACCTCGGCGAGCTTGAAGCCGACCAGACCGAGCCAGCCGATGATCATGCCGTCCGCGCCGCGTCGTTGCAGGATGTCGTAGACGTCGCCCGGGCTGGTCGTGATCGGCGCGCCGCCCAGTCGCGACGCCACCTCGGCGTCGGCGCGTGTGAGCGTCGCGATCTTGAAGCCCTTCACGTCGTCGAGCCTGGCGACCGGCTTGTTCGTGTTGAGGAAGGACTGCGGATAGATGAATAGAACGAGCAGCCGCACGTCCACATATTCGGAGGCGATCAACCCGTCCTGGTAGATCTTCCAGAACGCCGCCGCGCCCTCGCGTCCCGCGATGTCGGACGGAAGCTCGACGACGCTGGAGCCGGGGAACTTGCCGCCGACCGAGCCGTGCACGCCCGTGCCCATCTCGGCGACGCCGCTCATCACTCGGTCATAGACGTTGGCGTTCGTGGCCAGGGTTGGACCGAAAAACGGCTGCAGCTTGAGCTCGCCTCCCGCATCGCCTTCGATCTTTTGGATCCACGGCTGCCACAGCATCGCCCAGGTCGGCGATTGCTGGCCGCTGCCCGGAACGGCGAAGCGCAGCGTGACGGGCTCGTCCGCGCGCGCAGTCGAAACCAGGACGGCGGCGGCAAGACCCGCAGCCGCGAGTTTCTTCATCATGATTTTGATCCTCTCTCATGCTACGCTAGCCCGATTCGACCTCGGAGAACAACGATGGCTCGACTTCGCGCTCAGTCCAAGGTGTCCAAGCAACGGCGTACGGTGAAGAAGAAGGCGAAGGCGCAATCTTCGCGCGTGCTCGGCACCTCGTCTCAGATTGCGCAGAAGCTGGTGGGTGTCGGGCCGAAGGATCCGGCCGGCAAGCTGTTCCGCCATTACTGGATTCCGATCGAGGTGGCCGCCGATCTGGGCGAGAAGCCGAAGGAGGTGCGCATCCTGGGCGAAGACCTGGTGCTGTACCGCGATCTCGACGGCAAGCCCGGCCTCGTCGGACAGAAATGCGCCCACCGAAATGCATCTCTGGTGCTCGGCTCGATCGAGAAGGCCGGCATCCGGTGCTGCTATCACGGGTGGTTGTACGATAAGACCGGCCAGTGCATCGACCAGCCGTGCGAGCCGGACCGCACCGCGCTCGCCAAGCACATCAAGATCGCAGGCTATCCGTGCGAGGACCGCTACGGCATCATCTGGGCCTATATGGGCGAGGGCGAGCCGCCGATGATCCCGCCCTACGACGTCTTCGTGCGCGACGACGGCAAGCACTGGATCAAGAAGAGCTATCACAAGTGCAACTGGCTGCAGGTCGCCGAGAACATGGTCGATCCGCAGCACACCTCGTTCCTGCACCGCTTCTCGCCGCTGACCGACGTGGTCGCGGAGACGCCGACCTTGGACAAGACCGAGGACACGCCGTACGGCTTCGTCGTGCAGTCGACGCGCGAGGACCAGGGCCATTCGCGGCTCGATCATTTCGTGCTGCCGGCGATGAACCGCGTCGCGGTCAACCATATCCATCCGCCGATCGAGATCGCCTGGTTCGTGACGCCGATCGACGAGACGCACGCGATCTCGGTGACGCACCGTTTCCTGCCCAATCCGCCGGGCGCCGACCAGGCGACGATCCAGGCCCGGATCGATGCGCAGGAAAAGAGCGACAGCGTGGTGCCGCGGTCGAGCCCGCACGAGACCGGCTCGATCGTGTTCGCCCAGGACATGTGGGCGATGGAATCGCAAGGCCCGATCTCGAACCGCAACAACGAGAACCTCGCCAATTCGGACAAGGGGGTGATCCGGCTGCGGCGCTGCATGTGGGAAGCGATCAAGAAGATCGAGCAGGGCAAGGACCCGCTCAACGTGTGGCGGGACATGCGGGTAAACGTCCTCGATTTCACCACCGGCATCTTCCACCGCGGCATGGCGGACTTCGATCCCGTCAAGACGCGCGCGCAGCTCGAAGCGCAGGGTCGCGCGACCTCGGGGGTACCGGTCGGACGTCCTGCGCTGGGCGAATAGCGCCGCGGCGTCGGTAGCCCAGCCAGCCGTCGGCCTTGTTCGACGGCTACGCTGCGCCAGAGAATGTCACCGCGCCGACTCGCCCTAGCGCTATAATATTCGCGTAAGAAGCGCGTGCGTGCGGGGCGGGGGAGGTTGGCATGGCCCGATCGGGTTCGGGGCTGGTCGTCGTTTTAGGCGTCGCAATCACTCGAAGGGCCACCCGCGTGGCCGCCGTCTTGCTGGCGGCATCGCTGGCGAGCGGTTGCGCCCGCGACTATCACGATGCCGTGGTCGCGTTCTACGACGCCGCCAATGCGAATCAAGCCGCGGTCGTCTCCAATCAGACCGTACTGCGCGACATCCTGGTCGATGCCGAACGCGAAGCGTTCCTTCAGCGCGAAGCCAGGTTGGACGCGGTAGGTTGCGAAAGCGACTCGGTCGAATGCCGGCTCGAATTCGGCGACAGGGCCGGCGTCTTCAAGTTGACGCCCGCCGCCATGGAGCCGCCGATGCAGAACATCGTCGCATTGGCGGGGGATTTGAAAGGCTACGCGGCCGCGCTGAAGGCGATCGCCGAATCGAACGCGGTCGCGGACGTCGAGGCGGCGGTCGACGACGCCGGCGGCAAGTTGAAGAAGCTCGTCGACACGACGGGACAAGTCGCGAGCAAAATCGGCGCGACCGGCGGTCAGTCCACCGTCGCGGCGACCAATATCGATTGGGCAACGCCGGCCGCGCTGGCGACGAAATGGGTGCTCGGCCAGTATATCCGGTCCGCTCAGCTCGATGCCTTGCAGGATGCGACGAGCGCCGGGAAAAAGCCGGTGGAAGAATCCGTCGTGATCTACCAACAGGCGGCGGAGCAGGTGCGCCGCGTGCAGAGTGCGCGGCTCGCCCAGAGCGTGACGGAGGCGCGCACCGCCCTCAGCCTGCCGGGCGGCCGGAACGCCCGGAATTACGAAAACTACCTTCAATCCGTCATGATCTATCAAGGTTTCATCGACAAGAAGCCGGCGGCGATGGCCACGAGCCTGGGCGGCGCCCATACCAAGCTGACCGAGGCGCTCCACGGCTCGCCGCGAAGCCTGGCGGAGGCGTTGAAGCTGATCGACGACGTGATCGCGCAGGCCGCCGCCCTGCAAAAGGTCGTGGCCGCGTTCCAGGAGGCGCAGAAACAGCGACTCGAGGCGAAAAAGGCCGGAGGCACGCCATGACGAACGATTCGGTTTCGGGCGAATTGGATGTAGCGCTGGTCGCGCTGCGCGATCAGGAAAAGGAGATGGCGGCGGCCGCGAAGCTGCTCAACGATCTCGCCGACACGCGCGACCTGAAACCGGATGAGGCGGATCGTTTGAAGGAATTGACGAGCTCGCTCGGCCGCGTTCGCACGCGGATCGTCTTCGTCGAGGCGGCCAAGCTCGAAGCGCTCGATAAGAGCGACAACGTAAAGCGACTGCGCGAACGATTCACGGCGCTGAAGGGCGAACTGGACGCCGAAAAGGCCAGGCTCGAACGCCTCGCGGTCACGATTCGCAACATCGGCAAGGCGGCGGCGGCGGTGGAAAAGGTGGTCCAGAAGCTCGCCGAGATCGGCGCGAAAGTCGCAAAGGGCGGCATCGGTTAGATCGCTACAGCCGCCGGCCGACCCGTCATAATATATCTCCCGATCGGGAGACGTTGGCGATGGCACAAAACTCGACACTATTCGACCTCACCGGCCGGACGGCGCTGGTGACCGGGGCTGGGTTCGGGCTCGGCCGCGTCTTCGCGCGCGCTCTGGCCGGGCACGGCGCCGCGGTGATCGCGGCCGACGTCGATTTTCCCGGCGCCGAGCAGACCTCCCAGCTCATCGTGCAGGAAGGCGGCAAATGCACGCCGATGACGGTCGACGTCGCCGACCCGAAATCCGTCTCCTCCATGGCGGCGGAGGCGGGGCCGATCGATGTGCTGTTCAACAACGCGGGCGTCGCCTCGCTCGTCCGCCGCGTGCATGAGATGCCGCTCGAGGAGTGGGAGCGCGTGATCGCGGTCGATCTCACCGGGGTGTTCCTCGTCACCCGCGCGATCCTGCCCAAGATGCTGGAGGTGGGGCGCGGCTCCATCGTCAACATCGCCTCGATCGCGGGGATGGGCGGCTTCGCCCATCTCGGCTCGCCCTATTCGGCGGCCAAGGCGGGGGTCATCGGCTTCACGCGCCAGCTCGCGGTCGATTACGCCAAGGACAATATCCGCGCCAACGCCATCGCGCCGGGCTGGCATGGCGGCACGCGGCTGGGCCAGCGGACCAGGTCCGAGATGAGCCCCGAGCGCATCGCCGCGTTCGAGCAGGCGATCGTCGACGGCACGCCGATGGGGCGGCGCGCCCAGCCGGAGGAGCTCGCCGGGCTCGCCGTCTACCTCGCTAGCGACGCGTCTTCTTTCGTGACCGGGCAGGTGATCGCCCACGACGGGGGCTGGACTTCGATTTAGCCTTCGCCGGCGCGAGGCTCTGGGCGCGCAGCGTCACCATCTTCCCGACCCCGGCGCGGATCGCCCAGTACTCCCAGGCGCGCGCGCTTTCCATGCCGACCGGATTGATCGCAAGCCGCTTTTCAATCTCGCCCGGCGAAAGATAGCTCACGCCGCCCAGCGCGAGGGCCTTCTGCAGCACGCGTGCATTTTTCGGCAGATAGACCGAGATCCGCACCACGTCTTGTAGTGCAATGCCGGCGGCGGCGAAGCCGTGGCCGCGCATCAAGGTGACCTTGCCGCCGCCGAGCGACTGCGCGAGGTCGCGCCCCTGGTCCATGTTGGTGACCAGCAACGTCGTGTCGCCGAACTTTTCGCGGATGTCCCAGATCGGGGCCGCCTCGCCCATGAAGCCGCCGGAATGGATGACGGGACGCAGCGGCGTCGGCGCGATGCCGAAGGGCAGCACATCCTCCGCATGGCTGTGCACGACGGAGTTGATGTCGGGCCGGCGCTCGTAGATTCCGCCGTGGATGTGGCGC
>Ga0210377_10005459_pt1 | contig 10438 bp, 9 predicted proteins | sample PLM4_65_b1redo_FD_155480 | JGI IMG/M metagenome (GOLD analysis project Ga0210377, IMG submission 155480) | Groundwater sediment microbial communities from an aquifer in East River, Colorado, USA - PLM4_65_b1 redo | ecosystem: Environmental > Terrestrial > Soil > Riparian zone | place: USA: East...
GCCCCCCCTCCCATCGGTCAGCAAACCATCAGGCCAGGGCCAGTCGCGTTGCTCATGGTGCTCAAAGGTCTCGTGCGGGGACCCCCGCCTTCGACACCTCAGCGCGTGTGCCGACAGAAAGAAAAGCAATGAGAGTCGAAAGAAAAGCAATCAACGCCGAGCACGAGAGACGACCCACGATATAAGTTCTCCCATGAGAGATGAGATTAGATTGATGTCACCACAGGAGGACATGAATAGCCTGACCCTCGGGTAGCTTTCACATATTCCTCCGCCCCCACAATACCGTGCTGGTAGGGCGAGGGGACCACTTGGGCCGTTCACCGACACGCGCGAGGTGCGCGTCCTGCGGTGGCGGTTGGGAGAACAACAAAGGAGGCGCACATGAGCAGACCAAAGCTGGTGCTCGCGGCACTGTCCATCTTGCTGGTGAGTCTGGTGGGTTTTTCGCACGCGGATTTCCGCGCGAGTGATCCGGGGGTTCAGAGCGACTACCGGGGTACCGGCAATCCGCTGCCCGGGCTGACGACCTCGCAGTTGGCACTGTTCAACCTCGGCAAGGCCGATTTCCTGGAGGCCGGGGGCATAGGCGACGGGCTCGGGCCGCGCTTCAACCTGGATAGCTGCGGCCCCTGCCATTCGCAGCCGGCGACCGGGGGCACGAGCCCGGCCTCGAATCCGCAGGTCACCGTGGCCACCGCCTTCGGCGCCGACAACTTTGTGCCGTTCTTCGTGCGGCCCGACGGCCCCGTGCGCGAAGCACGGTTCAAGTACAAGCCCGACGGGACGCGCGACGGCGGCGTACACGCCCTGTTCGTGATCAGCGGCCGGAGCGACAGCACCGGTGATGCCACCGGGTGCCACATCGTGCAGGAGAACTTCCTGACGTAGGCCCAGAACAACAACCTGATCTTCCGCATCCCCACGCCCACCTTCGGTGGCGGCCTGCTGGAGATGATCCCCGACAGCACCATCGTGGCCAACCAGGCGGCCGGGTCGTCCCAAAAAGCGGCGCTCGGCATCTACGGCCGGCCGCACCGTATCCAGGTTACGGGCGCCACGAACGCCAGTGGCAACGACGGCACCATCACGCGCTTCGGGTGGAAGGCGCAGAACAAGTCGCTGCTGGTCTTCTCGGGCGAGGCGTACAACGTCGAGATGGGTATCACCAATGAGGCGTTCCAGACGGAGCGTGACGAGACGCCGGAATGCCAGTTTGCCCGAACCCCGAATGACATCACCAACACCGATGGCGCCACCGGCAACGAGACCCTCAACGCCATCGAGAAGTTCGCGGCCTTCATGCGGTTCCTGGCGGCGCCGGTCCCATCGCTCACTACGCCGGGCGGCGCCACCTCCATCGCCCGCGGCCGCGCCCTCTTCGGGAACATCGGCTGCGCGGCCTGCCACACGCCGCAGCTCACCACGGGCAACACCAACGTCGCGGCGCTGCGCAACCAGCCCGTTAAGCTCTTCTCGGACGTGCTGCTGCACAACATGGGGCCGGGGCTCGCGGACGACATCGTCCAGGGGGCGGCCGGTCCGGACGAGTTCCGGACGGCGCCGCTGTGGGGTCTGGGGCAGCGCATCTTCTTCCACCACGACGGCCGCACCACCGACCTGATCGAGGCGATCCAGGTGCACAAGAGCGGCCCCAGTCCCAGGTACCAGGCGTCCGAGGCCAACGTCGTCATCAACAACTTCAACAATCTCAGCGAGTGGCAGAAGCAGGACCTCTTGAACTTCCTCCGCTCGTTGTAGCAGAAGACACGGACCGACCTCACCCCGATCCTCTTCCCTGGAGGAGGTCGGGGTGAGGAGTTCTTCTTGTAGCTGATCCGGGTCTACCGTAGGAGTTGGCGGAAGGCAACGCCCTCTCGGCGGGAACTCTCCCCAACAATATCCCTCCGCGAACCAGAAAAGTGAGGACGCCCTGCCGCGCACGCGGCAGTACCTGGTTTCCGTCTTGCCTGTCCTGCCCACAAGCGGCCCTCGACTCGTGGGCCGCCTGCTGAAGCCTGATGATCGCTGGGCTGCCGGGGAGGGAGGGGATCGTTTCGCTCAGGCGCTCTTGATCTCAGCGGACGGGGGAGTGTTCTCCGGCGGAGATGACAACCCGCGGGGACCAAGTAGTTTCGTCCCAACCGCGGGGAGAGGGGCGGCCACGTCGAAATCGGGGCTCGCGCTACCAGGACACGCCGAAGCCCGGCCTGCCCGAGACTGGCCGAAACAGGGAAGGAGCAGGCGAATGGACTACGCCGCGGATTGCCGGCCCGCGGCCGGCCAGTGCAGGAAGTACGGATAGAGTTCCAGCTTCATCCCGTCGGTGTTCTTGTTGTATTCTTCTACCAGCGCCTCTGCCTCGCGGAGCGCGGTGGGATCCCACAGCTCCAGACGGAAGCCCATATTGTCGGAGAACTCCCCGAGGGTCTTCCACCCGACCCGAAGCCCGAAGAGCTTCTGCGGGGCGCCAAGGCGCCGGGGCAATGCCGACGGAATGTATTTCGCTTTCGCGAAACTCCAGGTGATCTTCGACGTGAATTCCGGCCCGAAGTGTTTCTTCACCAACTCTTCGATGAGTTCGACCTTGATCCCGACGGCTTTCCGTAGCTCGGCCATCGCGCCCCTCTCTTGGTGGGATAACCTGCGGCGAACGGCCACCCTCCCGGAGTCATGCTGCCAGGCATGCGCCGGCGAGGATCGGCCAGCGGATGATTGCCCCAAGCTTTTACCGTAAACTGCGGAAATCTGCAAGGAGATGCTTCAGGCCGACGGTCAGGCATCGGTCTCCGGCACGAGGCCCTGGCCGCATTGCCGGCCCCGCTGATCCCGAAGGGCTGCGCGTCCCATTGCCGTGGAAAGGGGCGGAGGGTTGACGATGAACGTTGTCATCATCATGCGAGAAAACGTGGGACGGGTGACCCGCTGGCGAGGGGAGCGGAGCGGGACCCACACGTACCTCCATGCCTTCCTGGACGGGGAGTGGTGTCAGGTAGTGGTGACGCGGAGCGATCCCGGGTGTCTGCCCCCGCGCAGTCTCCGGTTGAAGGTGGGCGAGTACATCTGGTCTCCTACCCGGCAGTCCCCTGCGAAGCGAAACCAGGGCGTGGGGTGATGCCCGGGTGGGGTTGGAAACGGGTCAAGGATGGATTGGCCGATCTCGTACTGGATACGGGAACCCAGCACCCCGGACCGGGAGACTGGTCAGGGATGCCTGACATCTTCCCCGCTCGCGTTGACCCCCTGGGATCTCGCCGCATATACTCTCGCCACAGTCTTGGAGAATCCTGACGGCGACGACGCCGGAGCTCCAGGTCGCTACGTGGAATTGGTTCGCCACACCCACTTCGCGGGAGGCCTGCTGTCATGAAAGCCCTGGTTCACACCGCCCCGTTGCAGTTCGATTTTCGGGATGTCCCCCAGCCCCAGCCCACGGAGGACGAGGTCCTGGTCCGCGTCAAGGCCTGCGGCATCTGCGGCTCCGACGTGCACGGCTACACGGGCAGCACCGGTCGGCGCATCCCACCCATCATCATGGGGCACGAAGCCGCGGGGGTGGTCGAGGCGGTGGGCCGGGATGCGAAAAACGTTGCCGTGGGCGATCGGGTCACCTTCGATTCCACCGTCTACTGCAACCAGTGCACGGCATGTCGACAGGGCCGCGTGAATCTATGCCAGGACCGGAAGGTCTTGGGTGTTTCCACCCCGGTATTTCGCCGGGACGGGGCCATGGCAGAGTACGTTGTCGTTCCCTGGTGGATTATCCATCAGTTACCGGACGCCGTCTCCTTCGAGGAGGCGGCCACGATCGAACCGGCAGCGGTGAGCTTGCACGCGGCCCGCATCACGCCAATGGATGTGAACGACGTCGTCGCTGTGATCGGGGCAGGGCAGATCGGACTCTTCGCCATGCAAAGCGCCCGGGTCAAAGGCGCGGGGAAGATCATCGCCTTGGACGTGAAGGAGGATCGGCTGGCCCTCGCCCGCCAACTGGGCGCGGATGTCACCATCAATCCGGCCACCAGCGACGTCGCCGCCGAGATGCGCAAGGCGGTGGGCCGTCCGGACGCCGACGCGGTCCTGGAGGCGGTCGGCACCGAGAAAACAGTGCGTCTCGGTATGGACCTCACGAAGCTCGGAGGGAACCTGACCCTGATCGGGAACGTGACGCCCCGCATTCAGGTCAATCTCCAGGACATCGTCTCACGCGAGCTGACCATCCGGGGCTCCTGCGCCATTGCGGGGGAATACCGGGCCTGCCTGGATCTGATGGCCGCAGGTCGGCTCCAGGCGAAGCCGCTGATCAGCCGGATCGTCCCGCTGCCGGAGGGTCCGGGTGCTTTCGATGCGCTCCACCGAGGGGAACCGGGCCTGATGAAGATCGTGCTGCGACCCTGAACGAACTACCGACAGCGACAGGGAAACCCGACAGCGATTTCCGTTCGCTGTCGCTCTCGGCTATCGCTATCGGTCTCTTGAAGGAGGCGAGTATGGCAGGGGATTTTGATCTGAACGGGAAGGTGGCCGTGGTCACGGGGGCCAGCCGGGGATTGGGCCAGTACTTTTCGCGGGCTCTGGCCCGGGCGGGTGCGGATGTCGTCATCACCAGCCGCACCCTGGAATCGCTGGCCCAGACGCAAGCCGATATCGAGGCGGTGGGGCGGAAGGCCCTCCCATGCGTCCTGGATGTGCGCAAACTGGAGACGATCCAACCCGTGGTGGACCAGGCGATGGCCCGGTTCGGCAAGATTGATATCCTCGTCAACAACGCCGGCTGCAACATTCGGAAGCCGAGCGTGGACGTTCTGCCTGAAGACTGGGCCTTCGTGGTGGACACGATTCTCAGGGGAACGTTCTTCATGGCCACGACGGTGGTCCGAACGGCCATGCTCCCTCAGAAGAAGGGGCGAATCATCAACATCGGCTCCGGGACATCGATGTTCGGGATGCCCGGTATCGTGCCCTACTGTGCCAGCCGTGGTGGCATCACCCAGATGACCAAGGCCCTGGCGGCAGAGTGGGCGCCGTCTGGGATCACGGTGAACATCCTGGCGCCAGGGTGGTTCAGGACGGCGCAGAACGATATTCTCTTTCAGAATCCGGAGTGGGTTGCCTACGTGACGGACAAGATCCCCGCCGGACGAACGGGATTGTCGAACGACATGGATGGGACGGTCGTGTTCCTGGCATCGGATGCTTCGGTCTATCTCACGGGTCAGCTCATCTTCGTGGACGGCGGGTTCACGATCGGTGCCATGCGAGCAATGCCGAAAAAGAACTAGGGGAGTCTTTCGAACGGTACCACGAGCGGCCCCGGAGTGCCGGAGCGGTTCATGGTGTATACGGCAGTCGAGGGCCAGACGCGCACGCCGACATGAGGCGGCTTGTCGATCTTCGTCGTTTCGAGTAGGATTCACTTGCACGTGACGCATCGCTCGACCTGGGGTGGCTGAGAATGCCCGGGATCCGATTTCCCACTCTCCGCCTCACCATCCTCGCTCTCGCCGTCCTCGCCCAGGTATACCTGTACACGCGCATCCGGCAGGCGATCCGGTCCTCACACCGATCCGATGGGGTCAAGATGTGGGCGATCCGTGCGGTGGGTGCGATCATGAGCCTGCTTTTCGCCCTGAACACGTACGTCCTCTTTCGGCCCATCCCGTGGATAGACCCGCCGCTCTTCGCGCAGATCGGCCTGTTCTACGCGGCCGCGGTGTGGAACTTCGGCGCGCTGTTCTCCGGTCTGCTCCTGTTCGTCGCACGGGCCTTCGGGGCGTTCGGGCGGGCGACCGTCCGGCTGTGTCAAGGGCGCGCGAGCGAGGTCTCCGCGGATCCCGTGAATCCCGGTCGCCGGCGGTTTCTCCAGGCAGGCGTGGGCGGAGTTGCCGCGGCGCCTATCCTCTTGTCCGGCTACGGTGCGGCGTATGCGGCCAAGGCGTACGATGTCCAGGAGTTGACGTTGCCCTTCGGGGTTCCGCTCCGCGTGGTTCAGTTGACGGACATCCACGCCGGCCTGTACATGACGCGAGACGAGATCCGGCGGTACACCAACCAAGCGGTTGCACTCCAGCCGGATCTGCTTGTGCTCACGGGGGACTTCATTTCGAACTCCACGGCTTTCCTGCCCGGCTGCCTGAAGGAACTGGCCCGGGTCCAGACGCGCTTCGGCACGTTCGCGACCCTCGGGAATCATGAACATCTGTACGGGGACCTCACGAAGATCGAAGCGATCTTCCAGGAGCATGGGATTCCGCTCCTCACCAACGCGCACCGGATCATCCAGGCGGCGCGAGGCCCCTTCGCGGTCGCCGGAATTGACGACATCCAGTGGGGGTCTCCCGACTTGGGGGCGGCGCTTTTGGGACTCGATCCAACCATTCCGACGCTGCTCCTGTCGCACCGGCCGGAGATCTTTCCCCAGGCGGCGGCCCGGGGGATTCCTCTGACGCTGGCAGGGCACTGGCACGGCGGTCAGGTCAAGCTGAGCCTTCCAGGGAAGACGATCAGCTTCGCCCACTACCGGACGCCCTACCCCGAGGGTCTCTACCGGATTCGGCAGTCTCATCTGTACGTCAGCCGGGGGATCGGGACGACGGGTACGCCGGTTCGCCTGAACGCTCCGCCGGAAGTGACGGTATTCCATCTGGCCTGACAGCGTACCCGCCCCTGCGGGGCTGAGAGCGGCGGCTCGATGGATGTTGTTGCCACAGGCAGGGCGGCCTGATCTGCACTGCGGCTTGCAATGAACGGCCCTATCAAAAAGTGCCGGGGGGGGACATGGCTCACGCGGGGCGTGTTCCGTTGGGAAGGAGGTGAGGGGTCGAGCAGTTGGAGGCAAGCCCGTTTCAGACTACAGGAGGGGACAATGAATCTGACAGTCGGCAACAAGAACGTGGTCATCGGCCTGGTCGTGATCCTGTTGTTCCTCACCATGAGCCTACAGATCGAACGGACCGCGAGCCAACACGCATTTCAGGCCAAGGCGGCGGCTGCCGTGGTCGACACGAAGAACTCACCGAATCTCTTGGAGCATCAGGTCACTGATATCCGTCGCGGCCCCGCCTACCGGACCGGCGGCATCTATTTCACCAACTACTACGCCGCGTCCTACGTGCCGGTTCCCAACAACTTCTACTTTACAGCCTACAACATGCGGCTGTACGCCTGGATCTTTGCGCTCTTCGGCATCGCTGTGGGGTTCATCGTCGGCATCCAGACGCGGGCGAGCCTCGCCCTGCGGCAGTGGGCGTCCTGGCTGGCAGTTGGCGCGGTCATCCTGTATCCGATTCGTGATGTGTATTTCTTCTGGGGACGCTGGATGAATCCGTCGTTTTCCGGGGGGTGGGTGTCGCAGGTCGTGTATCCTCTCAAGAACCTCGGCGGCGTCGCCATGGGGCTGGCCCTGCTCCTGGCCCTGGTGGTCTTTGCGCAGGGGGCGAGGGAGGCGGCGGCTCCAGGGATGAAGTAGACAGACGATCCGCTCGGCCAATCGGGCAGGCGCGGCCTGGACCGGCGAGCTGGCGCGCCTCCGCGGGAGAGTCCGCGGTTCCCCATACATCACGGCCCGGCCCCCAGGGCATCGGGGGCGGGCCGTTTTTCCTGATACGTGGTGCACTACCGGATCTGACGAGGCCCACTGGCCAAACAGCCCCAGAGACAGCTTCTTGAGTTCGAAGCGCTCGCCTAGCGTCTGACTCGGGAAAGCTCCCCCGGCACGCGCAACGCACGGCGTTCAATGAAATAGTGCCCCGCCTGATTTCGTGTATTGACAAGCAGTGATTGGATTCTGAGTGCCCCGCGGGCCTGAGGCGGGTCCCGGTCTGCTCGGAAGGCTCTGTCCTGACGGCGTCACGCGCCCCGTGTGGCGCCCGACCGGCCTGTCTGCGTGCGACCGGTCTGCCGTGTCGGCACAGGCAGGCGCCGGGCGCTTTCGGAAGATTCTCCTTGACACCCGTAGGGTGGTTGCGGCATGGCCCGATGCATTACAGGGCACAGGCGCGCGGCCTGCGGCGGATCGGGAAACAGTCAGGGCTTTGGGGCTTCCAGCGGCCAGATGCGGACGGTGCGCCCTTTCGCGCGCTGAATCGGCGCGGCCATGGCCTGTAGCCGGACCAAGGCCCGGATCTTTTCGGGAAAAAGCAAAGTCGCAAGCCGTTGCCGGCGTGCCTGCTATTCAGCGAGGATCTTCTCCAGGTCCGGCTTCATGACATACCTCGCCATTCCTGCCACTCGGCGGTAAGACGCTGCCACTCAAGCACACCCGCCAGATGGGTTTCGTTCAACGTAGAAGATGGCCCGACACACCGCCGATGGCATACCGCCGAATCACGCATACGCGCTCCATTCAGTTGAGAACTTGCAGGGTTTTTTCCATGTTTGCGCTGTCAAGGAGGAGGGGACGTCATTCAAGCCGTTCGGTGGGGGTGCTGCTCCGAGGGAAAACTGGGTTAGGCCGGTTGAGGATGTCAAGCCTGATTGGTGGGTGTCAATGACGCGGGGGGCGATGTGCCTGCATTCGGCCCGCGTGTCCCGCCGAGAGCGGGAAGACCTCCGGGGTTCGCGTCACTCGCAACCGGCTGGACCTTGAGGCGATTGCGCATCGAGTTGATCTCCGCGTGCTGAGCCGCGATGATCTCTTCTACCAGCTTCCGCACGAGGAATCCCGCCCTGGCGACAGAAGTATTTTCGTGTCAGGGGAGCATGGCGGCGAGAGCCCGATTCTTTTGGGCAACAGTTACGAACAGCGCAAGTGCCCCCTCCAAGGTCTGTCTGGCGCGATCCGGGGTGGCGGCCTGGGCATAAAGCTCCAAGCCAGGCGTGTAAGCGATGTGCATCTTCGTTCGCTTGTTGTACCGCAGAACGGCCTTGCGGCTCGCCCCGAGAGACTCTCGGGCAGCGCTTGGTGCTTGCTTCACGTGTGCCGCCATGGAATATGACCTCCGGGGCGTAGGAGAAGAAGCTAGGAGTTCGGTTGCCGGTGCCAAAAGCAAGACTCGTGCCGATTCTGATGTCACCTTTGGCCGAAAGGGTGGATTTCCCTTCGGACGTTGCAGAACCAACCCAAGAAGCGCATATCTGAGCGCGTTGCTGTCCGGCGGATAGCCACGAGGCTGGTGACTGCGGTGCCTTCTCTGCCGAGTAGTTACCATCTGGTGTCAAGAAATGTCACCTGCCGTGGGCCGGTCCGGACACCGAAGATTGATTGCCGGCGGGAATTAGCCAAACACACCCGGAACGGGCCATGCGTCTCTTTCGATCAAACCCTTGTGGGTTTATGCTTGCGGCTCTACAGTGACCAGTGATCGCGAGTATCCCAGAGGGTCTCACCGGTGTGGACCGGGTGGGATTCTGGCCCCAGGCGGGCTGGAAACGCGGGCCTCGGGCAAGGCCGGAGGAAGGGTAGGGCTACTACAATGGGCATGGAACACATCGTTCAGTTTCCCGGCGGGAAGATGCCGGAGTTGAGCCAGGTGATGCGGGTGCTGGCTGATCACAAATTCGCGGCGCAGGTGCGAATGGTGGAAGGAGAATTGACCATGCCCGACGAGGCGCTTCCGGAGAGGTGGGGGGAGGTTCGTCTGGGAACCCCTTCAGGCATGGTGACGGTTGTGCGCCGAGGCGATGCATTCCATATTGTCACCTGGGGGAATGCCGACGAGGCGATGCAGCGGGCATGGAATGCGGTCGCCTGGGCTGCCGCGAAGGCAGGTGACGGCCAGATCCTTCGACCCGAGGGTGCGCAAGCCCCGGACGAGTTCCGCAACTCGGCCGCTTTCCCTGATGCGCTGAGACAATAATCTGTCTCTGTATCGGCCTGAGCGATGTCCCGCGGCGAGGCCGAACGGGGCCGGAAGGACTCAGGAATATGCGACGCCTGAAAAGGAATATGGTACTCTGCTCGATATTGACCTTGATTGGAACGGCCTGGACCGGCGGGTCAAACTCTGGGATCGCGCCGGGGGCCCGGCCGAATTTCGAGGGAAATTTTTTCGAATGAGTGGTGCCTACGCCATAGCGTGTGCGGGACCCCCCGCCCGGACCGGATGGGAACGTCTATATCACCGTGAGGTACGGAAACAGGTTCGCGCGCTTCGACACCCGACCGAAGACGTTCAAGGCATGGGACCTGCCCGAGGGCGCCAGGCCCCACAAATTTATGATCGATCGCAACAGCCAGGTCTGGTACACGGGCAGATGGTGGCCCTGATGCCGTTGGGCAGTGAGACGTCCCGGGTTGCTGGTCGTCTGACGGCCGCGCCCACTCCCGTGAAGTGAAATGGTCCCAGACACCGGGGAACGCGGGCAGAGGGAAGAGGTCCTGCGGTGCTTCGCCCGTTTCATCCAGAAGTTGACCAATCCAGACACGAGGTCGGACCCATGAGGTGGCCCTTCTTTCACAGCCTCCGCCTCCGCATGCTTCTCCTCGTCCTCTTGGCCC
>Ga0210377_10005460_pt1 | contig 10436 bp, 8 predicted proteins | sample PLM4_65_b1redo_FD_155480 | JGI IMG/M metagenome (GOLD analysis project Ga0210377, IMG submission 155480) | Groundwater sediment microbial communities from an aquifer in East River, Colorado, USA - PLM4_65_b1 redo | ecosystem: Environmental > Terrestrial > Soil > Riparian zone | place: USA: East...
GCGTGATCGAGAATGACGCCCTGCAGTCGAAGCCTTGGTGGGCGCCGCGCATCGTGCCGCCCAAGCAGGCTCCCAACATCCTGCTCATCATCACGGATGACTCCGGGTTCGGCGTCCCCAGCACCTTCGGCGGCGTCATCCCGACGCCCGCGCTGGATCGCGTCGCGACGAGCGGTCTGCGCTTCAACAACATCCACTCCACCGCGCTCTGCTCCCCGACGCGCGCCGCGCTCATCACCGGGCGGAACCATCACTCGGCGGGCTTCGGCGTGATCTCCGAGCAGTCGACGGGTTTTCCGGGCTACAACAGCATCATCGCCGAGGACAAGGCCACCATCGGGCGGATTCTGCTCGACAACGGCTACGCCACCTCGTGGTTCGGCAAGAATCACAACACGCCGGCGTTCGCCGCCAGTCAGGTCGGGCCGTTCGACCAATGGCCGACCGGGATGGGCTTCGAGTATTTCTACGGCTTCGTGGGCGGCGATGCGAATCAGTGGCAGCCGAATCTCTTCCGCAACACCACCCAGATCTATCCCTTCGAGGGCAAGCCGGAGTGGAACCTGGTCACCGGGATGGCCGACGACGCCATCGACTACCTGAATCGCGTCAACCAGACGATGCCCAGCAAGCCGTTCTTCGTGAAATACGCGCCCGGTGCCACGCACGCGCCGCATCACCCGACCAAGGAATGGGTGAAGAGGATCAGCGACAGGCACCTCTTCGACGCGGGCTGGAACAAGCTTCGCGAGCAGATCTTCGAGAACCAGAAGAAGCTCGGTGTGATCCCGAAGGACACGCAACTCGAGCCGTGGCCGACGGATGTCATCAAGAACTGGGACGACTGCACACCCGAAGAGAAGAAGCTCTACATCCGGCAGGTGGAAGTCTTCGCCGCCTATTCCGCCTACAGCGACCACGAGATCGGTCGCGTCATTCAAACCATCGAAGACATGGGCAAGCTCGACAACACGCTCATCATCTACATCAACGGCGACAACGGCACGAGCGCCGAGGGCGGTCCGCTCGGCACCCCCAACGAAGTCGCGTTCTTCAACGGCGTCGCCGTGCCCGTCGCAGATCAGATGAAGTGGTATGACGTCTGGGGCACGGAGCAGACCTACAACCACATGTCGGCGGGCTGGTCGTGGGCCTTCGACACACCGTTCAGCTGGTTCAAGCAGAACGCCTCGAAGCTCGGCGGCATCCGCCAGGGCATGGCCGTCTCCTGGCCGGCGCGCATCAAGGACAAGGGCGGGCTCCGCGAGCAGTTCACCCACGTCATCGACGTCGTCCCCACCCTCCTCGAGGTCAGCGGCATCCCGGCTCCCGGGAGCGTGGACGGCATCAAGCAGGCGCCGATCGAAGGCACGAGCTTCGCGTACACGTTCGACGCGAAGAACGCGAAGGCGCCGTCGCGACACAAGACCCAGTACTTCGAGATGTTCGGCCAGTGGGCCCTCTATAGCGAGGGCTGGCTGCTCAGCACCAAGGTGAACCGCGCGCCGTGGGAGGCGTTTGGCGCAGCGAATCCCGATCCGCTCAACAACCAGGTGCTCGATCTCTACGACCTGAGCAAGGATTTCAGCCAGTCGCAGAACATCGCGGACAAGCACCCCGACAAGGTGAAGAGCATGAAGCAGATGTTCATCGCGGAAGCTCGCAAGTATCAGGTCTTCCCGATGGACGCCTCGGTGGCCGCGCGCATCGTGGCCCCGCGCCCGAACATCACCGCCGGTCGGACGGAGTTCGTGTACACCTACCCGATGGTCGGTCTGCCGCAGGGCGATTCCCCGTTCCTGCTCGACAGCTCCTACACCATCACGGCGGACATCGAAGTCCCGGCGGGCGGCGCCGAGGGCATGATCCTGACATCGGGTGGACGCTTCGCCGGCTACGGCTTCTACCTGCTGAAGGGCAAGCCCGTGTTTCTCTGGAATCTCATCGACCTGGAGCGAATCAAGTGGGAAGGCCCGGACGCGCTCGCGCCCGGCAAACACTCCGTCGAGTTTGATTTCAAGTACGACGGCCTCGGTGTTGGCACGCTCGCCTTCAACAACATGAGCGGCCTCGGCCGACCCGGCACCGGCACGCTCAAGGTGGACGGCAAAGCGGTCCAGACGATCACGATGCCGCGCACGCTGCCCATGATCCTGCAATGGGACGAGAGCTTCGACATCGGCTCGGACACACTGACCGGTGTGAACGATGCGGACTACAAGCCCCCGTTCGCCTTCACCGGCAAGCTCGACAAGCTCACGATCAAGGTCGATCGCCCGCAGCTCTCGCCCGAGGACATCAAGAAGCTCGAGGCCGCGCAGCGGAACAACAAGACGAGCGAGTAGCCGAGAGCGAGAATGGTCCCGCGACAACACCGTCCGGTGTCGCTCAGGTGTGCCGCGCCGCTTCGGCCCGCGTCATCGAACGCTGCGTACGCGCCTCGTTTCGATCAGAGCCCGAACGGATACGTCTCCGGGAGATCCGCGCTGGGTCGTCCTTCCAGCGGAAGCGGTTCGACGGCGCGGGTCTCGTCGAACCAGATCAGCTCGTCGAACTGGAGGGGCAAACTCGCGTAGAAGTAGTGGCTCGCGAGCTCGGTGTCGGGACGATAGATGACGCCGATGGCCCGCTCGAGGCGCGGCGGCAGGAGCTCCTCTCGGACGGCCCGACGCCTTGGGTCGCGCAGGTGCAACGAGAATGCGGGGATACCCGAGTCGTGACAGAGGTGCTCGTAGCTGTTTTCATGGGCTGGCCGAACGCGCATGCGCTGCATGGGCGCGTCCCAATTCGAAGCGGCGGCGACGGTGCCGTGGTCGGTGCCAAAGCCCACGATGTATGCACGTTGGTCGAACTGCTCACGGCAGAGCTGACCCACGTTGTGCTCACCTCGGCGGCTCATCTCCGTGGCCGCCGCATTGCCCACGTGCGAGTTGTGCTCCCAGACGACGCCCCGCGAATCAGGGCCGTAGAAATTCAGGAGCGCTTGCAGGGTATCGAACATGTGGGAGTCGCGTAGATTCCACGACGCCGCCGAGCCGTAGTACATGGCGCGGTAGTAACGCTCCGCATCGGCCACGACGCGGGCATTCTGGGCGGCGTCGAAGAATCGCTCGCCGTCTTTGCGAGCATACTCGAGGCGCCGCGCGAGCATGTCTCGCAGCGTGGTGACGACGGCGCTCTCCGAGCTCGAGTAGCGACCGACGAGGACGGCCCTACCGTACGCCGCGGGATCCTTCTGCCACGGAGTCAGCGTGCCATAGCGAGCGCGGGCCACCGAGGCCGCGTCGGGATCGACGTCGTCGAGATAGGCAAGAACGGCCGCGATCGACGTGAACAGGCTGTAGAGATCCAGTCCATGGAAGCCGACCCGGGCTCCCCGCTCGGGTTGGTCCAGGTTCCGTCCGCGCAACCACTCGACGAAGTCGCGGACCTCTTCGTTGCGCCACATCCAGGTGGGAAAGCGAGCGAACGGAGTGAACTCCGGCTTGGAGCGCGGTGGATCGCCGAACACATAGGTGTCGATGCGCGCAGCATCGGGCCAGTCGGCCTCGACGGCCACGAAGTTGAATCCGCGTTGATCGATGAGCGCCTTCGTGATGCGCGCGCGCATCCGATAGAACTCGCTGGTTCCGTGGGTCGCCTCACCGAGCAGGACGACCCGGGCATCCCCGATTCGCTCGAGCAGCCGATCGACGGAGGACGACTCCAAGTCGCTGATCGGCTCGGCCGTCTCGCGGATGAGCGTTGCAACCGTCGCGTTGCGGCTCGACTTGCCGGGCGCGCGCAGGATCGGTTCCTCCTCGCGCCAGCCTTGTTCGCCGATCAGGGGGACGAAACGCACCTCGGTGAGTGATTCCTCGCGGTATTTCGCCGGTCCCTCGCGAGTGACTCGCGTGAGAACTTGGTTGTCTTCGGGTCCCACAGGTATGACCAGGCGTCCACCGGGTGCGAGCTGGGACAACAGCGCCTTCGGAACCTCGGGGCCGCCTGCGGCGACGGCGATCGCGGCGTAAGGGGCGTGTTCGGGCCATCCGAGCGTGCCGTCGCCGTGGAGCACCTTCACGTTGTGGAACCCGAGCCGGTCGAGTCGCTCCCGCGCAGCGATCGCCAACGACTCTCGCCGCTCGACGGTGAAGACCTCCGCGACCAGCCTGCTGAGCACCGCCGCTGCGTAGCCACACCCGGTCCCGATCTCGAGAATGCGTTCGTTTCCTCGCAGTCGCAGCGCATCGATCGAGAGAGCAACGATGTAGGGCTGCGAGATCGTCTGTCCCTCCCCGATGGGCAGGGGTGCATCTTGATAGGCGAACTCCGCGAGCTCGGCTGGCACGAAGGCTTCGCGGGGAACGCTGCGAAACGCGTCGAGAAGGCGAATATCGGAGATGCCCCGTCCGGCGAGCTGCTGCTCCACCATCTCGGCGCGTGCCGCGGTGAGCTCCATGACAACACCTCCCGTGATCGCGGGTGCAAGACTCGAACCATCGTCACATTGGCCCGGGCCTTGCGAGCCTGCAGGACGCCACGGAGGTCAAGATGCGTCCGGCGATGTCGAGAGAACAACTCCTCCACGAAGCTGCGAGCCTCATGCTCGACTTCGCGGAGCGCACGGGGCTCACGTCCGCGCGGCCCCAGCAGCGCTACCTGTGGACCGATTCCTTCGCCGTCGCCAATTTCGTCACGCTGGCGCGGGCGACCGGCGAAGCGCGCTACAGCGAGCTCGCGCTCCGCTTGGTCGAACAGGTGCATCACGTGCTCGGGCGGCATCGAGAGGATGATTCCCGCACTGGGTGGATCAGCGGGCTCAGCGCCCAGGATGGAGAGCTTCACCCCACGCAGGGCGGCCTGCGCATCGGCAAGCGGCTTGCGGAGCGACGCCCGGGCGAGCCCTTCGACGAGCGACTGGAGTGGGATCGGGACGGCCAGTACTTCCACTACCTGACCAAGTGGATGCACGCCCTCGACCAGGTGTCGCTGTGGACGCGGCAGCCTCACCTCAATCGCTGGGCGCGCGAGCTCGCCGAGGTGGCCCACGCGGCCTTTGTGCGCGAGTCGCCTCGGCAAACTCGCCGGCAAATGGTCTGGAAGCTGAGCATCGACCTTTCGCGCCCGCTCGTTCCTTCCATGGGGCAGCACGATCCACTGGACGGCTTCATCACCTGCGTCGAGCTTCAGACGACAGCGTCACTCCTATCGCGCACGCCGTCGGGACCGAGTCTCGAGGCGGCGGTTGCCGACTTCTCGACCATGATCGAGGACCGCCAATGGGGGACCGCGGACCCGCTGGGCTTGGGCGGCCTGCTGGTGGACGCCTCCCGCGTCGAGCAGCTGATGAGACTCGGTGCGCCCGTGGGAGACACGTTGCTCGAGGACCTGCTCGCAGCTGCGGTGCAGGGTCTTGCGCACTATTCGCGCCAAGGCGACCTGCTGCAGTCACCATCGGGACGACTGGCTTTTCGGGAGCTCGGCCTCGCGATCGGGCTCTTCTCGATCGAGGCGATCGGGACGAGATCAGGCGCGATGCTTCGTCCCCTGTCGAGCAGCGCCGTGGCAGAGCTCGAAGCGCTGCGGCGTTATGCTGCACTCGGCTCGGCGATCGTGGCTTTCTGGCTCGATCCCGAGCATCGCCAGAACCGAACCTGGGTGGACCATCGCGACATCAACGAGGTGATGCTCGCGACCAGCCTGGGGATCGAACGAACCGGCGCGTCTGCGCCCGCGGAGCTCGCCTAAGAGCCGATCCGCAACGTCCCTCTTCGCTGGCGCAGAGAGCCTCGGGGGCGACGATCTGGCCTCTGAGGCGGGCCGATGTCGGCGTGCCTGATCTCCGACAGCATTTCCTCGGTGCTGCGCGACGCCTCGCGCGCGGTCGGGCCGTTCACGCACCGCGCGCAGGCGTTGCTCGGTTAGATCCGCGGCTCCGGCGGCAGTGCGTCGAGCAGCGCCTTCGTACGCGCCTGGATCGGCGCCTCCATGATGCGATCGGTGTGGATGTAGAGCGCGTTCTCGCGCACCGCGCGCAGCACCATCTCGCCAACGGCGTCGGGCGACGCGCCGGAGTTCAGGAACGCGTCGACGACCTCGACCATCTGCGCTGCCGGCCGTGGCGCGGACACCGGCTGCGTGCGGATCGTGTGGTGCAGGATCCTCGTCGCTACCGGACCGGGGCACAGCACCGAGACGCCGATCCGGCTGCCCTGAAGCTCGAAGCACAGCGCTTCCGACAATCCAACGACCGCGAACTTCGCCGTGTGGTACAGGAAGCCGGCGCCCGGCGTCGCCAGCCCCGCGCCCGAGGCGGTGTTCACGATGTGCCCGCCGTCGAGCTGCGCGCTGCGCGCGCACATGCGCGGCACGAAGGTCTGGATCCCGTTCACGACACCGTCGAGGTTCACGCCGAGCGCGAAGTCCCAGGTCTCGTAGCTCATCTGCTCCACGGGCACGGACAGCGCGACGCCCGCGTTGTTGAAGAGCAGCGACACCGGACCGAGTCGCGCCTCGGCCTCGTCCGCGGCGCGCGCGTACGCGTCGCGATCGCGCACGTCGAGCACGAACTTCTCGACCTGCGTGTCCTTGGCGAGCTCGGCCTGCGCGGCGCCGAGCGCCGCCGCGTCGACATCGGCCAGCGCGAGCCGCGCCCCCGCCCGTGCAAACGCGCGCGCGATGCCCAGCCCGATGCCGTTCGCGCCCCCGGTGATGAATGCGGTTCGATCTGCGACGTCGTCCACGTTGTCCCTCGCGCTTCGTCCTCGGGTAGTCTGCCAGAAGGCAGAGACGCGAGGAGGCTTCGGGCCGCGAGCAGTCCGTAGAGCTTCAGCAGCGCGTCGGCCTTCGGCTCGCGGCCGCGGTAGCCGTTGAAGACCTCCACCGCGGGGCGGCTGCCGCCGAGCGCGAGCACGGTCTCGCGGTAACGCCGTGCGGTGTCGCGCATCGGGAGCGCGCCGGTCGCCAGAGAACCCGACCCTGGGGAGTGACGCGCCTTGCCTCGACGACGCGGGCGTCTTCCCGCGGATCAACGGCGGATCAGTCGAGGCCGAGGAAGGGATAGCGGTGCAGATCGTCGCGGGTCCACAGCGCCAGACCCGCGCGGTCGCCCACGGTGTCGATGGCGAGAATCGCGTCGGGGTCTGCGAAGGAGAGGCTTCCTGGCTCGCCCGCGCGCCCGAGCGCGTCGAGCAGCTCGTCGTCGAGGACGTGCTCCTCGTGCGGCGACAAGAGCTGGCCGCGGAAGCCGCGCCGGTGCATGCGCACGTGGAAGCGCTGGCCGACCACGCGAGGCGCCCACGCCAGGACGACGCGGCGCGAGAGCTCTTCGAACTCCTCGGGGGTGCGGAACCCGAAAGTCGCTCGCGCGGGACGCACGTGCGCCACCGCGGCCTCTCCGGAGGGCAAGAGCGCGAGGAGATCCGCGAGGAGCCTGTCGACGTCGTCGCAGCGCATGACGAGCACGTTGTAGAAGCCTGTGCGGTGGACCGGTCCGAGCTTCCCGAGCAACTTGCGCGCCTCGTCGAAGCGTCCGATCCGGGTGGTCGCGACCACGTTCCAGTCTTCCATCGCCGGGTCTCCGCCAGTGCGCTCGAGCACGGATGCTCGCATGATTGGTGCTGCGCAGCGAGCGGCCCACGAGACAGAGGAGGCATCGATGAGAGTCCTGATCATCAGCGCCGATGGCTTCGAAGACTCAGAGCTGCTCGTGCCCTGGTACCGCTTCCAGGAAGAGGGCATGGACGTCGACGTCGCGTCGCTCGAGCGTGGCCGGATCAAGGGCAAGCACGGGTACGAGGTGGATGCGGGTCTCGCGATCGATGAGGTGCGGCCAGGAGACTACGACGCGTTGCTCGTGCCGGGCGGTCGGGCGCCGGAGCGGCTGCGCAAGAGCGCGAAGGTGCTCGAGGTGGTTCGCGCCTTCTTCGCGGCAGGCAAGCCGGTCTCGGCCATCTGCCACGGCCCGCAGGTCCTGCTCTCGGCTGGCGTTCTCTCGAATCGGTCGGCGACCTGCTACAGAACCGTGGCCGGCGAGCTCACGGCGGCTGGCGTCCTCTACGAGGACGCGGAGGTCGTGGTCGACGCGAATCTCGTCAGCTCACGTCAGCCGTCGGACCTCCCCGCCTTCGTGCGCGAGACCATGAAGAAGCTGCACGAGCGGCGGGCGGAAGCGCGCGCCACAGCAGCCGCTGCGGTGGAGCTCGGGGTAGCGGCGCCGGATACGTCTCGATCGAGAACCTCCATGCCGCTCGACGAGGCGCTCGCGCGCCGCCGCTCCGTGCGCGAGTACACCGTCGAGCCGGTCGGCGACGAGGCGATTTCGAGGCTGCTCTGGGCGGCGCAGGGAATCACGGATCCGGAGGGATATCGAACGGCTCCGTCGGCGGGCGCGCTCTACCCGCTGGAGGTCTACGCTGTCACTGCGCGCGGCGTGTTCCACTACAAGGCGCAGCGCCGGCATCTCTCTCGCATCGACGCCGCCGACATCAGGCCTGCGCTGGTGAGCGCTGCACACTCGCAGAGCGCCGTCCGCACCGCGCCGCTCGTTCTGGCGTTCGCCTCGGTGCACGCGCGCACCGCCGCGAAGTACGGCAAGCGCGCCGAGCGCTACGTGAATCTGGAAGCTGGCCACGCTGCACAGAACGTGCTCCTCGAGGCCACGGCGCTCGGACTCGGCGCGGTCGCCGTCGGCGCGTTCGACGACGACGCGCTCGCCCGCGCGCTCGCGCTTCCCGGCGAGCAGCGACCGATCTATATGATCGCGCTCGGCAACCCCAAACGTTGACGGGCGACGATGAGAGTCTCGCGGACACTCTGACCCGGTGTCTCGAGCGCGTGTACGCGGAGAAGGAGCACGCGGCGCGGCCCCACTCTGGCTCGTCGCGGTTGATCTGCGCCAGAAACCCTCGGGGAGACTCTGCTGGTGCAGCGCACCTCATGTGTTCCATCACGCGGCGCCGCGCCGCGGTGTCGTCGCCTCACCGCTCCGCCGCGGCGGCACGCGTGTTGCACAGTCGAACGCTTGCACCCGAGTCAAGCCATTCAAAATGGCCGCCGGGGCGAAGGAGCCGAAGCCATGAAGGTCGAGCAGCTCATGACCAAGGGAGTCTCCACCTGTGCGCCCGACGACACGCTGAACCAGGCGGCGCGCATCATGTGGGAGCGCGACTGCGGCATTGTGCCAATCGTCGAGAACGCCGCGACCGGGCGCGTGGTCGGAATCGTGACGGATCGCGACGCGTGCATGGCGGCGTACACGAGGGGACAGCCGCTCTCGCAGATCCGCGTCGGGGACGTCATGTCCACCGGCGTGGCGTCGTGCCGCGCGCTCGAGGATGTCCGCGAGGCGGAGCAGACGATGCGAAGGGCCCACGTCCATCGGCTCCCCGTCGTGGACGAGGCGAACCAGCTTCTCGGCGTCATCTCGCTGGCGGACATCGCTCGCGAGGCGACCCGCGAGGCCGGCGCGCGGCGCCCGGAGGTCACCGCGGTGGAGATCGGCGAGACCCTCGCCGCGATTCGAGAGCCGCGGGACGTCGCGGCGATGTGTGCGTAGTGGGGGCTACCGCGAGGGCTTGGCCCTCGCGGTACACGGTGAGCGCCTCGCTGGGGCGCGCGCTCGCACAAAAAGGAGGGCATGAAATGCTCGCAGAGCTTCGCCTGACGCCCGTCGGCTCGCGCATCTCGTTCGCGCGTCTGGTTGCGGACGTGCTGCCGATTATTGCGGCGAGCCCGCTTCAGTATCAGGTTCACGCGATGGGAACCTCGCTCGAGGGCGAGCTCGACGCGATCCTGGCGCTGGTGCGCGGCTGTCACGACGAGCTGCGCAAGCACGCGGACCGCGTCCTGATCGAGCTCTCCATCGACGACCGCACGGCCGCGGAAGGAGAGCTGGTCCGAAGCCTCCGACACGTGCGCGAGCTGAACGTGGACGCGCCGCTCGAGCGCCTGGTGCACGCGACCCCGAGCGCGACATGAGACACCAGTTCCATCGCTGCGCGAGCCTGCGATTGATCGAATTGCGGGCAAGCGACCTGACCCACGCGCGCAAGGGCGGCAAGCAGGTTCTCGCGGAGCTCTGCGACGCGAAGCACCTCGCGCCCTGCGTCGGGCTCGCCGAGTGCGACGTACTCTCGGCCGGCCAGAAGCGCGAGCTCCTCGCCGCGCGCGCCACGCGGCTGCGCGAGGAGACGGGAGGGACCTCCGCGCTCGCCGACGCGGACGCCGGCAACCCGCGCAGCGCCGAGCTCGAGGATTTGCGCGGCACGCTGCTCGATGAGCGCAACGCGATCGCGCAGGAGAATCGGCGCCTGTCGGCGGAGGCGGGGGGCGCGCTCCAGCGCAATCCCCGACCGCTGAGCCGCGCGGAGGAGAGCGAGCTCGCCCGCGCCGGCCTCTCGGTGGTGCTCGACGACGAGCTGCGCGCGCTGCGCACGGCGCGGCTCGATACCCTC
>Ga0210377_10005461_pt1 | contig 10435 bp, 8 predicted proteins | sample PLM4_65_b1redo_FD_155480 | JGI IMG/M metagenome (GOLD analysis project Ga0210377, IMG submission 155480) | Groundwater sediment microbial communities from an aquifer in East River, Colorado, USA - PLM4_65_b1 redo | ecosystem: Environmental > Terrestrial > Soil > Riparian zone | place: USA: East...
TGCTTCGTGGATAGTAATAGTTACGGCAAAAGCAATTATCCAAATTAGTATCATGGCTAATGTTTAATAGTTGATGGCTAACCCAACTAATAGTATAATTCAGCATTGGCCATTAGTCATTGGCCATTAATTATTAAATTTATGGCATTTATTTGCGACAATTGTGGTAAGCACACGGTTCATGGGCGTCAAAGCACGCATGGCAGAGGTATCGCCGGGAAAAGATGGAGAAAAAGGGCCCAAAAGACACTACGCACTTTTAAACCCAATCTTCAGAAGATTGCGGTCATGGTAAGTGGTAAAATGATCCAAATGAAGCTTTGTACAGATTGTATTAGGAGATTTAAGATTGAAGGAAAGATCAAGAAATATCAGGCTTCTCCGAAAGTAGCCTCTTTGTAAGCAAGTTTAAATTGGCGGTAAGATACGGGTAGTTTACCTTCAAGTTGAACTTCATCAGGAATTAATTTTTGTTGACAACTTTTTTGGTTGATGCTAAACTCCGCCAAGATGTTAGCTGAATTTAAAAAGCAGATAGATGAGAGAAGAGAAGCCCAAAAGGCGCCGTCTAATAGGGAGCGTCTGAGCCTTGTGAGAAAGGTACTAATTGGTTTTCTTAAGGGAGGTACAAAAGATGATGATGGAGTATCTCGTAGAAAAATTCAAGTTAAGGTAAAGGGAGAAAATTGTGTTTTGGAGGTTGCCAGTTCATGGCCATCTAGCGGTGAACTCGATGATGGAACAGTTTATCTTAACTTTTCTTCCAAGCGTGATGGTCTTGGGGCTACAGTTTCTATACCGACACATAATGAATATGAGTTCGGACTGGATTCGGATAAAAGAGAAAGCTTAGTGAAAAATTTAGATTTAATGTCCAAAGACGTGTTGCCTCTTATACAAAAAAAGAAATAAACGACAAGCTAAATTTTAATTTAGATTGGTTCCCGGATAGGCTTCTTTAAACTGTTTCCAACTAACAGGCGTTTTACCTTCAAGTTGGACCTCGTCAATGATTAATGATTGATGGCTGATGTCTAAATGAGCCTTTAGAATCTTGAGCCTTTTAGCCATTGATTCTTGACCATTAACCATTACTTTGGTCCAGGCTCCCGGCCAGGGAAGCATTGCTCGCACAAATCTTTCGGTTTTTTTAGGATCTGCCTTAGTCAAATCGATAAACCCGTCCTCCTTCTTGATAAGTTTGGTGAATGTTGCGTCTTCATGATTTTGTTCTTTTGGCTTAACCTTACCCTTGAGATATGGTTTAATGAGTTCAACCAAAACTTCTCCCGTTCTTGCAAAAAGCCTGTCCCTGAGACTTCCGCCGGTATCACTATCCAAAATTTTCTCCTTGAACTGTGAAACAATCGGGCCGTGATCAACTTTCTCATCCATTTTAATTATTGACACTCCTGTGATTTCGTCACCATTATTAATGGTCGCCTGGATTGGGGAAGCACCCCGATATTTAGGCAGAAGCGATGGGTGAATTACTAAAATTCCGTGAGTGAACAGCTCGATCACTCTTTTTGGAATTATTTCTCCGTATGCGGCCAGGATGCCCAGATCGGCTTCGACTTTACGGTCAATAAGATCAATCCATTTGTAATAGATGGGGAGTTCGCGCTCATGAGCCCATTTATCAATTGCGGAATAAGCCAAAATCTGTTTTCTTCCAATGGGCTTCGGACTTTGAGTAACGACCGCTACAATTGGGGACTTGCCGGGACCCATTACAAACTTTTTATGAACCGCTTTTAATATCGGGAGAACATACTCCGGTGTACCAAAAAATACTATCTTCATCATTTAGACGAGCTCAACCTCCTCCCATTCATCACCGTCAACTTTGTAAAGAGGTTTTTTCTCCTTAAGAAGTCTGTCTATGAATAGTACCCCCTCAAGATGGTCAATTTCATGGAGGATTATTTGAGCGTTAAAACCTTCAAAATCCTCAACGATTTCTTCCCCCTTTTCATTTAAATATTTGACCGTGATTTTCCCTGCTCGCTTTAGGGGTCCGTAATAATAAGGAAGGGAAAGACAGCCCTCTAAAATCTCTTTGCGAGATTTTGACTTTTGACTTTTCACTTTTAACTTTGAAACGCTGACGATCTCCGGATTAATAACTACTCTTTTGAAGTCTTTGTAATCGGCAATAAAAATTCTGAGGCTTTTACCTATCTGTGGAGCAGCAAGGCCGACACCTTCGGGCTCTTTTTGAATAGAAAGAGTATCTTTTAAATCGCGGATTACTTCCAAAGTTTTTTTATCCACATTGGCAACCTTTTTTGCCTTTTTACGTAAAACAGGATCTCCCGATTGCATAATTTTCCTGACCATATGCCTGATTATATCAAAAATACGGCCTACTTTATACTTTCGAGAGTTTGTTTGGTCAGGAAATCGTTGGGGTCAATGCTTCCCAATATATATTCAAGTTGAGCTTTTGCTCCAGTTTTATCGCCTTTCTCGATTAGTAAAATGGCATAAGCCAGCCTGGCGTCTTTGTAGTTTGATTTGAGCCCAATCGTTTTTTTAAGAACGTCCAAGGCTTTATCGGATTGCCCGGTTCTGGCGTAAGTTAGGCCCAAATTATAATAAAGTTTGGCGTCGGTTGGTGACTGATTTATGGTTTCGACTAGTGTATTTTGGGCATTCAAGAGGTAATTTTGGTCTATCACAGAAAGCATAATAAAAACACCAAACCGCGCTTTTTTGAGGTTTACATTTGCCGGAGATAAGCTGACTGCTTTATCGGATTCGGCTATTGCCATGTCCGCAAATTTTTTGGAGTTTGTCGTATCCTTTTGCTCATTATACGTAAGTGCAATATTTGTTAGGGAACTCCCTAGTTCATTATGATAAAGGGCTTGATTAGGCTCAAGTCGGGTAGCAGCTCCCAAATATTTGATCGCCTGATCAGGCTTTTTACTGGCGTTAAAGGCTTTACCCTTGGCAAAAAGCGTATCGGCGTACCAATATTTTCCTACGGAAAATAGTACATAGAGCAGAGTACATAGTACAAAGAGAGTACTCATCTTTTGTGTATTTTCTAGTTTTTTACTTCGTACTTGGTACTCTGTACTATTTCCTGCGATTGCAATCGCAAAAGCTGGGAAAAGAAAGAACGTTAGTTCAGTCGGTACCACGGCAAATCCAAAAAAATTTGTTGCGGACAGCGATACAAAGCCTGCCAACAGTGCCAAATTTAGTATTCCTTCCTCCGAATTTTCAAATTTTCTGGTGAATAAATAAACTGAGGCTCCAATTAAAAATAAGTAGGATAGTAAGCCGGTTGTTCCGCTATTTGCAGCGGTATTCAAAAACTGGTTGTGGGCTTTGTTATAAATGAAATCCCATTCAGAAACTAGGTTGTGCTCAACGGGTCTGAATTTGTAATAAGTGAAGGCGAAAGTTTCGACTCCTGATCCAAAAACCGGGTAGTGAAGCCAAACTTGGGTGGCCCCTTTCCAAACGATTTTTCTGATGGTTCCGGATTCAGTTCCCCCTGTTTCGAGTGACGGAATCCCCGGAGATATCGGTGGTTGGATATTAGATGCCCGAAATGGACTGCCAATTAATAAAAATAAAATCAGGAATAATGAATTATGAATTATGAATTCTCTCAAAAACTGCTTTTTGTACTTAAGTAAAACTAAACCCCAGAATATAAAGTTGGCAACAACAAATCCCAACAGCCCCGATCGGGACTTAGTAAAAAGCAATGTAGTGAAAAACAAGGCTGACAACGTTATCCATAACCAATTTTTCGTGTGTCTCGGATTTAGCCTGAGTGCCCATCCGATCGGCATAAGTGCTACCAGCCATGCCGCAAGCCAGTTGGGCTGGCCAAGAGTAGAAAACACTCTCGACTGCACGTCCTGCACCCAAATGTCTTTATCGATTCCGAAATGTTCCAAGATCCCATAAAGGGAAACAAGCGTCGCCGATGAAAGCAATATTTTTATAAGTTTTATGGCATCCTGCTTCCAAAAATTTGAGACGAATGCCCAGTAAAGTAGGCAGTAGCAAATTATAGATGCCAGCCCTCCGTTAAATCTTGAGTAATAGCCAAGCCAGGAAGTTAAAGGGTCAATCGAGAAAATCGTAGAAATTAATTGCGACCCGATAAACACTAAAAGTGGAATATCTAATATTGTGCGACGGAATATTATTTTTCTTTCGATTAGGCTTCGTACTACCCAGATGCCAGTAATTAAAGTTGTCAGAATGTACAAGAGAACAACTTTATTAAACTCAAAAACCTCCGATGTGTAAGGCCAAAGAACCAGTGGAACCAAGAAGATCAAAAATGCGAATAATATGAAGATTATTTTTTGAAATTTCCCCACGTATGCATTGTAATCTACAAATCTACAAATAAACAAATCTGCAAATAAATTAAGTTATTTGAACAATTTGCTTATCAAATTCTGATTTGACCAAGATTGCTTATTTGCTTATTTTTGCTGACTAGCTATACTCGGCTCAAGATGAAATTCCGGTTTATTAATCCGATAGATCGCTTTTTAGGACTTTTCTCCCATGATGTAGGAATAGATTTGGGTACTGCAAACACGTTAGTTTATGTACGCGGAAAAGGAATAGTAATTCGCGAACCATCCGCAGTTGCCCGTCAAAAAAAAACTAAAGAAGTTTTGGCGATTGGAACATCTGCAAAAAAAATGATGGGAAGAGCTCCTGCAACAATTGAGGTAATACGCCCTCTAAGGGATGGGGTTATTTCCGATTTTGACGCAACAGCCGCAATGCTAACTCATTACATTAAAAAAGTGCACGAAACAGGAAGTTCCATTCCTAAAATTCCCCGCCCCAGAGTTGTAATTGGCATTCCTTCGGGGGTTACCGAAGTCGAGCGGCGTGCAGTTGCCGATGCTGCGGTCAGTGCGGGGGCCCGTGAGGCACATTTGATTGAAGAGCCAATGGCTGCAGCAATTGGCGCCAAGCTTCCGATTGATGGCCCGGAGGGAAATTTTATTGTTGATATTGGAGGCGGAACGAGCGAGATTGCCGTAATTTCTTTAGGCGGAATTGTATTGGGCCGTTCGGTTCGAATTGCCGGAGACGAAATGGATGAAGCAATCATTAATTATGTCCGTTTGAAATATTCGCTTCTTCTGGGTCAGCCCACTGCGGAAAGGGTGAAAATAGAAATTGGAGGTGCAACCGGGGAAAATTTATCCAACACCAAACTTGGTGCCGGATTTACCGTCGTTCGCGGGCGCGATCTTGAAGTGGGTCTGCCCAAATCAATAAAACTCACAAGCGGAGAAATTCAGGAAGCCCTTTCCCCAATTATCAGGGAGATTATAGAAAATATTGTTGATACCTTAGAGGAAACTCCACCGGAACTTACAAGCGATATTATGGAGCGTGGAATAGTTTTGGCAGGAGGAGGGTCCTTAATAAACGGGATTGATAAAATTATTTCGGAGGCAACCAAAATGCCAGTTTGGGTTGCCGAGGATCCGTTAACTTGTGTCGTGCGGGGCTGTGGAGCGGTTTTGGAAGACCCGGGGCTTCTTAAAAAGGTTAAAATAACTAAAGGATTATTATGAAGCAGTCTTGGCTTTCTTGGTTTTTGCGGGGAACTCTTCTTGTTGGTCTTGTCATTCTATTATCACGAATGTTTGAACTTGGGATTATTAAAGGCGGCTACTACCAACATCTTTCCGAGGAAAATAGAATTAGACATATTCCACTTCCCGCCCTCCGCGGAAGAATAATAGCTCGTGGTGGTGAATTGCTTGCCGGGAATATTGAAACCAAAAAAGGGATTAAGTTTTCGGGGAGTGCAGGGTACGAACTTACTGATGATTTAAAGGCAGTAGCCTTGGAGGATGTTGTGAGTACTTATAAGCGGACTTATCCCTTGGCTGCAAAATTTGCTCATGGATCGGGATACCTTTCTGAGGCCGGGCCTTCTGAAGTTGGGAAAATCAATCCGGGCTGTCCGGAAAAAGGGCCTATTCTTTCAGGATCATTAATTGGAAAGACGGGACTCGAAGAGGCGTACGAATGTATTCTCCGCGGGACCCCTGGGGAGGCGCTTGTCGAGGTGAATACGCAAGGCATAAGGATTAGAACTTTGGGAAGGAAAGAACCAGTTCCCGGAGCCGATATCAAAACCAATATAGATTTTTCCCTTCAGACTGAGGTTGCACGCCACATGGAGGGTAAACCCGGAGCGGCAGTTGTCACTGATGCGGGCGGCAAAGTTTTGGCTATTTATTCCTCGCCGTCATTTGACCCAAATAAAATTACAGGAAATTTATTAAGTGATCCGGGTCTTCCATTTTTTAACAGGGCAATTGGCGGTTTATTTCACCCCGGATCGGTTTTTAAGCCAATTACGGCACTTGCTGCTCTTGAATCGGGAGTCATTGATAAAAATTTTGTGTTTGATGACCCCGGAGTAATTACTATTAATGAATTTTCGTATTCAAACTGGTTTTTTTCCGGGTTTGGCAGACGTGAAGGAATAATCGGGTTAACGCGGGCAATTGCCCGCTCGACAGATACCTTTTTTTACAAAATTGGCGAGATGGCAGGTCCCGACGCGATCGCTAAGTGGGCCGGTAAATTGGGGTCGGATAAGAAGACCGGAATTGATCTTCCGGGAGAAAAGTCGGGGCTAATTCCAACTCCGGAGTGGAAACGGAAAGTTAAAAAAGAATCTTGGTTTTTGGGTAACACCTATCACATGTCAATTGGACAGGGGGATGTTGCGTTAACTCCGGTTGAGGTAAATACTTATATTTCAGCAGTCGCAACTGGCGGAAAACTTTGTAAACCAAGGATTTTTGATTCCGAGGGAAGCTGCACAACCATTGATATTAAGAAAGAAAATCTGGATTTGGTTAAAGAAGGTATGCGTCAGGTTTGTTCCGAGGGGGGTACAGCATTCACATTTTTTGATTTTGCCGCTAAACACGGCGGAACTCAAGTGGGATGCAAGACCGGTACGGCGGAAGTTGGTACCGACGGAATGCCTCATGCCTGGTTTACGCTCTTTGCCCCATTTGATAATCCGCAAATTGTGGCGACTATACTTGTTGAGCGCGGCGGAGAAGGTTCAAAAGTTGCAGGTCCAATTGCCCGGCATATCATGGATTTTTATTTTTCGGGTATGGCGACCTCTCAATGAATGACGGATAAAGAATATTTAGTAGCCCTAAGTACATTTACTCCTTTGGGACCTGTTCGGCTGAAGCTTCTCCTGTCCTATTTTAAGAAAGCGGGTAAGGTCTGGAACGTCCGCCATTCTGATTTATTAAATGTTGGAATTGGGACAAAAACGGCAGAAAACTTTATCAGACACAGGGATAGTTTTGATATAGGCGCCTATTTCAAAAAACTTGAAAAGCTTTCTATTAAAACTTTGACTTTGAATGACCCTGACTATCCGGTAAATCTGAAAGAAATAACTGATGCGCCCTATGTTTTGTACGTTCGGGGAAAACTGGTTAAATCCGACGCGCGGGCGGTTGCAATTGTAGGAACCAGGACAATGACCGGTTATGGACGGGAGGTCACGCAAAAATTTTCTTCAGATCTTGCAAACTATGGAATAACAATTGTTTCCGGACTCGCGCTTGGAGTTGATGCCGAGGCGCAAAGATCAGCACTTAGGGCAGGGGGAAGGACAATTGCGGTACTTGCATCGGGGCTTGATATTATTAGTCCGTTAACTAACCAGGCACTAGCCCTTGAGTTTATTAAAAATCACGGAGCACTTGTTTCTGAGTATCCTTTGGGTCATGTACCTTTTAAATCCGATTTTGCAATTAGAAATAGACTTATTTCGGGACTTTCAAAAGCTGTAATTGTTATCGAGGGAAGAATAAAAAGCGGAACTTTTTATACCGTAAATGCAGCTGCTGCCCAAGGAAGGACGGTGTTTGCAGTTCCCGGACAGATCACTTCCTCGACCGCCGAAGCTCCCAACTATTTAATCCAGAATGGGGCCAAATTAATTACTAAAACTGCAGATATTATGGAAGAACTTCACATGCAAATGATCGTAGACCGGGAAGTCGTAGAAAATATTATGCCGGGCAATACCGATGAAGAAAAAATTTTAAAGCTTCTAGACAACGAAGCCTTGCATCTTGACGAGCTTGTTAGAATATCTGATATGCCCGCCTCGGTTATTTCTGCTAGACTTACTTTTATGGAGATGAAAGGAATGGTAAGGGGTATGGGAGGCGGAATTTACAAAAAGATATGAATCTCATTATAGTCGAGTCGCCAACAAAAGCTAAAACTCTTGGGAAGTTTTTGGGAGCTGAGTATTCAGTTGAAGCCACAATGGGGCATATAAAAGATTTGCCCAAGAGTACTCTTGGGGTTGATGTCGAGCATAATTTTAAACCGGAGTATGTGGATGTTGAAAAGAGAAAAGAAACAATTGAGGGACTAAAGGCAAAAAGTAAAAAGGCAAAAGTGATTTATATCGCCTCAGACCCTGACCGGGAAGGCGAAGCCATAGCAAGTCATGTTGAGGAAATTTTGGGAAAAGGAAAATCCAAAAGAATTTCATTTCATGAAATCACGAAAGAGGCAGTCGAAGAAGCTTTAAAAAATCCCAGAAACATAGATGAACATCTGGTGGATGCCCAAACCGCCAGGCGGGTTTTGGATAGACTTGTCGGCTACCGACTTTCTCCGCTTCTTTGGAAAAAAATAAGAATCGGCCTTTCCGCAGGACGCGTACAAACCGTAGCACTTAGGTTAATTGTGGAAAGAGAGCGGGAAATAGAAAAGTTCAAGACAGACGAATATTGGGAGATCTTCTCAAAAGTAAAAAGCAAGAAAGCAAAAGCCGAATTTGTGATTCAACTTATTAAAATCGGGGAAAAACAGGTCCTTATAAAAACTAAAAAAGATTCGGATAAAATCTTAACCGATCTTAAAAAAGGAAAATATGAAATATCTGAAGTCAAAAAGCGCGAGGTTTCCAAAAATCCATATCCGCCTTTTACAACTTCAACAATGACTCAGGCCGGATCCCGAGTTTTTGGATGGTCCTCCAAAAAAACAATGTCCATTGCCCAGAAATTATATGAAGAAGGGCTAATTACTTATCATAGAACGGATTCTCTTAATCTTTCGGCTCAAGCCGTTGAAAAGGCGAGAACTTATATAGAAAAGACATTTGGGGAGAAATATGTTCCCGAATCTCCGAGACTTTACAAAACTCAAAGTAAAGTTGCTCAAGAAGCTCATGAGGCAATAAGACCTACAAATATCACTAACCGTGAGGGAGCCTCGGCTGATCAGCAGGATTTTACCCGTCTTTATGACCTAATCTGGAGGAGATTTGTTGCTTGTCAGATGATTGCCTCCATTTCCGATGAAACAACAATTGACGTCTCAGTTTCCACATATTTACTCAGGGCTAGTGGCCAAGTTATGAAATTTGACGGGTGGAGGAAAGTAATTCCTGCCAAAAAGGATCCGGAAGAAGTTGTGGTTTTGCCTGAAGTTGAAAAAGGCGAAGTTTTGAATCTGGTTAAAACCTGGGGGGAACAGAAGTTTACTTTGGCCCCCGCAAGGTATAACGAAGCCTCCCTTATTAAAACGCTAGAGCAACTCGGGATAGGAAGACCTTCAACGTATGCTCCAACAATTTCGGTTATTCAGACCCGAAGCTATGTAGAAAAAACCGAGGGCAAGTTTTTTGCCACACCCGTTGGCATTGCAGTTAGCGACTTCCTTGTCGAAAATTTCCCTGGAGTATTCGATTATCAATTCACGGCCAAAATGGAAGGAGAACTTGATGATATTGCAAATGGAGAGCTTAAATGGGAGAAGCCAATCAAAGATTTTTTTGGTCCTTTTGAAAAGAAAGTTAAGGATGTAACCAAAAATGCCAAAAGAGTCAAAATCGCAGTTGAAAAGACCGGGAGAAAATGTCCAAAGTGCGAAAAAGGTGAACTTGTTATACGAATCGGGCGGTTTGGGAAATTTATTTCCTGCTCCCGTTTTCCTGATTGCGACTTTACGGAAAAATATATAGAAAAAATCGGGCTTATTTGTCCAAAATGCAAGAAGGGGGATGTTATTATCAAGAAAACCGGCAAAGGACGTCAATTTTTTGGCTGTTCGCGCTACCCGGAATGTAAATATGCTTCATGGAAAAATCCAAAACCGGTTTCAAAATAGTTTGCGTATTGACGCCGATCTAATCTCTTGATAAAACTTCAGTGACGATTTGACCATGAAATTTAACGATTTCGATGAGTATCAAAAGCGGTGTAAAAAAACCGCCCTTTACCCAAAGATTGGCAAGAATTTTACCTACCCCACACTTGGTTTAATGGGAGAGGCTGGTGAGCTTGCCAACAAAATTAAAAAAATAATTCGTGACGATGGGGGTAAAATTACCAAAGAACGAAAGGATGAAGTT
>Ga0210377_10005462_pt1 | contig 10434 bp, 9 predicted proteins | sample PLM4_65_b1redo_FD_155480 | JGI IMG/M metagenome (GOLD analysis project Ga0210377, IMG submission 155480) | Groundwater sediment microbial communities from an aquifer in East River, Colorado, USA - PLM4_65_b1 redo | ecosystem: Environmental > Terrestrial > Soil > Riparian zone | place: USA: East...
CTGCTCGCCCGCGGCGCGCGTCGGCACCAGGATGAGCGTGTCGGCCGCGCGCAGCGGATCGACTCCTCGCGCAGATTCGACCAGCCGCGCCCGAAAGCCGGCGAGGTCCGGCGATCGCAACAGTCGCGTGCGGCGCGGCGTGATCACTGGTGCGCCGGTTTCTCCATCACCGCCAGCTGATCGGTGCGCGCCTTTTGATACAGCATCAACGCGCCCGCGGCGGCAGACGACGCCTGCTGCGCGCCGGTGACGCTGTTGCCCGACACCGCCTGGAGCCGCAGACGCAGGGCATTCTGCGCCAATTCCCACGCGCTGCGAACCAGCGCGTGGCTGGCAGCCAGTTCCTCCGGAGGGACGATCTTCGCGATCTTGCGCTCGGCGCCCGCGAGCCGCTTGGAGAGCTGTCCGATGTCGCCGGCCTGCGGTCCCGACATGGCGCGCACCTGTTCGAGCGGATTGGTTGCGGACTTGAACATCGAGAAGGAGCTGTTCATCGCGCGGCGATAACGGCGATACAACGGGGCGCGCTTCGACCATTGCTCGCGCGAAACCTTCATCTGACGCGCCGCGTCGATCTGCGTGTCGAGGGTAGCGATCAGGGCTTCGACGTCGCCGGGCTGGCGCCTGCCCATCCTGGCGTCTTCTTTCTCGACGTTGTCCCGCAGCCGTTCGAGATCTTTCACCTGCCCGCGGCTCGCGGCTTTTACCGAGGCTTCCAGCGTTGACGTACGCAGCTCCGCGTACGCCGCCTCGACGCGCCTCTCCGCGGTCAGGTCGCCCACGACCTGTTTACGGACACGGTTGGACCAGGCTTCGGGCAGCAACAGGCCCATCGTGCTGTTGAGCATGTCCAGGACCCGCTGCAGGAGGCCGATCTTCTCCGAAGGGGCCTCGGCCATGGTGGCCACCGTCATCAGCTCTTCAACCATCTCCGCGTCGGTGGGCGGCGGCAGCGGCGGCTCGGGCGCGGCAGTCAGGGGCGCGGTCAGCGTCAAGCTGAACCGCGATTGCCCAACCGCGCTCCTCAACTCCGCGATGATGCCGTCGAGCATGCCCAGAAACTCGCGGACCTCGGCCACCTTGTAGCCATAGTGATTATTGGGCCACTCGGCCAGCGACTGGCGCGCCTTCTCCGCCATCGCCAGCCTCGCGGCCGGGTCGGCCGTGGCGGAAATCTCGTTGAGCAGCCGCGCGATGTCGCTGCTCAACGCCGCGAAATCGGCGGCGCCGCGGGTCGCGGCATAAGCGGCGGCGCGCACGCGGTCGGCATACTGCCCGGTTCGCTGCCAATCCACGCGGCTTGTGGGTATCGAGACCAGTTGGAAGCCACCGGGTTCCGGGCGGATCCGCGTGGGCATCGAAAACACCACGCGATCGTCCAGCCGCGCATACTCGCCAAAACTCGTCAGCGTGCGACCGTCCGTCAGAAACACGCGAAACAGCACGGGACTGGGCGGCTCTTGCGCTCGGACCGGAGGGGACCACAAGCCGACGACCAGCAGTGCAGCGGACAGCCCGCGCGCGCGAAACATGATTGGTGGAGGTAGTTTATCGCCTTGTGGAAATCCTGTGGACGAACGGTTGAAAAACTGTTGATGAGGCGACAGGAAAAAAAACATTGCGAAAGTTTGTCTGTGATCCAGACGCGGCAACCACGCAAACGGCCGCTTTCGTGCCGCGCTTCGCTTGATCCTTTTTCTCCACGACATACAATCGCTGTTCCTCGCCGTGACCGTTCACCACTACGAAGAGTTAATCGCGGGCCGTACCTACCACATCGAGGTTTCCTCGGTGTCGGCCTCGCAGTGGCGCGCGCAGATCTCGCGCCGGCCCGGCATGCCGACGTCGATGATGCCGTTCTATGGCACCACCCCCGAAGAAGCCGCGCAGGAGCTGAGCAAATGGCTCTCGATGCTGTCCGCCGGGCCCGTCGCTAAGACATAATGAACCAACGTATGGGACCAATTCTCCGGCCGGCTACCAGGCTGGCGGCAATGCTGCTTGCACTTACGCTTTTCGCCGGCGCCGCGCCGGCCCAAACGCCGTCACCAGCTGCTCCGCTGCCGCACGTGCACTTCGTGGCGACGGGCGGCACCATTTCCAATCGAGACGGCGGCCGCCTGACGGCGGAAGAGCTCGCCAAGTCGATGCCCGGCGTCGATCGCTTTGCGCGGCTGACTTACGAGCAGTTTGCCAACGTCGCCAGCAGCGAGCTGAGCCTGCAACAATGGCTCGGCCTCTCGAAACGCATCAACGAGGTGTTCGCCGAAGACCAAGAGGTTGCCGGCGTGGTCGTGACGAGCGGCACCGACACGCTCGAAGAAACCGCGTTCTTCCTTCACCTCACCGTCCGCGACCCGCGGCCGGTGGTGGTCGTGGGCTCGATGCGCAACCCGAGCACGATTGGATACGAGGGCGCGGCCAACCTGCTCGAGGGCGTGCGGGTGGCGGCCGATCCCGCCTCGCGCGACAAGGGCGCGCTCGTGGTACTGAACGACGAGATCAATTCTGCGCGTCACGCCACCAAGACCGATGCCCTTCGGCTGCAAACCTTCCGCGGCCGCGACTACGGCCAGCTCGGCGTCGTCGATCGCGACCGCGTGGTATATTTCCAGCAGATCACGCACCGGCACAACGCCGCCGTCGAGTTCGACGTATCGAGGCTCGGCGAACTGCCGCGCGTGGACGTGATCTGGGTCTACCAGGGCGCGCCCGGGGATCTGATCAAGGCGGCCGTGGATCACGGCGCCAAGGGTCTCGTCATCGCCACCGCCGGGGCCGGGGCGACCAGCGGCACCCAGAACGAGGGCCTGGCGTATGCCTACGAGAAAGGCGTGTTCGTCGTGCAGACGACGCGCACCGGCAGCGGCCGCATCGCCCCTCCCGGTCCCCTGCCGCCGAATTCCAAACCCAACGCCGCGCAGCAGCGCCGCCGCCAGTTTTCGATCGCCGGCGAGGACCACATCCCCGTCAAGGCGCGCATCCTGCTGATGCTCGCACTCACCAGGACCACCAATCGCGACGACATTCAGCGGATGTTCTCGGAGTACTGATGCCGTGGCGACGGCTAAAGCCGTCGCCCTCCAACTGATGGAGGGCGGGGGCTTCAGCCCCCGCCGTCAGTGCGCCCCCACCGTCAGTGCGCTCCCACCGTCAGTGCGCTCCCGGCGCCGGCGCGCCCTTCGGGCGCTTCATCAGCAAGATCAACGGCAGCAGCAACAGGAACATCGTGCCGAGCAGCCGAAACACGTCCACGAACGACACCATCATCGCTTGCCGCTGCACCATGCCGAACATCGCGGCGTAAGCGCGCTGCGATGCCGTGACCGGATCGGACCCGGCGGCCATGAACGACTGCTTCAACCCCTCGATCGTCTGTTGCGCGCGCAGCGAATACGCATCGACGTGACCGCCCAGGACATTGGTGTAGAGCTGGCTTTTGCGCGCCAGCAACGTTCCCGTCACCGCGATGCCGACACTGCCGCCGAGATTGCGCATCAGGTTGAAGAGGCTGGTGGCGTTCCCCATTCGCTCCCGAGGAATCGGATCCATGCTGATCGTCGTGAGCGGCACGAAGATCAGCGATAGGCCGAAGCCCTGGACGAATTGCGGCCAGAACACATCCCAATAGCCGGCATTCAAATTGAGCTCACCGAGCCAGAACAGCGTGAGTGCGCCGGTCAACAGTCCGCCGGCCACGAGCTTCCGCGCATCGAACTTGCCGACGATGAAGCCGACGAGCGGCATGCCGATCAGCGAGCCCATGCCGCGAGGCGCCATCGCGATCCCCGCTTGCAGCGACGGATAGCCGAGCAGCGTCTGCAGCATGATCGGCAGCAGCACCAGGCTGCCGTACAACACGAACCCGAGCGTGGTCATCAGGAACACGCCCGTGGCGTAGCTCCTGATCTTGAAGACCCGCAGATCGATCACCGGTTCCTTCGCCACCCACTCGCGGACCAGGAACGCCGCCACGCCGCAGCCCGAGGTCACGACGAGGGCGGTAATGAACCACGACGAAAACCAATCGTGCTCCTGGCCCAGGTCGAGCGCCAGCTGCAGCGCTCCCACCCACAGCGCGAGCAGGCCGATGCCCCAGTAGTCCACCTTGGTCGTCTCGCGGCGCAGATATGACGGATCGAAGATGTAGAGCTTCGTCATGATCAGCGACGCGATGCCCACCGGCAGGTTGATGTAGAACACCCAGCGCCAGCTGTAGGTGTCGGTGAGCCACCCGCCGAGCACCGGGCCCGGGATTGGCGCGACCACGATGCCGAGGCCCCACACGCCCATCGCCTTTCCCCGCTCGTGCGGCGGGAAGGCCTCGAGCAACACGGCTTGCGAGAGCGGCTGCATCGCGCCACCGGTCGCGCCCTGGACCAGGCGGAACGCGACGAGAGAGTAAAGGTTTGGCGCCAGTCCGCACAGCAACGACGAGATCGTGAAACCCGAGACCGAGAACATCAGCAGCCGCTTGCGGCCGAAGAACGAGGCGAGCCAACCGGTGAGCGGCAGGATGATCGCGTTGGCCACCAGGTACGAAGTGAGGACCCACGTGGATTCGTCGATGGTCGCGGAGAGATTGCCGGCAATGTGCGGCAGCGACACGTTGACCACGGTCGTGTCCAGCACCTCCATGAACGTGGCGAACATCACCGCGACGGTGACGATCCACGGGTTGACCTTCCGCTGCTCGTCCATCGGCTATTTCGTCGTGATCGTCGCAAACACCGACAACCCTGGCCGCAGGCGATGTTCGGGATCCTGGTTCGGATCGAGCACGATCTTCACCGGCACGCGCTGCACCACCTTCACGTAATTGCCGGTGGCGTTCTCCGGCGGCAGCAGGCTGAACTTGGCGCCGGTCGCCGCGCCGATGCTCTCCACCCTGCCGGTGAATTTCCTGCCGCCAAGCGCGTCCACCTGGACGATCGCGGCCTGCCCTGGTCGCACGTCGGCGAGTTGCGTCTCCTTGAAATTGGCGACGGCCCAGACATCGTCACGCGAGACGAGCGCCATCAGCGGCTGCGACGGCTGCATCACCTGGCCGAGCTCGATGGACTTCTTGCCGATGATCCCCGCGGTCGGCGCCTTGATCGTCGTGCGCTCGAGGTTGAGCATCGCCTGTGCCAATTGCGCCTCGGCCTGCTTGACGCGGGCCTCCGCGCCGAGCGAACGGGCCTTGGTGACCTTCATCTGCTCCGGCGCGGTGTTGGCGGATCGCCATTCGGCCTTCGCGCGATTCGCCGCCGAGCGGGCCTGGACGATGCGTTGTTCGGCGACCGCGACGTTGGTGGCGGCGCTGGCCACGTCGGACTGCGCGGCGTCGGCGGCGGCCCGCAACGACTGGGCGTTGGCGACCGCCGAGTCGAACTGTTGCTGCGCGATCTCTTCCTTCGCCACGAGCGGCTTGAAGCGCTCGACGTCTTTTTCGGCTTTCGTGGCGTTGGCCTGCCGCTCGCGAAGCCGCGCCTGCGCGGCGAGGAGTTGGGCTTTCGCGGCTTCCAATTGCCGATCGGCAACCGCAATGCCGGCCTGCGCTTCCTCGACGCCGCCACTAGCGGTACTCAAGTCGCTGGTGGTCGAGACCTCGGCAATCCCGACGCTGGACCCCATCGCCATCGCGTTGGCCTGCGCGTCCGCCAGTTCGGCGTTCGCGCGGTCGACGGCCACCTGGTACTCGCGCGGATCGATCTGGGCGAGCACCGTGCCCGCCTCGACGTACTGGTTGTCGGCGACTTCGACCTTGACGATCGGGCCTCCCACGCGCGTCGAGATCTGCGTAATGCGTCCTTCGATCTGCGCATCGTCAGTGTTCTCACGACCCGAGCGCGCCCACAGCACACCGCTGGCGACAACGCCAACGAGGACCAGGGCCAGAACAATCCACCGGGCATTCGCCATTACCGTACTCCTCCGAGAAAACTCATCACGCCTTGTTCGGCGGCGCCAACCGCGCGCGCCAGCGCCGCTTTCGCGACGTTGTGGCCGTAGAGGGCCTCGATGTATTGGTCCGAGGCCGTGGCCACGGTTTCCTGGGCCTGTATCACTTCGAGGTTGCCCGCCACGCCGGCGGCAAAGCGATCGCGCGCTTGCGCCAGTTCCTGGTTGGCCAGCGCCACGGTCGTCTGCGTGGCTTCAAGTTGCTGCGTGGCGGCGGTGAGGTCGAGCACCGACGAACGGACTTCCATGTCGATACGACCGCGCAGGTCGTCGTACTCGGCGCGGCGTTGGCGGACCATGGCATCGGCCTCGATTCGCTCGCCCTGCGTGCGTCCGCCATCGAAGATCGGCACCCGCACCGTGGCGGCAACCGTGTAGGTCGGATGCGCCTGGCTGGCGACCTGGCCGATCGTGCCGTAGTCGGCGTCGAGCCTGAGGGACGGATAGAGTTGCGCAGTGGCCGCGTGCTGTGCCGCCTCCGCCGCCGAGAGACGCTCCTTCGCGGCCAGATAGTCGGCGCGCTGCGTGTAGGCGTCGGCGATGGCCTTCTCCAGCGACACGCCGTCGAGCGGCGCGTAGGGAATCTTGTCCGTGAGCGTGAAAGCCTGACCCGGCGGCAAGCCGATGACGCGGGCCAGCTTGAGCTTGGCCTTCTCGAAATTGTTGTCCGCCTGGATACGGCGCTGCCGCTGGTTCTGCACCTGGACCTCGGCGCGGACCACGTCAATCCCGGCAACCAGGCCGGAGGCCTTGAGGTCCTGGGCCTGCTTCAGCAACTGCGCGGCCGTGTCCTGCTGCGCGCGGACCACGCCGATCCGGCTTTCGCCGGCGACGGTCTCGAGATAGAGATCGACGGACACGAGCACGACCAGCTCGCGCGCCGAGCGAATCCCGAGCGTCACGGCCCGTTCGTTGAATGCCCTGGCCCTGGCTTCGTTGGTCGCGCGGAGATCAATCAGCGGCTGAGAGAGGCTGATCCGGGCATCGAAGACGTTGAACGGGCCGACGATCGGTTCCGGCGACGGGAAGCCGAACGCCTCGAGGTTGAGCACCTGGCGCCGCTCCCCGATCGAACCGCTGATCTGGGGCAGGAGTGCGTCGAGACGCCCGACTTCGGCCACGCGCGCCGCTTGTTGCTGGAGCAGCAGACCCAGGTTGTGCTGCAGGGCCCTGGTCACCGTGTCCTTCATGGACAGCGCGATCGGCTGCGGCGTGGCCTCGCCCTGCGGCACGCTGCCGAAGAAGGGGCTGGTCGTCTCGCTCTGCGCCAGCGCCGGCGTCGTCCACATGACGAGGCCAAGCGCGAAGTAGATCAATCGTCGGTTCATGCAGTCTGTCCTTGTCGCTTGAGTCCCGACCAGATCAGGTCGGTGATGAATTCGATGTCGCGCGCGACGTCCGATTTGGCGCAGGTCAGGAGGCGGCGTCCCACGAGCCCGCGCGTGATGTCGAACACGGCGAGGGCGGCGTGCGCGGGATCGATGCCGCGGACTTCGCCGCTCTTCACGGCGCGCTCGAACACCCCCTGCAGCGAGCGGGTCTGGTCGTCGATCGCAGACTTGCAGGGGTTCTTCTTCGGCGCATGATCGGAGAGTTGCCGGCCAATCTCCGACACATAGATGCGGTAATAGTCGGGATGGTCCTGGAAGTAGCGCACGCGGACGTCCACGAAGCCGTGGACTGCGTCCTTGACGCCGGAGGCTGCGGCGATGCGCGCGTCGGTGAGCCGCTGAAGCTCGCTGACGTTGGCCTGGAAAGCGGCGTCATAGATGGCCTGTTTCGAGGGGTAGTAGAGATAGATCGTGCCCTTGGCGACCTGGGCCTCTTCGGCGATCGCGTCCATCGTGGCCTGTTCGAAGCCTTTCGCCCCAAAAACGCGAAGCGCGGCGCTCAGCAACTCGCCCCGGCGATACGCGGCGACCACCTCTTCCTTGGACGAGCGGGTGGATGTCATCTGGGATCAAGAATGAATGACTAGTTCAGTAGAATGACCGAATAGTCAGTGTAACACATTCGCCACCCGGGTGTGCATTAGTGAACTGCGTCCGCAGCACCTGGGTCTTAGAGTGGGCGGTATGACAACGCTTCTTACCGGTCGCGAGACCGGCCTGTTATGTCCGCGTTGCCACTCGGAGTCCGTGCAGGCACATCGCGCCCTTCGCAGCTCAGCAGTCTATGTCTGTGACGAGTGCGATCACGTGTTTGAGGTCGAAGGTGCTTCGGCCGCTTCAGCGTCATTCCCTGCTGATGCAAATACCACTCCCCGTGCTCGGCTGCCACGTCCCCTGGCAGGCGTTGTGCATAACTAAGCAGCGTCCGAAACGGCGCGTCCGTAGAGTTTCGGCAAGGAGATTCCCATGACGTGGAGAGACAAGCTCGAGATTGGCCTGAAGGAAGATGCGCGGTTTCGCAAGGACAATTTGCCGGCGGACCAGGTGCGCGGACCGGAGCTCCCATCAGGACCCGGCCGCTCGCCCGTGATTCCCGCTGCGCGGGAAGATCACACCATCGTCGCGCCCGTTGATCCGGACGAGAAGCCACCCGAGCAGCCGACGCCGAGCGAGTCGGACCAAACCGACCTGTGACCCGAGGATCCGCTAAGCTACTTCCGCAGCGACCCGGGGAGCGGTTGAATGATTGCGTTCGAGAGCGCGCCGCTGAACTCGGTCATTTCGCCGGCTTTCTTTCCCGGCGCCGGCAACAATCGCGCGGCGAGCGGCTTGTTCCACTTGAACGCCAGCGTGGCGACATCGCCGACGATCCGCGCAATTGCATCTTCGCTCGTGTCGCCAGCCAGCGGAACGGTGTCCACTCCCCCCGCGCAAACGGCGGAGTACGCCAGGATCGAATCCAGGGTGTAGGTGCCCTCCGTCCATCGCCGCGTCAGCACGGTCTCTTCGAGCACCGGGATCATCAGTCCCGAATAGCCGGTCTGCTTCACGGCCACATCTTTGACGGCGCGCGTGATGATGCCGGCGGCCGTCTCGGTTCCCGGCGAACCAAAGGGCGCGCCTATGAATGATTCAATCGCCGCGCCAATGGAGGCCTGGCCACCCGGCGCAGGCGTCGGGTCGATGCCGGCGTAGGTCCATCCACTGCCGGCCGCGGTTTTGATCGCCGCCGCTTCCACTGCGCGGGCGTGAACGGCGAGAGCGTCGGTCAGCGCCTTGCCGGCGGTTCGCGGATCGTGCTCGCGCGCGAAGACATCCATGACAACGTTGGCGGATTCGAGGCCGATGGCAAAGCTGCGCGGGCCGCCCCCCGAGTGCCATGCGCCGGGATAGAACGGTCCGTACGGTTTCAGCATCGCGATGGCGGCAAAGTTGAAGTTACCCTGGCCGTGCGGGCTTCGCTCACCCACCAGCTTGATGACGCGTGCGGCCTGCCGCACCGCGTTCCAATGAATGCCATCGTCGCCGGCCACGAGGATGTTGGCGTTGAGACGGTTGCCGGGTGTCGACAGGATCTCGGTCAGCAGATCGACTGGCGCGGTGTCGTCCGTGTCATTCAGCATAGCGGGACCGATGTTCGGAGCGAATCGCAGTGTCCCTGCCAAACGGTCGATGTCGCGCAACATGGCGAGGGCATCGCCACGGCTGAGTCCCTTGGTCAACTCCGGGAATGGCTGCGTCGAAATGCGGATCCCCGCCACCTCCAACCCCGCCGCCTTGACAGCGTCGCGGACGCGGCTGAGGAACGCCACGCTCTCCTCGATCTGCGCTCGATAATTCTTCGCATCAACCGTGATGAAGCCGGTGATCGCGCGCACCTTCGGTTTGGGGGCTTCGGCCGACGGCCAGGCCGGGATCGCGGCCGCGGCCAGGATGAGGACGACGCCGGCGACACTGGGTAGGCGATTCATGGGCCTAGCTTACGCTGGATCGAAACTGGCCCGAGGCCTGGCCACCGCGGCTGTCAGTCCAAGACGCGGGTTACGACCGCGCGAGATAGGAATCGATCGACGCGGCCGCCTGCCGTCCGTCGGTGAGCGCCCACACGATCAAGGACTGCCCGCGCTGCATGTCCCCGGCTGCGAACACCCCCGGCACGCTGGTCATCCACCGATCGTCGCGCCAGACATTTCCGCGCTCGCCCAGGCGAACGCCGAGGTCGTCGAGCAGCCGGGCGGGCTCGGGCCCGACAAATCCCATCGCCAACAAGACCAGGTCCGCTCGCATTTCGAACGCGCTGTCGGGCACCGGTTCAAAGACGGTGCCGCCGGCCCGGTCAATACGGTTGACGCGATGGCCGCGCAGGGCCTTCAACTGGCCTGCGGCATCGCCGGTGAAACTGGTGGTCGCCACGGCATACACGCGTTCGCCGCCTTCTTCGTGGGCCGACGACACGCGGAGGATGTTGGGCCACTGCGGCCACGGATTGTCGGCCGCCCGCTCGCTCGGCGGCGCCGGCAGCAGTTCGAATTGCGCGACCGAGACGGCACCCTGCCGATGGACCGTGCCGAGGCAATCCGCGCCGGTGTCGCCACCGCCG
>Ga0210377_10005463_pt1 | contig 10432 bp, 6 predicted proteins | sample PLM4_65_b1redo_FD_155480 | JGI IMG/M metagenome (GOLD analysis project Ga0210377, IMG submission 155480) | Groundwater sediment microbial communities from an aquifer in East River, Colorado, USA - PLM4_65_b1 redo | ecosystem: Environmental > Terrestrial > Soil > Riparian zone | place: USA: East...
GCCGGGGGCGAGGCGGAGCGCTGCCTGGAGCGCCGTCTCGGCCCGCAGCCAGTCCCATTGCACGAGAAGCGCGGCAAAGGCGAGGGACGCCTGCGCCTCCGGAGAGCCTCGATCGATCCGCACCGCTGTCTCCGCGTGGCCCAGCGCCTCCTCGAAGACCTGGCGGCCCGGCGCGAAGCCGAACAGGCCCTGCATCACCCGCGTGTCGGCCAGCCCTGAGCTGGCGCCTGCGCTCTCGGGATCGGCTTCCACCGCCCGCGTGAAGCATTCCAGTGCCCGATCGAGCCCCCCGCGGCTCAGCTTGTTCCAGAAGTAGCGGCCGCGGAGCACGTGTTCTCGCGCTCGTGACACCCCTGCGGACGCGAGCGCCGGCGGGATCCGGTAGCCGCGCTTGGCGATCGTCTCTATCGGCGCCGCGTCGCCGAGGGTCCTGCGGAGCAGCGACACGTGAACGCTGAGGTTGCCCTCCTCGACCGCCGTGTCGGGCCAGACGCGGGCGAGCAGCTCCTGTTTGGTGACGATTTCGCCCCGACGTTCGAGCAGCGCCAGCAGCACCTCCACCGTTCGTGGCGGAATCCTCTCCACTTCGCCGTCGCGATAGAGGACACGCGTCCTCGGGTCTACCCTGAACGGCGGCAGCTCCAAGGCTTCCATGGCTGGCAGCCATTATGCAGGGGCATTCGGATTTTTTTCGGAAGTCTTGCAGATCTCCTTCGGGACACCGGTGCGGCGGTGGCCGAGATTGTGTGTGGAGGGAGAGAACGCCCATGAGAACAGCCTTTTCGGACAGCACGCCGGTCGTACCCCTGTCACGACGCCAGCTCGACGGCCTGACCGCCGACGCGGAACGACGCCTGCTCGTCGCCATCGCCGAACGACTGCCACGCTGGGTGACTCCGGACCTGCTCACCGGCCTCGGTGCGCTGGGAATGGCGGGGGCCGGACTCTTCTATCGTCTGGTGCCGTTCAGCCCCGTCGCTCTCCTTGCGGTGAACCTGTCGTTGCTCGTCAACTGGTTCGGCGACAGCCTGGACGGAACGCTGGCGCGGGTGCGCCAGTGCCAGCGTCCTCGGTACGGGTTCTACGTGGACCACCTCGTCGACGGCGTCGGCGCGGTCCTCCTGGTGGCCGGATTGGCGGGGTCGGGGCTGGCCGCGCCCGCGCTCGCCTGGGCCGCGCTGCTGGCCTACCTGCTGATGCAGCTCCACATCGCGCTCAAGGCCCACGCGACCGGCGTCTTCCAGATCGCGTTCGGCGGGATCGGCGGGACCGAGCTGCGCCTGTTGCTCGGCGCCATCAACGTGGTCCTCTTCATCCAGCCCGGCCTGGGGTTCGCTGCGGGAGCGCGACCCCTCGACGCCGTTCTCGCCCTGGGGGTGGTGGCGCTGGTCGGAGCCCTGGTTCTGGATGCGATCCGGACCGCACGGCAGCTCGACCGCGCCGAGCGCCGCTGACGAGCTGAGGCTCGAGCACACTCGACTTGGGAAGAGCCCCGGGCAAGACAGTAGTGCGATTGATTGCTATGATCTAGACGATTAGTCGCCTCAATACCTCGCAATGGAGATCTCCCAGCTCAGGACGTTTCGCGTCGTCGCCGAGACGCTGAACTTCACCCGGGCGGCCGAGCGGCTCCACCTGACGCAGTCGGCGGTGAGCCACCAGATCAAGGCGCTCGAGACGGACCTTGGCGAGCCTCTGTTCATCCGCGCAAAGGGAGGGGTTCGGCTCTCGGCATCGGGGAAGGCGGCGCTCCGCCACGTCGAGCGGATCCTGGATGCGGTGGACGCTCTGCGCGACCGAATGGCGGGGTCCGAGCGGCCGCCGACGGGGCGGGTGCGGGCGGCGGCCGCGACCCAGGCCTTCGTCCACCTCTTCGTCCCGCTCTTCGAAGCCTTCATGCGCGCGCATCCCGGCGTCGAAGTCTCGTTCCGCACCACGGTGAGCACCGACCAGACGCTGGCCGACCTGCTGAACGGAACGATCGACGTGGGGGTCGCATCGCTCCCCGTCTACTCGCCGAACCTGCAGGTCACGGACCTGTTCGAGGACGAGTTGATGGTCGTCGTCGGCCACGCCCATCCACTGGCCAGCCGCACGGAGGTAGAGGTCGACGAGATTCGCGACCAGCGCTTCATACTCCTGGAGCGCGGCGCCTCGATCCGGCGCTCCACCGACCAGTTCTTCAACAAGGTGGCGATCACGCCTGCGCTGGCTCTCGAGTCCAACGACACGTACTTCATCAAGCTCATGGTGGAGCGGGGGATCGGCATCTCCCTCCTGCCGGCATGGTCGGTGCGTGACGAAGTGGCTTGGGGCTGGCTCGCCCGCATGCGGATCGCCGGCCATCGCCTCCGGCGTTTCGTGGGAATCGTCTCCCTCGGCGGCCTCCAGTCTTCGGCCACGCGAGCCTTCCTCGACTTCATCCTCGCCCGCAAGGCGGAGATCCAGAGAATGGCTCGCGGCCTGTCGGAGCCGGGGGATGCCGGTTGAGAGACGCCGACGCGTAGACCCTATGTGTGGATCATAGCGGCGATGGCTTCTCGCGCCGAGCGATCCCAGCGATCGAGGAGGGCCCGAACGGCCAGGGCCGGTCGTCGACGGGTCGCCGTCCGTCTCCGACCCTGGCGCCGCCACCCGGGGCCTGGAACCGCGATTGCATATACAAACGAGTTTCGCCCATCGGCGAGGCAAGGACGAAGGGATGAGGGATGAGCAGGACGGCGGGGCCGGCTGGATGGCTGACCGGCCTGGCGGCGACCGCCGTGCTGGCGGTGAACGCTGCCGGGATCTGGGGCATCGCTGTCGCCTACCGAGGGGCGGGCGAGGAGGAAGGGCGGCTGTTCACTGCCGAGACGGCGGCGCGAGGGCGCGCCCTCGAGAGCGTCCTCTCTTCGACGCGGGCCGAGCTGGCCTTCCTGGCGGGTTCCTCGGCCATCGCCGGTCTCGGCGTCGAGTCGGCGTCCGGGAGCCGCGAGAACGAGTGGCGGCGGCTCGCCGCCGAGGCCACCCTCCTGGTCTTCCTGCGCGGACATCCCGAGGTGAAGCGGCTCGTCGTGAAGTCCGGTAAGGACAACGTCCTGGTCGAGACGGCAAGACGTGGGGGTGTCCCGGTCCTCTGGATGCCCCAGGATCGCGCCGCCGTCGAGGTCCCCGAGAGCGCCGAGCGGCCCGCGGTCCGCGCCGTCTTCGCCTTCGATCCCGACGTCGTACGGGTGGTCGCGGAAATCGACGCGCCGGTCCTTCTCTCCTACGGGGCGACCCCCGACCGGGGAACGGCTTGCGCCCTTCGCGACGCCAACGGCCGCGCCCTCACGAGCGGGGCGACGGCCCCCGGCGCTCCGGCCTCGGCGGCTTCGGACCGGCCCTTCGCCGAAGCGCTGGTCCGCGCCGACGGCTGGTCGCTCCCGTCGCCTTTCGTCCTGTCGTGCATTCGGGAACGGCGCGCCGCGTCGGTGGTCGAGCCGATCGCAAGACGCAGCCGCACGCTCCTGGCCCTCAACCTCGCGGTGATGGCCCTGGCGGTGCTCCTCGGCTCCTTCGCGATCCGCGAGGCGCGGCGCCGCGAGCGCCTCGAAGCGACGGCGCAGGAGGAGGCGCGGGTCCGCGATCTCGAACGTCAGCTCTTCCACGCGGAACGGCTCGGCACGGTGGGGCGCCTTGCGGCGAGCATCGCTCACGAGATCAACAACCCCCTCGAGGGGATCGCCAACTACCTGGCCCTCGCCAAGGACCACTTGGCTCGAGGTGAGACAGAGGCGACGGTGAAGGACCTGGAAGGCGTACGCCAGGGGCTGGACCGCGCCGCCGGAATCGTCCGTCGTGTCCTTGCCCACGCCGAGCCTTCTTCCGCGCCCCACGCGCCTGTCGACCTCTCTTCGAGCGTCCGAGACACCGTGGACTTCGTCCGTTCGAGGACCGAGTTTCGCGGGATCGCCTTTGCCTTCGAGGTGCCGGGCGAGCGCCTCGTGGCGCCGGGAAGCTCCGTGATGCTCGGCCAGGTGCTGCTGAACCTCGTCATCAACGCCTGCGAGGCCCAGCCCGAGGGCGGAGAGGTGCGGGTGAGCGGCGCCCGGGAGGGGAACGAGGTCGTGATCCGCATCGCCGATCGTGGACCGGGCGTCGCCGAGGCCGATCGCACCCGGATCTTCGAGCCCTTCTTCACCACCAAGCAAAGCTCCACGGGCCTGGGCCTCTCGGTCTGCCATTCCATCGTCGTGCAGCACCGCGGGCGGCTCGCCGTGGAGGTGCGGGAAGGGGGCGGCGCCGTGTTCACACTTCGTCTTCCGGCCGTTGACAAGGAGCGCCCCGCCTATGCCTAGCGCCAAGCCCAAGGGCCGTCTGCTCGTCGTCGAGGACGAGGCCTACGTCCGCGAGTCCCTCGGAGCGTTGCTCAAAGGCCGGGGGTACGAGGTGACGCTGGCCGAAGGCCTCGATTCGGCCGTCGAGACCCTACGCAAGGCCCCCATCGACCTCGTGCTCACCGACCTGAACATGCCTGGCGGCGGCGGCCTCGAGCTGGTCAAGCGCGTCCGCGCCCTGTCCGTCGGGACGCCGGTGGTGGTCTTGACGGGTTTCGGGACCGTGGCCTCGGCCGTCGAGTGCCTGAAGGCCGGTGCCTGCGACTACGTCCTGAAGCCCGCCGACCCCGATGCTCTCGAAGTGGTCTTCGAACGCGCCATGCGCCACACGGCCCTCGAGATGGAGGTGACCTATCTCCGCGGGGCCTCGGGCCCCGAAGCGACCGCGCCGATCGGCGAGAGCGCCGCGTGGCAGCGGGTTCTCAAGATGGTCCGCGCCGCGGCTCCGACCGACTCCACGGTCCTCCTCCTCGGCGAGTCGGGAACGGGCAAGGAGCTCCTCGCGCGCCTCGTCCATCGACTGAGCCCCCGCGCCCCGGGTCCTTTCGTGGAGGTGAACTGCGCCGCCGTGCCCGTGGACGTGTGGGAGAGCGAGTTTTTCGGCCACCGCAAGGGATCCTTCACGGGCGCCATCGCCGATCGACACGGTCGCTTCCGTCTCGCCGACAAGGGGACCCTGTTCGTCGACGAGATCGGAGCCATGCCCCACGAGGCCCAGGCCAAGCTGCTCCGCGCGATCCAGGAGGGCGAGTTCCACCGCCTGGGGGACGAGCAGCCCACGCGGGTCGACGTGCGGATCGTGGCCGCCACCAACAGCAACCTCCGGTCGGACATCGCCGCCGGACGCTTCCGCGAGGACCTGTACCACCGGCTGAACGTCCTGCGCATCGAGGTGCCCCCGCTCAGGGAGCGCCCCGAGGACATCGCGCTCCTGGCCGGTCGCTTCGTTCAAGAGATCGCCTCCCGGCTCGGCCGCACGCCCTTGGCCATTCCCGAGGCGACCCTGGCGGAGATGCAGGCCTACCATTGGCCGGGGAACGTCCGAGAGCTGCGCAGCGTCCTCGAGCGCGCCATGATCCTGGATCCCGAGGGGGGCCTCACGTCCCTCGACCTCGCCCCCGTCCGGCCCGACGGCCGCAGCGCCGCCGAGGCGGCCGGCGCATCGGAGGAGCTGACGCTCCGCGCGGCCCTCGGACGGACCGAACGGGCCATGCTCCTCGAGGCTCTGCGGCGCTCGAAAGGCGTCCGCAAGGAGGCGGCCCGGCTCCTCGGCATCGACCAGCGGAATCTGGGCTACTACCTTCACAAGCACGGCATCGACCCCGACAGCGTCGGACCCGCGTGAGGCCCGTGTCCCAGGAGGAACCCAAGTGACGGCATCCCGCCCGCGCGCCCTCGTTGTCGGCTTCCTGGTCCTGGTCTTGAACAGCGCCTATCTCGCGGTCCGCGCCGACCCGACCCTCTTCTACTTCGCGAACGTGGTCCTGCACCTGGCCCTGGGACTGCTGCTCTGGGCGGGCTTTGCAGCCGAGCTGCGGCGGAGCTGGGCGGGGCGGGCGACCCTCGCGAAGGTGGCCGCCGTTCCGCTCATCCTCGGCGCCGCGTTGGGCGCCGTCCTCATGGTCACGGGGGCGACGCGGCCCTATCGCGCCGTCCTCGCCGCCCACATCGCCCTGGCGACCGTGGGCGCCGTCCTCCTCCTCGCGCACCTGGTGAGCGTCGCGCGGCGTCTCGCCGGGAGCCCGTCCGGGAGGGCCCTGGGCGTCGGCGCGGCGGCGGCGTGGGGGGCCGTGGCGGTGGCGGCGGTGGCCCTGGTGGCGGAGCAGTGGCGGGCGCCTGCTCTCCACCGCGTGGTGAACCCGCCCTCGGCGCCGGCGAGCATGGAAGGGGAGGGGTCCGGGCCCGAGAGCCCCTTCTTCCCGTCTTCGGCCGGAACCAACGTGGGCGGGATCATCCCGGCCAACTTCTTCATGACGAGCGCGACCTGCGGTCGCTGTCACAAGGAGATCTTCGATCAGTGGAACTCCTCCGCCCACCACTTCTCGTCCTTCAACAACCAGTGGTATCGCAGGTCCGTCGAGTACATGCAGGACGTGGTCGGCACCAAGCCTTCGAAGTGGTGCGCGGGGTGCCACGACCACGCCGTCTTTTTCAACGGCCGCTTCGACCGGCCCATCAAGGAGCAGATCGACACGCCCGAGGCCCAGGCCGGCCTCGCCTGCACCTCCTGCCACTCGATCGTCCACGTGAAGAGCACCATGGGGCAAGGTGACTTCACCATCGAATACCCGCCCCTCCACGACCTGGCCGTGAGCGAGAACAAGGTGCTCGCCTGGACCCACGACTACCTCCTGCGCCTCGCCCCCAGGCCCCACCGCAAGACGTTCCTGAAGAATTTCCACACCGTCCAGACGCCCGAGTTCTGCTCCTCGTGCCACAAGGTGCACCTCGACGTGCCGGTGAACGACTACCGTTGGTTCAGGGGCTTCAACGAGTACGACAACTGGCAGGCATCCGGCGTCTCGGGGGAGGGGGCTCGCTCCTTTTACTACCCCAAGAAACCGCAGAAGTGCGCCGACTGCCACATGCCCCTCATGGATTCGAAGGACCCGGGGGCGCGCGGCGGCAAGATCCACTCCCATCGGTTCCCAGGCGCCAACACCGCGCTGCCGTACGTGAACCAGGACCACGAGCAGCTCAAGGTCACCCAGGACTTCCTCCGCGACGGCGCGGTCTCCGTGGACATCTTCGGCCTCGTCCGGGCCGGCGAAGCGAAGGAGCCCCCTGCGCCGAAGGTGGTCGCCGCGGGCGAGTCGCGCCTCGCGACCAGCTTCGCCCAGGGAGAGGAGTCGATGAGCTTCGGGGCGCCGCAGGCCTTCCTCGCGGCCCCCGCCGAGGTCATCGGCCCCATCGACCCTGCGGTCCCCTCGGTCCGTCGCGGCGAGTCCGTCCGCGTGGAGGTGGTCGTTCGGACCCGCAAGGTCGGCCATTTCTTTCCCGGGGGCACCGTCGACGCCTTCGACGTCTGGGTGGAGCTCGAGGCCCGCGACGACAAGGGGCGCGTCGTCTTCCACAGCGGCGCGGTCGAAGGCGACGGGAAGGGACCCGTGGAGCCCGGGGCCCACTTCTACCGGAGCCTCCAGCTCGACGGGCACGGCAACGTCATCAACAAGAGGAACGCCTGGATGACCCGGTCCGTCGCCTACGTGCGTCTCATCCCTCCCGGGGCCGCCGATACGATCCACTACCGGTTGCGGATCCCCGAAGACTGCGGCGACACCCTCCATCTCACGGCGAAGGTCAACTACCGGAAGTTCTCGTGGTGGAACACCCAGTGGGCCTTCGCCGGCGTCCGGGACCCGGACCAGAAGGACTACGCGATTTCCAAGGCCTACGACGACGGGCGCTGGCTCTTCACCGGTTCCAGCGCCCACGTCTCCGGCAAGCTGAAGCGGATCCCCGACATCCCGATCACCGTGATGGCCGAGGGCCGGGGCAGCCTCAAGGTCCTACCCAAGGGAGCGGCGATCCCGCAGGAGAGGCCGTTGCTCGACCGGTCCGTGCGCGAGCGCTGGAACGACTACGGCATCGGCCTGCTCCTCCAGGGGGACCTCAAGGGCGCCGAAGCCGCCTTCCTGAAGGTGACCGAGATGGAGCCCGAGTACGCGGACGGTTGGGTCAACGTCGCCCGGGCCCAGATCCAGGAAGGAAACATGAGCGCCGCCGAGCCGACGCTGCGGAAGGCCCTCGAGGTCGACCCGAAGCTGGCCAAGACCCACTTCTTCCTCGCTACCGCCGTGAAGGCGAGCGGCCGATACGACGAGGCCCTCGAGCACCTGCGGGCCGCCGAGGCCCAGTACCCCCGCGACCGCGTCGTGCTCAACCAGATGGGCCGGGTCCTGTTCCTCCAGCGGCTCTACCCGGCCGCCATCGCCGCGTTCCGAAGGGTCCTCGAGATCGACCCCGAGGACTTGCAGGCGCACTACAATCTGATGCTCTGCTGGCGCGGCCTCGGTGACGCCGCAAAGGCCGAGCAGGAGCAGAGGCTCTACGAGAGGTTCAAGGTGGACGAGACAGCGCAGTTCATCACCGGGCCATACCGTCAACTGCATCCCGAGGACAACAACGAGAGGCAGCAGGTCCACGAACATGCCGCCGTTCCCCTGGCCGGCCCGGTCCCACGGAAGACCTATGCCGCAGCTCCGAAGACCGTAGGGTCCGGCGGGGCGGGAGCCGTTCAGTGAGGGACCTCGCAGCGGCCGCCGCGTTCCTCGCCGCCCTCGGGCCTGCCGTCCTCGGGGCGCAGGGGCGTCCCGCCCCGTCCATGGCCTTCACCGACGTCACCGCCGCGGCGGGGATCCGCTTCAAGCACACGAGCGGTGCCTTCGGCAAGAAGTACCTTCCCGAGACCATGGGTGCCGGTTGCGCCTTCCTGGACTTCGACAACGACGGCTGGCAGGACATCCTGCTGATCAATTCGACGCAGTGGCCCGGTCACGGAGCGACGAAGCCGTTTTCCGCTCTCTACCGCAACAACCACGACGGGACGTTCACCGACGTCGCGAAGGCCGCGGGCCTCGCGGTGGAGCTGTACGGGCTCGGCGTGGCGGCCGCCGACTACGACAACGACGGCTGGGTGGACGTGTACGTCACGGCCCTCGGGGGGAACCGGCTCTTCCGCAACCTGGGCGGCGGGAAGTTCGCCGACGTCACGGCGAAGGCCAGTGTCGGCGCCGGCGGCTTCTCGACGAGCGCCCTCTGGTTCGACTACGACAAGGACGGCAAGCTCGACCTGTTCGTGACCCGATACGTGGAATGGTCGGTCGAGAGGGACCTCGTCTGTACCCTCGACGGCACCCACAAGTCCTACTGCACGCCCGAGTCCTACAAGGGGCAGACGGCGCTCCTCTTCCGTAACAAGGGGGATGGCACCTTCGACGATGCCACCCAGAGAGCCGGCCTCCTCAATCCGGCTTCGAAGGCCCTGGGCGTCGCGATGATCGACTACGACGGGGACGGCTGGCCCGACCTCTTCGTCGCCAACGACACCCAGCCGAACAAGCTCTATCGCAACAACGGAAACGGGACCTTCACCGACGTGGCGGTCTCGGCCGGCGTCGCCTTCAGCGAGGCCGGCGCCGCCCGGGCCGGGATGGGCGTCGACGTGGCGGACTATGACCGCTCCGGCCGCCCCAGTCTCATCATCGGGAACTTCTCGAACGAGATGATGTCCCTCTATCACAACGAGGGAATGGGCCTCTTCATCGACGACGCCCCGGCCTCCACCATCGGGCAGGCGTCGCTCCTCACCCTCACCTTCGGCTGCTTCTTCTTCGATTTCGACCTGGACGGCCTCCCCGACGTCTTCGCGGCCAACGGCCACGTTGCCGACGACATCGCGGCGGTGCAGCCGCGGGTCAAGTATGCCCAGCTGCCCCACGTCTTCCGCAACCTGGGCGGGCGGAAGTTCGAGGACATGGCCGGTAAGCTCGGCCCGGCCATTCAGAAGGCCGTCGTCGCCAGGGGCGCAGCTTACGGGGACGCCGACAACGACGGCGACCTCGACGTGCTCGTCAGCACCAACAACGGCCCCGCCTATCTGCTGCGCAACGACGGCGGCAACCGAAACGGCTGGCTCCGGGTCCGCACCGTGGGCGGTCCCTCCAACCGGGACGGCATCGGGGCGAAAGTGACGGTCAGCCTCGACAACGGGGCGAAGATCTGGGGCATCGTTCACACGGGGTCGAGCTACGCGTCGCAGAGCGAGCTGCCCCTGACATTCGGCCTGGGTCCCGCGACGAAGGTCGCGAAGGTCGAGGTCGCCTGGCCGAGTGGCGGCGTCGACTCCGCCACCAACGTGGCGGCAAGGCAGACGATCATGATTCGGGAGGGAAAGGGCGTGCTTCCGTCGACGCCGGGGCCGAAGGCCGCGGGACAGAGCCCGGCTCGCTAGACGCTGCAGGCTCGCCACCCTGTCTCTGCTGCGGTCCAGGGGTCCCGAAGGGAAGGCCTGGAGCGAGCACCTTCAACGCGGTCTGTGGCAGTATTGCCGCTATCATGAGACACACGCGCGC
>Ga0210377_10005464_pt1 | contig 10432 bp, 10 predicted proteins | sample PLM4_65_b1redo_FD_155480 | JGI IMG/M metagenome (GOLD analysis project Ga0210377, IMG submission 155480) | Groundwater sediment microbial communities from an aquifer in East River, Colorado, USA - PLM4_65_b1 redo | ecosystem: Environmental > Terrestrial > Soil > Riparian zone | place: USA: East...
GATCGTCCACGGCGCGAACGGGCTTCTTGGCGCGGCGCGCAAGGGCCTCTACGTCGTCGATTGCTCCACCAGCGAGCCCGATTCGACCGCGCGCATCGCCGCCGAATTCGTCAAGAAGGGCGTCGCCTTCATCGATGCGCCGCTCGCGCGCACGCCCAAGGAGGCGGAGGAGGGGCGGCTCAACGTGATGGTGGGCGCCAATCCCGACGATTTCGCCGCGATCAAGCCCGCGCTCGAAGCCTTCGGCGAAAACATCTTCCATGTCGGCGGCCCCGGCGCCGGCCACAAGCTGAAGCTGCTCAACAATTTCCTCGCCATGGGCTACGCCGCGTTGATCGCCGAGGCATTGGTCGTGGGCGCCAAGACCGGCGTCGATCTCGAGGCGCTGCATCGCGTGGTCAGCGTCGGCGGCGCCAATAGCGGAATCTTCCAGCTGCTCGTGCCCAAGGCGCTCAAGGGCGACTACACGGGCCTGCCCTTCATCCTGTCGCTCGCGCAGAAGGACATGCGCTACTACACGCACATGGCCGAGGCGGCGGGCATGACGAGCTTCTTCGGCGAGATGATCCACCAGACGCTCACCCAGGCCAACAACATGGGCTATGGCGGCAAGATGGTGGGCTCGCTGATCGAGATGCAGGAGAAGATCAACGCGGTCCGCGTCGGCAATCCGAACGCCAAGACGTGAGCGCCGCCTAGTAAGCGCGGACGGCGCGCAACGCCGTCGATGACCAAGGAGGAGACGTCATGAACGGAAAGCGCATCACGCGGCGGCGGCTGGTGAAGATCAGCGCCATGGCCGCGGCCCTCGCCGGCGGCGCCACGCTGATGGGGCCGTGGAAGCATCTGCGAGTCTACGCGCAGGGGGCGAAGAAGCCGATCAAGCTCGGCCTCACCTGCGATGCCAGCGGCCAATACGGCAACTCGGGCCAAGATGACGTGCGCGGCATCCGCCTGGCGATCGACGAGTTCAACGCCAAGGGCGGCGTCCTCGGCCGCAAGATCGAGTGGATCACCGCCGACACCGAAACCAATCCGGCGACCGGCAGCCGCGTCGCAGAGCGCTTCATCACCCGCGAGGAATGCGGGTTTCTGATCGGCGCGGTGCATTCGGGCGTCGCCAATGCCATCACCCAGGTGGCGGCGAAATACGGCACCGTCTATCTCAACACCAATTCGAGCGCGCCCTCCGAGGCGGGCGAGAATTGCAGCCGCGTCAAGTTCGTCTGGGACGGCAACGGCACCAATTTCGCCAAGGCCACGGTCAAGAATGCCGTCGCCGGCATCGGCAAGAGATGGCTGCTGCTGACCAACGACTATGTCTGGGGCCACACCACAGCCGCCGCGACCAAGGCGCAGGTGGAGAAGGCGGGCGGGCAGATCATCGACAATCTGCTCGTGCCGCAGAACACGCGCGACTTCACCTCGTATCTGTTGAAGATCCAGCAGGCCAAGCCCGACGTGGTGGCGACGGCCGTGGGCGGCGACGACATCAAGGCGCTGCGCCAGCAGGTGGCGCAGTTGAAGATGGACGGGGCGCCCGCCTGGATCAACAACCAGCAGGATTGGCCCGACGTGTGGGGCGCGCCCGATACGCTGTTCGGCGTGTTCGGCACCACCTGGTATCACAAGCTGCCGCTGCCGGGCGTGGCCGATTTCGTCAAGCGCTGGCAGACGGCCCACAAGGATTCGCCCATCCCGGTGCCGGGCAACGTCTCCTACAACGGCTACATGGCGACGAAGGAATTGCTGCGCGCGATCGAGCGCGCCGGCGGCACCAACAATGTGGCGGTGATCAAGCAGCTCGAGGGCATCAAGATCTCCGCGGTCGAACGCATGCAGCATTTCGATGCGCACATGAATCCCGTCACGCACCAGATGCAGCAGACGATCTACCTGGCGCGCCGCAATACCAAGCCGGTGGACAAGACCGATCTGTTCGACATCATCAGCTGGACCGATCCCAAGACCGCCGAAGACGACGGTGCGCCGGCCAAGTGCAAGCTCGCGCCCTACGACAAGGTGCCCGCGTTCGAGTTGTGAGGAAGGGAAGGTAAGATTGCGACCTCGCTTCCCCTCTCCCGCGTAGCGGGAGAGGAGGGGCCCAGATCGCGCCAGCGATCTGGGAGGTGAGGGGCGGTCCATCCGCAAAGACATCGTCGACTTCGTGCGGGGCGAAGGCCCTCACTTCCCATTCCCCGCACGGGCGGCGAATGGGCCCCTCCTCTCCCGCTGGCGCGGGAGAGGGAAGAGTAAAGTTCGATTTGGCGATGACCGCCCTTCTCGATCTCCTCCCCCACCTCCTCAACGGCCTCACGCTGGGCCTGCTCTTCGCGCTGATCGCGCTGGGCTTCATGCTCATCGTCGGCGTGATGGAGCAGATCAACCTCGCGCATGGCTCGCTGTTCGCGCTCGGCGCTTATGTGGCGCTCGTCATCATCGGACCGGAGAATTTGCCCGAGCCGCTGCGCGCATTCTGGGCCGCGGTGCCGGTCGGATGGCGCTACGTCGTGGCGCTGATGCTGGCGCCGCTGCTCGTCGCGGTGGTCGGCATGGGCCTCGAGCTCTGCATGCGGCGGACCTACGGCAAGGACCCGCTCTACGGCCTGCTGCTCACCTTCGGCGCGGCGATGGTGCTCGAGGAGCTGATCCGCGTGGTGTGGGGCACGCGCGACTACGTGCTGCCGCTGCCCGCCGACATCAGCGGCGGCTTCATCTTCCAGGGCCTCATCTGGTCGACCTACCGCTTCTACGCGGCGGCGTTCGCGATCGGCGCCATTCTCGTCGTCTGGCTCTTCATCGAGCGCACGCCCTATGGCGCGATCATCAAGGCCGGCGCCCATGACAGCGAGATCGTGCGGGCGCTCGGCATCAATCTCTCGCGCCTGCGCCTCTTCGTCTTCGCGCTCGGTACGGCGCTCGCCGCCATCGCCGGCATCATCATGGCGCCGATCTGGGGCATACGCCCGCATGTCGGCGTCGACGCGGTGGTTCCGGCCTTCCTCGTCATCGTGCTGGGCGGCGTCGGCAGCTTCTGGGGCGCGGTCATCGCCGGCGTCGCGGTCGGCATGGTCGTGGGCCTCACCGGCGCCTACGCCTCGGAATGGTCGCTGCTCTCGATGTATCTGCTGCTGATCGGCGTGGTCACGTTCCGCGCCCGCGGGCTGTTCGGCAAGAAAAGCGTGCTGGAGGCGTGATGGCCGCGAAAACGACCAGCGGCCTGATCACGCCCGCAATGGCGTTCACATTCGCGCTGTTCGCGAGCCTGCCGCTCTGGATCGGCGCGGTCGGGCTCTACCCCTATCTCGGCGTCGAGATCCTGATCTGGGCGCTCTACGCGCTTTCGTTCAATCTGCTGCTGGGCTACACGGGCCTGCCGTCCTTCGGCCACGGCGCCTATTTCGGCATCGGCGCCTACGCTTTCGGGCTCGCGCAATTCAACATCGCGGCCAATCTCTGGATCTGCCTGGCAGCCGCGCTGCTGGCGGCAGCCGTCGCGGGCGCGCTCGTGGCGGCGTTCATCTCGCACCGGCGCGGCATCTATTACGCGCTGATGACGATCGCGTTCGGCCAGGTGTTCTGGTTCATCGCGATCAAGGCGCATGCGGTGACCGGCGGCGAGGACGGGCTGTTGAAGATCGTGCGCCTCCCGGCCGATTTCGGCCTTGTGTTGTTCGATCTCGCCGGTAACACGGCGCTCTACTATTTCGTCTTCGCCGTCTTCGCGCTGCTCGCGATCGCGCTGTGGCGCCTCGTGCACTCGCCGTTCGGCCGCGTGCTCCAGGCGATCAAGCAGAACGAAACCCGCGCCACCTTCGTCGGCTACAATGTGTGGCTCTACAAATTCTCGGCCTTCACGCTCTCGGCGGCGCTGTCGGGCCTGTGCGGCGGGCTTTTCGCGATGGCGCAGGCCTCGGCCTATCCCGACGTGATGAGCCTCCACTATTCCGGCTTCGTCGTGATGATGACCTTGGTGGGCGGCGGATTCGTCAGCTTCTGGGGCCCGGTGGTGGGCGCCGCGACCTTCTTCCTCGCCCGCGACGTGATCGGGGCGCTCACCACGAGCTGGATGCTGTGGTTCGGCCTTCTGTTCATGCTCGTGGTGCTGTTCCGGCCCGAGGGCATCGCCGGGATGTGGCAGGATCTGCGCCGCGGCGCGATCCGCCCGCGCGTCGCAGCGCGCGCCGGCCTCCTCGCCTTGTTGCGGCGTTGAGCCATGGCGCTGTTCGAGGCCCAGAACCTCCATATGCGCTTCGGCCACCGCGTCGTGCTCGAGGACATTTCGCTCGCGGTGGAAGAGGGCGAGCTAGCCGGCATCATGGGCCCCAACGGCGCCGGCAAGACCACGTGCTTCAACGTGCTGACCGGCCGCTATCGCCCGACGCGCGGGCGCGTGCGCTTCGCCGGCGAGGACATCACCGGCCTCGCGCCGCACGTGATCGCGCGGAAGGGCGTCGCGCGCTCGTTCCAGCTCATGAACCTGTTCAACGATTTCACCGCGCGCGAGAACGTCGCCATCGCCTTGCCGGCGATGCGCGCGCGGGGCTTCGACATGACGCGCGACGCCGCCGCCGATCCCGCGCTGCGCGAGCACGCCGGCTTCGTGCTCGACCGCGTCGGCCTCGGCGGCAAGGGCGACATCGTCGCCAAGAGTCTTTCCTATGGCGACCGCCGCGCGCTCGAGATCGGCGTGGCGCTGGCCGCGTCGCCGCGCGTGCTGTTCCTCGACGAGCCAACCTCGGGCTTGGGCGCCGAGGCCACGCAGCGCCTGGCCGGGCTGGTGCGCGGGCTCAAGGGCGCCGTCACCATGGTCATCATCGAGCACGACATGGCGTTCCTGTTCGGTCTCGCCGACAAGGTCTCGGTCATCCATTGGGGCCAGGTGATCGCTCGCGGCACGCCGGCGGATCTCCGCGCCAATTCCTGGGTCCAGGCCTCCAATCTCGGGAAGCTCACGTGATCCTCGATATCGCCAACATCGACACCTACTACGGCGAGACGCAAGCGCTGTTCGGCGTGTCGCTCGCGGTGGCGCCGGGCGAGGTCGTGGCGCTGCTCGGTCCCAACGGCGCCGGCAAGACCACGACGCTTCAATCCGTGTTGGGCCTCACGCGCGCGCGCCGCGGGCAGATCCGCTTCGACGGAAGCGACATCACCGCATCGCCGACGCACGAGATCGCGCGCGCGGGCGTCGGCTGGGTGCCCGACGACCGCCGCATCTGCCCCACGCTCACCGTCGCGCGCAACCTCGCCATCGCCGTCAAGCGCACGCGCTTCCGCGCCTGGCGCATGAAGGAGATCTTCGAGATCTTCAGCGCGCTCGAATATCTGATGGGGCGCGAGGCCGAGAACCTTTCGGGCGGCGAGATGCAGATGGTCGCGATCGCGCGATCGCTCCTGGGATCGCCCGGCCTTGTGCTGTTCGACGAGCCGAGCCAGGGCTTGGCACCCATGATCGTCGACAAGGTGCTCGCCACCATCGCGCGCCTGAAGCAGGAGGGCGTCGCGGCGCTGGTGGTCGAGCAGAACGCCGATACCGCGCTCGCGATCGCCGACCGCGTCTACGTCCTCGATCTCGGCCGCACCGCGTGGTCCGGGCCCGCCGCCGCGCTGCGCGACGACAAGGCATTGCGTCGGCGCCTGTTGGGAGCGTGACGATGGCCGAGCCGCTCCTTCGTCTCGACTCGCTGCGCAAGGAATACGCGCGCGGCTGGCCGCGGCGACAGGTGACCTTTGCCCTCACAGCCGATCTCGCCGTGCCGGCGTCGGCCATCATCGGCGTCATGGGCCCCAACGGGGCAGGAAAGACGACGCTGTTCGAGATGATCACCGGCAGCAATCGGCCGAGCGCGGGACGCGTGCTGGTCGCCGGGCGCGACATTCATCGCGTCAAATATGCCGAGCGCGACCGGCTCGCGATCCACTATCACCAATCCTACCAAGTGCGCCGCTTCCGCCGCCTGCTGCCGTCCGCGCTGCTCGCATCGGCGCGCTCCGACTATCCGCTGGTGCACCTCTTCGACGAGCCGCAATTCAACACGCAAGACGGCTATATCGGCTTCATGCTCGATTTCTTCCGCCGCCTGCGCGGAGAGGGCCGCCTGGTTTTCCTTTGCCTGCATCCCACGGCGCGCTATCACATCGAGATCATGCGGGAGATCTGCGAGCGCTTCCTGTTCGTAGCGGACGGCGGCGTGGCCGAGGCGCCGGATTTTGCGGCACTCGCCGCCGATCCGCGTGTGCGCGCCTATCTCGGCGCGCTAGCGCAGTGAGGACGCAATGACGATTTCGCTCGCCGACCGCGTGGCGCTGGTGACGGGGGCCGCCGGCGTGATGGGCCTCGCCACGGTCAAGGCGCTGCTCGCCGAGGGCATGCGCGTCGCCATGGCCGATGTCGATGCGGCGCGGCTCGAGCGCGAGGCGAAGAGGCTGGGCGGCGCTGCATTTCCCGCCGCGTTCGACGTCAGCAATTTTGCCGCCGCCGAAGCCGCGGTGTTGACGATCGAGCGCGCGCTCGGCCCCGTCGACGTGCTGGTCAACAATGCCGGGATTCTCTCGAATGCCAAGGCCGCCGAAACGACGCCCGAGGAGTGGCGCCGCGTGCTCGCGGTCAATCTCGACGGCGCCTTTTATCTCGCCAAGCTCGCGCTGCCCGGCATGAAGGCCCGCGGCTGGGGGCGCATCGTCAATGTGTGCTCGCTGGCGATGAAATCCGGCGGGCTCACTGCCGGAACCGCCTACACCACGTCCAAGGGCGCGCTGCAAGCGCTCACCTTCTCGCTCGCGCGCGAATCGGCCAAGTTCGGCGTCACCGTCAACGGCGTGGCGCCCGCCTATGTGAAGACGCCGATGGTGACCGAGCAATTGACCGAGGCGCAGCGCCAGGCGCTGGTCGCCCAGATTCCGGTCGGCCGCTTCTGCGAGCCCGAGGAATTCGCGCATTGCGTCCGCTTCCTGGTCTCGCCGATGTCGGGCTTCATCACCGGCGAGATCCTGGATCTCAATGGCGGCCTGGTCTTCGATTGAGGCGGGGCATGGCGAAGCAGAGCCGCATCACGCCGGCGATCGATTTCGAGCGCGAGCTTCGCGGCCTGTTCGATCTCAGCGGGAAGGTCGCGTTCCTGCCCGGCGGCTATGGCGGGCTCGGCGAAGCCATCGCCTGGGGCCTCGCGCAGCGCGGGGCGAAAATCGTCGTCGCCGGCCGCGACAAGCGGAAGGCCGCTTCGTTCGCGAAGACGCTCGAGCGCGCGGGATACGAGGCGCTGGGGCTGGCGCTCGACACCACGCGGGTCGCCGATATCGGGCGCGCGGTCGGCGCGGTGGTCAAGCATTTCGGCGCGCTCGACATCCTCGTCAACTGCGTCGGCACGCAGATCGAGGAGCGCATCGGCGACGTGACCGAGAAGGCCTTCGACCGGGTCTACGCCGTGAATCTCAAATCGGCGATGTTCCTCGCCCAGGCGGCGGCCAAGGCGCAGATCGCCGGCGGGCGCGGCGGCAAGCAGATGCACCTGCTTTCGGTGCGCGCGCAGCTCGGCCTGCGCGACCGCGGCTACTCGGCCTATTGCAGCACCAAGGGCGGGCTCGTGATGCTGATCAAGCAACACGCGCTCGAGCTGGCGCCGCATCGGATCACCGTGAACGGCGTGGCGCCCACCTTCGTCTATACCGAGATGATCCGCCACGTGATGGAGAACCCGAAATTCCGCCGCGCGCTCTACAAGCGCATCCCGCTCGGCCGCATCGCCGTTCCGCGCGACGTGGTGGGCGCCGCGATCTTCTTCGCGTCGCCGGCCTCGGATTTCGTCACCGGCCAGGTGCTCTATGTCGACGGCGGGATCACGGCGAGCCAATAGGCCCTATCCCGCCGGCACCATCGCGAGCACGCGCAGCGGGCTGCCGCTGCCTTGCTTGATCTTGAGCGGCGCCGCGAACAGCACGGCGCCGGTGGGCGGCAACTGATCGAGGTTGGTGAGGCACTGCAGGCCATAGCGGCCCGCGCCGTGCATGTAGTAGTGGCACGGGTAGGGCGGTTTCAGGTGGAAGGCTTGGCCCGCATCGGTGCCGATCGTCTCGGTGCCGAAGCCGAGCACGTCGCGCTCCTGCACGAGGAACTTCACCACGTCGGAATCGGGCCCGGGCGTGTGCTGCCCGGTCTCGTCGAAATTCTGGTAGGCGACGGGGTCGGTGCGCTTCGACCAATCGGTGCGCATCAGCACCCAGGATCGCGGCGCAATACGGCCATGCGCGTCTTCCCATTTCCGCACGAAGTCGACGGTAAGCAGGAAATCCGCATCCGCCACGGATTCCTTGGAGCAGTCGATCACCGCCGCGGGCGTCACGAAGCGGTCGGCCGGGATCGTGTCGGTGCTGTTGTTCGGCAGGTCGCGGCCGGAGATCCAGTGGATCGGCGCGTCGAAATGCGTGCCGGTGTGCTCGCTGCACGAGAAATTGTTCCAGTAATAGCCCTGGCCGCGGTCGTCGTAGCGCGAGATCTCCTCGATGCGGAATGGCCAGGCCTGGCCCATCTCGGGCGGCAGCACGATCTGCGGGAACTCGGGCCCGAGCGTCTGGGTGAGATCGACGATGCGGATGCGGCCGGCGGCGAGATCGCCGACGAGGTGGGCCAGGGTTTCGACGGTCATGGTTTTCTCCCGCTCACTCGGCCACTTCGCGCTCGAGCGCCTTGGGGTTGTCGCGCCAGCGCGCCAGCCAATCCTGCGCCACGTCGCCGGGATAGACGTCCTCTATACCGGCCCTGAGCGCGCCCATGATCGCATTGGCCAGCGCCGCGGGCGCGAGCTTCGGCGGCAGCAGCAGCTGGTTCCATTCGTCGTCGATCGGGCCGGGATAGACGTTGACGACGCGCACGCCCGAGTGCCGCATCTCGGCGCGCAGGCATTGCGCGAGCGAATGCGCCGCGGCCTTCGAGGCGGAGAAGGTGCCGTGGCGCGGGAAATTCGACAGCGCGTAGATCGAAAGCAGGTTCACCCACGCGACCGCGCCCGTGGCGCCGTCGGCGCCGCGCGCGCGCATCGCTGGCGCGAATTCCTGAGCCAGGCGCAGCAGGCCGAAATAGTTCACGTCCATCTCGGCCCGCGCCGCGTCGAGGCCGTGGCGCGCGCCGATGCCGTAGGTGCGATGCACCTCGGCATTGCTGATCACGATGTCGACCCGGCCGGCGACCTCGCCCGCGAGCTCCTTCACCGAGCGCGAATCGGTCACGTCGAGCGGCAGCAAGGTCACCTGCGGCAGCGCCTTCAATTCGTCGAAGCCGGGAAATTTCTTCCACGGCTCGGCCTGGCCGACCCAGACGATGTCGGCGCCGGCCGCGGCCAGCGCCTTGACGATGGCTTGCCCCACGGCGGTTTTCCCGTCGGTGACGAGGACTTTGCGGAATTTGGGGTCGCAGCTCATCTCGCGCAGCAGCTTGTCGTCGGCCATGTTGGGCGTGTCCTCTGTGGGCAGGGCGACGAGAACGGCTTGTCCGGCGCGGTCGAGGCAGGCGCGCACGCGCACGCGCGCCGGCGCCGCCGGGACGTCGGAATGGAGATGCGCCACGACCGTCGGGCCGCAATCGAGCTTGACGAGTCCGACGCGCCAGGGCGCGCGCTCGCGGAAGAACAGCTCGAGGCTGTGCCGCACCAGCGTTTCCGAGACCAGCTCGCCGGCATTGTCCTGCGGCTTCCACGCGAGGCGCTCCGAGAGGCACTGGCGGCAGATTTCGCGCGGCGGATATTGCACGGCGCCGCAATCGCGGCAGGCCTGCAGCTCGAAGCGCCCGAGCGCCGCCGCCGCGGTCAGGCCCATGGCCACGCGGCTGCGCGCCGCCGGCGGCAGCGTCGGCTGGCGCGTGCGCAAGATCGGGTTCTTGCGCTTGGGCTTGGCGAGCGGCGCGGTCACTGTCGCTCCTTCATGGCGCGGGCCTCATGCATTGGCCGCCGCCAGGATCGTGGCGCCGCTACAGAGCCCGCGGTCGTAGTTGATCATGCCGAACCCGCTGACCAAGCCAAGCTTCGCGTCGGGCACCTGGCCGCCCAGCACCTCGCCGGTGAGCTGGCGGATCGCCTCGACGAGGCCGAGCATGCCGCCCGCGGCACCGGCTTGCCCCACCGAAAGCTGGCCGCCCGAGGTATTGAGCGGGAACGAGCCGTCGACGGTCATGCTGTGCGCGCGGACGAAAGCCGGCGCGTCGCCCTTCTCGCAAAAGCCCAAATCCTCGAGCTGCAGCATGTTGATGACCGGATAATCGTCGTAGACCTCGATGAAGTCGATATCCGCCGGCGCGACGCCGGCCTGCGCGTAAAGTTCGTCGCGCTCGAGCGCCCAGCCGCCGCGGAACTGGACCGGATCGGATTGGAACGTGTTGTGACGCTCGATCGTCGCCAGGATGCGCGCGTATTTGAGGCCAAGTTCTTCCGCCAATTCGCGG
>Ga0210377_10005465_pt1 | contig 10431 bp, 8 predicted proteins | sample PLM4_65_b1redo_FD_155480 | JGI IMG/M metagenome (GOLD analysis project Ga0210377, IMG submission 155480) | Groundwater sediment microbial communities from an aquifer in East River, Colorado, USA - PLM4_65_b1 redo | ecosystem: Environmental > Terrestrial > Soil > Riparian zone | place: USA: East...
CGCCCGGAGCGTCTTGCCCTGGCCGCCGGCGATCCCGATCGAGATCGTCACTGCGACGCTCAGGTCGGCTGCGACCGGGAATCGCTGCCGCTGGACGAGCAGGCGGAGCTTCTCGGCGACCTCGGCAGCGTCCTCCGGACCGGTCTCGGGCAGGACGACCATGAACTCCTCGCCACCGTACCGGCCGACGACGTCGCTGTGGCGCAGGCTGGCCCGGAACAGGTCCGCGACCCCGCGCAGGACCACGTCTCCCACCTGGTGGCCGTGCGTGTCGTTGATCGCCTTGAAGTGGTCGAGGTCGACGAACGCGACCGACAGTGGGCGACCGTGGCGGACGGCCCGGTCGACCTCGGTGAACAGCAGGGACAGGATCGTTCCCCGGTTCGAGACCTGGGTCAGCAGGTCCGTGGTCGCGGCGCTGTGCGTCTCGGTCAGCTTGGCGGACACGGCATTGACCGAATGCTCGAGCTTTCCCAGGAAGTCCCGTCCCGGCTTCGGGACGGTCGCCCCGAGCTCGCCCTGGGCGAGTCGCTCCGCGACCCGGACGAGCGCACGAAGACGCCGGATGGACAGGCCTACGAGGGCGAGGGTGGCGGCGATCGTCGCCAGGCCCAAGGCGGCGGGAACGGTCAGGCCGCCGCCGGCCTCGATCGCGGACAGGGTCGCCGATCCGGTCAGGACGCCCAGACCGATCAGGACGACCGCACCAAGCCCCAGCAGGACCCCCGTAGACTGCATGGGCGAACCGTAGTCCCTTGCCGACGGCGGCCCCACGACCCGTTGGTACTGCCGGGGGCGACCTTCGGTCTGGCCGATGTTCCCAGGTACGTGCGGGTTAGGGGCGTCCAGCAGGGTTCGCTCGACGTCTCGCCCCGTCGGAAGTGCTACCGACGTACAAGGGGGAGACGCCGACGACGCGAAAGCGTGCGCCTCCACGTCCGCCCTTCAGCTCTGGCTTGCCGCGGCGTCGATAGGTCCCGGCGTCCGACGCTGTAACGAGCGCGGTCCGGCTGGCATCTGTAGAGCATGATCGGAGTCGTGATCGCGGAGGCCGAGCCACAGTCGTCGATCGTCGCGCGCGCCATCGCGGGCGATGAGGTCGCGTTCGCCCGGATCGTCGCTGCGCACCACGACGACATGGCGCGCATCGCGTTCTTCGTCTGCGGCGACCTCGACATCGCCGAGGAGGCCGAGCAGTCGGCCTGGGCGGTCGCGTACCGTCGGCTGGAGGACCTGCGCGACCCCGACCGCTTGCGCCCGTGGCTCATGTCGATCGCCGCCAACGAGGCGCGCCAGATCGGCAGGAGCCGCCGGCGGCGTACCGTTCGGGAGCTTGCCGTCGCGGCGCCGACGGGGCCGGCCGATCCCGATCACGCGGCCTTGATCGACCTCGCCAACGCCCTGGCCCGGCTCGACCCGAAGGACCGGGCGATCGTGGGCCTTCGCTTCATCGGCGGCTTCGAATCGGGGGAGATCGGCCGCGCAGTTGGGATGAGCGCCTCGGGCGTGCGGGTGCGCCTGCACCGTCTGCTCGAGCGGTTGCGAAAGGACCTCGGCGATGACTGAGCCAGGCTCCATGGAGCCGTTTGAGACGCGATTCGCCGGTCACGTCCGGGCGTACACCGATGCGGCAACTGCTCGACGGATCGACGCGCTCCTGATCTCGCGGACAGCGATGTCGTCCAGGGGCGCCATGGGCTGGTCGGCCGGTCGGCTGGGCGCCGGCTTGCTCGGTCGGCGTATCGCTGGCGGTCGTTGGGCTGCAGCCTTGGTAGCCGTCGTCCTCATAGGTGTCGTCGCCATCGCTGTCCTCGAGCAACCGTCCATCATCGGCCCGCAGACGACCCCAAGTCCCGCGACATCAGCCGGCGGGCCGATCCCCGATGTTCTTCGTCATTCCTGGCAAAGGCCGTACGCCGTCACGCCAGATCTGGATCAGTGGCCCACGGGGTTCCTTAGCCTGGCGAGCGGACTCCTGGACTTCGGGCCCGCGCCGGGTACCGAGGCGTCAAGGTCCGCGGTCACGGCCGCGGGCGTCGACACGCTCGTGGTCACGGCTACCGTCGAGACACGGGGATGCGCGATCGGAGACATCGGGGCTTACCGCTGGTCAGTCGAGGGGAAGGGTACGGTGCTCAGCCTGACGACGATTGACGCGGATGCCTGCGCGGCCCGGGAAGAGGCGCTGGCTGGCCAATGGGTGCGATCGGACCTCCCCCTCCCCGGAGATGGCGGGGCCACGCTGCCACCCGGGATGTACCTGACTACGGCCTTCGACCCGTTCGACAAGCCTGGGCTGTCGGGGCAGCTGTCGTACACGGTGCCGAAGGGGTGGAAGGTCAAAGAAGACCAGGCGGCGACATTCATGTTGCATCACCTCCCCGGCGCTTCCTCAAGCCAAACTTCGACAGATTCGTTCGTCTTCCTCTGGGCGCAGCCCCGGATGGCCGCGGACTTCGCGGAAGGGGCGATCTGCGGCCCGCCGGTCAGTGAGGCGCCCGGCGTTGGGCGCGGGGTCGGTGACATCGTCGCAGCGATCATGGCTCGACCCGGCGTGGTATCGACGCCACCAGCAGCGGTTACCATCGGCGGCTACGAGGGCCAGATGCTCGATCTCCATCTCGCGCCGTCCTGGATCGGAGGTTGCCAGGCGCCGGAAGGCCCGATCGTCGGAATGCCGATCCTCCTCCTGTCGAGTTCCGAGACAGGCCCTGTGGCCGCCATCGGCCCCGAGACTCCGTTGCGACTCATCCTGCTCGATCTCTCCGACGGGCGGACGATGTCCATCGGCATCTTCAATCTCGACCCGTCCGGGGCCTCTTCGTTCGAAGCGCAGGTCGCAGCGGTGATGCCGGTCATCGAGAGCTTCCAGTTCCACGCTCCCACGCCGTAACGTCCACCGGACATCCCACGAACACGAGGAGGTCCCGATACGTCGGAGGCTCCGATAAGTCGCAGCTAAGCGCCCATTCGTAAGGTTCGGCCACGACGTCTCGCACTCGTCGGAAGTGCCCCCTACGTGGCGAGACGTCGCGTGTTTCCGCCGCTCCGCCACGTCCTGCCTCCCGCCGAGGAGGTTGATCCATGGATCCAACCGCGCCACCGTGGCGCGCCCTGGAGGACCCGGTCGAGCGGCGCGCCGCCGAGGCCACCCCGGTACCGGCCGCGGCGATCTCTCGTTCGGTGCTCGTCATCGGCGGGACGGCCGCGCTATTGGCCCTGCTGGCGTTCGCGCTGGCCTTCGGTGCGAATGCCGGCGGCGGCGTGGTCGTCGACGGCGGCACGCTCCTCGAGTCGCCCACCGGCGAAGGCGGATCGCCCGATGGATCGGCCGACGTATCCCGGTCCGCGGAGCTGGTCGTGGAGATCGTCGGGGCGATCGCACGGCCGGGGGTCTTTCGACTGCCGCCGGGATCGCGGATCGGCGACCTGGTCGATGCCGCCGGCGGGTACGGGGCACGTGTCGACACCACACGCGCCAGCCACGAGCTGAACCTCGCAGCGGCCCTCCATGACGGCGACCAGATCCGTGTGCCGTCGCGCGACGACGCCCTCGTCGCTCCGGCGCCCGTGACGCCCGTCGGCGGGTCGGGCACGAGCGAGGGGGATTCCGGGCCACTCGACCTGAACCGCGCGACATCGGCCGAGCTCGAGGCGCTCCCGGGGATCGGTCCCGTCACGGCCGGCAAGATCCTGAGCGCACGCGAGGAACAGCCGTTCGCGGCCGTGGACGACCTCCGGACGAGGAAGCTGCTCGGCGAGAAGACCTTCGAGCAGGTCAAGGACCTGGTCACGGTCCGCTGAGGTGGGTCGCAGCGCACGCCTGGCGCTCGGTGCGATCGCGGCGGCGGTCGCCGCCGAACGGATCGGGGTCAACCAGCTCGGGGCCGCCGTCGCCCTGGCCATGGCCGTCCTGCTGGTGGCCGGCGAGCTTGGGCCGAGGGGACGGCGCGCACGCCCCGTCTGGCCGATCGCCATCGGCGCAGGCCTGATTGCCGCTCGACTGGCGCTCCTGCCAGCCGACCCGGCCGGCCTCGACGAGCCGCCCGAGGGCAGTGGTCCCTGGTCGCTGATGGTCGTGACGACCGGCTCGCCGCGTGACGGGCACCAGGTGGCCACCCTGGCAACCGTGCCGGGCGTCGTTCCGCGGTTCCAGGTCGCGGCCACGCTCCCGCGGTACCCGATCGTCGTGCCCGGCGACCGGGTCACGGTTGATGGTGCCATCCGACCGCGCCCGGATTCGGCGTACGGCGAGTACCTGCAGCGGATCGGCTCGGTCGGGACGCTGACGTCGCGGGCCGTCGAGGTCACCCCGGCGCCACCGGATCCCGGGCGCCAGCTCGAGGAGGTGCGACGCGCTGCCGCCGAAGGGCTCGCGCGGGTCCTGCCCGAGCCGGAGGCCGGTCTCGCGGCCGGCATCCTGATCGGCCTGCGCGACCGGGTCGATCGCGACCTTGCCGCGGCGTTCACGACGGCCGGCGTCAGCCACGTGGTGGCCATCTCGGGCTGGAACATCGCCATTGTTGCCGCGGCGATCGCGGCCCTGGCGGGTCGACTCGGACGGCGTCGCCGGTCGTTGGTGACGATCCTCGCAATCGTCGCCTACGTGGCGTTTGCCGGAGCATCGGCATCGGTCGTGCGGGCGGCCGTCATGGCGGGGGTCGTGCTCGTGGCCCGGGAGAGCGGGCGCGCCGGACGGGCATCGGCGGCGCTTGGCTGGGCCGCGACGCTGCTCCTGCTCAGCGACCCGAAGCTGATCGCCGACGCCGGGTTCCAGCTGTCGTCGCTGGCCACCGCCGGCCTGATCGCCTGGGCAACGCCGCTGACCGGCTGGATCGAGCGCGCCGGGCGCGGGCGGGTCCCGCACTGGCTGGCGGAGAGCCTCGGGGTCTCCCTTGCGGCGCAGGCGGCGACCCTGCCGATCGTGCTGGTGTCGTTCGGTCGACTGGCGATCCTGTCGCCCCTCGTCAACCTGGTCGTCGTCCCGCTCGTGGCCCCGGCGATGGCCGTCGGCCTGCTTGCGGAGCTCGGCGGCATCCTCGTGCTCGCCGGCCTACCCGACGCCATCGGGGCGGTGCTGGCCGCTCCAGGCTGGGTGGTCCTGCGGATCCTCGTCGCCATCGTCCGGTTCTCGGCCGGGCTGCCGTTCGCCAGCGCCACGCTCGAGCCGCCGCTCGACCTGGCGACCGCTGTCCTGTCGGTCGGCGGGCTCGGCGTCATCACCTTGTGGGGTCGACGTCGCGAGACGGGTGCGGCGATCGCGGCACCCGATCCTCCAGGCTCGATGCGAGCGGTCCACGGCCCTGGCGCCAGACGGGCGGACCGGCATGGAGCACCCGGTCACCATCGAGCGCGACGCGCCGCGACCATGGCCCTGCTCATCTCGATCGCGGTCACCGGCGGGGTGGTGGTCGCCCGGCCGGCCGGCGTTGCCCGGGTCACCATCCTGGACGTCGGCCAGGGCGACGCGATCCTCATCGAGGGAGCGCGCGGCGGGCGACTGCTGATCGACGGCGGCCCGGACCCCGATCGCCTGCTGGTCGCGCTCGATCGGCGGATCCCGCCGTGGGACCGGCGGATCGACTCGGTGGTCCTGTCCCATCCCCACGAGGACCATGTGGCCGGCCTGGCGCTGCTCCTCGAGCGCTACCGGGTCCGCCAGGTGATGGAGCCGGGCATGCGGGGCCCGGGGCCCGGCTATGCGGCCTGGCTCCGCGAGCTTTCGGGGCGTGACGCACCGGTTCGGACGGGGATCGCCGCAGGCGATCGACTGTCGGTCGACGACATCGCCCTGCGGGTGCTTTGGCCGATCCGAGGTCGGGTGCCGGCAGAGCCGGCGGATGGCGGAACGGCGATCAACAACGTGTCAGTGGTGCTCGCCGGGCAGGTGGGCGCACGACGGTTCCTGCTGATGGGGGACGTGGAGGAAGCGATCGACCCGGAGCTGCTGGCCGCCGACCTGCCCCGTGTCGATCTGCTCAAGGTCGCCCACCACGGCAGCCGGACGGCGACCACCCAGGCGTTCGTCGACGCCGTCCGGCCGAGGATCGCGGTCGCATCCGCCGGCGCGGGCAACCCGTACGGCCACCCGACCCGGGCAACCCTCGAGCGGCTGGCCGGGGCCGGTGCCCGGGTGCTCCGGACGGACCGGGACGGCACGGTCGTCGTGGCCTTCGAGCCGGATCGACTCACCGTCCACACGGAGGGCGCCCGACCGGCGCCTACCGCCCGACCCTCGTCGACCGCGTCCGGCGCGGCTGCTACCTCGGCCATCCGGTTCCGGTGCGCCATCCCGGTCACGGCGCTCGTCCCCGAGCGGGAAGGCCCCGGCGCGGCGCCGGCGAACCCGGCGAGGCCCGCCATCGGCGGCGCCGCCGCCCGCAGCGGGCCGTCCGACCGAGGCCGGGCCGAGGCCGTCGGGTACCATCGGATCGATGACCGTTCCTGGGCGGGTGGCGGCCGCCTCCCTCCTGCTCTCCCTGGATCCGGAGCCGTGGTTCCTGCGCCACGCGCGCGCCGTCGCGGAGATCGCGGCCTGGCTGGCGGCCCGGATCGAGGCACGCGGCGTGGCCGTCGACCGGCGGCTCGTCGAGTCCGCCGCCCTGCTGCACGACGTGGACAAGGCGCTTCCTTCGGGCGATCCCCTCCGCGCCCTCCCCCACGGCGAGGGCTCCGCGGCGTGGCTGACCCGGCTCGGACATCCGGAGCTGGCGCGCGCGGTCGCGGCCCATCCGGTCACCCGCCTTCGGGACGGCGAGGGCTTCCGCCAGTGGGCAGCCTTCGCCTCGCGCGAGGAGCGGGTCGTGGCCTATGCGGACAAGCGGGCCGGTCAACGCCTCGAGTCGATGGACGAGCGGTTCGCCTCCTGGCGCCACCGCTATCCGCCGACGGCGGGTGGCGATGCACCTGGCCCATGGAATGACGCCACGTTCGCGGCCATCCGGGCGCGGGCAGCGCGGCTGGAGGCCGACGTCTGCCGGGCGGCCGGCGTCATCCCGAGCGAGGTGCGCCGGCTCGCCTGGACGGGACGGGCGATCGCGGTCGCCCGGCGGATCGGGCGGTGACGACCTCGCCGCTGGCCTACTACTGGGGCGACGACGAGCTGGCGGCGACGCGCGCCGTCGACGCGCTGCAGGCGGCGCTGGGTGCCGAGACGGGCGCTCCGCCCGAGCGCTGGGAGCTGCGCGGCGACCGGAACCGAGCCGCCGACCAGCTCGCCCGGCTCGGCGAGCGGATCGCGACCCCGGCCATGTTCGGCGGCGGCTCGCTGGCCGTCGTTTCCAACCCGGGTCCGCTGGTCCAGGCGACGGAACACCGCGCGGCGTTCCTCGCGACGCTCGGGCTCGTCGCGCCGGGCAACGCGTTGGTCGTCCTGGATGCCACCCAGTCGGGTGCCAAGGCCCCTTCGCTCAAGCGACTCGCCGACGCGGTCGTCGCGGCCGGCGGGACGGTCCGCCGGTACGAATCGCCGCGTCGCGGCGCCCTGGCCGGCTGGATCGAGGCGGAGGCCCGGCAACACGGGCGCACGTTGGCGCCCGGTGCAGCCAAAGCCCTGGCCGAGCGGATCGGCGGGTTCGTCGACCTCAACGACGTCGAGCGCCGCCACCAGACGCGGATCGCGGCGGTTGAGCTGGACAAGCTCGCGCTCTATCGAGGCGACGACCCGATCACCCCCGGCGACGTCCACGACCTGGTGGCCGAGGCGGTGCCGGGATCGGTCTGGGCATTCACCGATGCGATCGGCGAGCGTCGCGCCGCGGTCGCGCTGGAACTCCTCGACCGGTTGCTCGACGCGACGCCGGAGCCGGTCCTGCTGGCGGTGCTGCATCGGCGGGTCCGCGAGCTGCTGGAGCTCGGCGACCGGCTGGCCGGCGGCGAGCGCCTGGCGGCGGCGGCCAAGTCGATGGGGATCGCCAGCGAGTTCCGCGCGCAGACCCTGGCCGGTCAGGCCAGGCTCTGGTCAACGGAGGCGCTCACCGCCGCGCTCGATGGCCTGCTCGAGCTCGATGCCATGGTCAAGGGCGCCCCGGGCTCGGGCCAGGACGAAGCGCAACGACGGTTGGCCTTCAGCCTCTGGGTCATGGATCACGTGGCGCGAACCACCTAGAACCAACGGCGCCCGTGGGCGTCCAGGGCGAAGGCGCCGGCGAAGGGACGGAGCGAGCGCACTGCGGAGTGCGTGAGCGACCGAGCGCCGCCGGCAGCGCACGCATTGGGCGTCCACGGGTGCCGCTAGTCGGCGGCGGACCAGGCCTGCTCCTGGACGACCAGATCGCTCTCGATGGCGAAGACGCAGCGGCCCTCACCCAGGTCGAGCAGCTCGATCAGGTCCGGATCGATGTACAGCTGCGAGCAGTCCTCGCACAGCCCACCCGGGATCCCGAAGCACAGCCGCTCGCTCCGATCCGGAAGCCGGAACGTGGTGTCGAACCGGGTGGTGATCAGCCGGCGGCTGCAGACGGGGCACCGATCTCGAACGATTGACATGCCGCGATGCTACGAGCGGGTGCGCCACACCCGGCATGACCCGACGGTACTCCGCGACCCCGTACGACATCGTGGCCCGGATAGGCCTAACGGCAGGCGCGGGATCACTGCACCCGCAGGATCGTCTTCGCCTCCGACCAGTGCTTCTCGAGCCCGTAGTAGTCGCGCTCGGGGGGCGTGAAGATGTGCACGATCACCGATCCGAAGTCGACCAGGATCCAGTGCGACGCCGACGTTCCTTCCCGGCCGATCGGTCTGATCCGTTCGTCGCGCAGGCTGCCGATGACCCCGGTCGCGATCGCCTCGAGCTGCCGCTCCGACCCGCCAGAGCAGATCACGAAGTAGTCGGCCATCGTGGTCAGCCCGGCCAGATCGAGCAGCACGATGTCGGCGGCCTTCTTGTCCTCGGCCAGCTCGACGATGCGGCGGGCGAGCTCGAGCGGCGGGCGTTCGGTCGTGCTGGCGGCCGCGGCCCGATGCGGCAGCCCGTCGGCGCGGGGCACGGTCGCTTCCTCGGCGGGTACGGGATCGGTCACGACTCGGTCGTCCTCCTGGGGTTCCGGTACAGGGCATGGTCGTCGATGTAGGCCGCGACCGCATCCGGCACGAGATAGCGCAGGCTGCGGCCGCTCACGGCGCGCTGGCGGAGCTCGGAGGCGGACAGCCGCATCCGCGGCCCGTCGAGGAAGACGGCGCGCCCGGCCTGGTCCGGGAACCGCTCGCGCAGGAAGTCCGGCCCCGCCGCCGGATACCCGTCGCGCGGCGCGACGGCGATCCGGGCCAGCTCGAGGACGCGGCGTGGTTGGTGCCAGCTCGCGAGTTCGAGGAACGCCTCGGCCGACAGGATCAGGACCAGGTCCGGCACGCGACCGGCCACGACACCCGACTCGTGCAGTGCCGCGAGGGTGTCCACGGTGTACGACGGTCCGGCCCGCTCCAGCTCCTGGCGGTCGACGGCGAACCGCGGATTGCCGGCGATCGCGAGCTCGACCATGGCCAACCGGTCCTCGGCTGGGGTAATCGCCTGCCCGGGCTTGTGCGGCGGCTGGCCGGCCGGCACGAAGAGCACCCGCTCCAGCCCGAGCGCCTCGGCCGCCTCCTGGGCCACCGCGAGATGGGCGAAATGGATCGGGTCGAACGTGCCACCGAACACGCCGACCGAGCCCACCACGACGGGCGCCGGTGCGACGGTCACACGCGCTCCCAGGGCTGCGCCTCCCACTCGAGCTCGACGCCCCCGATCCGGACCAGGTCGCCTGCGGCGATCCCGGCCCGGCGCAGCTCGCGGTCGATGCCCAGCCGCGCCAGTTCGCGCTGGAACCGCTCGGCCGATTCCTCGACGTCGAAGTTGGTCTGGGCCGCGGACCGTTCGATCCGCCGGCCGCGGACGACGAAGACCCCGTCCTCGTCGCGCTCCACGCTGAAGCCGTCGCTCATTGCCTCGATCCGGTGGACGACGACCCCGGCCGGCTCGGGCGGTTCGGCCAGCTCGGCCGCATCGGGCAGGAGCGCGGCGACGCGGGCGCAAAAGGCCGCGATGCCTTCGCCGCTGTCGGCCGAGATGGCGACGGCGTCCATCTGCTCGGCGGCACGTTCGCGCTGGAAGGCCGGCCAGGCGTCCCGGGCGGCCGGCAGGTCCAGCTTGTTGAACGCCACCAGCGTCGGCTTGGCCAGGAGCGCCGGGTCGTGGGCCCGGAGCTCCTCGCGGATGACGTCGTAGTCCCACTCGGGATCGCGGGCAGCGCCGTCGACCACGTGGACCAGGACCCGGGTCCGCTCGACGTGGCGGAGGAAGGCGTGCCCCAGCCCGGCGCCGCTGCTCGCGCCTTCGATCAGGCCGGGCACGTCGGCGATCGTCGGCCGCCGCTCGTCCTCGTCCCCAAGGTCCATCACCCCGAGGTTGGGCTCAAGGGTGGTGAACGGGTAGTCGGCGATCTTGGGCTG
>Ga0210377_10005466_pt1 | contig 10430 bp, 12 predicted proteins | sample PLM4_65_b1redo_FD_155480 | JGI IMG/M metagenome (GOLD analysis project Ga0210377, IMG submission 155480) | Groundwater sediment microbial communities from an aquifer in East River, Colorado, USA - PLM4_65_b1 redo | ecosystem: Environmental > Terrestrial > Soil > Riparian zone | place: USA: East...
TCATCGAATACGCGGAGATGGAAATGGAGGCTGTGCCCTCTCAAGCCCCCCGCGCCACGGTCCACTAAGCACCGGCCATTCGGCGTCGGCCCCTGGAAGCAAAAAAAGGGGACGGATTTATTTTGTCGATTTAACAGCTTCCGTTAGGCGGGCCGAGCCGTGGGCGGTAGCTGCCGCCCACGAGGATACCCTCAACGGCCCCGTCGCCGAAGGTCTTTAGCAGATCTTCGAAATCGATCATCGCCCGGCACGGCCCGCGCGCCTCAACTCTTCGGCAAACCGCCGGAGAGCCATCAGCTTCCGGAAGCATTCCTCCACCGAGAGGTTCAGATTCTCCCGCAGCAGGGTCTGGTCGACGTCACGCTTGTAGGCTTTGATCACCGGGTCGGGGGCGAGTCGAATCTCGTTTCGTTGCCGCTTCTCCGTCATCGCTCATCAACTTCGGGTGCCATGTTCATGCTGCAGGATGCCATGACGAGCGTATCGGAATGGCGAAACATGTACAAGGCGCGTTGCAGGACCCAAGGCACAAATACCCCGTTTGGGGGGTTGTGCGCTTTGTTCGGCTCCTCCAGAATGGCACGTGTTCCGCGTTCTGTTGGTGATTCCGTCGAGAAGGGCTTTGCGTCAGCGAACCGATGATCGAGGGAGGTGCCTATGGCTCTGAAGACTAAGCCGCCGCAATCAGAGCATATCGAACGTCTCGTCCACGTGCCCGCGGACGGGGTCACGTTGGAGGGGGCGCTGGCCATCCCCGCGGGGGCGCGGGGGATCGTGCTGTTCGCGCACGGCAGCGGGAGCAGCCGGCACAGCCCGAGAAATAATTTCGTCGCGCGTGCCTTGCAGGCCGGCTCGCTCGGCACGCTGTTGATCGACCTGCTCACCGAGCAAGAGGATGCGACGTACGAGACGCGCTTCGACATCGACCTCTTGGCTCGTCGGTTGACCGCCACCACGGCGTGGCTTGGGAAAGAGTCCGCCACCCAGCGCTTCGACATCGGGTATTTCGGCGCGAGTACCGGCGCGGCCGCGGCGCTCAAAGCGGCGGCTGTCTTGGGCTCCACCATCAAGGCGGTGGTGTCGCGTGGCGGACGGCCCGATCTGGCGGAGCCGGTGTTAGGCCGGGTTCACGCGCCCACGCTGCTGATCGTCGGCGGTTTCGATGACGTGGTGATCGACCTCAATCGACAGGCCTACGAGCGGCTGACCTGCACGAAGGAGATGGTGATCGTTCCCGGGGCGACGCATCTGTTCGAGGAGCCTGGCACGTTGGAAGAAGTCGCCCGCCTCGCGACACAATGGTTTAGCCATTACCTCGGTTCGGCCGGGCGAGGGAAACCCTGAGCGTGGTTGGCTCAGGGCGAGATTTTGGTGCGGGGGAGGGGCTGGGCGGGCGTCGTCGTGGCGCGGACACGCGTAGGCTTGGCGGAGACGTCAGTCGGCACCGGAACTTGAGCGACGATCTGCCGCTCGGCTTCGAGCCAGTCTTCCACGTCGTACCCGTGAGCTTCGCCCCGTTGCAGGTACAACTCGTAAGCTCGTTGGGCGGTCCGCTCGTACAGCGACGGGTCGGAGATGCAGAACTCGACGGATCGCGTGGTGGGTGCGGCAATGGTTCTCACGGGTAGTGTTGTCATGGTCGGTACCCTCCGTTGCGTGTCGTACGTTGGTGGGTCTCTGACTATAGATTACCTATGGATTACGTTTACCACACACCGCCGTCGGAGACGATTCCTCGATCTGGGGGGGACGGATGATCTTCCGAGTGATAGGTCTCACTCGATCGGGGGAGGGGTGTCATCACTCCTTTGCCTATCGGAATACACCGATCGGGGAATGGATGCGGTTTGGCGACTAGGGCATACTGCAAAAAGGGGGATGGACGGTTCAGGTTGACGTGATGGGAGATGTAGCGGCCGGTGTGCGCGACCGACGCGGGGTTCCGCGGGTCGTCCAAGCGGCCAGCCGAGGAGGGGACGATGCCGATGTATGAATACGAGTGTCAGACCTGCAAGAAAGTCTTTATGGTCGCGCTGTCATTCGCCCAGCACGACCACAACCGGGTCACCTGTCCCGGTTGCCAATCGTCGGAGGTGAGGCAGTTGATCAGCAGCTTCATCGCCAAGACCGACAGTAAGACCTGACCGATCCTGGGCGACGGCCGAGGGTCGCGGGAACCGATGCGTCGGGGAGGAACGGAGACCATGTCGTTTCGAAATCGTGAACAAGCCGCCGCGTTGCTGGCGACACGCCTTGCCGCGTATCGGGGGCAGGCTCCTCTGGTGTTGGCCATCCCGCGCGGCGCGGCGCCGATGGCCCGGATCATCGCCGACGCGCTCGATGGGGAGATGGATGTGGTGCTGGTGCACAAACTGCGGATGCCGGGCCAACCCGAGCTGGCCATCGGGTCGGTGGATGAAACCGGCCAGGTCTACGTGGGAGAGTACGCGCGCGGTTTCGGCGTGAGCGATGAAGACCTCGCCCAGGAAAAACGGGTGCAACTGGACACGCTACGCAAACGCCGCGCGCTGTATTCGCCCGTGCATCCCCCGATCGATCCAGCCGGCCGCATCGTGATCGTGGTGGATGACGGGATCGCCACCGGCTCGACCATGATCGCCGCCTTGCGCGCCGTCCGCGCCAAGAAGCCGGCAAAGCTGATCGTCGCCTCGGGGGTGGCTCCACGGGATGTCTTAGAGGCGATCCGGGATCTGGCCGACGAGGTGGTCTGCCTTGAAGCCCCCGAGGTCTTCTACGCCGTCGGAGAGTTTTTCGACGAATTCCCCCAGGTGTCGGACGAGGAGGTCATCGAGGTTCTCAAACAGGGGCGCGCGAAGTCTCACACGCCGTAACATTAAAGACGAGCGGAGACGTCATGTCCCCGCCGGAAGGAGCGAGCTGATGAAAGCACAGTCTAAGCCTGTCGCTCAGAAGGTCCCAAAGGACCATAGGGTCCAGGGACCGACCGACGATACCTATCGATCCCGGGGCAAGCTCCCCGAACCGACCGTGTGCCCGACGTGCGACGCCGTGTATCACAAAGGACGGTGGACGTGGGCCGAGCGGCCTGCCGAGGCGCATCAGGAAACGTGTCCGGCGTGCCATCGGACGCATGACCGGTACCCGGCGGGGTTTCTAACGGTGAGCGGCCCGTTTCTCGGGACCCACCACGACGAGATCCTGAACGTGGCCCGGAACGAGGAGAAGACTGCCAAGGCCGAACACCCGCTCCGCCGGATCATGGCGATTGAGGAGCACCCCGACCGTCTGGTGATCACGACCACCGACACGCACCTGCCTCGCCGGATCGGCGAGGCGCTCTCGCACGCGTACCATGGCACGCTCGACCTAAAATACGCGGACGAGGATCAGCTCATCCGCGTGAACTGGACCCGATGAGCACGACCGGATCGACGGCCGCCTGGTTTCGGAACGCGTCTTGGCCCGTCTCCGGACGTTGACTCCGAGGGGTGGATCTCCTGTCGTGGGGTTGTCTTATCCTGGCTATTTGCCGCACAATGGGCCGCAGTTTGCCATGAGGCGACGAGCATCCGGGGACCCGACGTGAAGCCGATTCGGACGTTTACCGTGGTACCCTCGCTCCCGCTCAGGCTGGAGCGGCTGCGGGATCTGGCGTACAACCTCTATTGGTCGTGGGACCACTCGACGCGAGGTCTGTTCCGTCGCCTGGATCCGGAGTTGTGGGAGGGCAGCGGACACAACCCCGTCTTGATGTTGGGGCGGATCGATCAAACCAAGTTGAACGCCGCGCTGGAAGACGAGGGATTTCTCTCCCACTTCGATCGCGTCTGCAAGAAGCTGGATGCCTATCTGGGCAGTTCAACGACCTGGTACCACGCCGCCCGAAAGGAGAACAGCGCCGAATGCATCGGGTATTTCTCGGCCGAATTCGCGCTGACCGACTGCCTCCCGGTGTACTCGGGCGGGTTGGGCATTCTGGCCGGCGATCACCTGAAGTCGGCCGGTGAGTTGGGGCTCCCGATGGTGGGCGTGGGGCTGCTGTATCAGCAAGGGTATTTCACGCAGTACCTCAACGCCGACGGCTGGCAACAGGAATCATCGGCCGACAACGATTTTTACACCCTGCCGGTCCAGCCGGTTCGGGATGAGGGCGGCCGACAGGTCACGGTCTCGGTGGCGTTTCCGGGACGAGACGTCATCGTCCAGATCTGGCGCGTCCAGGTGGGCCGCGTTCCCCTCTACCTGTTGGATACCAACACCGAGGCGAACCGGCCCGAAGATCGTGGGATCACCGACCAGCTCTACGGCGGGGACAACGAGGTTCGGCTGCGCCAGGAGATGGTCTTGGGCATGGGAGGCCTGAAGACGCTCCTGGCGCTGGGTCTACGGCCCACGGTCTGCCACATGAACGAGGGACACTCGGCGTTTCTCGCGCTCGAGCGGGTCCGTTGCCTGATGGCGGAGTACGGACTGTCCTTTCACGAAGCGCGCGACGTCGCAGCCGCCGGGCACGTCTTCACGACGCACACCGCCGTGCCTGCCGGCAGCGATTATTTCCCGTCGGATCTGATCGAACGATACCTGGGCCGGCTCTACCGCGACCTCGGTCTTTCGCGGAAGGAATTTTTGGCGCTGGGCCGGCAGAACCCGGATGACGATGCTGAGCCGTTCTGCATGACGGTCCTCGCGATGCGGCTCTCCGCCCACCTCAACGCGGTGAGCCGTCTCCACGAAACCGTGTCGCGGAGGATTTGGGGCGGGGTCTGGCCGCACGTGCCCCTCGATGAATACCCGCTCTCCCACGTGACGAACGGGATTCACGTGCGATCGTGGATTTCGCGCGATCTGGACGAGTTGTTCGACCTCTACCTGGGTGAGGACTGGGTGGAGCGGGCCGGAGAGGCGGCCGTCTGGCAGGGAGTGGAGCACATCCCGCCGGTGGAGTTGTGGCGGGCGTACGAACGACGGCGGGAACGGCTGGTGGCGTTCGCGCGGCGGCGTCTTCGCGGGCAGCTCCAGGCCAGGGGCGCGACCGAGTCCGACCTGTCGCGGGCCGACGAGGCCCTCAACCCCGACATCCTGACCATCGGATTCGCCCGCCGCTTCGTCGCCTACAAGCGCGGGACCCTCCTGCTGCGCGATCCGGACCGGTTGGCCGCCCTCCTCAACGACCCGCACCGGCCTGTGCAGATCATCTACGCCGGCAAGGCGCACCCCCGCGACGACGCCGGCAAGGAATTGATCCGCGAGATCGTCCACCTGGCTCGGCAGGAACGGTTCATGAACCGCATCGTCTTTTTGGAAAATTACGACATGGAGGTGGCGCGGTACATGGTCCAGGGGGTGGATGTCTGGCTCAATACGCCGCGTCGGGGCCTGGAGGCGAGCGGGACGAGCGGGATGAAAGCGGCGGCCAACGGGGTGCTGAACCTGAGCGTCCTCGACGGCTGGTGGGATGAGGCCTACCGCCCCGAGCTCGGCTGGGCGATCGGTCGCGGGGAGGAGGATGGCAACGAGGGCAATCGGGACGAGGTCGAGTCGCACGCCCTGTACGACCTCCTGGAGAAGGAAGTCGTCCCGATGTTCTATGAGCGGGGTTCCGACCATCTCCCGCGGCGGTGGATCGCCCGCATGAAACGAGCGATGACGACGCTGTGCCCCGCGTTCAACACCCACCGGATGGTGCGCGAGTACGCCGAACGCTTCTACTTTCCGGCCGCTGAGCACTTCGAACGGCTCTTCGCCACGGGGTTCACGCGGGCGAAGAACCTGGCGGCGTGGAAGTCGAAGATCAGATCCCACTGGTCCGAACTCCGGATCGAGAGAATCGAGGCGCCGGGCCCCCTCCAATTGAAGGTCGGCGACAAGACCGACGTGAAGGCCTGGGTTCGGCTCGGCGCGCTGGCGCCGGGAGATGTGTCGGTGCAACTGTACCTGGGACGTCTGGACGCGCGGGGCGAGATCGTGGATGTGGAGGTGACCCAAATGGAGGTCAAGGAACGATCGAGTGACGGCCTGTCCTTGTTCGAGGCCTGGGCGGTCCCGTGCAGAATAAGCGGTCTGCACGGGTACACGGTCCGGATCGTGCCGAGGCATGAGGATCTGTGGAATCCGTGGGAGATGGGCCTGGTGCTATGGGCTTAGGAGCCTGTCCAGGGACGGCCATCTGCGGCGTTGTCAGTCGGCCTTGCGTGCTCACGTACGACCCAGTACGCTCCGCGCGCAAGGCAATGCCAATGGCGATTTCCCAACCGGAGCGCCTTGCATCTGGCCATTGCTGCGCCACCTACGGTTCCTGAACAGGCTCCAACACCCACATACTCGGACACACTCCTAGGCCGAGAAAGTCCAGACCGAGACGATGCAGATTGTTGAGCGATCCGCGTTTCCTGTACTGTGTGAGGCGCTGCAACGGCGAGGCTACGAACTGGTCGGGCCCACGCTCCGCGATGGTGCGATCGTTTACGATCGGCTCGCGTCGGCCGCTGATCTGCCGATCGGCTGGACGGACGAGCAGCAGGGCGGCGTGTATCGCCTCAAGCCACGACACGACGACGCGCTCTTCGGCTACGCCGTCGGTCCGCACTCGTGGAAGAAATATTTCCTCCCGTCGGCGCAAACGCTCTGGCGAGCCGAGCGCGAGGAGAACGGGTTTCGCATTATCGAAGACCGGACGGAGACTCCGAAACTCGCGCTGATCGGGGTCCGCTCGTGCGAACTGCACGCCATCGCCATTCAAGACAAGGTGTTGATGGGCGGGGCGTGTATCGATCCCCATTACGCGTCCCAACGAGAGCGCGTGTTCATCGTGGCGGTGAACTGCGGACAGGCGGGGGGGACGTGCTTTTGCGCGTCGATGAACACGGGACCGAAGGCGACGTTCGGGTTCGATCTGGCGCTGACCGAGGTTGTGGAGGGCGACCGCCACTACTTTGTCGCGGAGGCCGGAACGGAACGAGGTCAGGAACTCCTTCGCGACGTCCCGCACCACGCGGCGGGCGACGAGGAGGCGAAGGCCGCCGAGCAGGTGGTAGCGCAGACAACGAAGGCGATGGGCCGGACGATGGACACCACCTCCATCAAGGAACTCCTGTATGCCAATCTGGAGCATCCCCGTTGGGAGCGTGTCGCGGCCCGCTGCCTGGCGTGCGGGAACTGCACGATGGTTTGTCCGACCTGTTATTGCACGACGGTGGAGGACGTGACGGATCTCGCGGGCGAGCACACCGAGCGGCGGCGGACGTGGGACTCGTGTTTCACGATGGACTTCTCTTTCCTCCACGGCGCCGGCAGCGTGCGATCGTCGACCAAGGGCCGTTACCGACAGTGGATGACCCACAAGCTCGCCACCTGGTTCGACCAGTTCGGCACCAGCGGCTGCGTGGGGTGCGGCCGCTGCATCACGTGGTGCCCGGTGGGGATCGACATCACCGAAGAAGTTCGGGCGATCCGCGAGGGCACGTCGTGAACGGGCAGGCGAGCGTTGAGTCCACCATACCGAACCCGTACGTTCCTCACCTGGCCGAGATCGTCGAGAAGCGGTGGGAGGCGCCTCGGATCTTTACCTATCGCCTCCGCTTCCGCGACGAGGCGCGTCGTCGCGGGTTTCGATTCGCCCCCGGCCAGTTCAATATGATCTACACCTTCGGCGTGGGGGAGGTGCCGATTTCGATCGTCTCCGATCCCGAGGATGCCGACCTGCTCGATCACACCATCCGCGTCGTCGGGGACGTCACGGGCGCGCTGGATCGCCTTGGGCCGGGCGACGTAGTGGGGCTTCGCGGACCATACGGCAGCGGTTGGCCGCTGGAAGAGGCCCGCGGCAAGGATGTGGTCCTGGTGACGGGAGGGCTCGGCTGCGCTCCGGTGGTTTCGGTGATCAACTACATCGTCAAGCGGCGCGAATCCTACGGCGCGCTGAAGATCCTCCACGGGATCAAGACGCCGAAGGACCTACTCTATCGCGAGCGATTCCAGGCGTGGGGCCGCATTCCGAACACCGAGGTGCACCTGACCTCCGATCAGGGCGATGGGCAATGGCGCTACCACATCGGGGTGGTGACCAACCTCTTTCGCCGGATCGCGATCGACACCGCCAAGAGCCTCGTCATGATGTGCGGCCCGGAGACGATGATGCGCTTCGCCGTGCGCGATCTGCTGGCGCAGGGCTTGTCCGCCGACCGGATCTTCCTCTCGCTGGAGCGGAACATGAAGTGCGCCGTGGCGCTGTGCGGGCACTGTCAATACGGTCCCACGTTCGTCTGCCGGGAGGGCCCGGTCTATCGCTACGATCGCATCCGGCCGTGGTTCGACCTCAAGGAGATCTGAGGTGGCGCCCGCGCCGAAACTCAAATTGGCCGTCTGGAAGTTCGCGTCGTGCGACGGGTGCCAGTTGACCCTCCTCAATTGCGAGGACGAGCTGCTGGCGGTCGCCGAGGCCGTGGACATCGCCGAGTTTCGCGAGGCGTCGCGGGCCGTGGTGCAGGGGCCGTACGATCTCTCCTTGGTCGAAGGATCGATCACCACCGCCCGGGACGCCGAGCGGATCGGCGAGATCCGAAGGGCGTCGAAGGTCCTCGTGACGATCGGCGCCTGCGCCACGGCGGGGGGGATCCAGGCGCTGCGCAATTTCAAGGACGTGAACGAGTTCATCTCGCTCGTCTACGCGTCACCGCAGTACATCGACACGCTGGCCACCTCGACGGCCATTGCCAACCACGTCCGCGTCGATTTCGAGTTGCGCGGTTGCCCCATCGACGCGCGCCAGTTGCTCGACGTCATCGGCGCGTATCTGCAGGGACACCGGCCGCGCACGCCGTCTCACAGCGTGTGCATCGAGTGCAAGCGGAGGGGCACCGTCTGCGTGATGGTCGCGCACGGCACGCCGTGCATGGGCCCCGTGACCCACACCGGGTGCGGCGCGCTCTGCCCCACCTACGACCGCGGCTGTTACGGGTGCTTCGGACCGATGGAGACGCCGAACACTGGCTCGCTGAGCCACTGGTGGGGCCGTCTGGGCGTGAAGGAGGCGGACGTCGTGCGCGCGTTCCGCACGTTCACCTCCGACGCGGAGGCGTTTCGCCGCGAGTCCCGAGCCCATGAACACTAGGACGATCAGGGTCGATTCCCTGGCCCGCGTCGAGGGCGAGGGCGCTCTGACCGTCACCATCGAAGGCGATGCGGTGACCGACGTCAAGCTCAAACTCGTCGATCCGCCGCGTTTCTTTGAGGCGCTCCTGCGCGGGCGGCGGTTCGACGAGGCCCCCGACATCACCTCGCGCATCTGCGGGATCTGTCCGGTGGCCTATCAGATGAGCGCGGCGCACGCGATGGAAGACGCGTGCGGCGTGAGGGTCGACGGCGCCCTCCGCGCGCTGCGGCGGCTGATCTACTGCGGCGAATGGATCGAGAGCCACGCGCTGCACGTCTACATGCTGCACGCCCCGGACTTTCTCGGCTACGAGAGCGCGATCCACATGGCCAAAGACCATCCGGGCGTCGTGGAGCGCGGACTGCAATTGAAGAAGGTGGGGAACGAGGTGATCGCCCTCCTCGGCGGGCGATCCGTTCACCCGGTCAACGTGCGGCTGGGCGGGTTCTATAAGGTGCCGACCAAGCGGGAGTTGGCTCCCTTGGCGGAGAGACTCCGGTGGGCCCGGGATGCCGCGATCGAGACCGTCCGCTGGGTCGCGGCCCTTCCCATTCCGGAGTTCGAGCAAGACTACGAGTTCGTCGCGCTCCGCCATCCCGACGAGTACCCATTCAACGAGGGACGGCTGGTGTCCAATCGCGGGCTGGACATCGCCGTCAGCGAGTATGGCGCGCACTTCGCCGAAGAGCAGGTCTCGTACTCCAACGCGCTGCACTCGACCCTCCAAGGGCGCGGCGCGTACGCCGTCGGTCCCCTGGCGCGGTACAGCCTCAATTTCGACCGGCTGTCTCCCGTCGCGCAAGAGGCGGCTCGCGCGGCGGGTCTGGGCCCGGTCTGCCGGAATCCGTTTCAAAGTATCGTCGTGCGCAGCGTGGAAATTCTCTACGCCTGCGACGAGGCCCTGCGCCTCATCGAAGGCTACGAGATGCCGGAGCGGCCCGCGGTGGAGGTTCGACCGCTCGCCGCGGTCGGTCACGCGTGCACCGAGGCGCCGCGCGGAATCCTCTACCACCGATACCGGATCGACGAGCAGGGGGTCATCCTCGACGCGAAGATCGTCCCGCCCACCTCGCAAAACCAAAAGACCATCGAACGCGACCTCGCCCACGTCGTACCGAAGTACATCGATCTGTCCGACGAGCAATTGACGTGGCGGTGCGAGCAGGCGATCCGCAACTATGACCCGTGCATTTCCTGCGCGACGCATTTTCTGACGTTGACGGTGAATCGGGTGTAAGCAGAGAGGTATCGTAATCAACGGTCAGAAGGAGGCGACGATGAGAAGGACGTATGTGGC
>Ga0210377_10005467_pt1 | contig 10430 bp, 8 predicted proteins | sample PLM4_65_b1redo_FD_155480 | JGI IMG/M metagenome (GOLD analysis project Ga0210377, IMG submission 155480) | Groundwater sediment microbial communities from an aquifer in East River, Colorado, USA - PLM4_65_b1 redo | ecosystem: Environmental > Terrestrial > Soil > Riparian zone | place: USA: East...
GACGGCTTCCTGGCGGTCTCAATGGCGGTCATCGCTGCTACATCGAAGAACCTCTCACCGCACGACTTGCAGCGGGTGTGCTGCAACTGCTTCACAGATCGTCCCCCAGACAGTTCGCAGTCTTCCGCCACGTCGGCCAAGGCCCGCCGCCCGCATATGGGACAGGGTAACGAGGCGAACCGTATAGGCCGCTGGGTTCGGACTTTACTCGTCGGTCGAGCGCTTGGAGGAGATGAGGACATAAAACACCTCCCGTCCCTCGGCGGAACTCAACCGACCTGTTTGCTGACCTTGCGGGTTGATCTGAACACGCCGTTCTCGTACACGGCTTCAATACTCCGCGAAGACCCCCGTGCATCCCATGCCCCTTTCCGTGGAGTGCAACGCTACGCTAGTGGAATTCAAAAACGCTGTCAAGAATCGGCGGGCGCAGGGTCAGAGGGTGCGGGCGGGGTGTCCTGGTTGGGACGCGGAGAGGGGTGGTACGAACCGACCAAGCTGAGGTTGGAGGCAAGAATCCCAGGCGTCCGGCTCCTCGATCCCGGACCGAGCCGGCCCCGTCCATTGCCGGCAGAGTAGGCGAGGGTTGGATCACATCGCCACGGTGGGCTCCACTGACCTTCCAGCTTTCCTGCCGATTCGCCTCCTCACTGCCGTGAGGCATCAGCCACCACACCGACAAGTCGGTCAGGTCCGCTGGCAGGCTGGGGGATCCATATGAAGCAACTTGACATACTTGGCAACGTCCCGGATCCAAGGTCCGGCCTACGCCTCTCCTTGGCACCAATGCAAGGCCTTGAGGAGGACCTCCCGCGGACCGAGCATGCTTCGGGGCATGCGGCGAGGTGGGGGCCATTGCTGCTCGGCGCGCCCGCCCCCCGCCGCAACCTCCCAGAATCCATCGCTGAAACTGGACGCAACCACCGTGAGCCGCCCCTCCCGAGTCAGCCAGCCGCGACGAAGGGCTTCGGGAATTGCCTCAACCAGTTGATGGGCTAATGTGAAGCATTCGTTTGCCAAGGCCGTTGATCCTTGCCTGTCCATGGAAGCTCCACCCCACTTGATCTGGAGAAAAAGCTGGAGGGGGCCCTGCACCAGAAAGTAGTGCAGCGCGCACAAGTTGACCCCGGGCCCTGCATGCGCGATCAGGACGTAGTCCGGAGAGGCCCCGGCGATTACTTTGCGAACATAATGCTGAAGGTCGTAGGGGGACACCTTGAGGGCTCGGGTACTGAAGCACCACTCCCCCCGCTCCTTCAGCCGTCCTCGTGCGGTCTCGGGCATCGGCGGCATGGCCAGTCCCGCCTCCCTCAAGAGCGCTTCCACTCTCGCATAATCTCCGCCCGAAGCCTTCGCTCCTGCCATCCTTCGAATCCTTTGGATGCTCTCGGTCCTTCTGAGGAGATGCTCTATCTGCCGTTTATCTCCATCGACTCACAGCAGTACCCGCGTGCGAAGAACGGCGCGGTGCAGCTCCGCCTCGGTGGCGACGCCTTCATCCCCGGCGGGGCGCTTGCGCGGTCTTGCAGATCAACCATTGCGGTGCCTCCACCAATCCCGCCAAGACGGGGCAGGTGCGGGTGGCCCCGTCTCCGGTCACCTACGGAAGGGGCCAGGAGATTCCCCGCGCGCCCAGGGCGGAGATACTCCTCAGCCCCTTGGCCCACGGCTCGGTAATTCCACTCCGTCAACAACGTCCCGCATCACTGCTATGCACCCCGCCGGCGCGGTCAGCCTAGAATCGGAACCAGTTTTCAAAAAAGGGCGGAGCGATCTTGCGAAGAATACGTCACCGTAATTGCGACCAGGAGCACTCGGCAGCGGCGTTTATCAGCGCAAAAAGATAGCGGACGGCGAGTCGGCGGACTCCAGCAGGACCGATCGAAGAACGAGGGCTTCGGGACGTCATTCCACCGGCAGAACTCGGCGATTGCCGTGCGATTCAGATCGATGCGGACCACGGAACCATGCTCGCGTCGGCCAGCGCGCTTAGCGGCGGTTTCCGACCGCCGCCCGTAAGAGGCGGAGGCGCGCGTCGAGCTCCTCGGGAGTCATGTTGGCGTATTTCGCCGGGAGGAGGCGGCGGCTCGACGCCTCGAAGACGGCAAGGAGTTCCATGTACTCGAGCAGTTCGACGTCGCGGCTCGGAAAGTAGTCGGCGGCAGCCGCGAGGAAGTGTTCGGCCTTCACGGGGGCGTCGCCGTCGGCCTCGCGGGCGGCGGTGTCGTTCGCGAGGAGAACGACCGCTTCCACGTCGGCGTTCGAGTAGCCGACGAGCTTCTTGCCGAATCCGTCGCGGATCGAGACGAAGTCGACGGCGGTCTGTATCTTGTTCTTCTTCACCTGGGCGCGGGCGACCGCTTCGATCTCTTCGGGGGTCTGCGAATAGAGGAAGGGGATTTTCCGGTCGAGACGGCCGGCGCGCTTCAGGTCGACGTCGAGCTTGTCGGGGCGGTTCGTCATGACGAGGAAGAGGATCCGGCCCCGATTGGACGTGTCGGACATGAACTCCTTGATCCGGGCAATGACGCGGGAACTGGTCCCGCCGTCTCCCTCGCCGTCGGTGTTGCCGAACGCCCGGTCTCCCTCGTCGACGATCACGACCACCTGCCCGATCGCCTTGATGACGGTGAGGATCTTCTCGAGATTTCCTTCCGTCGCCCCGACCCACTTGCTCCGGAAATTCTTCAGCTTGATGGTCGGAAGACCGCACTCCTTCGCGAACGCCTCGGCTACGAAGGTCTTCCCCGTCCCCATCGGCCCGGTCAGGAGGATCCCCATGGGGACGCGGGCGATCCGCCCCTCGCGGATGTTCTCAGCGACGACCAGGAGGTCTTTCTTCACCTCCTCCATCCCGCCGACCACCTCGAAGCCGTACTCGGGGACGACGAATTCGACGAGGCCGAAGCATTCCCGCTCGAGGATCTCGCGTTTCCGTTTCGAGATGAGGCGATCCACCTCGTGGCGGGAGCGCTCCGCCGCGCTTTCCGCGGTGGGAGCGGGTTCCGAGGCGCCGGGGGCGAGGAGCTTCTTGATCTCGTCGCGGTTCAGGCCGGCGGTCAGTGCGGCCAGCTTCTTCGCGCGGTCCGTCGCCTCGGGCGTGCCGCCCAGGATCCCGGCAATGAACTCCTCCCGCTCGGCGCGGTCCTCCTCGGACGGCGGCGGCGGGGCCAGGATCGACGCGATCTGGACCGACTTGAGGCCGGCGGTCACCTCCGCGTACCGGTCGGCATCCTTGTCGGAAAGGCGCGGGTCGGCGATGAGGGCGGTCTTCCGCCGGGTCTCGCGATCCGGCATCGGGACGTCGACGACCGCAACCTTCGGGTTCGAGACGAGCTTCGGTGACAGCTCGGAGAGATTCTCGGCGACGAGGAGGACGACGTTGTCCCCCGACTCGATCTGCGGGAGGAACGACCAGCGGTGGAGCGTGACGATAGCCGCGCGGTCGAAGTCGGCCTGGAACGACGTGTCGCCTGCCGGGGCGAGGGTCTCGGCGTACTCGAGGACGACGCCGACCTTGCTGGAAGTGATGAGGAGCCGCTCGAGCCCGGACAGAACCTTCGCCTTCTCCGTTTCCGCCAGCAACGTCGCCTGCGCTTCCGCTCCCTTCGCCTTTTTCGGGAACCGGACACCGGTCGCCAGGTTGTACACGGCGATCGTGTCGCGCGAGTCCTTCAGGAGGGTGTCGGTCAAAAACTCGGTCAGCGGCCTCAGCTTCTCTCCGTCCAGGACGAGGTCGAAGACATTGCCGTGCAGGATGAAGAGCGACGACTCGCCCCGCAGGTAGCGGCGGCGCAGTTCGTCGGCCCAGGCGGGGAGAAGGCGGGGGTCGAGCATCGGTTTTTTTCTCGCAGGATGCTGAAAAACCAGTTTTCGCCCAGGCTGCTCAAACAGGTCCAGATGCAAGGCGGCGCACCCATCTTTCGATGGGTACCCGGCGAGGCGCGAGGCGTACTTAGCCCCTACGCCGCAGTGCGGCGCGAGCGCGGCAATCCGCCTCAGGCGGACAGATGGGCCTTTTTCAGCAGCCTGCTAGGCGTTCCGCTCGAGCGAACCGAGCAGGGCTTCCGTGTCGCGCGCGGTCTCACGGATTGCCTCGACGCCGTTCAGCAGCTCGTCGAGCTGTCCCGACAGCTCCTGCGGCGACTGCATCGTGACGATCTGGTCGGCGATCAACTGGAACGAATTCTCGATCAGGTCGAGCTGCCCGCGCGCCACGCCGAGGTACCGCTTGATCTCCTTCATCCGCTCCTGCCGCTTCTGGACGATCGCCAGGTTCTTCTGCGACAGGCTGGTCCGCGGGTCGTCGGGGGCACCGGAGCGGACCGCCGCGGCATACCGGTCTACGTCCTTCTGGAGGACGCGATCGTCGATCGAGTCGAGGTACGCCTCGTACCGGGCGCAGGTGAGGGAGACGTCGACAAAGGCGCTGACGAGCTTGTCGGTCTTGACCAGCTCCCCCCGCAGAAGCTCCCCGGTGAAGGACGGGTTCTGGGCCGCGAGGCGGCCGATCTCCTCCCGGCGGGCGACGAGCGCCTCGACCCGCCTCCGCTCCCCTTCGCCGAGATTCTTCAGCCGCTCGGCCCGCTCCTGGGCCTCGAGCGCCTTCCGCAACTTGTCGAACTTCGGGTCCCACAGGATGTGCTTCAGGCGGTCGGAGTCGGGGGCGTGGAGAAGCCAGAGCGCCTCCAAGCCCAGCGCGGCCACGGCCAGGACCGGGTTGAGCGTCAGCCCGGCGGCGGCCAGCGCGCCGAAGAACAGCGACAGGTTGTAGGGGTTGGCGAACGCCATTTTCAGGTAGGGGCGTTTGTCGAAGATGGCGCTCCTGACCACCTCGCGGGCGGCTTCCGATATTCCCTCCTGGACCGTGGGGGGGGCCGCCCTGGCGGGATCCGTCTTCGCCGCCGTCTGGGGCCGGGGGGGCTTCGGCGTCTCCTGCGTCGGCATCAGGCCACCGGCGCGTAGAGGAGGTCGAGGAGCTTCTTCTCGACGGCGCGGAACTCGGCAGCCGATTTCAGCGCGATGTTCCGCTCGGCGAAGGAGGGAACCCCGAGCCGGTGGAGGATTCGGGCCGGGCGGGGGGAAAGAACGTAGACGGTGTCGGCGAGATACACCGCCTCGGAGACGTCGTGCGTCACGAAGAGGATGGTGTTGTTCTCGCTCTTCGAGACGTCGAGCAGCAGGCCCTGCATCCCCCAGCGGGTCTGCGGGTCGAGGGCGCCGAACGGTTCGTCCATCAGGACGACCCGCGGCCGGTTGACGAGCGTCCGGGCGATCGCCACCCGCTGCTTCATCCCTCCTGAGAGGTCCTTGGGATAGCGCTCCGCGAATTCGAGGAGGCCCACTTTCTCCAGCACCTTCTGCGCCTTCTCGCGTCGCTCGCCGGAAGGGATTCCCTGCAGCTTCAGGCCGTATTCGACGTTCCCCCGGACGGTCAGCCAGGCGAACGACGTGTAGGCTTGAAAGACCATCCCCCGGTCGCGGCCGACCCCGTCGACCTTTTTCCCGTCGACCAGGACTTCTCCCTTTGTCGGCAAGAGCAGGCCGGCGACGGCCTTGAGAATCGTCGACTTGCCGCAGCCGGAGGGGCCGAGGAAGACGACGATCTCGCCTACACCCGGCTTGTCGTGGACCTCCATTGAAACGTCCCGGACCGCTTCCGTCCCCACTCCGTCCCGGCTCAGGTAGGTGACCGAGAGGTCTTTCAGTTCGACCTTGGGGGGAGTTCCTTCGACTCCCGGGCTCATCCTGCCGCCTCCCGCCATCTGAACAGAAAATTCGAAAGCGAGCGGATCAGGAAGTCGGTGAAGAGGCCGATTCCCCCGATGACGAGGAGTCCCGCGAAGGACCAGGAGGCTTTCTGGTGGGTCCGGGCCAGCTCGACCATGTAGCCGAGGCCATGCTCGGGATTGACCGCTTCCGCGAGGATGACATAGGTCCAGGAGATGGCGTTCATCACCCGGAACGAGTCGAAGATCTCGGGCGCGGCCGACGGAAGGAGGACGGTCCGGATCACCTGCCCCTTCGTGGCCCCGAGAGTCAGCGCCGTCTGGACCAGCTCCTCGGGAACGGCGCGGATCGCCGTGACGACGACCGGGAGGAGGTAGACGAAGACGCCGAGAAAGAGGAAGGCGATCTTCTGCTTTTCGTAGATCCCGAACCAGAGGATCAGGAGCGGGATGAAGGCCGAGATCGGCATGTAGCGGAGCGGGGCCATCACCGGCTCGAAGAGCTTGTTGACCGGGTCGAAGGCCCCCATCAGGACGCCGAGCGGCAGGGCCAGCGCCGCCGCCAGGAGGAACGAGACGAGGATCCTCCGCGTCGACACGAAGATAGCGGTGCCGAGGTCGTACTGCAGGAAGAGCTGTAGTGTCCCCTTGACGACCTCCGTCGGCGAGGGGAGGAAGTCAGGCGGCGCGAGGTTTCCATAGCTGGCCACGCACCACCCGCCGAGGACGACAGCCGGCGCGACGAAGCCGAGGGCGGCCGCGGTCGCCCTCGGCAGCGGGGCTCTCAGGGCAAAGCGATCAGTTCGTGGCAAGAATCACCTTGATGTCGGTCCGGCGGTTCAATTGGCGGCCGGCCTCCGTCGTGTTCGGGGCGACCGGATTTGCCTGGCCGCGGCCGATCGTCTGGAACCGGGCGGCCGGAATGTTCGGGAAATTCTTCAGCACGTAGTTCTTCACGGCCAGCGAGCGCCGCTCGGAGAGCTGCATGTTCGACTGCGGCGTGCCGACGGCGTCGGTGTTTCCCTCGATCCGCAGGTAGGTGGCGCCGAACGAGGTCATCGTCTCGCCGAGCGCGTCAAGGACGAAGAACGAGCCGGGCATGATCTCGTCGGAGCCCGGGGTGAAGTGGACCTGTATCTGCTTGTTGATGATCGCCCGGTCCTTGGCCGACGGCGCCTTGGCCGCCACCTTCGGCTCCTCGACCTTCTGCTCCTGGTAGATCGCGGCGAGGACGGTCAGGAACCGGGTGTCGGCCCAATCCTTCGCCTCGACCGCCTTCGTCACGAGCCCCTTCTTCCGCCAGATGACGAAGGCCGTGTCGAAGAGGGTCTCGTAGTGGGCCTTGCCGCCGGAGAGTCCGTAGAACTGGGCGTTGTCGGCGTAGGCGGTCAGCTTCAGGCCGGAGAGCATTCCCGAGACGGTTTCGTCGTCGAGCTTGAGCGCCTTGGCGACGACGGCGTAGGCCTGGGCCGGGTCGGTCTTGATCATCTCGATCCCGTCGAACCAGCCGTGAACGAAGTCGCGAACCGTGTCGGGGGCCTTGTCGATCAAGTCCTGCCGGGCGACGAGGGTATCCGCGATGATGTTCGTCGCGGCCGTCGTGGAGACGAGGACGTGCGCCTCGTCCCCCCGCGCCGTGACGGCGGCCGAAAGATCCGGTTCCCAGGTCACCGCCGCATCGACCTGCTTCGCCGTGAACATCGCCGCGGCCGCCGGTGCGTCCTGGGTGAAGATGACGTTCTTCTCGACGGTCGCTTTCTCCTCCGGACTCAGCCCCGACTGGGCGAGCAGGAAGAGGAGGAGGAAGTGCGACGGGGTGAACTGGGTGCAGGCGATCTTCTTCCCCTTGAGCTGCTCGACCGACGTGATCGACGAGAGCGAGACGATGCCGTCGCCGCCCCGCGACCAGTCCTGCATCAGGATCGATTTCGCCTTCTGGTTCTGCTCGGCCAGGATCGACGCCTCGCGGGCCCAGTTGTCGACCGTGTTCCACATGATGTCGATGTCACCCTTGCGGAACGCGGCCAGCTTGGCGGACGGGTCCTCCAGCAGGACGAACTTCACGTCGAAGCCGTACTTGGTCCTGTACCAGCTCTTCGGGCTCGGATCCATCCCGCGGTTCGCGACGATCCCCGGCGCGTGCCCCGCCCAGGTGTTGATGCCGACGACGAGAGGCCGGCCGAGCTTGCCGGACCCCGACAGCGCGACCCCGGCGACCCCGGCGCCTCCCTTGCCTCGCTCCGGGTCGGGCGGCGCGTTCTTCAGGGCGTCGAAGTCGTTGCCCGAGACGGCCGTCTTGCCCAGCGCGGTGGCGGCCGGTTTTTCGGCGCCGGCCCACTTCTTGATGTCGGCCCCCTTCTTTTCCCAGACGACGTAGCCGAGGACGCCGAGGATGACGACAGTGATGAAGAATTTTGAGACCGGAGTCAGTTTCATCGGGTCCCCCCCTTACATGGTCTTCTGGACTTGGGAAGCCTGCTGTGCGGCTCGCTTGGCCTTGATCTCGGCGAGCTGCTGCTTCGCCTGGACTTCGCCGGCCTGGCCCCTGAGGGTGGCGAGACGGCCGTCGAGCGACGATTCCGAAAGCTCCTTGCCCAGGTTCGCGGCGGCGACGGTCGTCTTGATGTGCTCGCGGACGTTGTCGAGCGCCCTCACCTCGGCGTCGACCGAGAGGCCGTCGAGCTGCCCCTGGATCCTCAGACGCGCCTGCGCCGACTGCATCCGGGCCAGCATCACGTCGCGCTCGGCCTTCAGTTTCTTGATCTCACCCTGCACTTGAAGCAGCGACGTCTTCGCCGAGTCGGCGTCCTTGCTTGCAGTGCCAAGGTCCCCTCTCATCTCGGCGACCTCGGTCTCGAGCTGGTTCTTCTTCTGGATCAGGATGACCGCGAGATCGTCCTGATTTGTCTCGACTGCGACGTTCAATTCGGCTTCGGTCTGGGCCAGGTCCCGCGCCGTGCTCTTCAGGCGTTCGTCGATGTCTTCCCGCTGCTTGATGATCGCGGCCGTCGCCTGCTTCAACTTCGAGTATTTCTCGATCATCGAGTTGATCGCGTTTTCGTAAGCGATCTCGGGGTGCTCTTTCTCGATGTCGGAAATCCAGATCGAGACGAAGCCTTTCCAGAGGTTCTTCAGGCGAGTGAAAAAGCCGACGTCTGCCATGTCAGTCCTTTCTCTCCGGAAGAGATGGATCTATCAGCTTGGGCGATTCCCTGACAACACGCGCCACCGCTTCCTGACCGAAGAACTCGAGCACCTTCTGGATCTCGAGCTTCCGATCGTTGCACGCTTTCTGGACCGCCTGCTGGTCTGCGATCCGGCGCGCGAGGAGGTCCCGGGCCTGCCGGATCTTTTCCTCGTAGTCCGCCATGAGGGTCTGGGCCTCCTCCGCGAATTTCTTCATCCCGGAGGTTTGTATCTGCAGGTAACCCTCGAGCGCCTGTATCGACTGCGCTCCCGCCTCGATGATCTTGTCGATCGGGACGCCGAAGGCCTTCAGGGACGCTTCGACGATCCGCTTCCGAACCACCGGGTCGGTTTCGGGCGGAAGGCTCCCGAGCAGCGTTCCGGCCTTGGCAAACCGGTCGCGTTCCTCGGCGCTGATCCCGGCCGCCTTGAAGACGCCATCGAAGTCAACGTTTCCGGCGGCCGGGGCGGGGACCTCTCCCTGGAACTGGACCGGAGGGGGAGGTGGCGACGCGGGCGCGCTTTCATTCGGAGGAGTCGTCCCCTCCTCTGCCTCTCTGACGACGAACCACCCCAGGACCGTCGATCCCCAGCTCTTCTTGTCGTCCATGGATGCCTGTCCCTGCGGAAAATCTTTTCAAGTGCCGGCGGGATGCCTATTCTCCCGCATCGCCGCCGAGTAAAGGCCCCGCAGCGGCGCTCGGTCGACGGCACGATGCGCGCGCAGCGGGGGGGACGATCGGCTGGACGTGCTCGGCCCGGAAGATCCCCCGGTCGAGCCTCGGGAGGTAGAGCGCACAGGTCGTCATCCTTCATCTGCCATTTCGGATCGTCCGGGAGGATATACTTGGAGATATGGACGACGTGCCTCCCGCCGCCGGTCGCTCCAGCCAATCTTTTGGATTGTGGATACCCCAGGTCTGATCTGCCTGTCAAGGGGAAATCTCCAGGTGGGCTCGGGCTGGATGGGTTTCCCTTTTCTCTCTCGCGCTCCGCTGGCATCCTCTCAGGCGGGGGACTCCACCCGCCGGATTGCGTACGCAACAATTCCGGGGACAACAATTCCGGGGAGACCATACTTAATTCTTCAATTCCGGGGACACCATACTTAATTCTCGATTTGGAGTAGACGGAGGAAGAGGCTTTTGAAAGGGTGCGACTCTCGCGGGTCGTGGCGCTGGGGATGCCCCACCACATCACACCACGGGGAACCGGCGGCAGCAGACGGTCTTCGGCGCCGAGGACGATCAGGACTACATCGCGCTGATGGGGGCGTGGTGTCGATCGGGCGCGGGGGAAGTGGGGGCGGACTGGCTGATGCCCACCCACGTCCATTGGAATGCCGTCCCGGCTTCGGAAGACGGCTTGCGGCGGGCCATCGGGGAAGCCCATCGGCGGGATACCCGGCGGGTGAATGTCCGCGAGGGGGAGCGCGGCCATCTCGGGCAAGGCCGCTTCGCCTCCGGTGCGAGGGAGGAGCCCTATCTCCGGGCGGCGGCGCGCTAGATTGAGCAG
>Ga0210377_10005468_pt1 | contig 10429 bp, 10 predicted proteins | sample PLM4_65_b1redo_FD_155480 | JGI IMG/M metagenome (GOLD analysis project Ga0210377, IMG submission 155480) | Groundwater sediment microbial communities from an aquifer in East River, Colorado, USA - PLM4_65_b1 redo | ecosystem: Environmental > Terrestrial > Soil > Riparian zone | place: USA: East...
TCTGCAGAATTCGTGGCCTCGACAAGAAGAAACTCGAACCGCAGATAATCGAAAAATTCACCGCCCTGTTTCACATCGTATCTCGAGGCACGAGAATACAACACGGGAATCGCCCATGTCGGCATGCCGGCCACTCGAAGCCGAATGCAATAGTCATTCCTGGGCGCATCCGGATTGGTGATCTTGACCGGCTTCAAGCTCGATGGGTACGCGATCTCGCCGCATCCATGGAAGCCGATGGCGGCGTAGAGTTGGTCCTTCAGACCGGGATTTTTCCGGGTCAGAATGTGAAAGAGTTCGTGTGAAAGTAACTTCTTTAGCGACTCCTTTCTTCCGGGTACAAGTTCATTGGCTGGAAACACGATCGCATTCCCTCGCGTATATGCTGCGCCGCCCTCTTCGTTTCCGGTCGTCTTGACCAGATAGATCGTATCCGGCCAAGGCGGCAGGGAAAGTTCATTTATTCGGGGTTGCACGAATGACATGGCAGATTCGACGAGCGCCTTCTCATCACTGCTCCAATCCTGTACGTTTTCGCCAACGAAACGCAGGTAAACCTCCTCCGGGATTTCCTTGCTGGTCTTCAGCCGGGCCGCGCGGTCAAAGCGGCTCAAGCGCTGAACAAAATCGTCGCGGGCTGTCAGGATCTCCCTGCCCTGGCTGGCCGACGCAAAGGTGAACGACACGCCTTTCCCGGCAATGTCACTCGCATACGCAGGCGCGAACAATGTTGCAGCGAGCACGACCGCAATGAACCATGACTTCATGTGGATACCTTTGCCAAACTGTGAATGGACTGACCCATCGTCTGTCCGGATACTCATGATAGTACAGACGGACGGCGTTTGCTTTTTACGCCCGATACGTCGTTGACCATGATCGTTTTTTGTATGGCATCGGCCGAAATCAAATAGAATTTCGCAGTTGGTCATTCAGGATTTCACAGCCCATGGATATGACAAGTTTACTGGTCCTGCTGTTGCTGGCCGCGCTGGGGTGGTTCTGGCTCAACAGTCTGCACGTCCTCGATGTCGCGCGAAAAGCCGGGAAGCAGGCCTGCAGCGAATTGAATGTGCAATTTCTCGACGACACGGTCGCCACCATCGCGCTTGCGCTGGCGCGCGACAGATCCGGGCGCAGGGTGTTGCGCCGCACCTATCGTTTCGAATTCAGCGAGACCGGCAACAGCCGGCTGGAAGGACGGCTGATCATGCTTGGCGACAGGGTCGAGTCGGTAACGATGGAACCCTATCAGATATTGCCGTGAAAAAATCCCGGCCGGTTCACGACCCGGACATGGCGTTATCAAACCGCCTTGGGATAACCGACCGTCTGCGACAGCAACACCTGCTGGTCATGCGTCAGCCCGAGCGCATCGGCAATCGCGGCACGGTCGATCCAGGCGCGGATAACAGCGGCCAGATCATTGCAGGCTGCGAACAGGTATACGTTCTGTGCGATCGCACCCGCCGCGACCGACGCATAGGACTCGCGCTGCGCTACCGGCACCATGCCCATGCGCGCGTGGTCGGCAACATACACCAGATCCAGCGGCGCTTCATCGACAAAGTCCTGGTAGCCGGTGACCCGCCTCAGGTCGCTCGCTGCCACCAGGTTCAACTGATGCGCGGCAGCGTCATAAAGATAGGCCCCCGAAGACAACGCAACGTACACATCGATCTCCTGGGCATTCAACGCCGACGGAGCCGTGCGACCGCCTTCCGGACGGTTCACTCCGTAAGCTGCCCAGAGCAGATTCGAAAGCAGCGGCAAGGGCAATGGGGCGTTCGCGAAGTCACGGGAGGAGTGACGTCTGGCCAGCGCTTCCATCAAAGGAAGACCGCCGTGTTTTTCGGGTGGCGGAAGCACAATCGAAGTTGCGGTATCCCCCTTGGCAGGCTTGGGACGCAACTGACCCATCATGCCGAGTGCAAGCTTGGTCAGGACATTCATGACTATCCCTCCTTTGTCTCCTGCCGCGAAAATTCGCGGACCCTAAAGTCCAACTGTGCCGCATCAAGTCTTGAACAGGTTTTTGAACTCGCGCGGTTGCGAACGCAAATATTGATTCGGTGCGACCACCTGCGCGCCCAGCTTTGCCGCTGCATGCCATGGCCAGCGCGGGTCATACAGCATGCCCCGGGCCAGCGACACCATGTCCGCCTGGCCAGATGAGACGATCTTCTCGGCATGCTCCGGCTCGGTGATCAGGCCCACCGCGATCGTCGGCAAACCGGTTTCGCGCCGGATCCGTTCGGCGAAGGGAACCTGATAGCCCGGCTCGAGCGGGATCTTTTGCAACGGAGACAGGCCGCCGCTCGACACATCGATAAAACTGCATCCCCTGCGCTGCAGCTCCTTCGCGAAAACGACACTCTGCTCGATGTCCCACCCGCCGTCCACCCAGTCTGTTGCGGATATCCTCATTCCCACCGGCTTGTAGTCCGGCACGGCAGCGCGTACCGCCTCGAAGATTTCGAGCGGGAAGCGCATCCGGTTCTCCAGCGAACCGCCATATTGGTCAGCGCGGGTATTCGACAAAGGCGATAGAAATTGATGCAACAGATAGCCATGCGCCGCATGCAGTTCGATCGCGTCCATCCCCAACCGATGCGCGCGTTGCGCAGTGGCCGCAAAATCATTGCATAAATGCTCCAGAGCGGCATCATCCAATGCAAGCGGCACAGCGCCATCCGCAGCGAACGGCACGGCGGAAGGTGCGATGGTTTGCCAGCCACCGTGTTCCGGCGATATGGCCTGACCGCCCTGCCACGGCGCCTTTACGGAGGCCTTGCGTCCGGCGTGCGACAACTGAATACCGATGGGCATGTCCGAGTACTGCCGTACCGAATTGATCACGCGCGCAAGAGCTGCCTCGGTCTGGTCGGACCACAATCCCAGATCGCCCGGTGAGATCCGACCCACCGGCGTTACCGACGTTGCCTCAATGAACAACAGACCGGCGCCGGACAAAGCCATGTGGCCAAGATGAATCAGATGCCAATCGCTGGCCTGGCCATGCTCGGCGGAATACTGGCACATCGGCGAAACGACGATCCGGTTTCGCAGCTCCAGATTGCCAAGATTGATAGGGGAAAATAGTTTGCTCACGATGAATTATTTCACTTGTAAAAATCGATCGGGATGAAACAACTCACTTCATCGCCTTTTGCAGACGAGCATCCCAACCCGTTCCTTTGGTCGTCTCTATCAGGTGTTTAAGAATAGTGTTCCTGGTCGGCGTTTTGCTTGGCTTGATATCAAAGGTGTCAGTCTTAAATAAATTACGGTCGATTCCCGTCACTTCATAGCTACCAGATAAACGACCGAGCCCGGTTTGATATCGATGGCAACCTCTTTGAGGAGCTTCGCTTCATCAATCCCCTGATAATTGAAATAGAATGCCTCTTGTCCGGACATGAATCCCAGCAGGATATATTTTCCCGGTTCAAGATTTTCGAACAAGAAATTTCCATTCGTATAAGCATGGCCTTGGGGAGGCGACTTGAATGGCGGTGCATATATCTCACCCACCTTGTTCAGCATCACACTCGTGATATTGCCCACTGGCATCGTTATATTACCGTAGGCTGCTGCAGCCTCTGGGCCGGAAACCGGTTTGATCGCCGGAGTGCCACAGCCGCTGATCAGCGTAACCAGTATCGCAGCAATGATTGTCTTTATGCCTGTGTGTTTCATCTCTCCTCCTTGAAATTGCACTGAATCAATCCAGACATCGACAACCTAGCCAAGCTTTGTATAACGTATCACCGTATGGCCATGCACATCAAGAGAAGATGCAATGAATATCATTAAAACGCAGGATCAAGTTTTAAGTTCAAGGCGCAATCTCTTCTCGACTTCGCTGATCTGCCCGCGCGCGACACCGTACTGTGCCGCCAATGCACTCCACCCCGCAAAAGCCTGTACCGTTTCGTCGATCACCGCACCCGGATGCTTGATGCTGAATTTCTCGCCGGTCTCGAGCAGCAGCGCGCGCGTGAATTCACCGGTCTGTCCGCCCAGCGTCATCTGGTGCCGAGCGGTATAGCCCGAGCCTGCGGCGAAATTCAGGTCGTAGGCCGGGGCCAGTCGCCACTCGCCGGTCATGGAATCGAGCAGGAACGAGACGTTCTTGACATGGTCGTCCTGGTTGCGCCCGACAATGTTGAACACCATGCGTCTGTAGCCCTGCTCCAGCGCCTGATGCCCGAGTTGCAATTCAAGCATCAGCCTGAACCACTCCTCATAGCTGAATGCCTGCGGACGGTTGTAATCGACGTGCGTTATCCCGCCCAGACTATGCATGTGAAGTTTATCTCTGCCGTTACGGTCGAACCGTTTCGTCATGAAGTGAAACAAGCCGCTGTCTTCCAGAAAAGCAACCTCGGACATCTCGATGCCGAGTTTTTTTGCGAGCAAGGAATAGGTGTACTCGATGCGGTTGAACGGCTTGGCTTTCATATCCAGTACATTGGCGGAGCCCACGCCATCGAACTTGATGATCCACGCTTCTTCCCCCGGCTGCGGGTTGGCAAAACCCGACCTCACCCGTTTGCCTTCCCGATCCCACAGGATCAGCGCCTTCGCGCGCGCACCGCCCGCAGAACCGCCGACCCGCATGATCTCATTGACGGCATCGTTGGCATCGCCCTCAATCAGCTTGCGTGCCGCATCGACCAGGCTCTGCACTTCCAGCGCCCGCTCCTCTTCTTTGGTCTTGCGTTGCAGCGCGGGGGTATATTCGAGCGCGCCCATCGCGCGCCTGCCTACATAAAGCAGGCGCTGCACCGGGCTCAGCGCGTTGTCTTTCTCCCCCTTGGACTCGAAGTAACTCTGGATGATCTTGTTGCCGAAGGCGTCCGGGAGCGAATCCGCCAGCACGCCCGGCAAACCGAGGAACGATTGCGAATTGCGCAGCTCGGGAAACTCAAAGATGCCCGCTTCCAGCGGAAGATGTTTGGGAGACAACGCCCGACCGGTAGTCAGATAATGTTTGTCGTAGCTGAACCCTACCCGGCCATTGGCAAACTCCAATACCTGACCGACCAGATGCCCCCACAGATGGACATTGGCGGTGGCGGAGACCTCGGGTCTGTCAGCGCGCGGCCGTGGTGTCGCCATGCTTGCGTCTTCCGGATGAAGCCTTGATGCGCGGCTGGCCTCGCGACGAAATACTTTCACCGCCCGGCAGCACATCGGGAAAAGCGGCCTCCAAAGAAGCGAGCGTATTCATCCCTCGCAGCAGCTTGACCAGGGAAGACAGGCGCACATCTCTGCCAGCCTCCATGTCCATGATGGTCTTGCGATTGAGACCGGTCTTGTCCGCGAGCTGGTCTACCGGGATGTTGCGGGCCAGGCGCCGACTGCGCATGCGCTCGCCTAGCAACCGCATGATTTCATCGTTAGTCATAAAATCCGTTATCAAGGACATATTATCTCCTTTACTATCATCACGCCCATTATAAAGGACTATATGAAATATTAGCAACATATTTTCATATAGTCCATCTTATTGGATATATTAACAATATTACGGGCGATATGTCCGTTTTATTGGACTATTTTAGACTAATCCTGAGTTAGCGTAAATCAAGCTGCGGCGCAGCTGTTTCAGCCGGCATAGTTGCGTATCGGCATCTTATGCATCCTGCCAGACTATGCAGCCGACTGATGGAGAAAATCCAGCACCACCAGTTCGTCGCGCAGCAACGCGGCATGCGACATCACATGCAGGGCGTTGTGCGTTTCCGGCACCTCAGAATGCGGCGCCGTGTGACCCAGGTGGTAGGCGCTCAGTAATGCGGGATGCACGTAATACTTGCGGCATACCGCGCGCGTGTTGCCGAGCCGTTCAGCCACCGTGTCGAGCGCCCGCACGATGTTGCGCTCCGTCTCGATGCGGCTGGTCGCCGGCCCCATCGCCCGCAACGTCACTGCGGCCAACATGGTGCCGCCCCAGGTGCGAAAATCCTTGGCAGTGATATCGAGGCCGCTGACTGTGCGCAGATAGTCGTTCACATCGTCCGATACGATCGGCTTGAGCTTGCCGACATCATCGAGATACTGGAATATTTCCTGCCCGTGCAGTTCCTGACAATGCTGCACGATACGGGAGAGCCGCAAGTCGTCGATCGCCACCGAGCGCTCGACCCCGCTCTTGCCGCGGAAGCTGAAGCACAATGAAGTCCCTTTCACCTTCGCATGCTTGCTGCGCATCGTCGTCAGGCCATATGAATGATTTTCGCGCGCATATTCGTCGTTGCCGACACGGATCAGCGTCTTGTCCAGCAGCCACACCACCGAGGCGAGCAGCTGACGCCGGGACTGTTTGCCGGCGCGCAGATCGAGCTCAACCCGCGCACGCACCGTCGGCAGGATCTCGCTGAACGCGAACATGTGGTGAAACTTGGTTTTATCGCGCGCCGCGCGATAGGAAGGATGGTAGTGATACTGCTTGCGACCGCGCACATCGCGCGCCGTCGCCTGAATATGTCCTTCAGGATCGGGGCATATCCAGACACTGATCCACGCCGGCGGGATCGCCAGCGCGTTAAGCCGCTTGCGCGTGGCCGGGTCGGCGATGCGAATGCCTTCCGCATCGATGTAGCTCCATCCCTTGCCGGCACGGCGCCGGCTGATGCCGGCCAAATCATCGGTGACATAGTTCAGGCCGGCGCGGGTCGCGGTCTTGCAATATTCGTGGTGCTTCAATGAACTCACAGTCAATCCTCATTTATCAAGCGGCATTGCATATGCGCTGAATGAACAGCGATAGCGGCGCGCTTCGATGGAGAGATTGTCCACGGGTTATGCCAGACGAACTGTGCGCTAACGCACTTGGCAGTGCAGATCCCGCATCACCGATGCAGCGGCGCGGCTGATTCAGCCGGCATCAATGTGCATCGGCACCGGTTCGTGCGGTGCGGCACCGATCTCAATGCACTCGTATTCCGCAATCACCTGTGCACCCAGCAACAACAGCGTGGCGGCCACCTCCATGCTGAGCAGCACGATGATGGACGTGGTGAGCGAGCCATACACAACGCTCACCTGCGACAGACTGCCGAAATACCAGCCCAGCGCATGGCGGATCAATTCCCACAGCAGGCCCGCCGTGGCGCCGCCAATCAGCGCGTGCTGCGCCGACAGCCTGCCTACCGGCATGAAGTAGTAGATCGAAGAAATGAGCAGGATCTCCCCGAGCACGCCTGCAGAGTAGATCAGCCCGTGCGAGATGCCGTGCAACGACCAGCTATGCCCCAGGATCACCAGATGCTCGCCGCCTATCGCCACCAAGTCGACGATCACAAAGGTGCCGAAGAACAGCACCGTGCCGATGAAGATAATGTAGCCGAACGGCAGCAGCAGGGAAACGAGGATGTGCCGCTTGCGCACCTGGATGCGGTGCAGAAAGATCACCGAGATCGCATTCTCCAGCACCTTGAAACCGAGCGAGCTGAAAAACAGCATCGTGATGAACAGCACCCAGCCGATCACCTCGCGGTGATCGAGCAGCGCCCGCAGTTCCACCACCAGCGCCTTGCCCTGGCCCGGCACCACATACTCCAGCGCCCGGTTCAGCGTCGTCAGCAGCACGGCCTGGTCGATCACCTGCGACAGTGCGATCACCATCAGGATCAGCAGCGGCACGATCGAGAGCAGCGCGTAATAGGCGACCGCGCCGGCGAGCAACAGACCCTGGTTGGCCTGGAAAGCTTTCAGAACCTGGAGCGCAAAAGCGAACGGGTTTTTCAGGACGTGGGTTGTTCTTGGGTCGATGAGCTTCATTGGGCAGACAGGGTTAGCAGGATGATTCTATCTCAGCAGGCTTGCAATCCGCCATGCGCTCGACCAACCACGCACCATCAAAAGCCGAACGCCAGGGTTATTTCAGGATAGGTTGAGCTACATGAACTGTAACCCGCATTCGTGCAATCAATGTATGACTCATAGACCATGCCGACACTGACATAGGCATTGGAACCGGAAGCCATATAGAAACCGGCACGCCCACCGACCGATTCGATGCTGGGTTGGCCACTGATAGAGGAGTGTCGATAAAACCCGCCTAAATAAGGCTGCACCACAGACGCCTGATAGATGACATATTGCACAAAAGGCGCGTACTTGGTGATACCGGGATCAGACCCCGACCAATTCTCCAAAGACAACCCGACACCCAACCCATCGAGGACATAATAGGTCGCGCTCGCACCAATGACCAGATAACTAGTGTCAAAAGCATAACCATTCCCCGCCACCAGCGATAAACTGGTCCGCCCCTGCCCGAACATCCCGGCCTCATCGGAAGCGCTCGCCGGAAAAGCCGTCAATACCAGCAACATCATCAACAACAACCTGTTCATCGCAACACCCTTCGCAATCACGACCAGGTTCGAGTTTGAACCATGACCACAGCTTTGTCTACGGAGCCACCCTCTCAATAATCAGTATTATTTTTAAGAATCATTCACAGACTTTGCAGGTCGCCCGGGATATCGATGTCGACAAAGATCCCTGCATCGTCGATGTTGATCTCCACGAGTTTGGATATGTCGCGCTCCAGCAAACGCCGTGCTCCGGTATCTCCCCGCAACAGCAACAATTCATCGCGGTAACGAGAGGCGAATCCGACCGGATGGCCGCGCCTGTCATCGCGGGAGGGAGCAGCCAGGGCCGCGCCGGCCAATAGCGCTTTGCGCACGCCCGCAATCGCTGCCACGGGTACAACTGGCATATCGGCCAGCCCGATCAGCCAGCCGGCGGCAGCAAGGTTTGCGCGCACGCCGCATACCATGCTGGCAGCCATGCCTTGCGTGGCATCCGCACATTCGATCCAGCGTATCTGTTCCGACTTGATCGCACCCAGCGCAGTTTCGATCGCGCCGCAGAATGTATCTGCCCCCGGCCTGGTCACCACAGTGATATGCCCGAACGTCTCCTGCCATGACAGCAGACTGTGTGCTGCAAGCGGCAATGTCACACCATGCAGCGTAACCGGATGCAGCAACTTGTCCGTCCCGAAGCGGCGCGAAGCGCCCGCCGCCAGCACGATGGCAGCGATGTCGCTTGGCTCAGACAAAAGTTTCCCGGTCGAACGGCATGCGGCGCAAGCGCTTGCCGGACAGCTTGAACACCGCATTGGCAACCGCCGGTGCGATCGGCGGCGTGCCCGGTTCGCCAATGCCGGTGGGCGCCTCATTGCTTGCCACGATATGCACCTCGACCTGCGGCATTTCGGAATAGCGCAGCGGGGCGTAGTCGTGGAAATTGGATTGCATCACGCGGCCGTTCTCCAGCGTGATCGCGCCGTGCAAGGCGGCGGAAAGTCCGTAGACGATGGCGCTTTCGATCTGCTGATGCACGCCGTCAGGGTTGATCACCATGCCGCAATCGACTGCAGCCACCACGCGATGCACGCGGATCTTGCCGTTTTCCAGCGACACCTCAGCGATCTCTGCCACGTAGCTGTCGAACGACTTGTGCACCGCTAACCCGTAAGCATGACCCGCAGCCAACTTCTTTTTGCCCCAGCCGGCTTTATCCGCGGCCAGTTTCAGTACGCCCCGGTAACGCGAAGCGGCAGGCAGATTGTCGAGCCGGTATGCCACCGGATCTTTTTTTGCAAGATGCGCCAGCTCGTCTATCATCGTTTCGACCACGAACGCAGTATGCGAATGACCAACCGAGCGCCACCACTGCACCGGCACTTCATTCTTCGGGCTGTGCAGCTCGACCTGCAAATTCGGTATCACGTAGGGCAGTGTCGCCGCGCCCTCCACCGAAGTGACGTCGATGCCGTTCTGGATCAGAAATCCTGCGAACGCAGTATCGGCAATGATGGACTGGCCGACGAGGGTGTGTTTCCAGGCCAGCGGTTTGCCGTTCTTTGCGATGCCCGCTTCGATGTGGTCGCTCCACATCGGCCGGTAGTAGCCGCCGCGCATGTCGTCCTCGCGCGTCCACACCACCTTGACAGGTTGTGCCACCGCCATCGCCGCTTGCACCGCCTCGATGACGAAGTCAGATTGCGGATTGGCGCGCCGGCCAAAACCGCCGCCAAGAAAAGTCGTATGGATCTCCACCTGTTCCATCTTGAGCCCCGCGGTCTTTGCCGCCATCATCGCGTCCATGGTCTGCATTTGGGTGCCGGTCCAGATGCTGCAGTGGTCTGGCTTGAGATCCACCACCACGTTGAGCGGCTCCATCGCGGCGTGCGCCAGATAAGGTATCTCATATTCAGCGCTGATGGTCTTGTGTGACTTTTTAAAACCCTGCACCGTGTCGCCATCCTTGCGCGCCACGGCACCCGGCGTTTTGGCCAGCGCAAGAAATTCTGCGCGCATCTTAGTCGTGGAAAGTGCAGCACCAGGACCTTCATCCCATTCGATCTCCAAGAGGTCGCGCGCCGTCTTGGCAGGCCAGA
>Ga0210377_10005469_pt1 | contig 10428 bp, 10 predicted proteins | sample PLM4_65_b1redo_FD_155480 | JGI IMG/M metagenome (GOLD analysis project Ga0210377, IMG submission 155480) | Groundwater sediment microbial communities from an aquifer in East River, Colorado, USA - PLM4_65_b1 redo | ecosystem: Environmental > Terrestrial > Soil > Riparian zone | place: USA: East...
TGCGCCTGTCATTCTCCGTTTACAGGGACACGCCTCCATGGGTGCCGCCTCTGCAAATGGACGAACGCCTCCGACTCAGCCCAAAGCGGTTCCCGTTTTACAAACATTCCCAGGCGGCATTCTTTCTCGGCTACAAGCGAAGCAGTCCTGTGGATGACGGGACGCATCCCATTGGTCGTCTTGCTGTTCTTGATAATCGCCGCTACAACGAATTCAACAAGACCAGGACCGCCTTCTTCTATCTATTTGAATGTGAGAACAATCTCGAAGCCGCAACCGCCTTATTCAACTGCGCCTTCGATTGGGCGCGCTCCCGCGGACTGGACAGGATCATCGGACCAAAGGGATTTACTCCGCTGGATGGATTCGGATTGCTGGTGAAAGGCTTCGAGCATCGTCCTGCCTTTGGCTTGCCCTACAACCCCGCCTATTACGTGGACCTGATCGAAGCACAGGGATTTATCAAAGACGGCGAATCGGTTTCGGGATATTTGGGAACGAGCATCCAGTTCCCGCCGCGTATCCATCAACTGGCCGAGCGACTCGCCCAGCGCCGTGGACTGCGCATCGCGCGCTGTAACACCCGCGCGGACTTGCGTGCCCTGGTCCCATACTTGAAGGAGCTCTACAACAACTCCCTCGAAGGGACGACCGGTAATACGCCTTTGACTGACGAAGAAGTTAACTCGATGGCAAATCAACTCATTTGGCTGGCAGATCCGAAGTTAATAAAGATGATTATGAAAGACGAGAAAATAGTTGGCTTTCTGTTTGCCTATCCCGATATCTCCGCTGCGCTCCAAAAAACACGCGGACGTCTCTTCCCGTTTGGCTGGCAGACCTGCCTTCGCGAACTCCGCCGCACGGATTGGATCAACATCAACGGCGCGGGCTTACTGCCCGAATATCGCGGCTCCGGTGGCACGGCGATCCTCTACAGTGAGATGTTCAAATCAGTGAGTGAGAATCCGCGCTACAAACATGCCGACGTGGTACAGATCGGCGTTGAGAACGAAAACATGCAGCGCGAAATGGAAAATTTTGGAATAAACTTTTATAAGATGCACAGGATGTATTGCAAGGAGTTGTGACATGGACGAATCGACCGGCTTGATCTTGAAGGCTCTCCGCTTTTCAGCGGAAAAGCATAATGACCAGAGACGCAAGGACGCCAAGGCTTCGCCTTACATCAATCACCTCATTCAGGTTGCTGAAACCTTGTGGTCGGTGGGAGAAGTCCGTGATGTGACGTTGCTTGTCGCTTCCATTTTGCATGACACCATTGAAGACACAGCCACCACACCCGATGAGATCAGGGAAAACTTCGGGGAGGAAGTTCTTGCCCTGGTACTCGAAGTAACCGACGACAAAAGCCTGCCCAAACAAGTGCGGAAACAATTGCAGGTGGAACACGCACCGCATAAATCTCACAGTGCCAAACTCTTGAAACTGGCGGATAAGATCTCCAATATTCAGGATATCATCCGGTTCCCGCCAAAGGACTGGTCACTGGCTCGCAAGCGTGAATACTTGGCGTGGACGGAGAAAGTGGTCGCAGGCTTGCGCGGGGTCAGTCCCAGTTTGGAAAGCAGGTATGATGAGCTATTAGCCGAAGGCAAAAGTTCGCTGGGGCTATAGTAAGAAAGCCACTTTTACACCCGCAATTTGTAATACAAATTTGAGTTCTTTTGACAGTTTTCTGTCCTCTTCGGGCAAGCTACAATGAAACATGGAGACTGCCATGACCATCATTGTTGCCGATACCACCTGTGGATTACCATATGAACTGCTCGAAAAACGCGGCATTCCCGTCATACCGCAAGTTGTCATGTTTGGGGAGGAGTCGTACCACGACGATAAGAACTTTGACACCGATGTGTTTTTGCAAAAACTGAAAGCATCGGCTACCTTGCCGAAAACTGCCGCACCTGAACCGCCGCTGTATTACCCGATCTTTGAGGACGCGAAGAAGAGAGGCGAGAGCGTGGTGGTGGTCGCGCCCACCAGCAAAGCCAGCGGAACCGTCCGTTCGGCACAAACTGCCGCCCTGGAATTCCCCGGGCTGGATGTCCGCGTAGTGGATACGCTGACCATTTCGTGCAATCTGGCATCACTGGTGCTCGTCGCCGATGACATGGCGAAAGCGGGCGCCTCTGCGGATGAAGTTGTGGCAAAACTCGATTCCATGATCCCTTGCGGGCAGATCTACTTCCTGGTGGATACGCTCGAATATCTCGCCAAGGGCGGTCGCATTGGTGGGGCGAAGAAACTGCTGGCAGAATTGCTTGAGATCAAGCCGATTCTCCAGATCAAGGATGGGCAAGTTGAGCCCTTTGAACAGCATCGGACAAAGCGACGCGCGCTGGCGCGCCTGGTGGAAGTGGTAACGGAACGATGCAAAGGCGGAGACGAGGCTCATTTGTGCGTGCTCCAGGTGGCGGCGGAGATAGAAGCGGAAGCTCTCGTCCAGGAGTTGAAGGCAAAAGTGTTTGTCGCCGATATCCCGATCTATCGCCTGCCTCCCGCCATCGTTGTCCACGCCGGACCGAAGGCGATGGGGGTGGGTTTTTTTGTTTGATGTCATTGTGAGCGAAGCGACACTTGCACCTGGCGCACACTTGCCCCGGACGCAAGTGCCGGGGAGTGCAGGTGAGCCATCCCCTCGCAACGGTGGAGATTGCTCACCTGCACGTGCACCAGGTGCACGTGTCGTCGGCTTTGTCCTCCTCGCAACACTTGCACCTGATGCAATTCGCCGGGAGTGCAGGTGTGACGAGAATGGTATAATTTTTACGCTAATTGCTTGCCGCTTACATCATAAACGAGGCAATTATTCATGAGTAGCAAATCAAACAACAAGTAAGTGCATTATGCGGCACTACGTAATTTCGCACGAAAGTGCTTTTATTGAAGGAGAACGACATGTCAGGTCATTCAAAATGGTCAACCATTAAACGCAAAAAAGGTGTAGCCGATGCCAAGCGCGGTGCGGTCTTCACACGTTTGGCGCGTGAGCTTGTGATGGCGGCGCGCGAAGGGGGCAGCGACCCCGATAGCAACTTCCGTCTGCGTCTTGCAGTCGATAAGGCGCGCGCCGAGAACATGCCCAAGGACAATATCGATCGTGCCATCAAGCGCGGCTCCGGTGAGAATAAAGATGGTGTTGTGTTCGAGCAGATCACGTATGAAGGCTATGCTCCGCACGGCGTGGCGGTGCTGGTGGAAGCCGTCACCGATAACCGCAACCGCACCGTCTCTGACCTGCGTCACGCTTTTAGCAAGGCAGGCGGAAACATGGCGGAACCCGGCGCGGTGGGTTGGCAGTTCGAACGCGTGGCGTATTTCTCCTTCCCGTCCAGCGCCATGAATTTCGACAAGGCATTCGAGCTGGGTATCGAAGCCGGCGCGAACGATGTTATTGAAGACGATGACACCATCGAGATTATCGCTCCCGTCGAATCGTTCAAGATCCTGGCGGACGCATTGCATAAAGCCAAGGTCCAGCCGGAGGAAGCCAATCTGCGTATGCTCCCCAAACAGGAAATGGAACTAGACACCGATGATACGATGCAAGTGCTCCGGGCGCTCGAGACCATCGAAGACCTTGATGACGTCCAGAACGTCTACTCGAACCTCAAGGTTTCAGACGAAGCCATAGCCGCTCTCGAAGCCGCGTAAGCATTTTGCACCGCGAAGAGCGCAAAGTCCGCGAAGAATTCTCAAAAAGAAACTTCGCGTCCTTGGCAGGCTTCGCGGTGATCATTTAAAACGATGAAACTCGCATTAGGGATCGACCCAGGCACAGCAACGACAGGCTACGGACTCGTGCGCCTCACACCGGACGGGGAACTGATCGTTGTTTCCTTTGGCATTATCTCCACCTCAAAAGAGTCCACTCCAGCCGCACGCCTCGAAATGCTATTTGACCAGCTGAATGTCTTGCTAAAAGAATACAAACCTGATACCGCCGCTGTCGAAAAATTATTTTTTCAGAGTAATGTCAAAACCGCTCTTGCAGTCGGACAAGCCCGTGGCGTGATCATGCTCTGTTTGCAAAAAGCAGGCATCGAGCCTTTTGAATACACCCCTAACGAAGTCAAACAAGCCGTGGCTGGCTATGGCGGGGCTGATAAAAGACAAGTGCAGGATATGGTGCGAGCGTTGTTACAACTTGATTCCATCCCCAAACCCGACGATGCTGCCGACGCGCTGGCTATTGCTATTACTCATTTGAATACAAAGCGATACGATTAAACACAAAGGACACTACGGACACGAAGTTTAAAAAACTTGGTGTTCTTTGTGTCCTTCGTGGTTAAAAGGGTTAAAATAAATCTATGATAGCAACTCTCCGTGGTGAAATTTCCCAGATCGAAGATAACGCCCTTATCCTTGAAGTCGGCGGGGTGGGATTGCGCGTCTTTGTCCCAGCTCCGTTGCGGACCCGGCTCAGGGCGGGCGAAGTCATTTTGTTGTACACGCATCTCGTCGTCCGTGAGGATGCGTTGACGCTCTATGGCTTCGAATCCCAGTCGGACCGGGAACTCTTCAACATCCTGCTCGGTGTGGACGGTGTCGGACCGAAAGTGGCGCTCTCTGTTCTTTCTACGATGACGCTGGATGCGGTGCAGCGCGCTGTCTTCGCCGATGAGTCGGACTTGTTGAGCCGCGTCCCTGGCGTGGGGAAGAAGACCGCCCAAAAGATGGCGCTTCATTTGAAGGACAAGCTCAAGCCGACTGACGGACTCTCCAAACTCGCCGCTATATCTGATACCGATAGCGAAGTCCTTGCCGCGTTGACGTCGCTTGGCTATTCGGTCGTGGAGGCGCAAGCCGCGATACAAGCCATTGCAAAGGACGCGCCAGATGATACAGAGGAGCGATTGAGGCTCGCGTTACAATATTTCCAGTGAAATATCAGACCCTAAAAGGTCTTTGAGACCTTTAGGGTCTCTTTATAAATATGGATGATCGTGAATTGTTGGAAAAGTATGAGCCGGTTCTGCGCTTTGCCAAGAGCGAGCGCTTCTTCCCCATGGCGGTGGAACCCTACCTTGAACAGTGCAAGATCTTTGCCAGTGGACCGCAGGGTGTGGCGGGATTGCTTTGGAATCCGACCGAGCCACTCGCCACCCGAATCGGAAAACTGAACAGCGGGGAATATTATCTTCGTTTCGTCAACGATCCTTTGATCGATTCAGATATTTGGGTGTGGTGGGCAGTGTTATCAGGGTTTGCGCTGGGGGCTGGGTGGCTGGTAAGAGGCTTGTTGGGCATTGAAGCCGCGTTTCTCCTGGCTGTCATCGCAGCCTTTATTATCTTCATCCAGGCTTCGCCCATCCGCGTGCGCTTTTTTCCTGCTGCGTTTGCGGTGTTGTTCTTCTTTATGCTTGAAGCCGCTCCGATCTGGTTTTTCCTTAGCCCCCATTCGTTTATAAGCATTCAAGTGGAATATCTTGTGCTTTTCCCACTGTACCTGGCGGCGTTGTTCTATCTATCCGTGCGGACGATGAAGTTCATCTTCGACCGTATCATCGCGGAAGCGCCGGGATTGGTCATGGACATGGTTTCCAGTGCCACCGAGACCGTGGCACGCAAATCCTATTACCAATATGCGGAGATGCCTGAAGAGGCGCGTCAGCCCGTCTATTATGGACGCGTCGTGCGCGAATATGAACAGGACAACGACTGGATCATCCTGCAATATCATTTTTTCTATGCCTTCAATGATTGGCGGCTGGGAGCCAACGGCATCAACCATCATGAAGGTGATTGGGAGATGGTGGCGATCTATTTGAAGAATGAAGAACCCTATGCCATGATGTTCTCACAACACGGATATGGGGCAATGGAATTATGGCAGGATGTGCGCTGTATAAGGGGTAAGAATGGAAATGAGACCACACATCCCCTTGTCTATGCTGCGCTGGGGTCGCACGCCAATTACAGCAAACCCGAAGTGATCCGCTCGCCAAACCTTTTTCACGAGGGACTCTTCCAGCGCTTCCTCTATTGGACCGATGGCTTGCTCCATTTTCTGTTCATGCTCTTCAACCCGAGCGAGAAGGAGCGACAGATCGCCCTGCGAGAATTATCTCTTCATCCCGCCACGGCGTTGACCGAAGAGACATTCGCCAGCCTGCGCGATGAAAAAGACCATTACATTGTCAATTTGCCGATGGAGATCGCCACCGGAGATGGATTCCGCATCGGATATGGCGGCGATCACAAGCACGAAGCCATTGGCAGGTCGACGAGTTATCTCAAGCGTGTCATGTCTGACCGTGAAGTGACGCGACCGCAGGTGCATATATGGAAGCCAGTGCTCCTCACTGCCGAGTATACCTGGGTGGAATATCAGGGATTGTGGGGAGTGAAAAGTGTCTTGCAAGATGAATCCGGTCCGCCCGGACCAAAATGGGATAGATATGACAAATTCTTTATGATCTATCCGCGCCTGAGGTGGGAGAAGCCGCTGGAATGGTTGAAAGGGTTTGAAGCTTTGGCAAAACCGAGATCTAAAAAGCAAAAGTGATTTACTTTCCATAAACTTTGCTATTTTTCGCAGGTAACGTTGTGTTACGTCGCAATTGCTGATTATCCTGTTTAAGTCAGTATATACAATTCTTTTCAAAGACAAAGTCTACGGCACTCTTTGCTTTATTAAATGATTTTTCAATAATTGTTTGGCTTTGCTCAATTGGCCAAGACAACATCTCTATAGCAGTAAATGCAGTGTAAAGTCTTATCCTTGGCAAGTCCTCTTGTTTTACATGCCGAACTATTGGAGTTGCTAATTGTGGCCTGTCGTGCAAGCTATATATCAATCTAGTCAAATCGACGAGCCAATCACCGCAGCCTGCCTCTTGCCAATCAATGACTCCAGTGATTTCATCATCTTCAACCATAACTTGGTGGTAGGAAAAATCCCCGTGAACAATATCAGATTTTGGTAACGCGAGTCCTTCCAGATTTTTCACAGATAACATTAATTTGTTTAAGAAACCTTTTATTTCAGATGAATAATTTTGACGTATCCGCAAACCTTCCAATCTTTTGCCAAAGACTGTGTCCTTTATCATTACAGAATAATTTTGTTTTTCGGATACTGATTGGTTCTTTTGCAGCAATAAGAAAGATAGTACCTTTTCAATTTGTTTGACTGTTGGGTTTTCCCACAAAGGTTTGCCAGGTAACTCTTGCTGCACCCAATACAGGCCATGGCTAATCAAACCACTATAGATGTACTTGGGTACAGGACAACTAAGAGAAAGTAGTCTATCAGTTATGTTTTTAGCCAAGTCTGGATCAACATCAACAATATTTGTATTTGAAAGATCAAGAAAAAATTTTAGGACCACAGATTGCTTACCTGGCTCAGCTATGCGGTACGCCCCCCATTCTCCTTTATCGAAGCGGTTCAATAACTTGTAATGGGTTCTATGGTGAACATTAACAGTTCTTATAACATAATCTATTTCTTCGGATGTGACATTACTCCACATATAGGAATGTTGCCGATTCTAAGATATGCCTACTTGTGCCATCTTGCATATACCGCCTGCGACAATAGCCTCCCCTTGCTTTGTTCGCGCGTGACCAGTTCTCCCATATCGATCTTTCCCCCGAAACCAGACATCATATCGTCCATGGCTTGTGCCACGTGGATCGCAGAGGCGCGCACGGCATAGACTGTCGTGATGACGAACAATGGCTTATTGCTAAGACATTCACGACACGAAGCCAATAAATCTGGCAGCGACTTGTACACTTCCCACACTTCACCTTTGGGACCGCGTCCGAACTTGGGTGGGTCGAGGATGATGCCATCATATTTGGCGCCGCGCCGCACTTCACGTTGCATGAACTTGGATGTGTCGTCTACGATCCAGCGGATGGGCTTGTCGCCCAAGCCGGAGAGTTCCTGATTCTCACGCGCCCAACTGACAGACTTCTTCGAAGCGTCCACGTGGGTCACTTGCGCGCCTGCCGCTGCTGCTGCCAGCGATGCCAGCCCGGTGTAGCCGAATAGATTGAGGACCTTGGGAGAAGAGTCCGCTTTTTTAACGAGATCAGCCATAAAGTCCCAGTGTGAGGCGACCTCGGGAAAAACTCCCAGATGCCTTCCGGGAGTCGTCATCACTTTAAACCTCAATTCGCGCTGAGCGGAGGCGCTGTGCTTGTCAGCGCCGTAGTCGAAGCGTAGGGGATAGGTCATCTCCCATTGTTCATCCACCTTTTTTTTGAAATCCCAATGTCCGCCGCTTTCCTCGCCGCTGGGTTGAAAGACTGCGTGCGCGTTCTTCCATTCCGAGTCGAGTGTGCGTTTCCACATCGCTTGTGATTCAGGGCGAACAAAAATAAATTTACCAAAACGTTCGAGCTTCAATCCATCGCCGCTATCGAGCAATGCATAGTCTTTCCAGCGCGTTGATTCGAGCAATGTGAATGGGAGTGATGTTGTCATGATTTCTTAGGACTTTGGATGGAGTGGAAAAAAGAGTCATGCCTATTGCTTTTTCCCCTAAAAAGCGTATAATGTGGGAAAAAGTGGTAGAAAGTGGTAAGGACGCCGGCATTCCCGGCGTTCACCAATTAAAAGGAATTATAGCACAAATGTTCTTAGGTCAGTTCCAGCACAATCTCGATGATAAAGGACGCCTGATGATCCCGGCGCGTTATCGTGACTTGCTGGCAGCTGGCGCCTACATCACCCAGGGATTCGACAAATGTTTGATGGTGATGACCGATGCCTATTTCAACGAAGTATACAACCTCATCAACGCCATGAACATGGCAGACCCAACGGCACGTATGTTGCGACGCTTGATCCTATCGAATGCCTACCCCGTTGAAGTGGATAAGGTTGGGCGCGTGCTGGTCCCACAGAACCTGCGTGAATTCCTCGGCATCGCAAGCGGGGAACTCACCGTAGCGGGGCAGGGCGATTACTTTGAAGTGTGGGCTCCTGCAGAATGGAAGAACCAGATGGATCTCTTGCAGGATGTGGAAGCCAACGAACAACGCTTCGCCACACTCAATCTTTCAAGAAATACTTCGTCGTTCTAACGGCGACCCCTGGTCGTCGATATGAACGATACACCGCATCAACCTGTACTTTACCAAGAGATTATACACGCGTTGCAACCCAGGCGAGGCGGGCGCTATGTGGATGGAACTCTCGGCGCGGGTGGTCATGCCCGCGGCATAGTGGAGGCGTGTGCGCCAGATGGACAACTGCTGGGTCTGGATGTGGACCCACAGGCGTTGGCGATCGCTCGTAAGACCTTGGCTCCTTACGAAAATCGCGTTCATCTGGCGCAAGCCTCCTATACGAGTCTATCGGTGCAGCTCAAGCAGCTTGGCTGGGATAAAGTGGATGGCATCGTGCTCGACCTGGGCGCCTCTTCCATGCAATTCGATACACCCGAGCGCGGCTTCTCTTTTATGCAGGATGCTCCGCTCGATATGCGCTTCGGTCCGCACGCCCCGCAGACCGCCGCCGACCTGGTGAACAAGTTAACAGAACGGGAACTGGCTGATTTGATCTACCAATACGGCGAGGATCGTGACTCCCGCAAGATCGCGCGAGCCATTGTCAACAAGCGACCGCTTCACACGACCCGTGAGCTGGTCGCCGTTATCGAGAGCGTATCTCCTCGCAAAGGTGACCGGGTCCATCCAGCGACGAGGACCTTCCAGGCGCTGAGGATCGCGGTGAATGAGGAACTGGCTTCGATCGAGGCAGTCCTGCCCCAAGCGGTATCAGCCCTGGGCGTCGGAGGCAGACTCGCGGTCATTTCCTTCCATTCGCTGGAAGATCGCATCGTCAAAGACTTCTTCCGTGAGCAGAGCAGGGAGCTGAAGAATCCGCCGTACGAACAGATCTACGAAGTGGAGCGCGACGCTGTAGTGAAAGAGGTAAACCGAAAACCAATTACGCCCTCGGAGGAAGAGACTAAAAACAATCCGAGAGCACGCAGTGCGAAACTTCGCATTGTAGAAAAAAAGTAAGACGTTTTTACCGCTACGGACACGGAGTACACAAAGGGGAAAGACCAAATTAAAAGGTTTTCCTTCGTGACCTTTGTGCCCTTCGTGGTGAAGATTTTGAAAATCGACCATATCGCCCCAATATAAAGGTCGTTCGTTATGCAGGCTACACAAATTATTCATGCTTATAAACAAGCCCCCTGGCGTGTTCAGCGTCAGTGGGTCAGTGCGTTCCTATTAGCCGTGATCGGGATGGCAATGATCGCAGCGCTCTATCTTGATGTGACCGCGCGCGCCGCCGTGGCAGGACGCGAGATCCAGGACTTGCGCTTCCAGATCGCGACCGTTCAACGCGCCAATGCCGACCTTGAGACCGAGCTTGCTGACATCACCTCCACAAAGGAAATGGAACGCCGCGCACTCGAACTGGGTTAT
>Ga0210377_10005470_pt1 | contig 10427 bp, 9 predicted proteins | sample PLM4_65_b1redo_FD_155480 | JGI IMG/M metagenome (GOLD analysis project Ga0210377, IMG submission 155480) | Groundwater sediment microbial communities from an aquifer in East River, Colorado, USA - PLM4_65_b1 redo | ecosystem: Environmental > Terrestrial > Soil > Riparian zone | place: USA: East...
GGTCCCTCCTGTCCCGATCCATTTTCGGCCGCCATGATGCGATCCTTTCTGGTCATTCAGCCTGTCGAGGAAATACTTGACCAGTTCTTCTCCGCTCATGCGGAGAAGTTGCTCCTTGCTCAGGCCGAGCGTCTTGGCCAGTTCGGACGGGTCCTTCAGCCATTCGTTGATCAAGGCGCGGACTGTGTCGTCAATCGCTATCCCCTCTGGAGCAAGCTTCTCAACCCCGGTGAAGAAACGGACGAAGACCTCGTCGTATGCGTCGAAGTCGCGCTCGCTCTTAATCAGTACAGTTCGCGCTACCGAATAGAAATCGTCCCACGATGTGATGAGGCCCAGCCCAAGGGCTTTCTGCAGCCTGAGAAAGGCGGTGGGGGTAACTGTTATGCCGCTTTCTCTCAGGTCGTAAAAAAAAGAAACAAACATTGCGGACCCTCCGTGTTGTCAGACTCCTGTCAGAGAACCAGCCTTCTCCAGGTCACTGCTCTTCTTGAAAAGCACCCCCAGGAATGGCGCCCCCCTGTCCGTAAGTGCTTCCTGCCGGAAGTCAGGGTCGGCTTGGAGAGCCCTGATCCAGTTGATAAGCTCACGGGTGGCCGGCTTTTTCTCGATCCCCTCGACCTTGCGCAGCCGGTAAAAGGCATTGATACAGGCCTGGGAAAGATTTTCCGAGAGATCGGGGAAATGCACGGCGACGATGCTTCTCATCATCTCCGGATCGGGGAAGGCTATGTGGTGAAAATTGCAACGGCCGAGAAAAGGGTCTGAGAGGTCCTTCTTGGCGTTGGAAGTGATGATGACCACCGGGCGGTGCCGCGCCTTGACAGTACGGTCGATTTCCATGATATCGAACTGCATCTGGTCGAGCACATCGAGCATGTCATCCTGGAAGTCGGAGTCGGCCTTGTCGATTTCGTCGATCAGCAGCACCACTCGCTGATCCGCTACAAATGCCTGGCCGATCTTCCCCATCCTTATGTACTCAGAGATATTGCTCACCTCCCGCGTCGAGTCGCCGAAGCGGCTGTCATTGAGTCGCGTAAGTGTGTCGTACTGGTAAAGGGCCTCGACCAGCTTCATGCTCGACTTCACGTTAAGCACAAGAAGTGGCATCTGCAGGCTCTCGGCAATGGCGTAAGCCAGCATGGTCTTGCCGGTGCCCGGCTCCCCCTTGAGCAGAAGGGGCATCTCCAGGGCCATGGAGACATTGACGATCTTTGCAAGCTCTTCGTCCAGTACATATCTGCTTGCGCCGCTGAATTGGTGGAATTTATTTTCTGTCATGTTGATGTAACTCCCTGCATGTTTGGAACTCCCTTCTCGAAATGTTCATCGCCATATCACGGACGCAGGGTTACGGGCGGGGATGCGGGCATACTCGAATTCAGGGTAGCCGATCATCAACCCTCCGCACATCTGGTGATCCTGCGGCAGGCCCAAAAAATCATGAACTTCGGCATAGCTCAGCGCTGCTTGGTGGAGGAAACCGGCCCAGCATGCGCCGAGACCGAAGGAGATGGAAGCCAGTTCCAGAGTGGCCAGGGCGATTGTGGCCGAGATTTTTGCCATCGGGTCATCTACGGCGCCGTGGGCGATGATCAGGTTGGGAGCATTGCGCAGGATCGGATCGGACCCCATTTCCCATGCCTTCAACATCCCCTTCATCCCCGGCACCCCCTGAACGAGGAGAATTCTCAGCCAATCGACGACGATCGACGAGAGCCGGCCGATCTCCGCCGGGTCATTCATAACGAGCCAGCGCACCGACTGGGAATTCCCCCCGGTAGGAGCATATCGGACCATTTCGAGCAGCTTTTCCAGAACAGCCCGGTCGACTGGTTCGGGCATATAGCGTCTGATGGAGCGACGCCCCTTGACGAGTTGTTCAACTTGATCCGGATTTAGCCGCCAATTGGCTGCAAGGGGTGAGCACTCCTCTGGCGTCATCCGGCAATGGCCGAGCGCCCCGGTTGGGCAGACCGCCACACAGTGGCCGCAGGTGATGCACCCCTTTTCAATTTTCTCCACCGTCCGCGGCAATCCTTCGGCGATTACGACGATCCCCGCCGGACAGGCCCTGGTACACAGGCCGCACTGCGTGCACTTCCGCTCGTCAATGGCTATTAGTCCCATGGTCTCCTCCCGTGAATCCGCGATGGTTCAGCCTCTATCGACTGCCATCTGATCTATGAGCAGGTTGATGCCGTTTACCGAGCTCTCCAGGTATTTTCTCTCCCCTATCGTTTTTGCCAGGAGAATCCCTCCCTCGATAAGGGCGATAAAGGTTGCGGCAAAAAGCTCCGCATCTGCGTCAGCCCGGATTTCGCCGCTCTCCTTGCCGGAATTCACCATGGCGACGAGGCGCCCTTCCCAGGCCGTCAGGACCCTGCGGACCTCCCCGTGCAGCTGTGGGTGGGCATCGTCGGAATCGGCGGCGGTGTTCAGTATCGGGCATCCCCCGCTCTGCACGGTCTCCTCGAAGAAATCGAGAAAAGTCATTGCGAATCCTCGCAGCTTATCGACCGCCCCTTCATGGAGCTGAAGCCGCTTCCGCACCCTCTCCGATACCTGCTGGACGCTGAAGCGGAAGGCTTCGACGGCAAGGGCGTCCTTGTCGGCGAAGTGCCCGTAGATTGCGCCTTTGGTAAGGCCCAGGGCCTTTGTGAGCGTCGACATCGACGTTCGCTGGTAGCCGTTTTTATTAAATAAGACGGCTGCTTTTTCAATGATCGCCAGTCTGGTTTCCTCGGCTTTTCCCATTGTTGCCACCCTGATTGGACTTTTGAAATATAAATATACCACTCGGTACAATTATGTCAAGAGGGGAAGTAAACCGTTCGGTATATTAATCGCCAGGGCAATTGTCGAGTGACTACAGATGCGGCTTTCCTATTGAAGCCAATAGGGCCGCCGTTTAATTAGTTTAACGCATTTCTCCTTGATTCTTTTCAGTGGTTCGGCTATTATTCCATAGTTCAATTCATCATTTACTTAATTCCTCAAAAGGAGATAATTTAATGGCCAGCGAGAAGGTTTTGATGTTCGGTGACACTAATTTCGATACGGATGTCCTTCAGTCGGAAATCCCGGTTCTCGTGGATTTCTGGGCTACCTGGTGCGCCCCGTGTAAAGCCATTGCCCCTGTAATCGATGGCATTGCCGAAGAATATGAAGGAAAAATAAAGGTCGGGAAAGTCAATGTTGACGATAATCCCAATACACCGAGCAAATATGGAGTCCGAGGCATACCAACGGTCATCCTTTTCAAGGAGGGAAAGGTGGTGGACCAGGTTGTGGGCGCTGTTCCAAAGGCGCAACTGGATGCTCTCATCAAAAAGGCACTCTGATTTGAAGATATCTGCCAGACATAAATGCAATGTTTTTGCGGGCGCCATTCTCCTGATCAGCGCCATTGTCCTGTTTGCACTCCCTCCAGCAGCATTGGCAGCATTAAAGAAGGGGCAGCCGGCCCCTCCCTTAAAGGTTACTACCACTTCGGGTCAGCCCGTTACCCTGGGCAACTATCAGGGGAGAGTGCTCCTTCTTGACTTTTTCGCCAGTTGGTGTCATCCGTGCGTAGTGTCGATTCCCCATCTGATAGACCTCAATCGCAAGTACGGCAAGCAGGGACTGAACGTACTCGGATTGAGCCTGGATGAGGAAAAAGAAGATCTGATTGATTTTATCGGACCGAAGAAATTGAATTATCCGGTAGCGCTGGCTGACGAGGAGTTGCAGACCAGATATGGACTGCGTTCTATCCCAACTCTAGTTCTCATAGATAAAAAAGGGGTTGTTGCCGATATCTACATGGGACTTAACGATCAGACCGCGAAAAACATTGAAACGATGATAAAAAGCCTTCTTGCGGAATAGGGCGGAGCGCAGTTTGCCGACATGCGGAGGCGACCCTTGCCGATGCTGCTTTTTCTCGATGACTTCCGTACAGGTCATTAAAATGCAAGCTCAGGCAGTGCCGGCATAAACATGCATGATGTAAGCTGGAATCAACTTCCTGTATATCCAGATAATCTGCATCTCAACAGTATCTATTTTAGCATAATGCTGATTAATATCTTGCGAGTTCTCCACTTCTCCGGTGTGAATGCCTTCCAAGTAACTTCAAGTTAATTGCCTGAAATTTCATGATCGACGACACCTGAAGTTGCTTGAAAGAAAGTGGGTTGCCGGTGACGCCGGCCCCCGGCTCGAGCACGAACACTAAATTCAAGGAAGATTTTCATGAAACTGAAACCGTTGGTCTTCCTGTTTTTGCAGATCTTTCGCTTCCCGCCCGACACACTCGCCAATGGCTTCCCCTTTTTCACTGGTGAAGCGGATTCAACAATGGAGTTCCGCTCCAGTACCAGGAGCGCGAAACGGCCGAAATCCGTACGGTTGTGCTTAAACTGAAATAGAGTATATTTAGTAATAGATTCAAAATAAACGTACTGGAGGTTAGAATGTTCGCCAAAATCGTAAAATGGTCTGTTGCTGCTCTATGCGGCCTTCTTGCAGCTTGCGCCGTGATAACCGTCAATGTTTATTTCCCGGAAAAAGATGTGAAACAGGCATACAAATCCCTTGATGAGATGCTCCTCAAGCAGGATGGGGAGACGCAACCGCCTGCAGTGCAACAACCATCGGGAGGAACTCCGGCTGGTGAAGAGGAGAAGAAGCCGGCAGAGGTAAAGCCCCAGAGCAGCTTGAACGGCAGCCGTTTTAAACTGTCGCCAGTCGCGGTTGCCTTTGCGGCCGAAAACATCGCCGATGACCTTGCAATAGAGATGTCCAGCATGCCGGAAGTTCTAAAGGCATACGATGAAATAAAAGCGAGCCTGCCGCAGCTCAATGCCCTTCGCGACAGCGGCGCGGTTGGTGAAAACAAGCAAGGACTCATCTGGATACTTGACAAAGCGAAACTGGGGGGGAAAGACGCGGTAGTCAAGGCCGCCAACGAAAGTCGCAAGGTGGTGATCACCGGCATGGCCAGGGCTATCCTCAAGATCAACAAGCAACCTGAAGCCAAGGCGGCAATGAACCAGGTAATGGGGAAAGCCGCGGCCATGTTTGCCGATGTCCGGCGTGAAGAGGCAAAACCGGGGTGGTGGATCGAGCTTGCCAACGGCAAATGGGTGCAGAAGTAGATCGTGCTGCCTTCGGTGTTGACTTAATTGAGCGGGGAATGCGCCCGATAGGGTGGTGATATCAGGCACCACTCTTTGTTTTATTAAGAACTAACTCCCGACCCACGGAGGTTGCCTGACCATGGAAACGGAACTGGTGGAACAATTGAAGCGGGTGCTGACGTCACTGGAGCAGCTTCTGCCGAAACCCGTTGCACGCATAAACTGGGCTGCTTGCCATGCGGCCAACTGGCGGCGGCATTCTTTCGCGGGATACCTGGAGCCGATTTTCAATATTGACTCTCTCCAATTGGATGATCTTCTGGGAATAGACAGACAAAAAGGGATCGTGGAGGGGAACACACGCCAATTCCTTGCCGGACTTCCAGCCAACAACATCCTCTTATGGGGGGCTCGCGGCACCGGCAAATCGTCGCTGGTGCGAGCGCTTCTCCATACCTATGCCCCCCGGGGGTTACGGGTAATCCAGGTGGACAAGGACGATCTCTCTCATTTACCGGACATTGTGGATGCCATCAAGGATGAGCCTTACAAGTACATAATTTTCTCCGACGACCTCTCCTTCGATGTGGGGGAATCGAGCTACAAGATGCTCAAGAGCGCCCTTGACGGCTCCGTTTACGCGCCGCCGGAAAACGTCCTGATCTATGTCACCTCCAACCGCAGACATCTCCTTCCCGAGTACGAGAGCGACAACCGGGGAGCGATGATGGTCGAAGGGGAGATCCATCATGGTGAAGCGGCGGAGGAAAAGATATCCCTCTCCGGCCGTTTCGGGATATGGGTCTCGTTTCATCCATGCAGTCAGGAGCAGTATCTACGGGTTTCGCGTCAGTGGGCGGAAAAGCTCTGCCGGAAGAGCGGCGCTAACCTGGAATGGACCAGTGAGGCGACGGAAGAGGCAATTCACTGGGCAGAGAAAAAGGGTGACCGGAGCGGCCGCATAGCCTACCAGTTCGCCAGCAACTGGGTGGGGCGGAACCTTTTGGGGGCTCAAGCTGGAATTTAGAATATGGCCATTATTTCATGATTCAAGGGGTAATTACTCACATGGACAAAGAGATTAAAGAATTGCCGGATGCAGCCGGAGAAGAAAGTTTCGCTGAGCTTTTCGAACAGAGCTACAGGGACAAGGGGAGGATTGAGCCGGGAGAGAAGATTACGGCTCAGGTTCTCAAGATCAGCGGGGATTGGATTTTCCTTAATACCGGAAGAAAAGGGGAAGGGGTCCTGGACAGGAAGGAACTGCTCGATGCCGAGGGTAACCTGACTGTAAAGGAAGGCGATATGATCAGCGCATGGTTCCTATCCTCCTCCAACAACGAGATGCGTTTCACCACGAAGCTTGGGGGCGCAGCCGGTCAGAGCCAGCTGGAAGACGCATGGCGTAGCTGCATCCCGGTTGAAGGCTTTGTGGAGAAGGAGGTGAAGGGGGGCTTCGAGGTGAAGGTTGGCGGCGGCATGCGCGCCTTCTGCCCCTATTCCCAGATGAGCCTGAGGCGTATGGACAATGCGGAAACCCTTGTCGGCCAGCATCTGCCGTTCCGGGTCACCGAATACGGCGAAAAGGGGCGAAACATAATAGTTTCCCGCCGGGCGATCCTGGAAGAAGAGCGGAGGCAGCAAAGAGAAGAACTCCGTGATACCCTGCGGGAAGGGATGACGGTCAAAGGCACGGTTTCCTCAATCCGTGATTTCGGGGCCTTTGTTTCCATAGGGAGCGTGGAAGGATTGCTGCCCATTTCCGAGATAGCCTGGGGGCGTGTCTCCGATATCCGCGAGGTTCTCTCAGTTGGGCAGGAGTTGGATGTAGTGGTCAAGCAGATCGATTGGGACAACGACAAGTTTTCTTTCAGCATCAGGGAAACCCTTGCCGACCCTTGGGAGATGGTGACTCAATCCTGCCCTGAAGGGTCGTTTCATACAGGCACGGTCGCCCGTTTGACAGCCTTCGGCGCTTTTGTCACCCTTGCTCCAGGGGTGGACGGACTTATCCACATCTCCAGACTGGGCGCTGGCAAGCGGATCAGCCATCCACGCGAGGTGCTGAAGGAAGGGGAAATAGTGGAAGTAAAAGTGGAGAGCGTGGACCGGGAAAACCGGCGACTATCCCTTGTATTGGCCGGCCCGGCACGGGCAGCGGATGAGGAAGAAGCGGTGCTGGAAACCTTCCGCACTCAGGCCGCGGCCGAAGCAGGCAGCTCCATGGGATCGCTGGGGGATCTGATGAAAGCGAAACAGGAGAAGCGGAAAAAATAGAAATCATACTTCTATCCTGAACTCGGCGCCATCTCCGGCATTGCGCACGGTCAGACGCCCCCCCATATTTTTCTCGATTATGTTTTTCGATATGAAGAGGCCGAGGCCGGTTCCCAGCCCGTTTTCCTTGGTGGTAAAGTAGAGGTCGAATATATTGTCGATTATCTCCTCCTTGATGCCGCCGGCGTTGTCGGTAACGGCAACGACGGACCTCCCTTCTTCCATCCAGGCGCGCACTTTCACCCGAGGTTCGGCCGATCCTTTTTCCAGAAGCGCGTCCCGGGCATTCATCAGGATATTGAGAAACGCCTGGGCGTATTCTCTGGGGAAACCCCTGGTCTCCATCTCCTCGGCGGCATCGACCTCAACAGCTATCCGATATTCCCGGAAATTTGCCTCGACGAGCGAAACGGTGTTCATGACTACCTGATTTATCTTGAACCAGCTCTTTTCCTTGTCCGGTTTGAAAAAATTCCTGAAATCATCGATGGTCTGCGACATGTGAAAGATGATACCCATCGCCTTGGCGATGGTATCATCGAGGTGCTCCCTGGTGAGATTGCCGATTCCATAAGTCAGGCCGAGTCCCTGGATGGTTAGCCCAAGCGCATTGAGGGGCTGGCGCCACTGGTGGGCGATTGTGCCGATCATTTCTCCCATGGCAGCCTGGCGGCTTTGCTGCAGGAGCAGCCGATCTTTTTCCCGAAGCTCTTCCATTGTCCGAATGCGTTCGGCGGTTTCCGCCTGCAGCGCCGACTCGGCGTGGCGACGGCGATCCTCCAGTTCGAGGTTGTCGAGGGCGAAGGAGATATCCGCGGCGATCTGTTTCAGCAGGTTGATGAACTGCCATTTGAAGAAATCCTTTTCAGCCGCATATATGTTCAGGACGCCGGTCATCTCGCCGTTCAATTTCAGGGCAATTGCCGCCGAGGACCTGAAGCCGCAAGCCCTCCCCCTTTTCCGCCAGGGACGGGTGCTTGGGTCGCCGAGGAAATCGTTGCAGATGAAATAACTTCCTTCCCTGATGGCCATTCCGGTAGGGCCGACCCCTTTAGCGCCTTTCAGGCCCGAAACGTTGAGGCCGTCCAGATAGCCGGTCTCGCCAAAGGAGGCCACCGGTGCAATCTGTCCCGACTCCTTATCCAAGATTCCTATCCATGCCAGCAAAAACCCGCCATGCTCGACCACGACCCGACAGATCTCGCTGAAAAGGGTATCGCGATCTACGGAATAAACAATGGCCTTGCCGGTCTCGCTCAGAACCGCATAGAGCCGGTTCAGGCGAAGGAGGCTTTCTTCGGTTTTCTTCAGTTCGGTGATATCGGCAATTGCCGTGCGGCATAGTGTCGCGCCTTCGTCATCGAGGGACGGTACACTTGACAACTGAGCATGAATCGTATCGCCCCCTTTTGCGACGATCCAGAGTTCCGTGACGACCGGATCATGGGTATTCTTAACCTGCCGGAGGTGTTCCAGGAATTTCCCGGACTCATTCTTCTGAACATAGGATTTGAACGGCATGCCTATGAGCATTGCCCTTGATGTCCCCAGCAATCTGGCGCCGGTCAGGTTTATTTCCCGTATAATTCCCTTGTTGTCCAGTGTGGCATATCCGAGCGGGGCAAAGTCGTAGAGGTGAGAATAGCGATCACGGGACATTTCCAATTGGTGATGTGCATCAAGCAGTTGCTGGTTTTTTGTTTCCAGTTCCAGACGATTTGTTTCAAGCTGCATTGTCCGTTCGAAAACCCGACGCTCCAGTTCCTCATGCGTGCGGAGCAGTTCTTCCTCCAGTTTTTTCCGTTCGAGTATCTCGGCCTGCAGCGCTTCGTTGGCAATCGCGAGTTCCGTGGTACGTTCGCTGGTGCTGTTTTTATGACCCAATGTCTTACTCACGATCACACCTCCGGGAAAAAGCGGAATTTGCTTTTGCATCTCTAGTCCGAAGCGCTTGTCTTCTGACCGGCAACCTTGTACAATCCTGCCCTATGGAATATATTGCCGATCTCCATATCCATTCCCCCTATTCCCGCGCAACCAGCAGGGAGAGCACGCTCACCGGCCTCTCCGCCTGGGCGCGAATCAAAGGTATCCATGTGGTCGGCAGCGGCGATTTCACCCACCCAGGGTGGTTTGGCCGGCTCAAGGAAGAATTGGAGCCCGCGGAACCGGGTCTGTTCAGGCTCAAAAACGAGGACGATATCCCCTCTCCATTGCAGGGGGTGACATTATCAGCAGGTCCGGTCCGCTTTCTCCTCTCCGCCGAGGTCAGCTGCATCTACAAGCGGCACGGCGCGACGCGCAAGGTCCACAACCTTCTCTATGTCCCCGACTTTGCCGCCGCCGAAAGGATCAACTCGAAACTCGCCGGGATCGGCAACATAATTTCGGACGGTCGCCCCATACTGGGCCTCGACAGCCGCGACCTTCTGGAGATCGTGCTGGAACAGGCCCCGGAGGGTTTCCTGGTCCCCGCCCACATCTGGACCCCATGGTTTTCCCTGTTCGGCTCGCGCTCCGGGTTCGACAGCATCGAAGAGTGCTTCGGCGACCTCACCTCACATATATTCGCCCTGGAAACAGGCCTCTCCTCTGATCCGGAGATGAACCGGCTGATCTCCGCTCTCGACCGTCTTGCACTCATCTCCAACTCCGACTGCCACTCACCGTCCAAGCTTGGACGCGAGGCTAACCTCTTCACTACCGGTTTCGACTTCTTTTCCCTGCGCGACGCCATCAGGAATAATCGGCGGGAGGCCTTTACCGGAACAATCGAATTCTTTCCCGAGGAGGGGAAATACCATGCCGATGGGCATCGTACCTGCCGGGTCTGCCTCGACCCCCTTGAAACCCGGCGCTTGGCCCTGCGCTGCCCTGTCTGCTCCAGGCCTCTCACCGTCGGAGTCCGGCACCGGGTGCTGGAACTGGCGGATCGGGAACAGCCCATATATCCGCAAGAAGCGCCGGGATTTTTCAGCCTCATCCCCCTCCCCGAGGTGCTGGGGGAAATTCTCGGTGTAG
>Ga0210377_10005471_pt1 | contig 10427 bp, 4 predicted proteins | sample PLM4_65_b1redo_FD_155480 | JGI IMG/M metagenome (GOLD analysis project Ga0210377, IMG submission 155480) | Groundwater sediment microbial communities from an aquifer in East River, Colorado, USA - PLM4_65_b1 redo | ecosystem: Environmental > Terrestrial > Soil > Riparian zone | place: USA: East...
ACGCCCGCCTGCCCACGCGACACACGATGAGCGGCGGCGCGCCGCCGGGACTTGGCCCCTTCATCGCGCGCTACGAATGGAGGCATCGCGGCCGGTGGCAGGCCATCTCGGGGCACGGCGCCGGCCAGCCCGCGGTATTCGCGCCGGGCTCGGTCGAGGAGTTCATCACCGAGCGCTACTGGGGCTACCGGGCGCGCCCCGCGGGACCCACCACGGAGTTCGGCACGCGGCATCCGCCCTGGCGCGTCTGGGCGTTGCGGGACCCGTGCCTGGAGGGCGACGTCGCGCCGCTCCTCGGCGGCGCGCTGAGCCGGCACCTGGCCGGCGCGCCCCATTCGGCCTTCCTGGCCGACGGCTCCGCGGTGGCGGTGTATCCGCCCCGCCCGTTCGCGGTCGACACCCCGCCGGGCGCCGCGGCCTGATGCCTGAGGCGCCCTTCACGGACCATTTCTCGAAGCAGGCGGACGCGTACGCCGCGTACCGACCAACCTATCCGCCATCGTTGTTCTCCTTCCTGGCCTCGCTCTGTGCCCGGCATGACCTCGCCTGGGACTGCGGGACCGGCAACGGGCAGGCCGCCCTCGGCCTGGCCATGCGCTTCGCCGCGATTCTGGCCACGGACCCCAGCGCCGAGCAGCTGGCGCGCGCCCGCCCCCACCCCCGGGTCACGTACCGTAGGACGCGCGAAGCCGCCTCGGAACTTCCCTCGGCCAGCGCCGACCTGGTAGCGGCGGCGCAAGCCTTCCACTGGTTCGACGCCGGAGCGTTCTTCGGCGAGACGCGCCGCGTGGCGCGGGCCGGCGGCGTGGTCGCCATCTGGTGCTACGGCCTCCCCGCCGTTTCCCCGGAAATCGACTCCCGGCTGCGGCACTTCCACGATTCGACCGTGGGCCCGGACTGGCTGTCGGGCCGGGCCCTGGTGACGACGCTCTACCGCACCGTGGCGTTTCCGTTCCCCGAGATCCCGGCACCGGCGTTCACGATCGAGCGGTTCCTGGAGCTCGCGGACTTCGGCCGGTACGTGGCTACGTGGTCGGCCGTGGGGCGGCATCGGGCGCGCACCGGCCGGGATCCGGTCCCCGACCTGCTGGAGCAGCTGCGCCCGGCCTGGGGCGCCGCGATGGCCCGATCCGTGACCTGGCCGATCGGCCTGCGGGTGGGCCGGTTCGCCGGCTGAGCCGCCCGGTCGGTCAGACTACTACTAGTGGTAGTGGTTCGCCGAGCGCCGCGTCCCCACCTTTTAGGGACGGCGCATCCCCAGTCTTCCGCGCCCCCGATCGACCACCTGCCGGGCCGAGGAGCCCATGAGCCGGGACGACATCCACCGCGGCCTTTCCCGCGCCCTGACCGGTCAGTGGACGCTCACGCGCTCCTTCGACGTGCTGCGGCACGTACCAATGGTGGTGCTGTCGGATCAGCACAAGGGGGCGGGTGACCAGGCGGACGAGTTCCGCGGCAACGAGCACGCCTATGCCGGCGCGCTGCGCCACTATGCCGACGCCGGGTTCACGCTGATCCTGCTGGGCGACGTCGAAGAGCTGTGGGAGAACGATTTCCGGGAGGTCGCTCGGCGGCACGCCTCCTCCCTGACGGCGGAAGCCGCGTTCGGGCCGAGCCGCTATCTCCGGCTCTGGGGCAACCACGACGACCGGTGGAACCTCGACGCGGTCATGGCACGAGAGCTCGGCCCTCACATCCCCCGGGCCCCTGAGGCGGGCGGACGGCGCGTCTGGGAGGCGATCCGTTTCGGGGTGGCGTCAGGCGACACGCGGCTCGGCACGCTGCTGCTGTTGCACGGCCACCAGGGGACGTTCGCCTCGGACAAGATCCGGGGGGTGAGCCGCCTGGCCCTGCGGGTGTACCGCCTGCTCCAGAACGCATTCGGAATCTGTTGGTTCGGCGGGTGCACCACGCCGGCCGCGGACGTCTGCCTGCGGGGCGAGCACGACCGGCACCTGTACGAGTGGGCGGTGGCGCAGCCCGGGACGATCCTGATCGCCGGCCACACGCACCGGCCGGTGTGGGCGGGCCAGACCCACCTGCAACAGCTGGAGCTCGCCCGAGCCGACCTCCAGGTCCGGCGGGCGGGCGGCGAGCCCGTGCCCCCAACGCTGATGCGCGAGGTCGAGGACCGGATCGCCCGGCAGCAGAGGGAGGTCGGATCCTGCAACGACGTGCCGGCCACGCGGCCGGCCTACTTCAACTCCGGCTGCTGCAAGTTCCAGGACGGCGACATCACCGCCCTCGAGATCGAGGACGGAGACCTCCGGCTCGTCAGATGGAAGACGCCGGTGGGGCAGCCGTCGCCGACGCCGTACCGGACCGTGCTGGAGCAGGCGCCGCTCGAGTTCCTGTTCCGGAGCCACGGAACCGCGGGCTGAAACAACCGTATGCGTGCGTTCGTCGTCCAAGGATAGAACCCAGTCACTCGAGCGATGAACCATGCGCATTCGTCCCATTCTGCAACGCGTCTCGCTCTTCGCCCTCGCGGCGGCGCCGCTGGCGCTCCCGCTGGGCCAGGGCCAGTCGGACCTGCTGGTGGAGCTGCGCGACTTCATCCCGCGCGAGCATCGCTCCCAGACGTTCGTCCTCACCGCACCCCAGACGCTGCGCGTCGGGGCGGTGGGCGCCGAGCCCAAGCCCGACCGGAAGCGCTTCTTCGGCAGCGATTGGAACTGGGGAAATGACGACGACCGCGACGTGTGGCCCGCCGCCGCCTGGATTCTCGATGCCCGGACGCGCGAAGTCGTCTGGGACCTGAGGACCGCGGAGACCGAGCGGGCAAAGAGCGGGCTCCGGCGGTTCGATGGCAGCCTGCGTCTGCCGGCGGGGGTGTACGAGGCGCACTACGGCTCCTTCCCCGCCACCAGCGTGTGGACTGAAGGAACCGGCAACTTCCTCCAGATACTGCGGCACTCGCGCGGCCAGCGCGTCCGCTACGCCGGGCCGTACGTGGACGATGGCGAGTACAAGGACTTCACGCTCACCATTCGCGGCACGGGCCGGCGGGCCACCGCCGCCGACGTGGACGAAGCCGGGCGGGCCGCCGCTGCCGCGACGCTCTCGACCCTGCAGCCGGGCCGGGGCGGCTCAGCCCGGTACGGCTTCGCGCTCGACCGCGCCACCGAGATCCGGGTGCGGGCAATCGGGGAGATGAACTCGGGCGGCGACTTCGACTACGGCTGGATCGCCAACGCCGAGACCGGCGACCGGGTGTGGCGTATGGCGTACCAGGAGTCCGAGCCCGCCGGGGGCGCCCACAAGAACCGGATGGAGCAGGCGACCGTTCGCCTGGCTCCCGGCCGGTACGTGGCCTACTTCGTGACCGACGATTCGCACGACCCCGAGGAATGGAACGGCGTTCCGCCGTTCGACCCCGAGTCCTGGGGCCTGACGCTCCGGGTGGAAGACCCGGCCGCCCGCGCCGCGGTGCATCCGTTCGCCTACGAGCCGGTCCCCACCGGTCAGACCCTGGTCTCGCTCCGGGGCGTGGGGGACGACGAGATGCGCTCCGAGGGCTTCACCCTGCTCCGCCCCATGGACGTCCGGATTTACGCCGTCGGCGAAGGGCGCGACGGCGACATGTTCGACTACGGCTGGATCGTGGACGCCGCCACCCGGCGCCGGGTGTGGACCATGCGGTATGCGGACACCGAGCCCGCCGGCGGCGCCGACAAGAACCGCCTGTTCCACGGCGCCCTCCGACTCGACGCCGGCAGCTACCTGGTCTACTTCAAGACCGACGGCTCGCACTCGACCGACGAGTGGAACGCCGCGGCGCCGGCCGAGGGGCAGTACTGGGGGATCAGCGTATTCCCCGCCACTCGTCAGCTCGATCGCAACGCGGTCGCGCCCTTCGAGCGGACCCGCGGACGGAACGGCGCGGTGCTGGCCGAGCTGGTGCGCCTGGGCGACGACGAGCGGGCCCGCACCACGTTCCGGCTGGACCGGGAAACCACCGTGCGGATCTACGCGCTGGGCGAGGGTGACGGCGACATGTACGACTACGCCTGGCTCGAGGAAGCGGGCACCCACCGGGTGGTGTGGGAGATGACGTACCGCACCACCGAGCACGCCGGCGGCGCCAGCAAGAACCGGGCATTCGACGGCACGCTGGTCCTGGGCCCCGGCGAATACGTGCTCCGGTATGAATCGGACGGGTCCCACTCGTACGGCGAATGGAATGCCGAGGCGCCGGATGATCCCGACGGATGGGGAGTGACGGTGTTCAGGGTCGGGCCAGGATCGAGATAGCGTAAGGCGTGAAGCGTGAAACGTGAAACGTGAAACGACGGCTCCTCGCCCCCTCGTTTCACGTTTCACGTTTCACGACTCCCAGTCCCCAGCCGCCTCATCAAAAGCTGCAATCCCTTGCACTACTACTAGTGGTAGTGGTTCCGCGACGGGTCCCTGCACACAATTAGGGTAAGAATCCGGCAGCGGGGACCGCGATGACCTCCCCCGGCATCGTCGCGAGGTTCGGTGTGGCCGAGTTGGCTGGCAACCGTCCTCCGGTCCGGCGCGGTAGTCTGGCTCCCCCCAGGGTGCCCCGTCCCGTCTGGCCACATGGTTGACCGCCAGGCGGGCGGCCGCTGCCCGGGTTCTTCCACCAACAAGGGAAACGGGAAACGGGAAACGGGAAACGAGGGTCCGGTGGCCCATTCACCCCACTAGCCCGTAGCACAGTCTCTGCGGACACAGCGCCCGTGTCCCCCTGGACACGCGAAGCCCTCGTTTCCCGTTTCCCCTTTCCCGTTTCCCGTCTAGCTTCTCGGCATGCCTCGCGCCGCCGTGATGTCCGCCCCCCGAAAGCCGATCGAACTTCGCGATTTTCCCGATCCCACCCTCGAACCCGGCGCCGTCCTGCTCGAGACGGTCGCCAGCGAGGTGTGCGGCACCGATGTCCACATCCACCACGGGCGTCTGGCGTCCGTCCCCTTCCCCATCATTCCCGGTCACGTGAGCGTGGGGCGGGTGGCGGACGCGAGCGGCGTGGACCGCGACGCGCTGGGCGCGGCGCTTGCAATAGGTGACGTCGTGACCTTCTACGACGTACACGAGACCTGCGGCCGCTGCTATCACTGCGCCGTGGTCAGGCAGCCTACCCGCTGTCCGGCCCGCAAGGTGTACGGCATCACCTACTCGGCCAACGACGGGCTCCTCGGCGGCTGGGCCGAGCGGATCTACCTGAAGCCCGGCGTCCGCGTGCTCCGGTTGCCCGATCCGCTCACTGCCGACGACGTGATCGGCGGCGGCTGCGGCCTGTTCACCGGCTTCGCGGCGGTCGAGCGCGCCGACATCACCATGGGCGACACCGTGGTCGTTCAGGGAGCGGGGCCGGTGGGACTCGCGGCGGCCGCTTTTGCGGGGCTCCGGGGCGCGGCTCGGGTGATCACGATCGGCGGGCCGGCCGGGCGGCTCGACCTGGCCCGCCGCTTCGGCGTGGACCAGACCCTCTCGCTGGATCAGCACTCGCCCCACGACCGGGACGAAGCCGTGCGCGGGCTGACCGACGGCCGCGGCGCCGACGTCGTGATCGAAGCCACCGGCAACCCGGACGCCGTGCCCGAAGGCCTCCGGCTGCTACGGGACGGCGGCACGTACGTGGTGGCGGGGCACTACACGGACGTCGGCCCCACCACGCTCAACTTCCACACCGATGTGAACCGCAAGCACGCCCAGATCCGCGGGCAATGGGGCACCGAGTTCAGCCACGTGGCACGCGCCCTGACGCTGTTCGCCCGCCACCGCGACCGGTTGCCCTTCGCCGACACGATCGGCGGGCGATACGGGCTTCAGGACGCCGGCCGGGCGCTGGCGGACGTCGAGGCCATGCGGGTGACCAAGGCGGTGATCGTGCCCAACGGGGAGGGCTTATGATTTCGGGTCGGGTCCTGGCGCTCGCGCTGGTCACTACCGCGCTGCAGGGGAACTCCGCCGAAGACCTGCGGGTGCTGCGGCATTCGCCCGACCCCGAAGGCTCCCCGACCTCCATCATCCTCGTCACGTTCGACCGCCCCGTGGCCGAGGAGCTGGACCGGGCGCCGCCGGCCGAGGGGATCATCGCCATCGAGCCCGCGGTGGAGGGCAAGGCCGAGTGGCGCGACCCGGTGACTCTGCGTTTCACGCCCGATACCCTGTTGCCGTCCGACCGGGAATACACGGTCACGGTGCGGAATACCTGGGCCACCGAGGCGGGCGACCGGCTCCCCGAGCCCTATCGCTTCGGGTTCCGCGTGGCCGGCCCGCGGGTGCTCACGAGCTCCATCGCCGGCGCTGGCGAGGCGGCAGACTATCTCGACACGCGGGCCCGCATCGCCCTGCTGGTCTCGGGACCGGGTGACTACCAGGCACTGGCGCGAGCCACGTACCTCGAGCTCGCAACCACGTGCGGCGGCGACCGCGTCGTCCGGTTCACGCTGGGCGGCGACCGCGAAGTGGCCAACACCGATCCCTGGGAGTTCCGGCGGTGGTCGTTCGACGAGGAGCTCGAGGAGCGCCGCGACCTGCGTCGCGTGGTCACGCTGGCGCCCGACCGTCCCCCGCCGCGCGACTGCCCGGGCGTGCTGGTGGCGCCCCGGCAGATCGGCACGCGCGTCGCCGCCCCGCCCCACCGCTGGGCCTTCCGCACCTACCGCCCGCTCCGGCTGGTATACGCCCGGTGCGCCCAGGGCGAGCCCTACTGCCCCACGGGTCCGCTCCACCTCCGGTTCACGACGCCGGTGCGCGGGTCGGCGCTGGCCGCGGCCCTCCGCCTCACGCCCACCGTCCCGGTCACCTGGGCCGACACCGCCCAGGAACGCGCCGAGTGGTGGGTCACCGCCACCCTCAAGCCCCGCACCCCCCACGTCGTCGTGCTCGACTCCACGCTCACCGATGTGTTCGGCCAGCGGCTGGGCCGCCAGCCGGGGACGATCGTGACCACCAGCGGATTCGCGCCCTCGGTGAGCTACGTCGCGGGCCGCGTGCTGGTCGAGCGGTCGGCCCTGCGGTCGCTCACGGTGAGCTACCTCAACGTGGACACCCTCCTCGCCGAATTCACGCCCATCCCGGATTCGGCCCTGGTGTCCTTCCTGGCGCGACCCTGGGGTCACGAGGAGCTGCTGGCCGACCTCCGGCCGCTCCGTACCGACACGATGCTGGTGCCGTCCGAGCCCGACCGCGGCGGGCGCGTGGGGCTCAAGCTGCCGGTGTTCAACGCGCAGCGGCCCGGCGCCCCCGCGTTGCTCGCCGTGCGGGTGCACCGTCCCGTCCGCCCCAACGAGTCGCGCAGCGTCCCGGTGGCCCTGGTCCAGGTGACCGACCTGGCCGTGCACACGCGCCTCGGCGCGGGCGAGGGGGTGGTGTGGGTCGTGGGCGCCGGCGACGGCCGGCCGCGGGCGGGCGCCGCCGTGTCGCTGGTGGATGCGAAGGGCCACCGGCGAGCACAGGCGAACACGGACGAACAGGGGCTCGCGCGTTTCTCCATCGCTGGCGCTCCTGCCGCATCTGCCGGGGCGGAAGGGGAGGAGGCGGATTGGTATCTCCGCTCGTTCTACGGCTACGTGAACGTGGTCCTGGGGACCGACCGAGCCGTGGTGCCCGTGTCCGAGTCCGACTGGGAGCTCGATCCCTGGCGGTTCAACGTGTCGGGTGCGTGGGGTGCGGAGCGCCACCCGGTGGCCGCCGCGCTCTTCGCCGAGCGGGGCATTTACCGGCCCGGCGAAACCGTGCACGTGAAGGCCGTCCTCCGGCGCGGCGCCCTGGGCGCGCTCACCCTTCCGCCGGCCGGCGACTCGCTGCGCCTGGTGTTCGCCGACCGTGAAGGCGGCGAGCTGGCGGCGCGCACCCACGCGCTGTCCGAGTTCGGCACCGCGGCCGACACGCTCGCCCTGGACCCGGGCCTGCCGCTCGGAACGTACGCGGTGCGGGCGGAAGCGCGGCTGGACGGGGCCTGGCAGGGAGTCGCCAGCACCGCCTACCGCGTAGCCGAGTACCGGCCGCCCGAGTTTCTGGCGGACCTGCGCACCGACGATTCGAGCGCGCTGGCGGGCGACACGGTCGCCGCCACCGCCGAGGGACGCTACCTCTTCGGCGCGCCGATGGCCGGCGCCGCTGTGCGCTGGACCGCGGCACGAACCACGGTGTGGCCCTGGGAGCTCGAGCTTCCCAACACCGAGGGCTTCACCTTGGCCGAAGCCCGCTGGTGGTGGGAGGAGCCGTCGTCGTTCCCCGAGGTCTTCGCCGAGGGGACCGACTCGCTCGACCCGGGCGGCGCGCTCCGGTTCCGAGTGGCGCTCCCGCCGTCCGCCAACGGGCAGGCCTACCGCGCCGTGCTCACGGCCACCGTGACCGACGTCAATCGCCAGACGTCGAGCGCATCGGGCAGCGCGCTGGTGCACCCGGCCGCGTTCTACCTCGGGGTCAAGCCGGTGGGCGACTCCTATTTCTGGCGCGCCGGCGAGCCCCAGGAGGTCGAGGTGATCGCGGCCCGGTCCGACGGCGTGCGGCTGCCGGGCGTGGCCGCGAGCGGGGTGCTCATCCGGCGGGAGTGGCACCGGGTGCGGCGCGAGCGGGCCGGCTACAGCGAAATCGTGGGGGCGTGGGTGTCGGACACGGTGATGCGCTGCGCCCTCACCACCACCGCCGCCGCCGCCGCGCCCGCGCGCTGCCGGGTGACGCCGCCCGAGGGCGGCCAGTACACCTTCCGCGTCGCCGCCGCCGATTCCGCGGGCCGGAGCGTCGCGGCCGGATTCTACCGCTGGGCCACCGGCCCCGACTGGGTCCCCTGGTTCGACGAGACCCAGCTCAAGATGGACGTGGTACCGGGCCGCGAGCGCTACGAGGTGGGCGACACCGCCCGGGTGCTGTTCGCGTCGCCCTTCACCGACGCGGAAGCCTGGGTCACGGTGGAGCGCGAAGGCCTGATCGAGCAGCGCCGGATGCGGATCACTTCCGGCGCCACCACCCTCACCTTTGCGGTCACCGAAGCCTGGGTGCCTAACGCCTTCGTCTCCATCATCGTCTCGCGGGGGCGCATCGAGCCGCCGGGCCAGCCGGACGATCCCGGCCGCCCGCAGATGCGCGTGGGGTACGCCGAGATCCGGGTGGAGCCCGGCATCAAACGGCTCCGGGTGAGCGTGACCCCGGTGCAGGACGAATACCGTCCCGGCGACACCGCGCGGGTGCGGCTGGCCGTGCGCGACGCGGCGGGCCGCGGCACGCGGAGCGAAGTGGCCCTCTGGGCGGTGGATGAGGGCATCCTGGCCCTCACCGGCTACCGGACGCCCGACCCCATCGCGCTGCTCTACCGGGCGCGCGGACTGGGAATGCGGCTGGCCAGCAACCTCGTGTCGGTTGCCCCGCAGGTGAACGACTCCGGCATCGCGTCACTCGAGAAGGGCCGGGCTCCCGGCGGCGGCGGCGGGGACGAGCTCGCGGCCACGCTGCGCTCGCGCTTCGCCTCGACCGCGTTCTTCCTGGGCTCGGTGGTCACCGACGCGCAGGGCCAGGCCGAGGCCGCGGCCCGGCTGCCCGACAACCTCACCACGTTCCGCCTCATGGCGGTGGCCGTGACCCGCGGCGATCGCTACGGCAGCGGCGAGTCGAAGATGCTGGTGACCCGCCCGCTGCTGGCGCGGCCCGCCCTGCCCCGGTTCGTGCGGGCGGGCGACCGGTTCGAGGCGGGCGCCGTGGTGAACCACCGGCTGGGTCAGAGCGCGACCGTCACGGTCGAGGCCCAGGCCACCGGCATTCGCCTGGCCGGCGAGCGGCGGCGCCAGGTCACGCTCGACCGCGGGCGCGGACAGGAGGTCCGCTTCCCCTTCGAAGCCCAGCCCGGCGACTCGGCCGTCTTCCGGTTCCGGGTGCAGAGCGGCCGGGAAGGCGACGCGGTCGAAGCGCGGATCCCCGTCAAGCCGGCGTACCACGTGCGGGCCCACACGGTGGCCGGCGTGCTGGTGGACACCGCCACCGTCGCGTTCGACCTGCCGCCCGGGACCGACCTCGCGGCCTCCCGGCTCGAGGTGAGCCTGGGCGCGTCCCCGCTGGCCGCCATCCGGGCGCTGGACCGCCGGATCCGCGTGTATCCCTACTACTGCTCGGAACAGGTGACCAGCGCCGCCCGGCCGCTGCTGGCACTCCTGCGCGCGGCCCGCGAGCTGGGTGACTCGACGCTCGCGCCCCGCACCGCCACGCGCGACGTGGCGGAAGCCGCGCGCGTTCTGCTCCGGCGGCAGCGGTCCGACGGCGGGATCGGGTACTGGGGGCTCGACGATTGGAGCTCGCCCTGGCTCTCCGGGTATGCCGGGCTGGTCCTGCTCGACGCGCGCGACCTGGGGTTCGCGGTGCCGGACAGCGCGATCGAACGCCTGACCGACTACCTCCGTCGCTCGCTGCGTCAGCCGGTGGTGCGGTACGCCTGGCTCGTCGGCTACTACGGCGACGAG
>Ga0210377_10005473_pt1 | contig 10426 bp, 11 predicted proteins | sample PLM4_65_b1redo_FD_155480 | JGI IMG/M metagenome (GOLD analysis project Ga0210377, IMG submission 155480) | Groundwater sediment microbial communities from an aquifer in East River, Colorado, USA - PLM4_65_b1 redo | ecosystem: Environmental > Terrestrial > Soil > Riparian zone | place: USA: East...
AACCTGAGCCTCGGGCGCAACGCCATGCAGTCGCTGCTCTTCTCGGTGGCGCTCGCGGTCGGGCTCACGCCCGAGTTCCTGCCCATGATCACCACGGTGACGCTCGCGCAGGGGGCCATCCGGATGGCGCGCGAGAAGGTGATCGTGAAGCACCTCGCCTCGATCCAGAACCTCGGGAGCATCGACGTTCTCTGCAGCGACAAGACGGGCACGCTGACCGCCGGGACGATGTCGCTGGACGGGTCGCTCGATCCCTTCGGCCGCCCGCTCGAGCGCGCGCTGTTCCTGGCACGGTTGAACAGCAGGTTCGAGTCGGGCATCAAGAGCCCGCTCGACGCCGCGATCCTCGCGCACACCGTCGCGAACGCGGAGGGCTTCTCGAAGACCGACGAGATTCCGTTCGACTTCGAGAGGCGGCGCCTGTCGGTCGTCGTGGAGAAGGACGGCGACTTTCTGATGATTGCGAAGGGTGCGCCGGAGAGCGTGCTCGACGCGTGCGCGACGTACGAGGCCGACGGCCGCACCCATCCCCTGGACGGGCCCACGGCCGCGCGATGCGTCGGGGTCTTCCACGAGATGAGCGCGCGAGGGTTTCGCGTCCTCGCGGTGGCCTTCAGGCGCGTCTCCGAGCCGCGCGGCTTCAAGGCGGCCGACGAGCGCGGGCTCACGCTGGCGGGGTTCCTGACGTTCGCCGATCACCCCCTCGAAGGCGTGGGCGAGTCGATCGCGAGGCTTCGCCGCGATGGCGTGGCCGTGAAGATCCTCACCGGGGACAACGAGCTCGTCACGCGGCACATCTGCGGGCAGGTCGGCATCGACGCCGGCCGGATCGTCCTGGGACGCGACATCGAGCGCATGGACCAGGCCGCGCTCGCGCGCGCCGCGGAGCGCGCGCAGGTCTTCGCCCGGATCTCTCCGGCCCAGAAGCACCGGATCATCCGAGCCCTCAAGGCGCACGGCCACGTGGTGGGTTTCCTCGGCGACGGGATCAACGATGCGCCATCCCTGCACGGCGCCGATGTCGGCATCTCGGTCGCGGGTGCGGTGGACGTCGCGCGCGAGGCCTCCGACATCATCCTCCTCGAGCGGCGGCTCGACGTCCTGCACGCGGGCATCATCGCGGGCCGCAAGTCCTTCGGGAACGTCCTCAAGTACATCCTCATGGGGACGAGCTCGAACTTCGGGAACATGTTCAGCATGGCCGGAGCGGCCCTGTTCCTGCCGTTCCTGCCGATGCTGCCGACGCAGATCCTGCTGAACAACCTCCTCTACGACCTCGCGCAGATCACGATCCCGACCGACAACGTCGACGTCGGGTACACCGCGCGCCCGCAGCGGTGGGACATCTCCGTCATCCGGAGGTTCATGCTGCTCATCGGCCCGGTGAGCTCGCTCTTCGACTTCTTGACCTTCGGGGCACTGCTCGTCGTGTTCCACTTCGGCGAATCAGCGTTCCAGACGGGCTGGTTCGTCGAGTCGCTGGCGACGCAGGTCCTGGTCCTCTTCGTCATCCGAACCACCGGGCGGCCCTGGACGAACCGACCGAGCGTTCCGCTCGCCGTCACAGCCATCGTCGCCGTCCTCGCCGGCGTCCTCGTCCCCTACACGCCCGTCGCCGCGCCGCTCGGGATGACACCGCTCCCGGCGAGCACCCTCCTGTTCGTCGGGCTGGTGGTGCCGAGCTACCTCATCCTCGTGGAGCTCCTGAAGGGCAGGCTTCTGCAGCGCATCTTGCCGGCGGGCAGCGAGGCCGTCGTGGCACGGCGGTGAGTGGGCATCGCGCCACAGGATGGCGACCCGCCGCAACGTCGGCGCGCACGGCGCATCGCCCGCGCGAACGCCCCAACTTCCCACCGCCGGTGGATCGCGCTGGTGCTGTCATCCGAGCATGGCCCTCTTCCGCCGAATCGTCGTCCCGGTGGACTTCTCCGAGCCGTCGGATCACGCGCTGCGGGTCGCGCTCGACCTTGCGCGCGCCCTGCAGGCCGAGCTCACGGTGCTGCACGTCCTGGAAGTGCCCATGTACCCGTACTCGGGCCTGGGGGTCGCGCCGGTGGATCTCCTCACGCCGGCGGTCGAGCCGGCCGAGCAGAGCTTGAAGGCGCTCATGGCGACGATCCCGCCGCCCGGCGCGGGCTCGGTGCTGCGCATCGGGACACCCGTGGAGCAGATCCTCGCCGTCGCGAAAGAGTCCCAGGCCGATCTCATCGTCATGGGGACGCACGGGCGGCGCGGCGTCGCGCACCTGTTCATGGGGAGCGTGGCGGAGCGCGTGGTGCGGACGTCGCCGGTGCCCGTCTTGACCGTGCGCGGGACCCCGTGAGCGCGTCCTGATGCCGTGCGGCTCGGCGCACCGGGACCCGCCCGCACGGCGCACCGTTACGCCGCGCCGCGCGCGGTGAGATGGCGCGCGAGATCGCGGTCCATCGTGATGATGTGGCTCGCGAGCGAAGCCTCGAGCGCCATGGCCTCTCCCCCGCTCGGCCCCGAGGTCCGCGCGCGGTCGGCTGCCCTCAGCCGTTGCAGCGCGCTCAGCCATCGCGCGTGCTCGCCGAGATGTGCCATCGAATCCGGGTAGGCGTGGCGGAGCATCAATTCGCGCTCGTTCGAGAAGTGATCGTTGGTGCAGCGGATCAGCTCGTCGAGCAATCTGACCACCTGCTGCATGTCCCCGCCGTCTCGCAGCGCTCCCGCGAAACCTCGAGCAAGGTCGACCTGCACCTTGTGCTCCGCGTCCAGGAGCGGGATCCCCACCGCGAGCCCTGCGGTGTCGCCGCGAGCGCTGAGCCGCAGGATCAGCTCCAGGAGCACGTCGAAGTCGAACGGCTTGGGAAGCCTGGCATCCGGCCCTTCGATCCGGGCGAGGCGATCGGGCGACGCCGACATCGCGATGACGGGGACCGCGTTCGCCGCGGGGTGCTGCCGCAGCTGCGGCAGCAGCCGTTCGCCGGACACGCCAGGCATGAGCAAGTCGAGGAGGATGACGCTCGGCCGGAACCCGGCGTCGAGCGCGCCGATCGCCTCGGCCGCCCCCCGGGCGAGGACGAACTCGATGTCTTCCAACCCGAGCGCGTCCGCGATGACCTCACGCACTCCGGCGTCGTCGTCCACCACCAGCGCCCGTGGTTTCGCCATGGCTCACCTGCCGTTCGGGGACGCGGGATCGCGCGCGAGATGAACGGCGAAGGCGCGATCCAGCGTCATGATGTGGCCCTCCAGCCAATCCCTGAGGGACAGCACGACCCGCGGCATGAGCGGCAGCTCGTCGCCTGCGCACCGCGCAGCGAGCGCTCCGATCTCGTCGAGCAGCGTCTCGTGCTCCCGGGTGTGTTCCTCGCGCGCGCGGTAGCCGTGGAGCTGCATCACCGACTCCTCGTCCACGAAGTGGTTCTGCGCATGCTTCTGCAGGTCGTCCAGCCGATCGACGGCCTCTGCGTGGCGCCCCGCACGCACCGCGCTCTCGAGCGTGTTCAGGAGCGCCACCTGCGTGCGGTGTGGAGCGTCGAGAAGCTCGACGCCGAGCACCAGCTGTTCACGCCACGCGCTGCTCTGGCTCGCGAGCTGCTCGACCGCCTGTTGAACCGCTTCCTCGAGGGGGCGCGTGCCCCCGAGCTTCTCGTCCGGACAGCGCGCGACGACGACGACCGCGGGGCGCCGGACGGAGTGCCGGACCGCGTCGCCGAGCACCTCGTTCCATCGCTCTCGCTTCGAGAACACGACGACATCCGGCGGATACGCGCTCGCGAGGAAGTACTCGGCTCCCTCCCTCGTCGTCGGCGTCGCGACCCGGTACCCCGCAGACACGAGGGCATCCCGGCAGCAGCTCCGGAAGCCGGAGGCCGTCGCCACGACGATGACGAACGGTCGCGTCATGAGCGTCAGGTTAGATCCGCGGGTTGATCGAGATCAAGACGCGCCGTAACTTCGCCTGGGCTGGGCGAGTCGGATGCCGTGGAACGAGCGATCGGAAGACGTGGCGCGCGCGGCAGCTCCACCGTGAAGGTCGCTCCGCCGCCTGGCGTGCTCCGGACCAGGATGGTCCCGCCGTGCGCCTCCACGATCTGGCGCGCGATGTAGAGCCCGAGGCCGAGACCTCCGTAGTTCTCGGCCGGCGCCGCTCGCTCGAAGCGGTCGAAGACGCGCGCCTGGTCCTCCGGTGCGATCCCGATGCCGTGATCTTCGACGGTGAGCCGCGCGCATTCGGGGTCGGCGTCGACCGAGACGGCGATCGGCCTTCCCTCCCCGAACTTGATGGCGTTCACGACGAGGTTCGTGATCACCTGCTCGACCCGGAGTCGGTCCCAGTAGCCGGGGGCCGCCGCTTCCGCCCGCACGGACAGCTCGGACAGCGCGCGGTCCGCCTGCTGGCGCAGGCGCTCCACGGTCTCCCCCGCGAGCTCCGCGAGATCGGTCACCTCGAGCTTCAGCTCGAGCCTTCCGAGGCGCATGCGCGAGAGGTCGAGCAGCTCGCCGACGAGGAGGGCGATGCGGTTGGTCTGGTGCTCGAGGCTCTGCATCCTGTCGAGCAGGATCCCGGGCTTTCCCTCGTCCATTCGATCGAGCACGCGACGGAGCGTCTGGAGCTGCAGATGAAGCACCGTGACCGGAGTCCGGAGCTCGTGCGAGGCCATGGAGATGAACTCGTCCCGCGATCGGAGCGCCAGGCGGAGCTCCTCGACGAGCTTCACCTGATCGGTGATGTCGCGCGTGACGACGGAGAAGCCCTGCAGTCGGCCCTCGTCATCGGACACGCGCGCGACGGTCGAGTCGGCCCAGAAGATCGAGCCACCCTTGCACACCTGGAAGAGCTCCCCTTGATGGCTGCGCTCCGCTCTCGCGCGCGCGAGGAGCTCGTCGGGCTTCCCCCGCTCGACCTCGTCGGGCGGGAAGAAGCGGGCGAACGGCTGCCCCATCATCTCCGCCTCGGAATACCCGTAGACGCGCTCGGCTCCGGGATGCCAGCTCGCGACCCTGCCTTGCAGGTCGAGCATGAAGATGGCGTACTCCTTCACGCTCTCCACGACGAGGCGAAGCCGCTCCTCGATCGCGCGCTGGGCTTCGACCGCATCGAGCCGCTCCCGGCGCACGCGCGCCTCGCGCATCTCTCGCTCGATCGCGCTCGAGAGCCGCTCCAGGTTGCTCTTCGAGAAGTAGTCGTGCGCGCCCGCCTTCATCGCCTCGACGGCCACGTCCTCGCCGATGGTGCCCGACACGACGATGAACGGAATGTCCTGTCCGCTGGCGTTCAGCGTCCGGAGGGCCTGCAGCGCATCGAAGCCGGGCATGGTGAAGTCCGACAGCACCACGTCGAACCTCGACCGCTCGAGCGCCTCGCGCATGGCGCTCGCGGTGAACACGCGATCGATCGCGGGCGCGAGGCCCTCGCGCTCGAGCGCGCGGGCGATGAGGAAGGCGTCGTCCTCGCTGTCCTCGACGAGGAGGACGCGGACCGGCGTGGCGCTCACGGAAGACTCGCTCACGAGGGCTCGTGCGGTGGCGTCAGGTTGAGGACCAGCCAGTACAGGCCGAGCTGCCGGGCCGCATCCAGGAACTGGGTGAAGTCCACGGGCTTCCGGACGTAGCTGCTCACTCCGAGCTCGTAGCTGCGCACGAGATCCTGCTCCTCGCGCGAGGACGTCAGGACGACCACCGGGAGGAACCGGGTGCGCGGGTCGGAGCGGATGCGCTTCAGGACCTCCATCCCATCGACGCGCGGGAGCTTCAGATCCAGCAGGACGACCTGGGGCAGCTCGTTCTGCTTGCCCGCGTGAGCGCCTGTTCCGAAGAGGTAGTCGAGGGCCTCGACCCCGTCCCTCGCGACCACCACCGCGTTCGAGATGTTCGCCTTGCGGAAGGCGCGGACGGTGAGATCGAGATCGTCGGGATTGTCCTCCACCAGCAAGATGACCTTGCTCGCGTCGGTCATGTGGCCTCCCCGAGCGTGAAGAAGAACGCCGTCCCGTTGCCGACGGCCGACTCCGCCCAGATGCGTCCGCCGTGGCGGTGGACGATCCGCTGGACGGTCACGAGGCCGATCCCGGTCCCCTCGAACTCCGCCTGCGGGTGCAGCCGCTGGAACGGGCTGAAGAGCTTCGAGGCGTAGGCCATGTCGAACCCGACCCCGTTGTCCTGCACGAAGAAGACGCGCCCGCCATCCCGCTCCTGCGCTCCCACGGCGATCGTCGCCTCGGGCTGGTGGCGCGTGAACTTCCAGGCGTTCTCGAGCAGGTTCGCGAGCGCGATCTGGAGCAGGTGTGGGTCGCCCTGCGTCTGGAGGCCGTCCGCGATGCTCCACGAGATGCGGCGCGCGGGATCTCGCTCGCGGAGGTCGGCGGCCACTGCGCGCGCGAGGTCGCTCAGGTCGACGGGCGCCTGCCGCAGCTCGGCGCGGTTGATCCGCGAGAGCGCGAGCAGGTCGTCGATGAGCTGAGCCATCCGCTGGCTGGCCTGGCGGATCCTCCCCAGGAAGTCGCGGCCCTGCGCGTCCAGCTTGGGCGCGTAGTCCTCGAGGAGCACCTGGCTGAAGCCGTCGATCGCGCGAAGCGGGGCGCGGAGGTCATGCGAGACGGAGTAGCTGAACGCCTCCAGCTCCTTGTTGAGCTTGCGAACGGCGTCCTCGACCTGGCGGCGCTCGGCCTCGGCGAGCTTCCTCTCGGTGATGTCGCGGATGGCGGCGGTGACGAGCATCCCGCCCTCCATCTGCATGGGCGACAGGCTGATCTCCACGGGGAACTCGCCGCCGTCCTTGCGGCGGCCGAAGAGGTCGAGGCCCGCGCCCATGGGCCGTGTGCGCGGCTCGCCGAAATAGCGATCGCGGTGCTTCACATGTCCCTCGCGGAATCTGTCGGGGACGAGGACCTCGATAGGTTGTCCCAGCAGCTCCTCGCGCGGATAGCCGAACAGCCGCTCGAGCTGGTTGTTCACGAGGGCGATGCTCCGATCCGCGCGCAGGATGATCATCGCGTCCGGGGCCGCCTCCAGCAGCCCGCGGAACCGCGCCTCGGTCGCCTGCACTTCCTGCAGCCGGAGCAGCTCCGACAGATCCTTCACGCCCACCGCGACGAAGCGGGCTTCACCGTGCTCGTCCCGGACGCACTTCAGGCCGGCTTCCACGAGGAGCTTCGAGCCATCATCCCTGCGGAACGAGGCCCTGAACGTCGCGGCTCCGGCGCTCACGGCCTGCGCGAGCGCGCCGGCTGCCTGCTCGCGCACGTCGATCGGAACGACCTCGAGGAATCCGCGGCCGATCATCTCCTCGGAGCCGTGCCCGAAGAGTGCCCCGGCACTCCGGTTCCAGTACCGGATCGTCCCGCCCGGTGAGAGCGCGATCAACGGTTCGGGGGCCTGGTCTGCCAGCGCTTCGACGAGATCCTGCTCGATCAGCGACCCCGTTCGTGCGGACTGGAAGCGAGCGTCAGCGAGGTGCGGGGTCGGTTCGTTCATCCGCGAGCGTCGGTTCTCCCCCTCGCGCCAGTTCTTGCTCCGCACCCGGCGACGTTGCACTCCTTTCCTTGGACCCCTCATGCGGGCCCTCCTGCTCGCTCAACGAGCAGGAGCGTCCCGGCGAACGCCCGGTGCGTCACCGTGAACTGGTGGTACGGAACCCGGTTCTTCTTCGCGCCCGACCGCGACATGGGCAGCCCGGTGGACCTGAAGCTCCTGGTGAAGGAGTGCCACCGGCGCGGCATCCGCGTGCTCCTCGACGTCGTCATGAACCACTCGCGGGGATGCCCGCTCGCGACGCTCGCCCGCGACTGGTACTACGCGAAGGACAACACCCAGAGCGGACGGAATGCCTGGGGCGGGGATCTCTTCTGGTACGACGCTCCGGTCGACGGACAGTACCGAGCGCGCGACTTCCACTGCCGCATGGGCGAGCTCTGGGTGCGCGAGTACCACGTCGACGGCTTCCGGCTCGACGAGTTGCGCGCCCACGAGGCGCGAACGCATCCAGGCCGCGCTGTCGGCGAGCGGCCTTTGGGACGGCTACGCGAAGACGATCCGCCCCGGCTTCCAGGACATGGCCCAGGCCGTCACCTATGTCGCCTCGCACGACGTCGAGCAGGCGCCGCGGTTCGTGAACCACCCGGAGTTCGTGTTCCCGTGGTGGCCGTGGGCGGCCGTCGAGGAGCACGGGGCGGGGACGCGCGGAGCGCCCATCCGGAACACGCCGGGCCAGAGCGCGATGAGCACATCGCTCGCGCCGTTCCAGGTGCGGGTCTTCTCGACCTGACGGAAAGCGACCCGGAGGACCACGTGCTCCTCGCGGGAGAGGACCTCCGGATGTCAGGCAGCGACGCCGTGGTCGCCTGGGCCATGTCCCCGTCGAGCTTCGTCGTGACGGACGCGGTCGCGGAGACGCGCCTCGGCCTTGCTGTCGCCGAGCGCCTCCAGGGATCGTGACCGAGGGTGACGGCGCCCGTGAATGGCCTGTCGAAGTGCGGGCCGTGCAGGTGGTACAAGCCCTGGAAATGCCGCCTCTCAGCTTGCCGAGAGCGGATCGAGCCGCGTCAGCCCGACGCGGCGCGCCGCATCGAGCGCGGCGCGCAGCTCCGCCGAGGTCGGCGGCCGAGCGAGCTCCTCGTGCTCGGAGGCCCTGAAGCACGGGCGGTACTGGTCCATCAGGTTCACGTACGTGTCCGGCGAGATCTCTTCGGCGATGAACCTCAGCACCTCCTCGGTCCCCGCGAGGCCGTTCGGCAGGACCAGGTGCCGGACGAGGAGGGCGGCCTTCAGCTGAGGATCGGTTGCCCCGCGACCGGCATCGCGGAAGGTGCGAGACTTCCCGCATCGCACCCGGAGGCCCCATGACGCTCTTCCGCGCGGTCCTCTCTTGGTTCGTGCTCCTCGCCGTCGCCTTCCTGAACGGCGCCGTCCGGCAGTTCGCCTACCCGCCGACGCTGGGTGACTTCGCCGCCCGGCAGGTCTCGACCGGCGTGGGAGCGGTGGCGCTCGGGGCCACCATCTGGTTCATCCTCCGCCGCTGGCCGCTCTCACGTGCGTCGCAGGCATGGGCGACCGGCGCGCTCTGGGCGGCGCTGACGGTGGCGTTCGAGGTCGCGCTCGTGCGCGGCGGCGGCCGTCCGTGGGACGACGTCATCGCTCAGTACGCGCTCTGGAGGGGGTCGCTCTGGCCGCTGCTCGTCCTCTGGGTGCTAACAGCGCCTGCGGCGCTCTCGGCGCTGCAGCGCTCCAGGGTCGCGGTCGGGCTGGCGCTCCGCTGGGCGGTCGTGGGCTGGATCGCATGCGGGCTCGTCTTCGCCCTCGCCCGCGCCGCGTTCGGCGTGGACGCGGCCGTGGTGATCCACCTCCTCGCCGCTCCCGTCATCGGGGCGACGGTCACGCTCCTCCTGTGGAACCACCCGCGCCACCCGGGGGTCGCCGCCACGGCGGCGACGCTGGCGGGCACCGCGGCCCTGCTCGACGCGATCCTCGTCGCGCCGTTCCTCGAGCGGAGCTTTGCGATGTTCGCGAGCCTGGCCGGCACGTGGATCCCGCTTGCGCTCATCTTCGCGGCGAGCGCAGCGACCGCGGCAATGCTCTCGCGCCCCGCGGCCCGGCGCGCGACGCGCCGAAACCCGGGGGAGGCGGCGCGGGCGGCGTCAGACAGGCGCGGCGGACGGTGACGCTCACTTCGAGTCGACGGCGCGACGGGAGCGCGAAGCGGTGTCAGCGTTCAGCTGCTCGGGCGCGCCGCGGATCGGTAGCGGAGGAGGTTCGCCGGGCTGCTCATGTTCCAGCCGCGCAAGGCAGCGAGCGCAGGACACGATGTTCGGCAGCGTCGTCCAGTCCGAAGTCCCGCGCCACTCGCCGCACAGAGGCTCGACCTGCCCGTTCACGTCGATGACAAAGTGGACCATGTGTGCCCCAACTCCCCCGATGGCACAGCCGACCCGAACAAACATCGTTTCACTCGCGGTGGCAAGGACAACCTGGCGGGGAGGCCATCACCGACTGCCGGTGCCGTCGCCTAGCCGCGGACACGCCGCGCGACGCCGTTCCCAGCGCGCCAGAGTTCGCACGTAGCCGATCACCTATTTGAGCCTCCAGGCGAGGCGGCGGCGGTCGGGATCGCCGGGGAGCGAGAGGCGGCGGCGGGTGAGGTCGGCGAGGAAGGGGCGGAGGGCGACGCGCTCCGTCTTGCTCGCGGCGGGCATGAGGCGCACCGTCACGCTGCGTGACCCGAGGTGGATAGTGCCGGGAGCCGCGAAGAGCGTCGCGAGCAACTTCTTCGCCTCGCGCGGCCGGTCGAGGTGGCGCGCGAGCATGACCGCGTAGTCGGACTCCAGGTTCGCGAGCGAGATCCGGAGCGTGTCGAGCACGTTCTTGTAGCCGAGCTCGTGTCGGCGGAGCAGGCCCGCGAGCGGCGTCTCGCTCACCGGCGCGACCGCCGGGACGGTGGCCCGCAGCGCCATCAGCTCGCGTT
>Ga0210377_10005474_pt1 | contig 10420 bp, 11 predicted proteins | sample PLM4_65_b1redo_FD_155480 | JGI IMG/M metagenome (GOLD analysis project Ga0210377, IMG submission 155480) | Groundwater sediment microbial communities from an aquifer in East River, Colorado, USA - PLM4_65_b1 redo | ecosystem: Environmental > Terrestrial > Soil > Riparian zone | place: USA: East...
CAACTACAACAAGGAAGGCTATGGACAGGTCGTCGTGAAAGTGAGCGACGTGGATCAGGTGCTTGAAATTTCAGACCAGATCACGCAGATGGGTTTTCAAGCCTTCACGCCGCAATCGTTCGTGGAAGGCATCAATAATTTTTATAAGGTGTTGCAGTTCATCTTTGGCGGCGTTGGAGCAATTGCCTTGCTGGTCGCGGCGATCGGTATTGCCAATACGATGGCAATGTCCATTCTGGAGCGCACGCGCGAGATCGGTTTGATGAAGGCTGTCGGCGCAACCAATCGCGATGTGCTCGCGATTTTTTTGGGGGAGGCCGCGGGGATCGGATTCATCGGCGGCCTGGGTGGCGTCATCATTGGATGGCTCGCGGGGCAGGGCATCAATGTTTTGGCAATCGTTTATCTTGCCAGTCAGGCGAGTCAACAGGGTGGTGCCCCGCCGAGCGTTGCAGTCTACACTCCAGTTTGGTTGCCATTGTTTGCCTTGATCTTTTCAACTTTTATCGGGATGCTTTCGGGACTCTATCCCGCATTGCGAGCCGCGACCATGATCCCGGTGCTTGCACTCAAATACGAATAACGCTTCGTCCTCAGCCGGAACCTGATTCCAATTAATGTAGCGACAGCCATCTGGGTAAATGCATGTGCCCATGTGTGACTGTCATTTTATCTAATCGCCTACATCTGGCGCTTGACTTCTTAGAACGTGTGTTCTATAATTTTGTTCATTATTATCCAACTCAGTCAAAGGAGAATACCATGTCCAAGCGTAATGTTGTCCATGTCGAGATCCCCGCCTCCAATGTGAAATCTGCATCAAAGTTTTATGAGACCCTGTTCGGTTGGAAGATGGAACACGTGCCCGAATTTGATTACACCATGTGGGAGGATGGCAGCGGCTACGGTGGCGGTTTCAACAAAGTCGATGACGAGAATCCCGTGGGCCAGGTGCTGGTTTACATCCACAGCGATGACATCGAAGCCGACTTGAAACAGGTGGAAAAACTTGGCGGCAGCATTGTCCGCCCCAAGACGGATATTCCCGGTACGGGTTGGTTTGGTTTGTTCAAGGACCCCACAGGGAATGTGCTTGCGCTTTATACGAGCTTGAATCCTGACTTTAACAAATAAGAGGACATATGGCTGCAGAAGAATTCTTTCTGACCATCCATCCTGAGCCAAAGAAGCAGGGAGTCCGCATCGAGAAAGAGAAATATGACGTCGTGCGAAATGCCATCCTTGAAAATTTGCGCGTTTACGGGCCGATAACGTTTACGCGGTTGGGGAATCTCCTTGAAGAGCAAATGATAAAGAACTTTGATGGTTCAGTGATGTGGTATTACACAACTGTGAAACTGGATATGGAAGCGCGCGGTGAGATCAGACGCGTGCCGGATTCCAGAACACAGGTATTGGAAATCACGAGCAAGTGAAATGGAGGTAGATCTTGTACCAGGCGGATATCTTTGGCATGCTCGCTGCTTCTGGTCCGTTCGATGAATATGCCGATAAAATGATGCTCTTTGGACAGTTTGTCGGTTCATGGGACATCGATGGGACCTGGTATCAGCAGGATGGTACGCGCAGGATAGGAAAAGGCGAATGGCATTTTGACTGGATTCTTGGGGGACGCGGGATCCAGGATGTGCTATTTGCATCTGGTGCGCCTGTTCATCAGTTCGGTACAACACTGCGATGTTACGACAGCGTAATTGATGCCTGGCACCTGGCCTGGATGCAACCGGCCAGTGGTGAATATGTCTATTTGCTTGGTCGAAAAGTTGGAGATCGGATCGTGGGAGAGGAAGTCAATTCTCCAGTCACCGATCGGCGCGTACGGTGGAGTTTCACGGACATAACCCCAGACTCATTCTTATGGCTTGGCGAGGTGACATCCGACAATGGCGCTACGTGGTTCCTGGAACAGGAGATGCGGGCAGTGCGACGCTGATAATCCAGGTTACGTGTCGCCCAAGCAGACAAGGAAGCGTAGTAACACAGAGAGATAGGGACCTATACGTGTCCCTGTTTTTATTTGAGTTGGCAATGTTTTCTTGACGCATATATCCCGCAGTGGTATCCTTGCGCCCAATGTTTATCCTTGATACCAATACCAACGATAATAATACTGTCACTGATTCAGTGATGGGACGTTGGTGGTTGTCAGGTGAACAGCAAAAAATTCAACCTCACCAGGTACACCAAACGCCCCGAAACTTTCGGGGCGTTATTTTTACCCCCACCCGCCTTCGGCACCCTCCCCCAAATACGACGAACTTCAGTCGTATTTGGGGGAGGGACAGGGGAGGGGGTTAAGGAGCCTTCATGATCTCAAACGCCACCCCGGTCTTCGCCGTTGACGAAAAGAATCTCATCCCTGTCAGCGACCACCTGCGACAACTGGCAGACATTCCACCCTCACGCATGTTCCTCATCAACAAGTCATTGAAGGTTTATGTGGAAAAGAATCCCGGTGCGAAAATATTCGACGCTTCACAAGGTGATGGTGGCGCATCTCTACCTGGAGTTCCAAAATCCATTCTCGAACGCGCGCTTCAACTCCAATTGGAACATGGTTCGGCCTATGATATGCCCTTCGGCACGGACGCCTATCGCAAGTCCGTGATCGAGCAATATTGGAAATTGGACTCCTCCTCGGGTTGGGGACCTGCCAATGTGCTCGCCACCGCGGGCGGACGCGACGCGCTGGTCAAAGCCTATCAAGCCATGATGGCACTCGGTCATGGACGCCAGGGCGACCTCATCATGGTCTCGCGCGTACCGTGGATCTCCTACAACTGGGGACCGTACGGCGTGGGCGCAAACGTCCTTTGGGCGCCAGGCGATCCCGCGCAGGGATGGGCATATTCCGAAGAAGCGATTCAAGAAAGCGTGAAGTTTGCCGAATCCAAGGGACGCAAGATCGCAGGTCTCGTTATTACCAATCCCGATAATCCCACAGGTTTGACCATCCCTGTCGAGAAGCAAGTCTCTCTTGCAAAGTGCGCATTGGAATCTGGTGTAGCATTCGTCCTCTTCGATTGGATGTATCACTACGTGACCGACGAATCACCCATGGACTTGAACTCTTTCCTCAAATTCTTCACCACTGAAGAACGCAAGCGCATCATGTTCCTGGATGGAATCACGAAGTCGCTCGGCGGTTCCAACATCCGCAACTGCCATTTGATCGCAGATGAAGCCGTCATCAAGTTCATCACCGCGCGCGCCTCACACGGAGTCATCCCCTCGTTCTTTTCACTGGCTGTTGCAATGGCTGCCTACGAAATGGGATTCGATGAAGCGGCAAAAACAATCATAGAACCTACCAATGCGAGTCGTGTAGCCTTGAAAGCTCTATTACTACGAAATGAATTCCAACACATCATCGGCAAAGGTTATTACGCCTTCATCAATGTGGTGGATTATATCCAAGCCAAAAGCTGGGCGGACACCGAACCGCTCGGGCAATATCTCGCCGAAAATCACGGAGTCGCCATTGTCCCTGGCGCATTCTTCTCGCCCTTCGGCAATGACTGGGTTCGCTTCTCGTATGCCACGCCCGCCGAACGGACGGAAGGCGCGTTCAAGCGGTTGGTGGAAGGGTTGGAAAGTTTGAAGTAAAGTTGTAGGAGAAAAATATGGTGCAAATAAAATCTTATTTAAGCCATCTTGTTATGAGATTAAATGTAATTGAAGAAAAAATGATGGCTTTACTTGATTTGTCGACTATCAAGGAATTTCGCAACGACCCAAACAGTATGTTTTATTCTGTTTCGCCGCATTATTATTTTGCCGATGGCGACGAAAGTCAAACTCGTATTCAGGCTGAATTAGCTGAAATATTTGCCGAATGGGTCGAACATATTCATTTGTTAACTCAAAATTTGCCAAGCAACAAAAAAAGAGAAATAAAACAATTGGAAGGCTCTGTTGTTAAATGGATTGATAGAACTGGAGGACTTTGGGAACTTCCTGCAAATATTGATGATGCGAAAAAGGTCTTCTCGACTGAGATAAAAAGCTACCGGGAACTTTTAAGTCTGCTTGTAGGTGAAAACCCAGAAGATTATGTCTTTGTTCCAGACACAAATGCTTTAATAGAGACCCCAGATATAACTGCTTATCGACACTACTTTGGAGACATCCCATATTCGGTTGTTATTACACCAACAGTTACAAGCGAACTGGATAGACTAAAGGTTGTTCATCGAGATGATAAGTTTAGAGACAAAGTGAATGCAGTTATTAAGAGAATCAAGGGATGGCGTGGTCAAGGTAGTTTGTCACAAGGCGTCACTGTTGACAAAATTATTACTTTGAAATCTGTTGCTAATGAGCCAGATTTCGATAATACACTCTCATGGCTTGATAAAAACAACGACGACGATAAGCTTTTGGCAAGCGCTTTGGAGCTTCAACGGAAAAATTTGGGCTCGATAATTATTCTTGTGACGTCAGATATTAATTTGCAAAACAAAGCCGAATTAGCAAATTTTCCCTATTTGGAAACACCAGATTCTTGAATTGGATAGAAAAATCAACATGCCCTCTCAAAAATTCGCCGATAAATACCTCCTCGCCCTTGAACAAGCCATCGAGGAAAAACCCTCCAGCGGACTCAATGGCTTCGAACAGGAATGGAATCTCCTCGATGAAGACCTGCGTCCACTGCTCACTGTGGGCGCTGGACCCAGCCAGCACTCCTTCGTGGATTATCTGCGCGCTGAATGCATCCCACAATGGCAGGCGCAGTTCAGCCAGCTTGAAGTCTTTCACTGGATGATCGAATGGGCGACGCGCCCGTATTACAGTCCGCGCGGGGCGATCTACGAAGCGCGCCTCATGGAGGCTTCGCTCATCAACGCACTTCATCGCGCGGGCATCAACTTTGGTGAGCGTCTGCATTACTGGCACGGCAACCTGCTCTTCCTCACCGACATCGGTCACGACTCCATCCCTGGCAATTGGGGCATCGCCAAGCGCCGCTATCTCGAAAAATGCGTTGATCTCTATGACGGCGGGCTGGCGGTCTCTGGCATTCACACCAACATGTCTTTGCCCGACCCGCTCTTCGCCTGGGATTTTATGCATCTCACACCAACCGAGCGCGAGAGGTACGGGCACAGCGGCGCTGTGCCCCAACACTTTGACGAATACAAGTCCGAGTTTTACATCACAGCCAGCCGTCTTCTGCGCGCGTTCGCGTCGCTTTTCGTGGCGACCACCGCCTCCACGCCGATGCAGGCTGAGGTCCGCTCGGGACTCGCTGTGGTCGCCCTGACTGAGTTCGATTCGATCCGCAACCTCACGTTCCCGAATCCGCCCGCCATTGACCTCCCCGATCTCTATCGTTCGTACAACGATTATCTGCAAATCTCCTACGACCTCGTGCGCCGCGGCGTCCGCTTTGGGAACAACAACTGGACTCCCATCCGCGCCCGCAGTTTTGCCGAACCCGTGGAGCGGATTATCTCCACAACAAGCGACCAACTCGCCTCGCTCTACGCTCGCGGTCTGTTCGCCGTGGGTCAACCTACTCCACCCGAAGAGATGGCTCTGCAAATCGAAAAGCAAAACCTGATGGCTCGCATCAATCTGCCGATGGGACGTGTCGAAGTCCGCACCGATGAAGGTGGACACAGCCTCGATCTGGACATCGCCAACCTGACCCTCAAACACCTTCTGCTTCTTCGCATCTACTCCGACCCGAAATTTGCCCGCGGCTTCCGATATGACCGTGAAGACATCACCCGGGCCCGCTCGAATGAGACTCTCGCCGCCAAATATGGTTTGCGCGCTGAGATAGATAATCCGCTCACTGGAAAACCAATCTCTGCTCGCGCCTTCCTCAAATGGACCATCAACGAAGTCAAACCGTTAGCCGAAGCCTTGAATCTTTGGAATGATTTGAATCCTCTCATCGAAATGTCTGAAGGTGGACGCAACACTGCCGAAAAACTCCGCGCTCGATTACAAATGGAACTTGGCGAAAATGACGAAGTTCCGTTGAGTATATTAAAAGAACTCTTCTACGAACGTGAAGCGCAAGTCAAAGCGGATGTGGAACGCATCGCTGCAGATCACGGTTCGCTCGGCGCCGATGCCTCCAAGATTGCCGAATTCCTCCAACGCGGACGTGATGCCGCACGCATGGATAGTGGTCAGAGACCACTGTCCAGCAGTTTGCTCGGCGATGGTCTCCGACCGTCGCCTGCGCCTGTTCAATTCCGCGCCCGCGCACAAGCTACCATCGAAATATCCTACCCTGATAAAACTTCTGAAATCCTGGATTTAGCCCAACAACTGATTCGCATTCCCTCTGTCACAGCCAGTCCTAACGAACGCCTCGACGAAGTCCACCGCGCAGGCTCATTGATTGATGATTATTTGCGAAACGTTCGTCTCGAAGTCAAATTCTTCGATGGCAAATATCCCGCCGTCCTTGCACAATTTCCAACTCCCAATTCCCAATTACCAATCCCTAATTCTCCAATTCTCTTAACTGGTCATTTCGATGTTGTCGAACCCGAACCCGACGACTCCCAATTCACCCCACGCATCGAAGGTGATTATCTCTGGGGTCGTGGCGCGGCAGATATGAAGACTGTCGTTGCCACATATCTGATTTGGATGAAGGATATTTGTAGAGGCGACTCTCGCAGTCGCCCTAACATTGGTTTATTGTTGGTCGGCAATGAAGAAAACGGTGAAGCTGAAGCCTGGGGTACGCCGCATGTGCTCAAAGCATTGGGTGAAGACCAAGGCAATCGTGAAGGTCGCCCCTTTACACCATCCCTCTTCATCGCAGGCGAACGCACAGGTGAGAAAGGGAATGAACTCTTCGGTGAAATCTGTGTGGAGAACCGCGGCGTCATGCGTTTTGATGTTATCGCGCGCGGCGCGAAAGGTCATTCGGGAGTTGCTGGCACCAGTGATTTGAGCGAGAAACTCATTGTGGCGCGTTCTGCGTTGAACGAAATCTTCGCCAGGCATCTCACGTTGAAATCATCTGATGGCTGGCAGTCGCAGGCGAAATTCCCATTCATCAGTGTCGGCACGCCGGGCGTGTATAACGTCACAGCCGGGGAGGGGATTCTTGGCGTGGAGATTCGTCCCATTCCGCAGGATGATGTCAACGGTCTGCGGTCTGCGGTAGAAGAGTATTGCGCGGCAAGCGAACTGGAAGTTCGCTTTACGGTAATGGAAAATGGCGTGGCTTGCGACCCGAATAATCCAGCGTTGATCGCGCTCATCGAAGCAGTCAAACAGGCTTCGGGTGGGGTCGATGCGAAGATTGGTAAGAAGCTCCCAGGCACCAGTGCAAGATTCGCTCCCGGTGGGCAGGCAGTCGTGTGGGGACAATCTGGTTTAGGTCCACATGCAAATGATGAACGGCATTACATCCCAAGTATCGAGCCCTATTACAAGTCGTTGAATGAATTGGCGAAATTATGGAAGTAGAGAAACTTATTTCTGCTCTTGAAGAAACGATCTCATTCCTGAAAAATTCCCAATCCTCTGCCTGGGCAAATATGTCTGTTGAAGAAATGATCCAAGGATTCGAATCTGAAATCGTGAAGGCCAGGAATTCACGATTAATTGACGCGAAATTATTAGGCCATCTGTTCGCTCCAACTGGGGCGATTCAGGATACAGCAATTGATAACGGATGGGGAGATGACTTCTTGAGGATTTCCGATGTCATTGATCAATTTACTGTTAGTGGAAAATGACGAATTTGTGGAAGTAACTGCAGGTCACGTTTCAAACGTGACCTGCTTTATTGACAGAATAAATCAGCGTTGGATAATTATCCCCGGCAATGCCATCCACTTTTCTTTCAAGTGTCATGCCAATTCGCGCAGCGACTCTTTGAGAAGCCATATTTTCAGGATCGATCAAACATATCAGGCGGGACAAGTTCAGTTTTTCAAACCCGTACTTCAAAATACCCTGCGCAGCTTCTGTCGCCAGTCCTTGATGCCAAAATGACTTGTCAAGCAGGTATGCGATTTCCACTTCCAGCCTGCCATCAATATCCCATGGCAGTAACCCACACCGACCGATGAATTTTCGTGTCTCTTTATGAATCGTTGCCCAAAGTCCCAGCTCAGGATATGTGGGATGTCCATTCATGTGCCATTCCAGTTCTTCTTTGGTCTCCTTAATGGTTAAAACACCTTCCGGGAAATATTTTCGTATTTCCGGGTCACGATATAAAGCGAATAGATCGTTCAGGTCATCCATGATGAGACGCCTGAGGAGAAGCCTTTTGGTTTCGAGGATGATCATCGTGCAACCTCAGTTTGTGCATCCAACAAGCCATTGCACAATATCATCAAAACGTTCCTGTGTTAAGGCATGTCCCCCCTCATAGCGTCTATGCTCGATATGCTCCTCCACGCCCAAATCAACGCATGCCTCTTGTGATCTCCCAACAATCGTACCGGCGTCGTACGAAGCCGCGTCATTATTAGCCGAGACTATCAAAATGTGCCGTGGCGCGAAACAGGTTACAAGATCGGAAATATCAAATTGTATGGCGAATCCCGGAATGACTTCCGCCATTTCGATTCCAACCTGGTTTGCCATTTTATATTGGTAAGTGCATGCCGCGCCGCTCGAACACGCAAAGCGGATGCGTTCATCCAGCGCGCCATGGAAAAGTACTGTATTGCCACCGTAGGAATGACCCAGAATGCCGACGCGATCGGGATCAACGAGCGGATGAGCGCGCAAAAGGGAAATGCCTTGCACCGAATCGCTCAATACTTTGCGCATAAGAGTATCACCGCGCAGGAGGCGATAACACATTTCGTTGTAATGCTGTTCGACATCTGCTTTTTCGTCCGCCTCGGTTCCGGTACGATTTTTGCGCCGGTCTTCGAAGCAAATCGAGTCAGGAGCAAGGACGACGATTCCCTCTCTGGCTAACACAGGGCCGAATGCCTGCAACGGATCGCCTACGATGCCGCAGACTTCACTCTTTCCGAAGTGTCTTTCGCTGTGATGCTGATGATGGACCAGCACCGCACCGAATGGACCGTCCCCGTTGGGGAGCAGCAGAAACGCAGGAATTGAGTCGCCTTCTTCACTGTTATAACTAATGCGAAGGCGTTGGTAACCATCTTCCCTTGTGCTTTCGTGCAAGCTAAAGGGGACAGATGTTTCAGAGACATTGAAACCGAGAAATTCCGTTAACTCCTGGCGCAGTTTGTCTATAGCCATAAGGGACTTCTAAATCTAAAAGGGCTTCAGTACCATTAATGCCGCAACAGCAAGGATCGCAATTTCCTCAATGTGATGCGCCAGTTTGTTTACTTTGTCATCCAGGACGGCGCGCAATTCAGGCGTGACGTGTCCTTCTGCATGGGCGGCCTGTATGATGGATTCCAGTTTCTTGTTGTAGGGAATAAATACGACGGCAACGGGTATGATCGTCATGACCAAGAGAATGTTGGAAACCAACAGCCAGTTTTGCGATGCGCCTTGCAAAAAGCCAAATATCGGCCACTTCAACATCCACGCCAAAATGACACCGAATATCAGCACCAGATTACCGCCTGGGATGACCATAACCCGATCAATTCGTCCCGCCACCTGTGTGAGGGATGCGATCGTTTTCACATCATCGCTTTTTTTGGCGATCCCGCGCACCAGTTGTCGCGCAAAGATTCCACCAACCATCACAACGACCGCCAGAATATGTAAGAATTTGAAAAAGTTATACCAACTCATTTTCTCTCCTTATTTCTTCATCGATTCCTGTTTTAGAAAATAAAAACCTGTCCCTGCGATGATCAAGTGCAAAATCATAAATGGGATGTAGTTTGCGGTGGGCCAGCCGCGTGACATCCACAATAAGTCGCCGCCTGCGCCGCGGATCAATTCCAAAATGGACACGGTCAACACAAGGATTCTGTTGTACGCCGAGTCGCGCGCGTAGTAAAGCATAATTGTGCCCAGAACTCCCATCTCCAGCACAAAGATGAGCCACGCGTCGGCGAACGCCTTGAGAGCGCTCGCATCCGTCGCGAACGGATTCATCGTGCCGAACAGTTGCGGATTGATGAACAAGACCCACAGACTCATGAGCGCAAGGAGGAGATAAAAAACCCCAACAATTCGCAGCCACCATTTTGTTTTCATCAGATCAAGTCCTTTCGCTGCCAATCCTACGACGCATTTAACGCCAATTCAATCGCCTGCTCCATCGTCATGGCACGACCATCTGTCCAGAGCGCATTGAACTTCGGTTTCGCAAGGATATCAGGGCAACAATGCTCTTATTAGGGTATCTGCCAGCCACTCTGCATATTTGCCCTTTGACCAACCGCGGTCTCGCGTCAACAAAAGGAAGACTTCCGGGCTGGTCAAAGTCCACACTGTCTCAGTAGCCTCTACCTCATCCATT